>Ga0207702_10000165_pt1 | contig 79066 bp, 87 predicted proteins | sample KBSCornC62_FD_184302 | JGI IMG/M metagenome (GOLD analysis project Ga0207702, IMG submission 184302) | Corn rhizosphere microbial communities from Kellogg Biological Station, Michigan, USA - KBS Corn C6-2 (SPAdes) (version 2) | ecosystem: Host-associated > Plants > Roots > Rhizosphere > Soil ...
CGGGCAAAAAAGCGGGGATGTGGGGTTTGGATAAACCGGTAAGATAGGTATGCGTAGAGACGCAACATTTTGCGTCTCCGACCCTAATGACGGAGGCTTTACCGGTAAACGCAACCGCGCCGGTTCGAGACGCAAAATATTGCGTCTCTACAAAATCTATTATTAAACATCGGGGTATTTAACAATAGATTCATAAATTTGATAACCAATTAAATAACCATGAAATTCTCCGCTTTTGTTATCGGCTTATTTTTGCTGACGGCGGTTTATGGCTGTTTAAAGAAGACATTACCCGCGCCCGGCACAAAAAACACTCAGCCCACGCAAACTTTTACTTTCACCCCGTCCAAAAACCCGGTAACTACACCAGTAACAGGGAAATGGCGCTGGGTATCAACCTACGCTTCGGAAGGGGGCCTTTTTACACCGGCCAGTACCAAATCAGTAAGATACCTGGAATTTGACACCGATTCCACCGTGCGCCAAATCAGCAATGATACACTGATGCAGCACGAAAACTATACCTACGTCAACACCTATACGTTTATGGATGCAACCAGCGGCCCGGCTGTTTACATGGGACAAACTTACTACCAGGTGTATATTAAAAACGATACACTGAATTTTAACCTTATTGAAATAGATCCTTCCTTTGGCAAATACGTGCCGGCTAATTAGTCAGCGCAAGTGTTATCACCGATTTCGCGGGCAAATTCACCACTAATAATAACAGACTATGTCATTGCGAACGAGGAATGAGTGAAGCAATCGCGAACCTTGCTAGCGGGAATGTTCGCGGGGAATGTATTGTTCGCGATTGCCGCGCTGCGCTCGCAATGACAAAGTTTTGTTTGTTTACTCCAACTCCAACGTTACCACTGATTTCGCAGGCAAATTCACCACTAGTTTACCTCCTTCATTTTTAGCCCCGCTAAAGTCCTTTAAGGCCAGTTTATTGGGTTGATCGAAAGTATTTACATCCGTAATATTTTCCGAAGTTAATATTTGCCCGGTTACTTTTTTCCACTTCACATTACCCAAAGCAGTGCTGATGGTGATACTGTTATGCAGATCGAGATTAACCAGCGAAATATGCACCTTTCCCGATGCATCCTGCGACGCTGAAACATTTACTGCCGGGAGTTTTTTTCCATCTACAGTATAATCTGGTATAGCAAGTTGTACCGGCAAATATTTAGCATCCTGGTGCACTTTGTACATATCAAAAATATGATAGGTTGGTGTCAGCAGCATTTTATCCTTATCGGTAAGAATCAGTGACTGCAGCACATTGATGGTTTGGGCAAGTGCTGCGCCGCGTACGCGGTCGCAATGGTTATTAAAAATATTCAGGTTTGTTGCCGCGATCAGGGCATCGCGCAGGCTGTTTTGCTGGTATAAAAAGCCGGGGTTGGTACCGGGCTCCACATCCGTCCAAACACCCCACTCGTCAACCACAAGGGCCACATGTTTTTGCGGATCGTATTTATCCATAATGGCGGCGTGTTTGGTCACCAGATCCTCCATCTTAAGGCAGCGTTCCATGGTGGCGAAATATTCACTCTCGCTAAATTTGGTGGCCGAGCCTTTGTGCCCCCAGTCGCCGGTTGGCACGGTATAATAATGCAATGAGATGCCCCACATGTCCCAATCAGGTATATTTTTCATGATCACTTCCGTCCAGTTATAGTCGTCGGAATTTGGCCCGCTGGCTATCTTTTTTAATAGCGCACCGGGATAGTTTTTAGCAAACGAGGCGTAGCGCTTAAACTGATCGCTGTAAAATTCGGGGGTCATGTTGCCGCCGCAGCCCCAGCTTTCGTTTCCGATGCCCCAAAAGGTAACTTTGTAAGGATCGGCATGTCCGTTTTGCCGGCGCATCTCGGCAACGGTGCTGCTGCTGTTGGAGTTGCAATATTCAATCCATTTCGACATTTCCTCCACCGTTCCACTGCCCACATTGGCAGCTATATAAGGCTCACAGCCCAGCAGGCTGCAAAGCTGCAAAAACTCGTGTGTACCAAAGCTGTTATCCTCCGTTACGCCGCCCCAGTTGGTATTTACCATACGCGGCCTTTGCGCAGAAGCGCCAATACCATCCCGCCAGTGGTATTCGTCAGCAAAACAGCCGCCGGGCCAGCGCAGGCTGGGTATTTTTATCTTTTTCAGCGCGTTAACCACGTCCAGGCGGATACGGTCCTGCTTTTCAACCGGCAAGTTTTTATCTACCCAGAAACCGCCATAAATGCCATGCCCCAAATGCTCGGCAAACTGGCCATAGATGTATTTACTGATGACGAGTTTTGAGGTGTCGCCGATGGATAGCGTGGCTGTTTCCTGGGCGAAGCTGCTGAGGCTAAACGCAACAAGAACAATGAAAAGCAGTTTTTTGAATGTCATGGAATAAGTGTATTTATAACGGTTTATAAAGTTATAAAGAATTTTAAATCTGAAGCAAAAAACCAATAAAAAACGGCAAATGATGTAGCGACGCGACATTTTGCGTCTCGAACCGGCGGCCCTGCATTTGGTATAATTCCTATCTGTGGGTCGGAGACGCAAAATATTGCGTCTCTATATTCCTCCAATTTTATTAATTTCGTTCATGATAAAACATTGCTTTTATATACTGGCATTGCTCGTAACCTGCCTGTTTACCGCCTGCAAATCGTCCCCAACCGCCGATCAGCTTTACGGCAAATGGAAATACGTAAAAGACGAACAACCCAATGCCAACCCGCCCACCACCACCTCAACCGGCGACCTGAAAATTGAAGACCCATCTATCCAGTTTTTTAAAGACAATACTTTGCAAATATGGTGGGGCGGCAAAATGATCTCGCACGGCAAGTTTACCATTGAGGACAGGAAAATACAATACACCGAAACATTGCCGGATGGGTCGACACGGAAATTCCCTTTTTGGATAATGGATTTTGACGGAAAGCAATTGGTGTTTGAAACGACCGGTGAGGATGGGACGAGGATTACGGCGGTGAAGGAGTGAGTCCAAAAACCAAGCCAGTATTTTTACACAACCCTATTTATTATAAAAAATGAAGCTAATTAGGTATAAAACGTAACCAAAAATCCAACAAACATTTAGTGGTCGAAGCGACACATTAGCAAGCGTGCCCAAAGAGCGACACATGACTCTAAAGGGTTGGGATACCCGAGAGCAACATCGATTAAGGTTGCAAGGTTGTTAAAAAAAGCAAAGGCGCCATCTCAGCGCCTTTCTTATTCAATGGGATTGGACCCCACCAAACGGGCGCTACAGTTTGGAAGTGTGCGCACTTCAAATATAAGAATTATGTTTTGGAATGCGTGTAATGATTGTGCGTTTTTTTATTTCGATAGTGTTCGCCTTTATGAGATGAACCGGCAGTATAATGCCCCCCTTTGTTTTGTTGCTGCCGTGACTTGCTGAACACTGATATGCTGATCAGTGTTAGGATAATTGTCATTAGTTTTTTCATGTTGATTATTTATATTTTAGAATAATCTATCGTAAATTCTGTTTCATCCGGTGGAATAAATAACGTAATATTATACTTTCCTTCCTTGTCTATCCAATGCAAGCCATCGACCTTGATGTATCTTTTATTCAAGTTTCGAATAGTATAGGTTAGCCAAAATTTCTTAGTTATTTCTTTGTAGCCATAACAAATATCATTTCTAAAGTAAAAAACAGAGATCATAGTATCCTTAGCAATTAAATACTCATCGTAAGGGTCAAAGGTTTTGGCAGTAAAGCCTGAATCTATTAGCTGTTTTGGGATAGATTGCATAATGTCCCGTATATATGAACGCTTTTCCCCAATTAACTGTTCCTGCGCCTTGCTCATAACTGTTATTAGCAAAAAGACAATCAGCAATAAATATTTCATAAATCTATTTGCTAAAATTAATTTTAATTTCTTGTATTGGTTTGATTTTGGAATTTAAGGGATATGATTAATTAAATTACCTATAGTGGTTATGAAAGCGAGAACTTTACGCTATGCTCCAACCTCGCAATTGATCATCCAGCGAATACCATACTTATCCGTCACCATTCCAAATACAGCTCCCCAAAATTGTTTCGCCATTGGCATCGTAACGGTGCCACCTTCGGCCAACTGGTTAAACACCGAATGGGCTTGTGCTTCGTCGGTCATGCCGAGACTGAGGCTGATTGCATCGCCATGGTTGATTGGCCGACCAGGCATGCCATCTGAAAACATCAGCATATTATCGCCGAAAGACAGGCGGGCATGCATGATCCTGTTTTTCTGATCATCGGGCAAATTGGGGTTCGTATCGCCAAAACGGCCCAGGTCATGTATCCGCCCATCAAAAATCTTAGCGTAGGTATTCATTACTTCTTCGGTATTTCCTTCGAAGTTTAAATAGGGTATCAGTTTCATAATTGGATTATTTGATACTAATGTACAAGTTTTTACCTGCCGAAAATTTCAAAGCAAAATAATGTTGCTACTTTAGTCGGTATAATCCATTACAACCACCAATCCTGTTAAATGGCCTTACTAACCATCCTCCTCTGCATCATCCTGCTTGTCCTTTTGGTAAGCTGGGCAAAAATGAACCCTTTTCTTGCCTTCCTAATCGTCTCTGTCTTTGCTGGCTTACTTTTAGGTATCCCGCTGGCTAAGGTAAGCGGTTCTGTTCAAAAGGGACTCGGGGATACGCTGGGCTCCATTGCCATCATCATTTGCCTGGGCGCCATGCTGGGTAAACTGGTTGCCGAAAGCGGCGCGGCCCAAAAAATATCCTCGGTGTTGGTAAACGCTTTTGGCGTTAAGCACGTGCAATGGGCGCTGCTCATTGTGGGGTTTATCATTGGTATTCCCTTGTTTTATAACACCGGTTTTGTGCTGGCGGTGCCGCTCATTTTTTCTATTACCTACAAATACAAATTGCCGGCGGTTTATGTCGGCTTACCCATGCTGGCGGCGATGTCGGTAACACATGGTTTTTTGCCGCCCCACCCTTCGCCGTCGGCCCTGGTGCCTATGTTCGGCGCCAATATGGGCACAACATTAATATTAGGGCTTATTTTAGCTGTTCCCGCTGTTTTGCTGGCAGGGCCGGTTTATTCGCAGTTCCTTAAAAACATCCCTTCGCATCCGCTGGAAACTTTCGCGGCTAAAGAGTTGCCTGCAGAACAGCTTCCCGGAACGGCCAATAGTTTTTTAACGGCTTTGCTACCCGTAATATTCCTGATGGGAACCACCATCTACCTTAACTTTAATAAATCAAACAGCGAAGTGCATCAAATTATGGCGTTTGTGGGCGATGGTTCAATGGTGATGCTGATCTCCATTATCATCGCAACGTTTACGCTTGGCGTTAAGCAGGGCATCGGCCTCAAAAACCTTGGCAATATTTATGGTGACGCGGTGAAGGATATTTCCCTCATTCTGCTCATTATTGCGGGCTCGGGTGCATTTAAACAGGTGCTCATTGACAGCGGTATCAGCAACCAGATCACCAGCTCGCTGCAAAGCGCAAACATACAGCCGCTGGTTTTGGGATGGATCATCGCAGCCATCATCCGTATCAGCCTGGGTTCAGCCACAGTGGCCGGGCTTACCACTGCCGCTATCCTGTCAAAAATGGTCATCCACGATCATAGCATCAACCCTAACCTGATGGTATTATCCATCGGCGCGGGCAGCCTGGCATTTTCGCACGTGAACGATGGCGGATTCTGGCTGTTTAAGGAGTATTTTAACCTGTCGATAAAGGATACCATTAAGTCGTGGTCGGTGATGGAGTCGATCGTTTCCGTAGTGGGGTTGGCGGGGGTCCTGGTGCTGAATTGGGTTGTTTAAAGCAACAAAAGGCGATGGCCCGCGCGATTCCCTCCCTTGGGGCATAGCCGTCAACTTAAGGAAAAACGGATGTCCCAAGAGCAAGAACCGCACAGGGCCGCCGCTTTTTAATCAATCAAAATCCAAATTAAATTTATTCTTCAGATCCACCATCGCAGGGTTCTTTGCTGCCATGTATTGAAATTTCTCGATGGTGGTGTAAGGACGCTTTACCACTGCTTTTTCATCAATCCGTGCGCTTACCTCGATGTTAAAATTACGCAGGCTTAAACGTATATAATTGAGCAGGTTGGCCCGCTCGGACCGGAAGGTATTTTCCTGTACCCCGTTTTCGACCACAATCTCATAGCTGTCAGGGCCGATTGCTTTGGGCGGATTGGAAATAAATATCGTCAGGGCGTTCTTTTTGCCATCGGCTTTCAATTGCGCCGCGAAATCACTCCAGGCTTTTAAAAATTGGTCGGTGGTATAGGCATCCTTCGCATCGCCCTTAATGTAGGGGTCCTCCTCCTCCTGTATTTCCTCGCGGGTTTTGGCTACATCTTTCAGGGAAGGAATTTTAACGGACGTTACCGCTCCATTCGCATTTGGAATAAATACTTTTGGTTTTTCAGCGGGCGCTTCTTCCTTAATGTGCGGCTTGACCGGTTCGGGAGCTCTGGCTGTTTGATAGTTTACTGCCGGATCACTGGCCAGCATTACCTTTTCGGCCGGTTTTTCAACTATTTCGGGCTTTACTGCTGCGGGATCAGGTTTTTTTTTTATTTGCCCTTCGGTTGCGGGCATTGCTTGCAGCGGATTTACCGCGAGGTTAAACACCGAGGGCAGGTTGCACATCTTCAGCAAGGCCAGCTCCACCTGCAGCCGCTGGTTTTTACTCAGCTTATAGCTGAGATCGCACTGGTTGGCGATATTGAGCGCCGACATCAAAAACGATACCGAAGCCGCCTGCGACTGCTGCAAATATTTCGATTTTATGCCGTCACTTACTTCCAGCAGTTTCAGCGTAGCCTGGTCCTTCCCTACCAGCAGGTTACGGAAATGCTCGGAAAGCCCTGATATAAAATGCGCCCCATCAAAGCCACGCGACAATATCTCATCAAAAAGCAGCAATGTTTGGGCATTGTCCTCGTTCAACAGCCTGTCGGTAATGTTGAAGTAGTAATCATAATCCAGGATGTTCAGGTTATCGATTACCGACTTGTAAGTCACATTTCCTCCTGAAAAACTGACGATCTGGTCGAACATCGATAAGGCATCCCGCAGGCCGCCGTCTGCCTTTTGGGCAATAATATGCAAACCGTCCGGCTCATAGCTGATACCTTCTTTTTGAGCGATACCGGCTAAATGATTAGCCATATCTTCCACCCTGATCCTGTTAAAATCAAATATCTGGCAGCGGGAAAGGATGGTTGGAAGTATCTTATGCTTTTCTGTCGTAGCTAGGATAAAAATGGCGTAGTGCGGCGGCTCTTCCAGCGTCTTTAAAAATGCGTTAAAGGCAGCCTGAGAAAGCATGTGCACTTCGTCGATGATGTATATCTTATACCTTACCGCCTGGGGCGGGATGCGCACCTGCTCGATCAGGCTGCGGATATCATCTACCGAATTATTGCTGGCCGCATCCAGCTCATGTACGTTAAAGGAGTTGCCATTTTGGAACGACAGGCATGATGCGCAAGCCCCGCAAGCCTCGCCGTTAGGCTGCAGATCGGTGCAGTTAATGGTTTTGGCCAGGATACGCGCACAGGTAGTTTTGCCCACCCCGCGTGGGCCGCAAAACAAAAACGCCTGCGCCAGCTGGTTATTTTTAATGGCGTTTTTTAGCGTGTTTGTGATATGCTGCTGGCCTACAACACTTTCGAAGGTGACCGGGCGATACTTACGTGCCGAAACAATAAAATTATCCACAGCTACTAAGGTAGTAACATTATGATAATCTCAAAAACGGGAATTGAGATTAGAGATTGGTCATTCAATGTCGTTTACTTACGGGTTCTCCTGAGCATTTTCGCCTCATCCTAAATCCTTCTCCAAAGGAGAAGGACTTCGATGCACAGCGGAAAACTGCCTTTTTTAAGCCCCTCTCCCTTGGAGAGGGGTTTGGGGTGAGGCGAACGCGGTGCCAAGCGCAAATACTAATTCCTTAAGTAAACGACATTGATTGGTGATTAGAGATTAGATCAGGATAAGGATGCAGTAAAACCTGGTCTCCAATCACTAATCTCTAGTCTCTCTAACCGGCTCAACTACCCTGTACACAAATGTAATAACTGGTAGTTGCAGGCTGATCAACACTTGGTACCGGGGCAATATTCGGCAGCGCGAAATCTGTTACGCCATTGCCACCGTATTTGGTGCCGATCAACGCGAAGAGGGCCTGGTTTTGCGCGATCGACAATATCGAACCATCGCACAGGGCGTAATTTTGTGGTGCAAAGCCGTAGGGAAGCAATTTGATTTCTCCGATCATGGGAACAAGTTTAAGGTTTAATGATTTAGTTTTGATTAAATATTAAAAATCGTCATCATCCGGCAAATGGTCGTCGTCTTCCGGGTCGAAAATGTTGCTATCCTCTTCTATTTGATGGAAGTCGTCCTTATCTTCAGCCATATCCTCAAAATCTTCATCATCAATATCACTCCAATCGTCATCCCCGTCCAAATCGTCATCATCGCCGCCGGGCGCCAGCAGTAATATGGTATCGTCGTCAGCTATTGTGGTGTAATGGGTTGTCATCATAACACAAAGCTAAGTAAATTGCCGTGCCTTTAAAAAAAGTTGGCAGGTTGCAGTAGGCAGTTGGCAATTTGCCGGTATAATGCTTTAGCAGCGTAACTAAAATGCAAACTGCCAACTGAAAAAATCACCCTAAAAACGACATGTCATCCTCCGTCAGTTCAACATGCGCCGCCGCAATATTCTCTTCAAAATGCTTCAGCGAGGATGTTCCCGGGATCGGCAATATCCATGGTGAGCGGTGCAACAGCCAGGCAATGTTGGCCTGTACCGGTGATATATTGTATTTTTTGGCGATCTCCGCTATCCGGTCGTCTTTTTTGGGCATCGAAAGAAACAGTGAAAAATAAGGCACCAGCGGAATGCTATTGGCCTCGCAAATATCCAGTACTTCTTCGCCGCCGTTGCTCACAAAATGCCCGTTCCCGTGGGTAGTGCGCTGCGCGTGGCCATACATGTTCTCCACGGTGGCTATTTCGCCCATGCTCATGGCTTTTTCCAGTTCATCCCGGGTTACGTTGCTCACGCCCACATGCAGTATTTTGCCTTCCTGCTGCATTTTAAACATGGCCTCCATCGACTCTTCAAACGGTGCGCCAGCCCCCGCTATTGCTCTGAAGTGCACAAGCGTTACCTGGTCAATTTTTAAAGTGCGCAGGTTATTTTCAATACTGCTGCGCAAGTTTTCGGAGCGGTTAAAGGGTATCCAGCTTTTATCAGGTTTCCGCGCGCCGCCCACCTTGGTACAGATGACCAGCTCATCCGGGTACGGGTACAGGGCCTCGGCAATCAGCCGGTTGGTTACATCTTCGCCGTAGTAATCTGCCGTATCGATGAAGTTCACACCCGATTCAACCGCACGTTTTAATATCTGCAGAGCTTCGGGCCGGTTGGGCGGTTCGCCGTAGATGCCTTCACCGGTGAGGCGCATGGTGCCATAGCCCAGGCGGTTAACAGTTAATGGATGGGCAGAATTACCCGCAATGGTTATAGTTCCTGCATTAAACATAGGTAGTGGATTTATTTTTTGCTAAGGTAAAGCGGGCTCCCCCGCTTTTGCCGTCAGGAGGCTGTCATTTTTGTGGTTCTGCAATATTTCGGAGTCAATTTGAGTTTGAAACAGGCGGATGGCGAACCAATGTCGCGCCAGGGATAGCAGCGGATACTCCATAGGAGTCCTTTGTACCGGCCAGGTGCGCAACGCCTGCAGGCGTATTAGCGGATAGCCCGCCCGGGCGCCCAAATTTTTAAGGAGCAGTTGGCAATGGCAGTTGGCAGTTAATTTTAGATGGCTAATCTTCCAAACCCAACAAAAACCTTAACCTAAACGCCATACAAGCTTTGCGGCCTTTGTGAAACCTCTGTGCACTGGTGGTTAATTTTTTACCACTAAGTGCACGAAGATCCCACAAAGTCACACAAAGGTCTGTCGCTACATTATTTAGTTTAGTTCGATATAGCAAGAGAAGTTCGGCATAAATTCTCTATAAACTCGGAAATTTTGTATACAAAGTACACACTTTTTCACAAAAATACCTATCTTTGCAGCCCCGTAATAGCGGGTAATTTATTTAAAATCAAAGTATAACAATGCAACAGTACGAAATTGTGATCATTCTGACCCCGTTGTTATCGGAAGAGACTGCTAAAGAGGCCATTGGCAAGTATAGCAAGATCCTTACTGATAACGGAGCCGAAATTGTCCAGGAGGACAATTGGGGTTTGAGAAAACTTGCGTACCCTATCCAAAAAAAGACGACAGGGTATTATCACTTAACTGAATTCAGGGCTCCGGGTGATTTAATTAATAAACTGGAGGTGGAATTACGCCGCGATGAGCGCGTTTTGCGTTTCCTGACCATTGCTTTGGATAAGCACGCCGTTGCTTATAACGAGAAAAAACGCAGTGGTGCATTTAACCAGAAGAAACAACCTAAAACAGAGGAGGCAGCAAACTAATGGCAAACGAGCAAATTAAATACGTTACCGCCCCAAAGGTTGAGGATACACGTAAAAAGTACTGCCGTTTTAAAAAGAACGGTATCAAGTACATCGACTACAAAGACGCTAACTTTTTATTGAAGTTTATTAACGACCAGGGTAAAGTATTACCCCGCCGCTTAACGGGTACTTCGTTAAAGTTTCAGCGCAAAGTGGCACAAGCCGTTAAACGCGCCCGCCATATTGGTTTATTACCGTACGTAACGGATTCACTTAAATAAGCAGGAGGTTTAAAGCAATGGAACTTATTTTAAAACAAGACGTTAAGCACCTGGGTGAAAAAGACGATATCGTAAATGTAAAACCGGGTTATGGCCGTAACTACCTTATCCCTAAAGGTTACGCTATACAGGCTACAGAGTCGGCACGTAAGGTGCTGGCCGAGAACCTGAAACAGGCACAATTTAAACAAGACAAGATCCGCAAGGATGCCGACGCAATTGCAGCCCGTTTGGAAGGCGTTAAGCTAACCATAGGTGCAAAAGCAGGCGAAACCGGCAAAATCTTCGGCGCTATCAACACCATACAGGTGGCCAATGCATTAAAGGAGCAAGGTTTTGACGTTGACCGCCGTCGCATCACTTTCGACCAGGAACCAAAGTTCACGGGCGATTATGTAGCCACCCTTAACCTGCACAAAGAAGTGAAGGTACAGGTGCCGTTTACAGTGGTTGCAGAGTAAACCCCCTCTAAACGGCGAAGCCCTCATGAATACCGTTGAAAAAATAAACAATTCATGAATAATCTCCCCCTGAAGGGGGAGACTTTAAAAAATATACCGATTAAGGTGTTTTGCGTGAGCAGGACACCTTTTTTTATTGGCGACGAGCGAGCCGCAAGGGTCAGATAAATACAGATCGATAAAACAAAATCCGAATTCCGAATATCTTCCGAAATATTTTCTCCATTTAACCGTTGCCTAATTGTTACCAAATAAAGACTTTTAATTTTCTCAAAAACTTTACGTTTGCATCATGAAAAAACTACTTCTCCTTTCTATAATCTTTTTCGGTGCATTTTACAGCGCCTCCGCACAATATTATTACAGTAAAAATCCTGCCACTTCTATCAAAATAGGTTTTGGCGCCAGTTCAGGGTTTGCCACCGGGCCGGTATCGGGTGCATTTCCTGAAGCAGGGTCCATTACGGCAAACCTGGAGTTTCCGCTTGGTAAATCAGCGAGCCTGCTGTTTTCAACCGGTTATTCCTTTTATGTTTCGGGTGGCGGCTATGATGTTGGCTTTGGCTATTATGGATACGATGTAGGCACAAGCTATTATGGCGATGTTGCTTCGTTTATCCCTGTCGAGGCTGGTTTAAAAATCTATCTCGCTCCAAGAGTTTTTATTAAGGGATTAGCAGGCGTATCATTTAACGTCAATACTTACTCGTCCGATTATACAGGCAAGCCAACGGCGTTTGTTTATTCGCCCGAGGCAGGCTATTCGTTTCCATTTGGCGATAACGGCAAGTCGAACCTCGACCTGAGCCTGATGTACGAAAATCGCCCTGAGCCCGGAGGCGGCTTTACCCAGGTAGGTATAAGGGCTGTTTGGAATTTTGCTTTGTAAGCGGATTTTTAGTCAAAAGTCTTGAGTCGAAAGTCAAATTAGTTTTTTTCTAACTACAGACTTCCGACTCAAGACTTACGACTAAACGTTTTTTGAGAATAAACAAACGCTGGTAATTCGTATTTTTAGGGCGATGAAAACTGCTCGCGGTAAAAATACGAGTGCAAACAGAAAACCTGCGTCCCGAAAATCAAAGGGAATTTTCCTCAGCGGCTGGCTAAAGCTCATTCTGCGCATTGTAAAGCTGGCCTTTATCTTTTTCGTGGGAGGCAGTATATTTTTTGTTATCCTGTACCGCTTCGTAAATCCCCCCATCACCTGGCTGATGATCCAGCGTGGTTTTGAACGAAAATCAGCCGGCAAGGAATGGAAAATAGACAAACAATGGGTTAGCTTTGACCAGATTGCCGACCCGATGAAGCGCGCCGCCGTAGCCGCCGAGGACCAAACTTTCCTGGAAAATCATGGCTTCGACTTTAAGGCTATTGAGGCGGCTTATCAAAAAAACGAGCGCAGCAAAAAGCTCATCGGCGGCAGCACCATCACCCAGCAAACCGCAAAAAATGTATTCCTTTGGCCCGGCAGGTCAATGCTTAGAAAAGGGATCGAAAGCTGGTTTACCCTGCTGATCGACGTTTTCTGGAGCAAAAAACGGGTAATGGAAGTATACCTGAATGAAATTGAAATGGGTGACGGCATTTATGGCGTTGAGGCCGCCTCACATGCCTATTTTCATAAATCAGCCAGTCAGCTCAGCAACTCCGAAGCGGCAGCTATAGCCTCCATCTGGCCAAGTCCGCTAAAATGGTCACCTACCGATCCGAGCGATTACGTACGGCACCGGCAATATTTTATTAAAAGGAATATGCGGAGATTGGGGCCGCTGGATTTTTAACCCCGACCCCCTAACCCCCTAAAGGGGGAACCATCGTTGATTAATCCCACACCCGTTCCGGGGGCTATTTAAGTTAAAACTCAATATCTCTTTTGACCGGAATCGTTCCCCCTTTAGGGGGTTAGGGGGTTTGATATTTCCAATTCTTAGATTTCCCCTCTTCTATCTGCTCAATCGCCGTTTGCATCCTTTTTTGCCGGGTAGCGTCGCTTTTGGCATCCACTATCCATTCCAAATATTCGCGTTTATTTGAGGGACTGAATTTTTCGTAAACTGCCTGTGCTTTTGGGTTGCCGGCCAGCAGATCGGCAAAATCAGCCGGCATTTCAATAGCAGCTTTAGGCTTCGGCGCCTTCTTTTCGGCCGGTTTGATATTATTTTCATTGATATAAACTGCCTGTTTGATAAAGCCGAATAAAATATCATCGGAGGGTAAATCGAGCAGGCTGGTGATTTTGCCGAGGCTGCCGGCTGATGGCTCATCCTGCTGAAGGAGTTTGTCTGGATCGTTTAACTGCGACGCCTTCCAGAACCCGAAAGACATATGTTGTTTAAAAGCCGCCATCTGGCAAAGCGGTCCCTTGTAATCAAAACAAGGGAATCCCCATTTTATGGTTTCGGTAGCCGATGGCGCTGCAGCGTGCACCAACTTGCGCAAATGTTCTAAAATAGGCTGTGCAAATGGGGCGGACTTGGCAATATAAGCATCAACCCGGGCGTCGTAGTTTGTTTCCATAGCAATAAAAATAGCTACAAAAATTATTCCTGCAAATTTATTCGAGAGAGACTAACAATAAAAAAGTCATGCCGAACTTGTTTCGGCACCCCGGATAGGTCACAAATTGATTGGTTAACTATAGATAGGTGGCCTTTATGTGGCACCGGCGTTTAGCTACCGGCTTGTTCGTTACTTAGCAGATGAGATGCCGAAACAAGTTCGGCATGACGGAGGGGTTATAACGTCCCCGCAGCTACCATGAACTATGAACCATGAACCATAAGCTCCCTAAACAACTGCATATGCCAACTGTCCCTAAAAGGTACCTCCCACTTGGTTTGCAACTCTTTGAGGTTTTGCACCATATTGTTAAAAACTACCGTATTACTATTGATGGCGCCCTGTTTAAGTAACTCTTCAAAGGCATGGCGTGGAGCGGAGTGCACTTCGCTGCCTTCGCGATAGGCCAGGTTAAAACGATCGAGCAGGGTGATGCCGTATTGCTGTTCCAATTGCTGTACAAAGCGGACAGATTTATCGATAGAACAACCACTGGCGCCGGCCTGGCTTTCGTCAACGGTTAAAATAATAAAACGGTTATACCGTACTTCGCCCTTTGCCTTTAACTGGTGGTTATGCGCCGTCCAGGCGGCCGCGAAGCCGTCGAGATCACTTTGTATTTGATTTACCTCGCTGTCGCTGAGCTTTTTGTTGGCCTGGTAAACCCACACCCTCGAATTTTCTGAAAAATGCATTTACAAAGCTATGTATTTTATTAACTTCGGGTTTAATTTTGTTGTCATCTTAAATAAGGCAGGGGGCGCTTTATGAGCTTAAAGATCAATAACAATGGGATTTAGAAAACTTGTTTTTCCCGCCGCTGCAATTGCTTTTACCATCGCAGCTTCCGGCTTTAAACGAGCCTTTGACGACCAGGACTGGCTGGCCTATGTAAACCGCACCCTGCCCCAGGCCTACGATCAATCCACCGATCCAAAACTGAAAAAATTAGAAATATATTTAACTCCCGATTATTTTGTACGCCTGCGCAAAACTTATGCAAAGGATATGCAGGAATACTACTCGTTTAACCTGCACCAGTTTAACGATATGGATTACCTGGGCAGCACCGCTGTGGGCACCCTCTCATTAAAAACTATGGCTGATGATATTATCGTTCAAACTTATAACGACCGGCACGGGGATATCGACTCCATGACCACCGTTTTGGATATCCCCGTAAAAAACATGGAACCCGAGCGGCTGGACAGCCTGCGCGAAGCCTTTAATTATTTCAAGGCGAAAGGCTTATAAATTTTGCGCACACAAAAAAGGCCGCACTTAATCCAGTACGGCCCAATCACAATCAAAAATAAAATTTAAACTTAAACCTGTTCCACAATGAACGACCTTACCGGCCCCTCGTTGTAAATGTGTATCTTCCTTTTAAATACCTGGTTTTTTGAGGATATTACAATAGAATAATCACCCTCGTCCAGCTGCGAAAAGTTATATCCGCGGCGAATTTCCGCCTTATTCATCACGTCTTTTTGTAAAAGGCGACCTTCATCGTCATAAATGGTCACAGTGGTTGTTCCGGCCTCCGCTTTTTTTACCCTCAGGTCAATACCCCTTTGTGATGGAAGTGTATAAAAAACGATATTGTCCTGTTTTCCATCCATCATTTTATGTGCCGGTTTTGGCATCGCGGCAAATGCCCCAGTACTTAATAAAAGGGCCAGGGCGGTAAATTTCAATGTCTTTTTCATGATATTTTATGTTAATTCCTCGTTGAATTTATTTATAACCTATTCATCTTATTCGTTTTAGAACTTATACCTACAGTTTTACAATAATAGTACCAATAAATGCAAGGCCATTACCCGGCTGTGGCAGTCCAAAAAAAAGCGCCGCTCCCAAACGGGAACGGCGCTAACCCAACTTATCCAAAAAACACGTTATTACTGTTTTACTATAAATGATTTTGTGCTGCCTTCATCATAAACATGAACCTCTTTGGTAACCACTGATTTGTTTTCGCTAACTACGATGGCGTAGTCGCCGTTTTCCAGTTGGTCAAGGATGTAACCTTTTTGCATCGCTTTAAAGGCCGGCATGGCGTCTTTAAAAATTACGTTTTTGTTGGCATCGTATATCATCACGATGGCTTTTGCAGGTGTAGTACTGTTAACTTTGATCTCAACGCCGCGTTGTGATGGCAGCGAAGAAAAAGTGATCTGATCGTCGGCAGATATGGTACCTTTTGCTGATGCTACAGTAGCAAAAGCTGCGCTTGCTAATAAAAATAAAGCGGCTAATTTGATTGTCTTTTTCATGGTCTTTTTATTTTAAATGTTTTTAATAATTGTCGTTTCGTTTATTTGACAGTACAAAGTAACAGTGTGTTACAACGTAAAAAAAACCAAATAGACCATCATGGGATAGTTATAGACCAACCCCGCAATTCAGCCGCCAAAGGCATATAATAAGCTAATAATTAGGTTTTTAGTAGTTTTATCGATTAAAACAGATGGTTGATAGACAGGTTTTGGCGGTTGATCGCCGGCATGACTTACAGATGACCGTATTGGAGATTAAATTCGTAGATTTGACAACCCCGTACACGCCGGGTTGCCAAATCTGTTTGGTCAAAATCAATGGTCAAAATTATTGGGGTTAAATCTTTTCATCTCCACGGGTGCATCGGCAACCACATCATGATAGCTCTCCACCTGCAGCAATTTATCATTCACATAAAAACTGCATTTGGTCTCGCTCCAGGCTTTCTTTAAAGGGATCTGCTGTTCAAAAAAACCTTCTTCCTTGGTACCGCCATCATATTTGATAAACCTGACAGCATAAAGGTTTTTTTGATCGATCCAAAGCTGGTTTACTTTGTCGCCATCCTTGTCGGCGCCCAAAACATATACCGGCCGGCCTTTCCAGTTTGAGGTGTGGAATTTTGAAAGATCGTATTGTAGATCCGCAAAATGGCCCAGCACTTTGTCAAAGGTCATGGAGTACATCCCGCCCAGGAAAAAGATCAGTTCGTTTTCGTCTTTCGTTGAACGAACGATCTTATTACGCCTGAAAACGTAAGTTGAATCGTGCCTGAAGATCACGCCGGTATTACTCTTCAGCGAATCAAAGTCTATCCGCAGCAGATCGGGGTAAACGATCGTCTCGTACCAGGTCGCTTTTTTTTTAAGGCTGTCATTACGATATTGCTCAGTGGTTTGGTTAAAAGTAAGCGATTTATGCCAATGGCCATGGTAACGGCTATACATGCTTTGCAGCACTTCGGTTGATGTGGCATTTTTATTTGCTAACGGAAAGGAAAGCAATAACAGGATGGTAACAATCGTCTTCATATATTTCAGGTTGTCTTGGTCAATTCTTCATAAGCTGCGGCAATGCCGCGTTGTATGCCGTCGCCCTGCCAGTCAGTAATGCCGGGGATGGAAGTTGCTTTTAGTAGGTCATCTTTGCTTTTGCCTGCTTTGATGCTGCCTGCCACGTAATCTTCCAGTTTCTCCATAAAGTTTTGCATGGCGATAACATCATCCATCCTACCGGTCACCTTTTCCGGGTCGAAGGCATGGCCGAAAACAAAGATAGTATCTTTATCGAACCGCTTACGCGCCTTTTCCAGGGCAGCCGCCCAATGTTGTACAGAAGCCCCGGCACTGTTATCAACAAACGGGTAACGACGGTTAAATACCAGGTCGCCCATGTGGGCAATATTGGCATGCTCAAAGTGGATAACCGCATCGCCATTGGTGTGGCCGGTGCCGTAGTAGTGCGCGCTGATTTTTTCATCGCCCACTTTAATTTTCCAATTATCGGAAAACGTGGTATCCGGGTAAAGCTGTTTGTCTTCAGTCTTATTTTTTATAGCGACATTTTTTTGATTAGTAAGCGAATTCTCATGCGCCGCCACATTTTTCACGATGCCCTTAAACGAAATATTGCCACCTGTATGGTCGCCGTGATGGTGGGTGTTGACCAGCCACTCGAAAGGCAGGTCGCTTTGCTTTTTTAACAGGCCGATCAGGTGCGTGGCCTGGTCCGGGAATTCGGCATCCACCACCACAATACCTTCTTTATTGATCATCCAGGCGATGGTACCGCCCTGTTCGGCAAACATGCCCACGTTATTGCGCAGCGGTTTAAACTGGTATGCGGGATCGGCCAGCAGCGATGCAAAGCTTCTTCTGCCCAAAATCGCAACCCCGGCGGTAGTTAGGGCAGTTGTCCTCAAAAAATTTCTTCGTTCCATAATGGTTTATTGGTTCAATGGTTCATTAGTTTATTGGTAGCACCGACAAACTTTCTAAGATTACGTTCTACCGTACTACACCGTTGCCATGCAATCGGTGAAATCAAATCAAAATCGATGAAACTGAGCGAAGCGACCTCATGAAGGCCTAAAAAAAAGAACACTATCTGAATAATCCCCCAAAATAAATCAGCGCAATCACAATAATCACTCAAAATCAGCGGTCAATATTGATGAAAAGCCTGCGACACAAACTCCAGCACCGCAGGCAGCGAAGCCCGCCAATAGGTCCACGTGTGAGCGCCATCCCTTATGCGAAATTCATGCGGAATTTCCTTTTTCCGCATGGCGATATGCACCAGGCAGTTGCCCTCATATAAAAAGTCGTCATCTCCGTCATCGATATACCAGCGTACAGCTTTCTTTTGGGCATCGGGCATGTTATTGACCAATGCCAGCGCGCTGTGCTGGTTGTAATAGTTTACGATAACGGAGTCAGCCAGGCCGGGATTATTCTTTGTGTAAGCGGTCCGGGCATCATCCAGCGTTAGCGGCCCGACTGCAGCGCTTAAAGGGCATGCTGAAGAAAACAGTTCAGGGTGATGCAATGCATACATAAACGTACCGCCGCCGCCCATGGAAAGTCCGGCAATTGCACGGTAACGTTTGTCGCTTTTTATCCTGAATTTCTTCTCCACATAAGGCATCAGTTCTTTAAAAAAGAAATCCTCGTAGTTCCAGTCGCCTTTGATATCATTAAAGTAACCACGGCGCCCTGTATTGGCATCGGGCATAATAATCACCATCGGCGTTGCGGAGCCGTCGGCGATGGCTTTGTCTGTGATATTTAAAACCTCGCCAAATTGCACCCAGCCGGTTTGGTCGTCGCCGGCGCCGTGCAGCAGGTAAAGCACCGGGTAGCTGCGGTCGGATGTTTCAAAATCAGGCGGCAGGTAAACAGCAAACTTGCGGTCGCTTTTTAAAATTTTGCTGGGCACGGTAAGGTTATCATAAACCTTGCCTGTAAGCTGCGCCAGCGCCGCAAAAGGCAAAAGCAGTACAGCTACAAATGATAAACGGGTAAAAATTCTCATATCGTGGTTTTGTTGTTTGATGGTTTCAATATCGTCGAATCGATTGAAAATCAGTTTAAATTTAATGCAAAAATATTGATAGGCACAATGAGAATAAAATAGAGAAATCACCTAAAATATTTTCTCAAAATGTATCATTTGCATGCGGTTACCCGTAATTCCATTCAAAGCCAGGTGAAAATATTTTTTAAGCTTATGAGGTTATTACGCAACAGACCGCTGTTATTTTTTGCTGTATTTATCTGCCTTGCTTCCTGCAATAAAGGCACAAAAGTTACTCCTGTGTTACCCGGTAAGAACCTGGTGCTTACCGCATACGAACAGCAAAAAGTAATGGCGGACAATGCGTTTTCCCTCCGCCTTTTTAAAAGCGTTGACAGCACCGTTACTGATGGCTCCAACGTGTTCATTTCCCCGCTCAGCGTAAGCTTTGCGCTCGGGATGACCAGCAATGGCGCCTTGGGTACAACCCTTACCGCTTTTCAAAACACGCTTGGTTTTAACGGGCTTACCCAAACGCAGGTAAATACTTATTACAATAACCTGATCACTAATTTACCCCAGCTCGATCCATACACAACGCTTAATATCGCCAATTCCATTTGGTACCGGCAAGGTTTTAGCGTGGAGGCCCAATTTTTGCAAACCGACAGCAATTTCTTCCAGGCCAGGGCGCAGGCGTTGGATTTTGCCAGCCCATCGGCGCCAGGCGTTATTAATAACTGGGTAAGCCAGAAAACTCAAGGTTATATTCCGTCAATCATCAAACAAATACCCGATAATATGATCATGTACCTGGTTAATGCCATGTACTTTAAAAGTAACTGGAATGAAAAGTTCGACGCTGCACAAACCCGGAACGGCACATTTTACCTGCCGGACAATAGTACCGTGCAGGCGCCGATGATGACCGGGAACATCGATATTAATTTTTATGCCGATACCAGTGTGCAGGTATACGAAATACCTTACGCCAACAAAAAATTCAGTATGGTAATTGCCGAGCCCGCATACGGCACAAGCCTTCCAAATCTTATCTCATCGGTTGATCCGGCACAGTGGCAAACCTGGATGAACGGCCTGAGACCGATAAAGAATTCGCTTACCATGCCGAAAATGAAGTTCAGCTATGGCACTACCCTCAATCAGCCGCTTAAAAATTTGGGGTTGAACATCGCTTTTTCTGATAACGCCGACTTTTCAGGCATCAACCCCGACCCGATATATCACATCAAAATAAGCCAGGTGTTGCACAAAGCTTCTGTTGATGTTGACGAAAGCGGCACAACCGCTGCCGCGGCCACTTCCGTTGGTTTGTCGGCCACCGACTTGCCGGCGCCGCTGCCACCCATCAACCGTCCGTACCTTTTTGCCATACGCGAAATGAGCAGCGGTGTCATCCTGTTTATCGGGAAGGTGAATAACCCGCTGCTGCAAGGAAATTAGGCCCCCCAAAGCACGCCGGCCATCGTGTGGAGGGGGCTTTCTTAAATTTTACTTTCCGTTAACTTAAGGGTACTTAACTTGCACAGGTAAAATCAAATAAAACCTTTGCTATGGACAACTATTTAACCGAACATTTTGAACGCGAACTGCTTAAACTGCGCGATGAACTGAACAAATTCAAAAACGAGGACAACATATGGAAATCAACCGCCGGCATCACCAATTCGGCGGGCACGCTTACATTGCACTTATTGGGTAACCTTAACTTTACCATCGGCGCCCAGCTTGGAAGTACGGGGTATGTGCGCAACCGCGAGCAGGAGTTCTCATTAATCGGTGTATCCCGTGAGCAGTTGGTGGCTGATATAGAAAAAATTGTTGAAGTGGTAAAAAAGGCCCTTCCCGGTGTGAGCCAGGCCCAATTAGAGGAGAAATACCCGCTTGAAATGATAGGGGTGCACAGCACTATTTGGTATCTCAGCTATTTTTACGGTCATTTTCAGTACCATCTGGGGCAGATCAATTACCTGCGAAGGATACTTGAAGCAGGACTGTAATTTTTAGGATTTAAAAGGTGATATGATTGAAATGCCTTAAAACGGACAAAACTGCTAATTCCTCACATCTTATAAATCCTGGTCAAATCAGTATTGCGTATTTCAATAAATTCTGCTTAATTTTAGGTTAATATTTGTAACGGACCCGCTTCCGCGGGCTTTTACAAAAACCGATTATCTAAAAAGGAGGAGGTTTTATGAACCGTATTCACCAAATTGAACAATGGGGCGATGCTCATCACCCTAAAGTGTTCGACCTGATCCGTATTGCGCTGGGCGTGTTTTTGCTATGGAAAGGCCTCGCATTTATGGATAATACCGAAAACCTGAAAGAGATGATAGAAAACCAGCAGGCTATCCATTTTTCGCCGGGTATTTTAATGGCCCTGGTTTATTACGTTACGTTTGCCCACCTGGCAGGCGGAACGCTGATCGCATTGGGAACGCTCACACGCTTAGCGTGTATCATCCAGATTCCCATTGTGTTTGCCGCGGTATTTTTAACTGGCATTTTCGAGGAACCTATCAACGCCCTGCTGTGGCCGTCGTTGGTTGCACTGGCCCTGCTTTCATTATTTATGGTAATCGGTTCGGGCCCATGGTCGCTTGACCGGTACCTGGCCGATTGGGGGGATATGTAGGGAAAGCCGGGCAATGGCCGGTTGCCAGCTTGCAGTGCGCAGTGGCCGGTTTGCAGTGCGCATAGACGAACAACTTTTAACTACCGATCGTTAACTGCCCACTCATAACTGCCGACTGCGAACTGCTCAATATTCCGCCATCTCCTCGTCAACATAGCACCACAGCCAGCGTTCGCCGGGTTCCGCGGAGATCACCACCGGGTGGCCTGACTGATGTGCATGTTTACTGGCATGTTTATTGGGCGAGCTGTCGCAGCACAATGTTACACCGCATTCCTGGCAGGTGCGCAGGTGCATCCAGGGATCGCCGGTTTTTATACATTCCTCGCACACGTAATCTTTAGCGTGCTTCAGGGTTTTGATGGCAATAAGGTGCTTGCAGATTTGCTCTTCCATGGCAGGTGGTTTAATTCAAGGGCCAAGGTATCAATTTATTTACTTTTCGTCATCAGGCAAATTCCGTTACTTGCGGCTCTTTAACACAGTATGACGATTACAAAAACACAACAGATGAAACAAGCAGTTAGTTTTTTGATGTTTATTCTTTTGATATGCGCAGCACCGGCAGGCATGGCGCAAAAAAAAGGCGTATCACCCATACATCAAATTATCGCAAATATCAAGGCCCCGCAATTTAAAGCAGCCAGCTATGATATTACCGTCTTTGGAGCCGTAGCCGATGGTAAAACCGATATTAAACCGGTGCTAGACAAAGTGATCAGCCAATGCAGTACTTCAGGTGGCGGCGAAGTGGTGATACCCAAAGGCAAATTCTATATAGCGGGATCGGTGGTGCTGAAAAGCCATGTAAACTTGCATTTTGAAGATGGCGCCGAACTGATATTTTCATCTAACGAAAAAGATTACCTCCCCGCGGTACTTTCCCTGTGGGAAGGCACCGAACTGTTTAATTACTCACCCCTGTTTTATGCTTATCAATGCTCGGATATTGCAGTAACCGGGCATGGGAGAGTGGTTGGCTCAGCCAGTAAAAACTTCGCCAAATGGCGGCCGCAGCGCTCGCCGGAGCAAACCGCATTACGCCAGATGGGCGGCAATGGCACACCGGTTTACAAACGGGTTTTTGGCGAGGGCTTTCACCTGCCGCCGGATATGATCCAGTTTTTTGGCTGCAAAAATGTTTTGATCGATGGCATTTCAATTGAAGATTCACCCTATTGGATTATCCACCCCGTACTGTGCAATAACGTCACCGTGCAAAACGTCACCATCAGCAGCATGAATTTAAATAACGATGGCTGCGACCCTGAAGCTTGCACCAACGTACTGATACAACATTGCAATTTTACTGTCGGAGATGACGGCATTGCAATAAAAGCCGGCCGCGACCAGGATGGCTGGCGCATCGGGCAACCAACTGAAAATGTGATCGTGCGCAACTGCGTTTTTAATTCAAAAACCAACGGATTATGCATCGGCAGCGAAATGTCGGCAGGCGTACGGAACATTTACATGTATAATGTCACCATCAAAAAGTGTCTCAGCGCGGTCTACTTTAAATCAAACCTCGACCGCGGCGGATTTATCGAAAACGTCCACGTGAGTGATTTGCACTGCGACAGCGCCCGCTCGGCTGTAATCCGTTTTGAAAATAATTACCACGGCTCACGCGGCGGCCATTATCCAACCGAATTCAACGGCTTTTATATTCAAAACATCAGTTGTGATCATTCCGGCGAGGTAGGTATTTACGCCGTAGGTGTTCAGGGAAATCCGTTGGAAAATATCCATCTTAAAAATATTACGGTGTTGCATACACCGAAAGATCAGATCGTAGATGCAGCCAACAATTTAACGTACGAAAATGTGGTGATCAATAAGATAAAGGTGCCGAAGCCGGTGGTGACCGGGGCGGTGATGTTGCATACAGATTGAGGGGTAATCCATTGGTGATATGAGCGTTAGAATAACTCCTCTCTTGAGAGGGGGCGCGGTGGGTTGTGTTGTGGCGGGGGTGTGTTAGCAAGCATGTTCGTTAACACACCCCTCCACCCCTCTCAAGAGGGGAATCGCACAAGGCCGCCGCTTTTTTGCTTTTTTTTTAACTTCTAAGCATGCGAACTTATTCGACTTAATCCAACTCAATCAATCAAATCAACCCAAAATTACACCTCCGCCAAATACTTATGCACAAAGCTAATGGCCATCGAACCCTCACCTACTGCTGACGCTACCCTATTCATCGCGCCCGAACGCACATCCCCAGCAGCGAAAATACCGCTGCAACTGGTTTCCAGCAGGAAAGGATCACGCTGGTGCTTCCATATTTTGGTAAAGTTGTCATTCACGCGCAAGTCGCGCCCGGTTTCAATAAAGCCTTTTTCATCGCGGATGATGTCGAGCTTTATCCAATCGGTAAAAGGTTTTGCGCCAATAAAAATGTAAAGAGCGGCCGCCTTATGAACGGATGTTTCCTTTGTTTTAACATTGATCAAATGTAGTTTCTCCAGGCAGTTGTTACCCTCCGCTTCCATGATTTCGGTATCCGTCACTACGTGGATATTGGAGATATTTTCGATCTGCTGGATCAAATAAGCCGACATGGTATAACTGAGGCTATCCCTGCGGATAATTATATAAACGTTGCTGGCAAATTTTGAAAGGTAAACAGCCCCCTGGCCTGCCGAATTCCCACCGCCGATGATATATACCTCCTGGCCCTTGCAGGCTGCCGCTTCCGTCATCGCCGCGCCGTAGTAAATCCCGGCGCCGGTGAAATTCTCCACGCCTTTAACCTCCAGCTTGCGGTAATCCACGCCCGTAGTGATTACCACGGTCCGGCTGATAACCTGCGGACCGTCGTCCAGCACAATGGTTTTATAACCGTCCTTTTGCGTAATATCCTTTACCGATTGCGGCGATAGAAATTCGGCTCCCAAACGTTGTGCCTGGGTAATAGCGCGGCGGGTAAGGTCGGCGCCGCTTAAGCCTGCGGGGAAGCCAAGATAATTCTCGATCCTTGAGCTTGAACCTGCCTGGCCGCCCGGGGCTTTACGTTCTATCAAAAGTGTCTTCAGTCCTTCCGAAGCGCCGTAAACGGCGGCAGCCAGTCCGGCCGGGCCTGCCCCAATAATCACCACGTCGTAAATATCGTGGACAGCTTCCGTCGCCTTGCCAATTTTATCGGCAATCTGCCTTATCGATGGATGGCAGAGGTGCGTTCCGTCTTCAAAAACAATTAGTGGCAGTTGTTCACGGCTTATTTTGTTCAGTTCCAGCTTTTGTTTTGCTTCAGGGTTTTTCTCCACATCAAACCAACGATAAGGGATCAGGTTGCTGCCTAAATAGTCTTTTATGGTATGCGATGCAGGCGAAAACTGGAAACCAACTACCTTAATTCCCTTAAACTCCGGTATGTAGTCGTTTTGCCAATCGTCCAGCAGGTCATTCAATACCGGGTAAAGTCTTTCTTCGGGCGGGTCCCAGGGTTTCATCAGGTAATAATCCAACCGCACATCGTTTATGGCTTTTATGGCAGCTGTCGTATCTGAATAAGCAGTTAGCAAAACCCTTTTGGCATCCGGGAATACCCTGATGGCTTGCTCCAAAAAAGTTGTCCCGTCCATTTCGGGCATACGCTGGTCACAAACAAACAAGGCAACCACCTCCGAGCTGTTTTTCAGGTCGGTCAGGCTTTCCAGCGCTTCTTTGGCCGACGTCGTGCTCATGATCTTGTACTCCTTGCCGTACGTCGTTCGCAGATCGCGGCTGATCGCCCGCAACACCTGGGGGTCATCGTCTATTGAAAATATGATTGGTTTTTCCATTTTTATTCGTTCTAAAATGCTGTGATTGGTTAGTCTCAAGTCGAAAGTCCTAAGTCGAAAGTCAAAATGGGCATCAGACTTTCGACCCGGGACTTTTGACTTAACCGATCGGGAAGCAAACCAAAAACTCGGTCTTTCCCGGCTGCGAATTTACTTTTATCGAGCCATTATGCTGCCGTACAATACGTGCAACTACATCCAGCCCCATGCCGCTTCCCTTGCCGATTTCCTTGGTTGTGAAAAACGGATCGAAAATACGCGTTTTGATTTCATCCGGTATGCCCGGGCCATCGTCTGCAATGGTCACCTGCGCAAAATGCCTGTCTCTGTGGCTGCGAATAGTGAGTTTCCCTTTGCCATTAGGCTCCATCGCATCCAGCGCATTATCAATCAGGTTGGTCCAAACCTGGTTTAACTCGCCCACCATGGCATTTATCTCGGGCAGGTTTTCATCAAACTCCTTTACCAGTTCAATATTGCCTTTTTTAATGCGGTGCTTCAGCAGCATAATGGTATTTTTTATGCCGATGCGGATGTCTGTGCGTTGTTTATCAAAGCCGCGGTCCATGTGGGTAAATGTCTTAACCGAGCTCACCAGGTCGGCAATCCGCCGCGACGATTCCTGTATATCCTGGACCATGCGTTCGGTAGTAAGCAGGTTATTTATCCAGTTAAAAACAGGCGAACAATAGGCAGCGGGGATATGGCTGCAAAATGTCTCCAGGTTATCAACCACAAAACCGAATTCCACAAAATTTTCGGCCATATCATAGCTGTTCTCCACGTTGTGCTCATCCAGCCAGTCGGTGATTTCCTCTTCGCGTTTGGTTTTTTCTTTTAAACTAAGCTCCGTGCGTTCATTTATCGCCAGCAGGCGGAACAACTCGGTATTTACGGCATCCACCTGGCCGGCCGTCATTTGTATCGAAATCACCTTTTTAAAGGTTTCCGGCTGCATTTGTAAATGCGCCAGCAGCGAAGCCGAATCACGTACAATTGCCGATGCAGGGTTGTTGAGCTCATGAGCCAGCCCTGCCGACAATTTGCCCAGGGCCATCATTTTTTCGTTCTGCTGCTGAAAAGCCGTAAACTCCCGCACCCTGTTGCTCATCACATGCACAAGGGCCTGGGTAAGCTCAAACTGATCTTTGATCATCTCCCTGATCCTTTCGGTTGGGAATGACAGTATTTGTAACTCCCCCGCCGCCTGGCTGTTTGCAGTGGCCGTCACACCACGCGAGTAAGGCAGATAGCCCGTTATTTCACCGGCCGATGGGCTGGTCAATTCGCGCCGGCTGCCATTTTGCATGATATATATCACCAGCTTACCGCCGATGATAAAGTGCGGCCCCGCAAGCGGCTGGCCCTGAACCGTTAGCTGCTCACCATCCTGCAATACGCGGGTTTTGCTATTGTCGATAAGCCACTGCAGCTGTTCTTCGGGCACATTTTTTAATGCTTCGAAAGATTTTAAAGTAGAAACGCTTACTGCTTGCATTGCTTAAATGTAGGGATTAATATTTAATTTAGTCCGGAAGTCGGAAAGTCCACTAGTGGGCGCTTTCACATTTCTGATCTCCGTCCTAACGCAAAAATATGGAAGTTAAGAACAGGAACGATGGTAAACGCGGTGCTTTTTATATAAAAGACGGCGATAAAGAAGCCGGGCTGATGCATTACACCTTTGCCGGGCCGGGTAAAATGATCATCGACCATACCGAGGTTAATGATGAGTATGCCGGTAAGGGCCTTGGCAAACAACTGGTTAAAGCCGGGGTGGACTACGCACGCGAAAACCATTTGAAGATATTGCCGCTTTGTCCCTTCGCCAAAAAGATATTTGAATTGACGCCGGCTTTTGCAGATGTGCTTTTTTAGTTCATGGTTCATAGTTCATGGTTCATAGTTCATGGTTCATTGCCGTTTGTCTATAGTGCATAATAGTTAAAGAGATTGAACCGAATAGACCATGAACTATCAACCATGAACTATGAACCAATAAAACAACAAACTCTATGAAATACGCACTTGATCACCCCGTCATTGCCAGCATCGGCAATGAAAAATACACTTGCACCGTTGAATGGCGCAACGGGAAGTTTATTGTTGATGAGCCGGAAACCACTGGCGGAAAGGACAAGGGTCCCGACCCATATACATTAATGCTGGCGTCTTTAGGCACCTGCACACTGGCAACCCTGCGCATGTATATTGACCGTAAAGAATGGGACATCCCTAAAATTGCTGTTGCCGTAAACTTGTACCAGGAAGTTATTGATGCCAGGGTGGTGACCACATTTGACCGCGACCTTAACTTTTTTACACCGGTTACCGTGGAACAACGCGACCGGCTGACTTATATTGCCAAAGCATGCCCCATATCAAAAATGCTGGAGGGTGAAATTAAGATACGCACGTTTGTTTACAGCGAAGATGACCGGGCCAATCAGCACAACTACCCCGGCGATGACCTGACCGTAGTTTGGAAACCCGAACTTTGTAAACACTCGGCACGCTGCGCAACCCAGCTGCCGCAGGTTTTTGATCCGAAAGCCCGCCCCTGGGTAAACATGGACGGCGCCACCAGCAAGGAGATCAGGGACCAGGTAGCCAGGTGCCCGACAGGCGCGTTGAGTATTGCCGGTAAGCTGAAAGCATAAAGCCGAAAGCTGAAAGCCTTAAATTTCATTCTTTCGGGCTTTCGGGCTTTAACGGCGTTCTGACATCTACCACCGGCCTGTTCATCACCCGATAAAAAAATCCACCCCCGATAACATATAAGCCCACATCTATCCAGTCGGCGGTGTATTTTGCCGAGAGCCACGGCAACAGGCCTTCAAAAACCAAGCTTACATACGCCACTATAAAAACCACATGCCAAATTGATAGCACGTAATAATTGGTTTTGTAGATAATGGTGCGTTGAAACCAGAGGGCCAGGTTAGCGATAACCGGTATGGCAAACGCGTCGGTAACGTAGCCGTTTAAATAGGGCAACGGGTGGCCGGCTTTGCGCAGGGCGAAAACGACGAGCCATGTTATACATCCCGCCAGGAACCAGGGGTTAAGCAGCGTCTTCATTTAACCGGGCAAAAGGCTGATCAACACCAACAAACCGGTAACAAACAGAAAAAACGCAATTTGCAGCAAGATGGCCGCCCACCGTGCCCGGTTTAACAATTTTTTAAACCACCGCTTTGCAGGGCTGTCGCCCGGCCTGATAAACAGGTAGTCGTCCTCAGTCTGCAGTTGTTTATTTACTTTTCGCTCCACGTCGTGCGCAAACTGCCGCGTCTCCAGCAACTCGCCGCAGGATATACAGCGGTCGTCAAGGCCGCCCGTCCACATCGTCCATTCCCTGCAATGGGGGCATTTTATTTCGCGTACCTGGGTCATTTGTGCGTCTCCAAATCAAATATAAAATAAAATGCGGGCCGCTCATCTATGCGCAACGCCCGGAGGCTTCTAAAACTCTGGAATTCTTCATTTTATTAAATGGAACACCTACTTTAGAGAAATAAATTTCAACCCTGCTTTATTCCCTGACCAATGAAAAGAATCCTTGTCCTTGTCCTTTGTGCATTAGCACTGCAAAGCACCGCGCAGCAAGCAACTGATCCACGCTTCGCAGGGCTTGATACCGCTTTTGCCCGCGTGCTTAAAACATGGCATGCCGCGGGTTTTGCCGTGGCTGTCGTCGAAAAAAATAAAGTGGTGTACGCACATGGCTTCGGCGACCGCGACGTAAACGGTAAACTGCCCGTTACCCCAAACACCTTGTTTGCCATCGGCTCGTGCACCAAGGCGTTCACCGCCACTTTAATTGGGAAGCTACAACAGGACGGCAAACTGAACATAGATAAACCGGTAACCAATTACCTGCCTGAGCTGCGGTTTTACAACGATGCGATGAACAATACCATCACGCTCCGCGATATGATGAGCCATCGCACCGGGTTACCCAGGCACGACCTTTCGTGGTATTTTTTCAATAATCAGTCAACGGACAGTCTCGTCATGCGGATACAATACATGGAACCTACCTATGGCGTAAGGCAGAAATGGCAGTATAACAATTTTATGTTTGCAACGCAGGGCGCGCTTGTGGCGCATCTATCGGGCAAAAGCTGGGGCGATAATATTAAAGACAACCTTTTTATACCGCTGGGGATGACCCGATCGGATGTTGACATTCCCGAAATGGAGAAAACGGAAGATATTGCGATTGGATATGGCTTGAAAAAAGATACGATCATCAAAAAATTAGATTATTATCATATCGAAGGTATGGCGCCTGCCGGGGCCATTAACAGCAGTGTTAACGACATGGCCAAATGGGTAATTGCCTGGATAAACAACGGAAAATATAATGGTAAGCAGATCATCCCCGAAACCCACCGTAAGGAAGCCATCAGCTCACAATCAATTATCGATGGTGCGTTACCGGCGAAGGAGGAACCCGGAATTTATTTTGCCAACTATGGCTTCGGCTGGTTCCTGTCGTCGTACAATGGCCATTACCGCGTGGAGCACGGCGGCAATATCGATGGCTTTTCAGCCAGTACAAGTTTTTTTCCCGCGGATAGTGTGGGCATCGTGGTGTTGGCCAACCAGGATGGTTCGGCAATACCCGGTATCGTAAGGAATTTAATATCGGACAGAATGCTAAAGCTTGGCTACCACGACTGGAGCGGTGAACTTAAAAAACAGTTTGATAAAGGCAAAGAAGCGCGTGATAAAGCCGAAAAAGAAAAACCAAAAGATGAAATACATCACCCCGCAACACATCCCCTGGCCGATTTTTCCGGAAAATACAGCAACCCCGGTTATGGCACCATCAGGCTTTTTATTAAAAACGATTCACTATTTGCAAAAACCGATATGCAATCACTTTGGCTGAAACAACGGAACTATGATATCTTCGACCTGTTCCTTAACAACCCGAAGGAACCAATAGATACCACGGACAGTTTCGATTTCCGGCTCCAGTTTACCATGAATTTATCGGGAGATATTGACGGGGTGCAGGCCTTGCTGGAAACCGGGTTAAAACCCATCGTGTTTTCAAAGGTAATTGAGTGTAAGCCAATCACCGCAGCCGAGTTGCAAAAATACACCGGCGACTATGACCTGGAAGGTATGACGGTAAAAGTGTATGTAAAGGACAATAAAACCCTTTATGTACTGGTACCCGGCCAGCCCGATTATGAAATGGTGTACCTGGGGAATGACAAATTTGCGTTAAAAGCATTAAGCGGCTATTATTTGCAGTTTGGCCCGCCGGGTGCAGCTAAAATTACCGAGGCTACCTTTATTCAGCCGAATGGTAGTTTTAAAGCGGTGAGGAAGTAGCATCGTAGTCTGAACCGCTGATTAAGTTGATTGAATTGATCACTTTGAGAAATAAAGATCAGCGAAATCATAAAGATCAGCCTGATCAACGGTTCAGACATTTCATCGCCCCAAACCACCCCTCTATCGGTAATTATTTATTACCCGTCTATTGCATTTTCATTTGTATAAGGTATATCTTTACTTTACGTTGTGTCAAATTAACACAATGAGTGCTGACCTCATTTTTAAATACTAAAGCCCCGTGCAGGCGGGGTTTTTATTAAACCCGGATTATGAAAGTAAACAAACGCATCACTGTTTTGCCGGCCCTGTTTGGGGGCGTATTTATGCTCATCTTATTCGGCGCCATGAGCGGACGAGTTTCCCGCAAAACGGGTAAATTGTGGACGCTGGTTCAGCCCGGTGATACATCTGGCATCGTACTGGTAAAAAACCCAAATGGCCCCACGCTGGGTTATTCGTCTAAATCGGGCGTTAAAATTCTAACGGTAAATGGGCTGGCATTTAAAGACCTTAACAAAAACGGCAAGCTGGACAAATACGAAGACTGGCGGCTGCCGGTGGATGAACGGGCGAAGGATCTGGCCTCAAAACTATCTGTAGAGCAGATAGCAGGATTGATGCTTTACAGTGCACATCAATCTATCCCCGCCGCCGCGCGCGGGCCGCTGGGTAACGGCACCTATGGCGGTAAGCCTTTTGCCGATGGCATGGATGCAGCCGCTATCAGCGATCAGCAAAAAGCTTTCTTAATAAAAGATAACTTGCGCCACGTGCTTATCACCTCGGTAAAAAGCCCGGAAGTTGCCGCCCGCTGGAATAATAATGTGCAGGCATTGGTGGAAGGCTCGGGCTTTGGCATACCGGCCAACAACAGCTCCGATCCGCGGCACAGCGCCAATACGGGTTTTGAGTATACTGCCGGAGCAGGCGGGGCCATATCGCAATGGCCCGACCAATTGGGCTTAGCCGCAACCTTCGATCCTGCCGTGGTACGGCAATTCGGCAGCATAGCCGCGCAGGAGTACCGGGCGCTGGGTATCGCAACAGCGCTTTCGCCACAAATTGACATGGCCTCCGAGCCGCGCTGGGCCCGTTTTAACGGTACTTTTGGCGAGGACCCGCAGCTGGATGCGGATATGGCGCGGGCTTATGTGGATGGTTTTCAAACCTCAACCGGCGCTGCGGAAATAAAGGATGGCTGGGGCTATCACAGCGTTAATGCGATGATGAAGCACTGGCCGGGTGGTGGCCCCGAAGAAGGCGGCAGGGATGCGCATTTTGCTTATGGCAAATTTGCTGTTTACCCCGGCAATAATTTTGACGAGCATTTAGTGCCTTTTGTTAATGGCGCCCTGAAGCTGAACGGCCCAACCAAAATGGTATCGGCCGTGATGCCCTATTATACCATCTCGTACAACAGGGATGCACGGGGCAATGCCGGTAACAGCTACAGCAAATATTTAATAACCGACCTGCTGCGCAACAAATATCATTTTGACGGCGTGGTGTGTACTGATTGGGGCGTTACCGCTGATGAAGGCAAAACCCCCGACATTTTTGCGGGAAAATCATGGGGAATGGAAACGGCAACTGTGGCCCAGCGTCACTACAAAATACTGATGGCCGGTGTTGACCAATTTGGCGGCAATAACGATGCCGGGCCGGTGATTGAAGCCTACAATATGGGCGTAAAAGAACACGGCGAAGCCTTTATGCGGGCCAGGTTTGAGCAGTCGGCTGTAAGGTTGCTGAGGAATATTTTCAAGGTGGGTCTTTTTGAAAACCCTTATTTGGACATCCAAACTACAAAAGCTACGGTGGGCAAGCCGGCTTTTATGACTGCCGGATATAAAGCCCAGCTGAAATCCATCGTCATGCTTAAAAATCATGGCAGCGTGCTTCCGATGCAAAAAGGTAAAACCATTTATCTGCCAAAAAAATTCTTCCCTTCGGTAAAAGGCTTTTTCGGCCCGCCATCAAAAGAAAGATTTGAAGACGCGGTAAATGCCGACCTGATCAAAAAATATTACCAGGTTACTGACGACCCATCGAAAGCCGATGCAGCCATTGTATTTGTGAGCAGCCCCAGCGGTGGCGCAGGTTATGATGCCGACAATGTAAAAAGCGGCGGCAATGGCTACGTACCCATCACCCTTCAATACGGCGCCTATACCGCAGCAGACGCACGCGCACACAGTATCGCCGCCGGCGACCCGGTTGAACCCGGTATTGAGAACCGCAGCTACAAAGGCAAAAGCATCACCGCCGCCAACCTGCAGGACTTAAAAACCATACAGGACACCAAAAAAGCCATGAAGGGCAAACCGGTGATCGTTGCCATCACTTTATCAAAACCGACTATCCCCTCGGAATTCGAAAAGGATGCCAATGCAATAGTCGCCAGCTTTGGCGTGCAGAACCAGGCGATTTTGGATATTATATCGGGCAATGCGGAGCCGTCAGGCCTGTTGCCCTTCCAGATGCCCGCCAACATGAAAACCGTGGAGCTGCAGGATGAAGACATTCCGCATGATATGGATTGCTATACCGACGCGGACGGACACCGTTACGATTTTGCCTTCGGCATGAACTGGAAAGGGGTAATTCGGGATGCCCGCACGCAAAAATATGCAGCTACCGTGCACAAACCCAAAATTCACATTCAAGGCGGTATGGTGACGATCACAACTTCTACTCCCGGCGCGAAGATATATTTCACAACCGATGGCACTACACCCTCCTTTACGGCAGCTGATGAATATTCAAAACCGTTTAAAACAACAAAGGGAATGATGGTGAAAGCTATTGCTAAAAAGTATGGGGTAGATAATAGCGGGATGGTTGAGCTGGCGAAGAACTAGCAAACCACCTGATTGTTAAGCGGGCAGGCAAAGACCCGCAAACAATACCAGGTTTAAAATGTTTTATGATTGGAGTGAAAAGATATTGGTAAGCATTAAAATTTGAAAATCATGAGACACTCAATCAAGTTACTGGTATTGGGCTTATTATTAAGCACCAGCCTTTTTGCCGCAATTCCGGTAAAGCATGCCACGCTGAAAACATCAGCGGCAAAAGGAATAGTGTCATTTACTCAATTGGCCACGAAAAGAGGCATTGAAATTAAGTTGAATGACCCGACCGCCGGGAAAGCGACGGTAACAATTTATGACTGGAATAACGATATTGTGTGGCAGGAGCCGCTCTCGCAAAAAAAAGACCTCGACAAGGGCTTGATTTTAAACCAGCTAGATAACGGCAACTACACTGTCGAAGTTTTCTTAGGCAAACAGATGGTGGCAAAAAAGATCGCCCACGTTTACTACGAGGGCGACTCGAAACTTGTTGCCATCAGGGGTTAATTGGAATTTATTATTTAAAAAAGCATCGCGTTCATTGTCAGGCGCGATGCTTTTTTTGTGAGGTTAGTTCATTTACCAATTCCGGCAGACTTACGGATGCGCAGGCAATCAATTCGTCCGCGGCGCCATAATAAATGTACAAGCGGTCGTCCTCCAAGACCGTCCCGGTCGGGAAACACACGTCGTCCACGTCACCGGTTAATTCATAGTCAAGGTCCGGCTTAAACAGGGGATAAGGCAGCCGGGATATCTCGATCCGCGGGTCGTTTAAGTCCATCAGCGCGGCACAGGCTGAATACTCCAGGTGACTTTTTACTGTTTTTACGCCATGGTAGATCACCAGCCAGCCGTGTTCTGTTTCAATCGGCGGGCAGCCGCCGCCAACGTATTCTATCTCATGCGGGTATTTTGGCTCAAGGAAAATATGATCTTCAAGATTGCTGAAGTAATGGCGCCAATATTCGTCGGTCAGGTGCTCAAGGTCCTTCACTGCGGTTATTTGTATGTCGGGCTTAATGCGGTGCAAAAAAACCAGCTCGCCGTTGATACGCCGAGGGAAAAACACAAAATCCTTGTCAGCCAAAATGTTTGCCCCGGTATTTGCTGCGAGGTATCTTTTATTTAATTCCGCGTTGTTTTTGGTTAAGCCATCGAATTTTTTTAGAGTGATCCTGGGCACAATGATGCCCTGACGTTTAAAATGCTTCAGATCATTCGAAGTGATCAGCGCTCCCAGGGCATTCCTGCCATCAAAAGCAACGTACGAGAGAAAATAGGTATCCTCTATCTTAACGATGCGGGGATCTTCCAGCCCATGCTGCTCGTAATCGAACTCCGGCGACAGGATGGGTTTATCCCAGCACTGTGTTACCGTTAACGGGGACGAGAGCGTGCAATAACCCAGCGTGGAATAATTTTTTTTGCGCACGGCACGATAAAACATGTGGATGACGTCCTCCGTTTGGATCACCGCGGGATTCAGTACGCTTTCGTCTTCAAATTTAAAACCGGACTTTCGAAGGACAACACCTTCCTTTTTAACTTTTACCATCATTAAAGCCTTTTTTAAATTTGCCATCGTCAAGGCAAGCTATGATACCCTCGATTACCCGCTTGGTTTCGTTCGGGCCGCTCACGCATACGGAGAATGCACCCGATTCCCTTGCCGGGTAATCATTTCCGCCCGGGAAAATGGCATCGCCAATAAATATCATCTCCCTGATTTCAATATCCAGCACATCGCGCAGCTTATGCATGCCGTACTTTTTGTCGATCCCCTTTTTGGTTATATCGACAGATGTAGACCCACCGAGATTTACCGCAAACTCCGGGATCAATTTATCCAGTCGTTTTTTGATCTTATTTCGTTTGGCAAAATCGGGGTCCCATTTTAACTTCTCAGCCAGCGGCGCGTCCTGACCAAGGCCGGAATAGGTGATCTGGCTGCCCCTGTCTTCAATAGCTTCACCCCAGGTCTTCTTCGCCCTTACGCCGGCTTCATCAATAGCCTCATCCAGTGATTTAATGATCTTGTCCTTTTGGGCATCAGTAAAGTTCTCGGCATAAAGCTGCTTCCAGCCTTTTTTATATTCATAAAACTTTGTGCCGCAGGTGGGTAAAATGGACAGATTTTTCATTTTAGCCCCTTTGGGTAAGTGATCCAGCACCTGTTTCTCAAACTGTGGCCAGTCGCCACCGGAAATTACGGCCACTTTGGCCACGTTAAGCAAAGCCGCCAATCTCTCTGCCATTTCCTTATCTATAGCAGCCTTACTCGCCGCCAGCGTGCCGTCAAGATCGAATGCGATTAGTCTTTTCATTGGTTCATTGTTCATGGTTGATAGTTCATGGTGGTTTTGGTGATTAATCTACAGATCATGGTTAAAGAAGCAATGAACTATGAACCATTCGGCAAAACAACCTCCAGCAGCATAATTTTGTTTTGGGGGATGAGCGGAGAGGCCCCCACTATAGCCGGTACCAGCATTACCTCGCCCTGGCTTATGGGATACCTGTTGGCGCGATGTTCCAGTTCACCCTGACCTTCAATGCAAACCAATATCCTCGGGGTATTTTCTTTTCCGACAGTAAAGGGAGCGTACGCCGTATGCCGCAATACCCCGAAATGCTCATCTTCAACCAGCAGCTCGCGTACTTCCGGACCATCGGGTTTAAAAACGGACGTCGTGGGGCGGATGTCTGTTTTTGTAAAATCAATACAAGCTAAAGCTTCTTTCACCTGCAGATCGCGGGGCTTGCCGGTTTTTTTATCTATCCTGTCCCAGTCATAAAGGCGGTAGGTTACATCACTGTTTTCCTGTACCTCAAAAACCACTACATCGCCTAAGGTGTGTACAGTACCTGCTTTTATCAAAACACTTTCGCCAACCTTCGGAATAAAGTGCGACAGCGTATCCGCTACCGTGTGATCTTCCAGTTTTTCTTTTATTTCATTTTCGGTTGTGCCCGGTTTCAAACCGGCGTAAATGCGGGCGTCCTTACCGGTCTGCAATACCACCCAGGCTTCTGTTTTTCCATGTTCACCCTCTGGGATGTATTTTTTAAGCTCATCGGAAGGATGCACCTGTACCGACAATACTTGCTGGCAGTCCAAAAACTTAAGTAAAAGCGGGAAACGGTCAAACTTACCGGAAAGCGGGCCCATCAATTCATGCCCATAATTACTTAGCAATTGTTTAATGGTTTGCCCTTCCAACGCGCCGTTGATTACCTTACTGGGATGGTCATCCCTGTCGCTCAGAATCCACGCTTCGCCCACCGGTTCGTCGGCCGGCAGTGGCTTTGACAGTAATTCGGTGAGTCTCCGGCCACCCCAGATGCGGTATTGGTAGATGGGATCGAATTTTAAGGGATAAAGTTGTTCGTGCTGCATTTTCTAAGTAACAGCTACCGGAGTGATTTGGTTTTATTAAGTCAAAAGTTAAACCCTTTTCAGGTCAAGGCTACAGGCTCAAATTCTTCTCCATTTCGTGCTTATATTCGCCTCTGCGGGCATAATTGTCCATGCTGGCACGATGAACGAGCATTTTTTGAGCAGCTTTCGTGTTTTCGTCCTTCCCTTTCCATATTTCGAGTGCAGGTTGTTGAATGGCCCTGGCGAAGGAAAAGGTAAGCGCCCATGGCAGCTTACCTTTGTACTTTACATGCATCGCGTTGAGGTGTGCGGTTGCGGCTTCAGCCGATTGCCCGCCTGATAAAAATGCAATACCAGGAACCACAGCCGGTACCGATTGCAACAGGCAGGTAACCGTTGCCTCGGCAACTTTATCAATGCTGGCTTGTTTCGGGTGGCTTAGCCCGGGCAAAACCATGTTCGGTTTTAACACCACCCATTTGAGGTTTACATTTTGGGCAAACAGTTGATCAAAAAGCACGTGCTGCACCCTTTCCGTAACATCGAAACACTTTTTCAGATCGTGCGTACCATCCATTAACACTTCGGGCTCAACTATCGGCACAATCCCCGCTTCCTGGCACAGGGCTGCGTACCGGGCGAGGGCATGCATGTTGGCTTCAATGCATCCCCGGCTGGGCAACACCGGGCTGATGGTGATCACCGCCCGCCATTTAGCGAACCGCGCGCCCATTTTATAGTATTCGGCCAGCCGTTCTTTCAGGCCATCTAAACCCATGGTTATTTTCTCCCCGGGAAACCCGGCAAGGTCTGTGGTACCTTCATCCACCTTTATACCGGGTACGATACCTTGCTTTTTTAGCAAATCGATAAAAAGCACGCCATCTTTGGTGGATTGGCGTATTGTCTCGTCAAATAAAATAGCGCCGCTGATATACTTTCCCAGGTTTGGCGCAGTTACAATCAACTCGCGGTAAGCACGACGGTACTCAATAGTTTGTGGTATGCCGGCTTCTTCAAATCTTTTATTGCAGGTATGCACGCTTTCATCCATCGCCAGCAGGCCCTTATCGCCTGCAAAAAGTGCGTTAACAGTATTGGTGAGTTCTTTTGCTTTCATAAAGTACGATGCTTCCGAAGGAGATGAGGGCGCACCGGTCCCATTTTAATAGTCAGATAGAATGTTTAACAAGTTTACGTAAATATTGTTAATCACAGATTTGAAATGATTAAAATGATGACGCAGATTTTAAATGCCGCGACACACTGACCACTGATTTTGTAGTGCTGATTTTTAGCAGCCTGGTATTTGTGAGATGCATCTATAAAACCGGACAGTGGATTTGCTTAAATTAGCAAGACATTGAAAGCAAGAAGAACAACAGACTTCCGGACTTTCGGTCTTTCGGACTTTCGGTCTTCCAAACCTATAAATTTCCCTTTTTCATTTCGGCAGCGGCAAAATTGGCGGCCCTTGCGGTAAGCGCCATGTACAATATGGATGGGCTTTGGTTGCCGGTGGTGGTCATGCAGGCGCCGTCGGTAACAAAAACATTTTTGCAAAGATGCAGCTGGTTGTTGCCGTTTAACAACGAGGTGGCAGGATCTTTACCCATGCGACAGCCGCCCATTTCGTGAATGTCGAGGCCGGGCGGCTGCTTGTTTTCGTTGGTTTGGATGTTTTTGCAGCCGGCTTTCTCCAGCATTTCGCGGCTTTGCGTTAAAAAATCCTGTATCATGCGCTCATCGTTATCATCGTATTCAACCGAGGTGATCAATAACGGTATGCCCCATTGATCCTTTTGATCCTTACTCAAACGCACATGGTTGGTGACCTTTGGCACCGTTTCGCCCTGCATGTACATGTACAACTGCCAGCCGCCGGGTTCGGTAAGGGCATCTTTGTAAGCGCCGCCAATTTCGTCCCCTTCTACCTGGTCGGGGCGATTGGGGCGGTAGGCGCCCATAAATGTGGTGAATCCGCCAAAATAATCGGTTTCATGTTGATGCAGGTTGCGGTAATTAGCCAGGATCAATTCCGTCGGGTTCCTGCCGAAATAGTACTTATCCAAAAAGCCATCCATCGTCGCGGTGACGGATGCGCGGTAATTCTGGAAGGCCACATATTTGCCCAGCAGGCCATTGTCATTCCCTAAGCCATTCGGGAAACGGCTGGAAGTTGAGTTGAGCAGCACCAAATTACTATTCAATGCCGATGCATTTAAAAAGATGATCCGGGCCGAATATTCGATCACTTCTTTGGCATTGGTATCAATCACTCTTACGCCGGTGGCTTTGCCCTTTTTCTCATCATAGATAATGGAATGCACCACAGAGAACGGCCTTACCGTTAAGTTCCCGGTTCTTTTGGCCCAGGGCAGCGTGGAACTGTTTGAGCTAAAATACCCGCCGAACGGGCAGCCCCGCATACACTCGTTACGGGCCTGGCATTGCCCCCGTCCCTGGTCAAGCTGAATTTGGTTTGGTTTGGTTAAGTGCGCCCAGCGGGCATGCACCAAATGGCGGTCGGGATAGTTTTCTTTTATTTTTTGGCTGATCAGCGCCTGCACGCAATTCATCTCAAAAGGCGGTAAAAACTCACCGTCGGGCATCGCCTCAATACCGTCCTTACTGCCGCAAACGCCAATGAATTTCTCCACATGCGAATACCATGGCGCAACATCCTTATAACCGATAGGCCATTCGATGCCATAGCCATAGCGGGCGGGGTTGGTAAATTCAAATTCGCTCCAGCGCTGGCAGGCGCGCCCCCACGTAAGCGATTTGCCGCCCACCTGGTAGCCGCGTATCCATTCGAAAGGCTTCTCCTGTATGTATGGATGATCCTTATCTTTTATAAAAAAATGTGCGCAATCTTCGCCCAGGCCAGCCGCACGGCTGATGTAAGGGTTCTCTTTTAGATATTCCAGTGTCATCTGCCCCCGGTGCTTAAACTCCCAGGGGTTCATGGTAGCGGTGGGGTAATCTTTTATGTGCTGCACGTCGCGGCCGCGTTCAAGCACCAGGGTTTTTAAACCAAGTTCGCAAAGTTCCTTGGCGGCCCATCCGCCGCTGATGCCCGAGCCGATGACGATAGCGTCGTATTTGGTATTTATGGGTGCTGACATTTTTAAAATTGGCGAGGTAAAGTTAGGGAAAAGTTGTTTGGGTTAAATGGTTCATTAAGTTGTAATGAGTTGCAAAGATTGGCATAAAAGCAACTCAACCTTAAAAAAGGGCGCGCCTTATAAACTTGTCCTTGCTGGGAGCAGACCGGCATGCGGGTTTTGACGCCAGGATTTAAAAAATAGCACACTTTTTTATGCCAGCAATTCTCCGGCAGTATCTTCATCCAGCAAAACCACCGAGGATGGTAATGTTTGAAATATAGACGCAGGTAATTGTTCTGTTACTTCACCCTGTAAAGCCCGGTTAATAATACCTGCCTTTTTGCTCCCGGACGCGATCAGCAGCGGTATTTTCGCCTCCTGCAAGTGTTTGAGGCCAAGGGTTATGCCTTCGGTAAGTAGTGTTTCTTTCTTAAAATACTTTTGTCCTACGGTAATCGTAACCGGATCAAGCGGGGCATGATGCGCGTACAGGTTAAAGTCGGTGCCCGGCTCATTGAGGCCGATATGACCATTCATCCCGATTCCGACGATCATCATATCCAGCGGACCATATTGCCTAATAAACGTATCTATGTCCCTGCAAGCTGCATCAAGATCGGCAGCTTTGGCATCGAAGAACTTTACCTGTGGCGGCCTGATATTTAACGGGCCAAAAAAATGTTCGTTTAAAAATTGGGTGCAACTGCCATCATCATCCTTACCCATTCCCACCCATTCGTCCAGCCCAACAAAATAGCATTGGCCAAAGTCAACGTTTCCATTCTGTGCATCGGCTACCAGGCATTTAAACATCCCTGCAGGTGAATCGCCCGATGGGAAACAGATCAGCGAAGCCGGTTTTTGCTTAACCTGCTCAATGACCAGGTCGGCCGCGGTGCGGCTCATTTCGTCGTAGTCTTTGGTTATAATCAGTTTCATTTTTGGTTGGTCATTTGTCATTAGTCACTGGTCATTGGTCATTCAATGTCGTTTACTTAAGGAATTAGTATTTGCGCTTGGCACCGCGTTCGCCTCACCCCAAACCCCTCTCCAAGGGAGAGGGGCTTAAAAAAGGCAGTTTTCCGCTGTGCATCGAAGTCCTTCTCCTTTGGAGAAGGATTTAGGATGAGGCGAAAATGCTCAGGAGAACCCGTAAGTAAACGACATTGATTGGTCATTGGTCATTGGTCACTGGTCATTAGTCCTTTCAGCAATGGCAGGGATATCGGCGACTAACGCCGATAGTACCAATGACCAATGACTATAAAAGTTCAAATCCATCCTGCAGCCTGATATCATCCGATGCGCTGCCGATCATCAGCTTAAATTCGCCGGGTTGGGTGCCCCAAACCAACTGGTCATTATAAAACGACAACTTATTTTTGTCGATGCTAAATGTTATGGTTTTGGTTTCGCCAGGCTGCAGCATTACTTTTTCAAAGCCCTTCAGCTCTTTAACCGGCCTTACGGGTTGCGACACCAGCTGGCGCAGGTATAATTGCGCCACTTCTTCACCGGCGTACTTGCCGGTATTTTTCAGGTCGAACGAAACGGTGATTTTTTCGCCGTTATGTATGGATTTTTTGCTCAGCTTCAGGTTGCTGTAAGCGAAGGCAGTGTAACTTAACCCGTACCCAAAAGCAAATTTGGGGCTGTTAGGCAAATCGATATAAGCTGATGTATAATTTACATCGTTATCATTTTGGGGCGGGCGGCCGGTGTTGTAGTGGTTGTAGTAAATGGGTATCTGCCCCTCAGTGCGTGGAAAGGTAATGGGCAGCTTTGCGCCGGGGTTATAAGTGCCGTACAGCACATCGGCCATGGCATTGCCTGCCTGGTTGCCCAGCCACCACGTATATAAAATGGCCGGAACATGGTCGGCTGTCCAGTTAAATACCATCGGACGCCCTGCCATCAGCAACACGACTACCGGTTTCCCTGTCGACATAATTTTTTGGATCAGCTCTTCCTGTACGCCCGGGATGTGAATGTCCGCCTTGCTTTTGGCCTCGCCGGTCATATCGGGGCGCTCACCCATTGCCATGATCACCACATCGGCCTGCATGGCGGTTTTATACGCCTCGTTAAAACCGGCCCGGCTGGTGTCGGTGATGTCGCAGCCTTTTGCATATAACAGTTTGGTATTGCCTGCTGCCTGCTGCATCCCTTCATAAAGGGAAACGATTTGGCTTACATCGCCCACATCCAGCGACCAAAAGCCTTTCATTTCGGCCTTCGACTTTACCAGCGGCCCTATCAGGGCGATGCTGTTCAAGTTTTTTGACAGCGGCAAAATTTGCCCCTGGTTTTTTAACAAAACTATGCTCTTGCGCGCAATATCGCGGGCGGCCGCCACATGCTCAGGCTGGTTTAAAATGCCTTTTTCGCGGGCGGCATTACTATACCGATAAGGGTCGTCAAACAAGCCCATTTCAAATTTCTTGGTCAGGATGCGTTTAACGGCTTCGTCGATCATCGCCACCGGTATCTTTTTATCGGCCACCAGCTTTGCCAGGTTGTTGATGTAGCTGCGGCTCTCCATATCCATATCGTTGCCGGCCTTTAAGGCAATTTCAGCAGCCTGGTAGCTGTCTTTCGCGTAACCATGCGGTATCATTTCGCCAATCGAGTTCCAGTCGCTTACTATAAAACCTTTAAAACCCCATTTACCTTTTAAGATATCGCGCTGCAGGTAGCTGCTGGCGGTAGCCGGCGTACCGTTAAGCGAATTGAAAGAATTCATGAAGGTGGCGGCCCCGGCTTCAGCCGCTGCTTTAAACGGCGGCAGATAAAACTCCCACAAGGTATGCAGGCTCATATCCACGCTGTTATAATCGCGCCCGCCTATTGCGGCGCCATAGGCAGCATAGTGCTTGGCACAGGCCATTATCGCGTCAAGACTGCCCAAACCCTCGCCCTGGAAACCTTTTACACGTGCCGTGGCGATTTGCGAACCCAGGTAAGGGTCTTCGCCGGCGCCTTCCATTACCCGGCCCCAGCGCGGGTCGCGGGCAATATCCACCATCGGGGCAAAGGTCCAGTGTACGCCACCGGCGGCCGCTTCGGTTGCGGCAATCCGCGCCGAACGTTTGATCGCAGGAATATCCCAGCTTGCCGCTTCGCCCAATGGAATCGGAAAAGTAACGCTGTAGCCATGAATAACGTCCTGCCCGAACAATAAAGGAATTTTCAACCTTGATTTCATGGCGGCATCCTGGAAGGCACGGGTATGGTTTACGCCTACGATATTCAATACCGAACCAATTTCGCCGCGTTTAATTTGGTCCAACTTATTGCCGACATCCGCTGTGATAGGTCCGGTCGCTTCCCAATCGCCGTTTACCTGGTTCAGCTGACCGATCTTTTCGGCCAGGGTCATCTTTTTTAGTAAAACGTTGACTTTTTGGGCGGTGGTAAGCTGCTGGCTGTAAGCAACCGAAAAACTGCAAACAAAGCAGCACAGGAAAAATATTTTGAAACGGTTCATCAACTTATAAAATTAAAATCGGGTTGGGTATAATTGGTGTTTGAAAACATTCAAGATTACCAATTTAAAACCGAATAGTAAAGTGTGGCTGGGCAAAAAGTTAACTATTAACCCGATAAACAAGGTAGTAAATAAAAAGCCCCCCGGATACTGTCCGGAGGGCGCTATATACCTTTAATTATATTTGACTATTATGCCTCACTTGATAAGTCGTGGTGTATCTCCTCCAGGTAGCCGCGCTCGTTGATGGCGTAACGGGCATCGGAAGTATCGTTATAATTCTTAGGTAGTTTGATGGCCCCTGTTCTCTTTTTAACCGGAAAAAAGAGTGGAACAACAAGCAAAGCCATCATGGTGCTGATCTGTAATAGTGCAATAATCATGATCTTTATACTAAATAAAACAATAAACGAAAGCACCGGTAATTGGTTTGAATTTAAAAGCGGAAGGTTGTTTCCTGCTGATTTAAAATTATGGTTCCGTGCTGTTCTGTCTTTTTAAAGCTAAATCAATGCCAAATAATTTCAAAACAACAACTCATTACTTAGAAATTTGCAAGAAAGTATTATTTAAGGCAAAAAAATTATTTTAATAAAAGGAGATCAATATCATTTTGATAAGTTTTTATCAAATTGAAAATGATTTTTGTAATCTGGGTTCAGCGGTTTCAGGTGGCATTTATGGGTAAAACAAGCAAAAATCTGCGTAGAATTTACTATGCATGCATAATATTTTATGCGGTCCAGGCAAATAAAACACGTTGAAAGAAACACTAAATGTTTATTTAATATGTTATAAAAACAAAAACACCTCATGAAAAAAATCCGGATAGCTTTCTTGCTGCTAACCTCGCTAAGTTTGGCCGCCTGCGGCGGTGGTAGGGGTCAATCAGGCAGTGATACCAGCCAGATGAAGTCCTTTGGCAATAATTCCAATTCCAATAACTTATTAGGCGCCGGAAGTACCTTCGTGTACCCGCTGTTCTCCAAACTTTTTGCCGAATATGGCAAGCAAACCCATGTGATGGTAAACTACCAGTCGATCGGTTCGGGTGGCGGCATTTTGCAATTGACAAACAAAACCGTTGATTTCGGTGATTCGGACGCGCCGCTGAATGATGAGCAAACCAAAAAGATGGCCGTGCCGGTATTGCATATACCGATGTGCGCTGGCGCGGTTGTTATCAGCTACAATCTACCCCAGGTAAAAAGCAAATTAAAGCTGACGCCTGATGTATTGGCCGGCATGTTTGCCGGAAAAATAACCAAATGGAACGATCCGCAAATCGCAAAGGTTAATCCGGGCGTTGCCCTGCCGGCAACATCCGTGTTTATCGTCCACCGGTCGGAAGGCAGCGGGACCACAAATATTTTTACCACCTATCTTTCAAAAGTAAATGCTGATTGGGCCAAAAGCCCCGGTAAGGGCTCGGCCATCAACTGGCCGGCAGGCATTGGCGGCAAAGGTAATGATGGTGTGGCCGGCCTCATCAAGCAAACGCCCGGCGCCGTGGGCTATATCGAGTTGGCATACGCACTGCAAAACCAAATGACTTTTGCGGACATCCAAAACAAAAGCGGCGCCTTTATTACGCCAACCGTGGCGTCAACCAGCGCGGCCGGCAATATTGATATCCCTGCTGACGCGAAAGTATCCTTAACCAACACAGATGCGAAAGACGGCTATCCCATCAGCGGGCTAACCTGGGTGCTGATCTACAAAGAGCAAAACTACGACGGCCGCAACCTGATGAGGGCGCAAAAACTACTGAAAATGCTGTGGTGGAATGTGCACGATGGGCAAAAATATTGCGAGTCGCTCGACTACGCAAAATTATCACCGGCGGCCGTTAAAGTGGCCGAGGATATTTTAAAATCGGCGACGTTTGACGGGAAACCGATATTGCTATAAAAAAAGCATTTCGGATAGAAATTTACCTGGTCACGAAATTTAGAATAGTTTGCTACTGGCCGATTGCCGATATTTGCATTGGGACTATTAATGGCTGATAGACATAGTAAACAAGTTCGTAGTTACAACATGTCACGTATCCGCAGTAAGGATACTAAACCGGAAATTATTGTGCGAAAATTTCTTCACAAAAACGGTTTCAGGTTTCGAATTCACGCGAAAACTCTCCCTGGTAAACCTGATATAGTGCTAAAGAAGTATAAAACCGTAATTTTTGTGCATGGATGTTTCTGGCATGCGCATGAAAACTGCAAGGACTTTAAACTTCCAAAATCAAACCAGGAATATTGGCTTCAAAAAATCTTAAAAAACTTAATGAAAGATAAAGAATTCGTTGAAAATATCAAATTGATTGGATGGGAGGTTATAATAGCTTGGGAATGTGAAATCCTAAAAAAAGACAATCAAGTCTTAGACCAAATTAAACAACGACTCTTATCAAACATAAGCGGGAATAAATGAAAACATAATATTCAATTTATTCCTCCAATAACTGTTTTGCCTGATCAGGAAACTTTTGAACTATCCACTTTAAAACATCCAGTTGGTCTGCAGAGGGCGCTCGCCTAATCTGGGCTAACAGTTTAATTGCCTGCGGTCGGTTAAGTGTTAGGTTTGATGCACCTTCATTACAAACCGAGCAAATAGCACGAAGATTCGACGCGTCGTCGGTGCCGCCCATCGATTTATCTATAATATGACCCAAATGTAATCTGGTTTTTCGATTCGGATCATAAGGATGGGGCTCTCCAGCTGCAGCACCGCACATTTGACAGGTGAAACCGTTTCTATCTAAAACAAAAGCCCGTGTTTCCTTTGATATGCCTCGCTCGAACGCTGGAAGTGGCTTAAGATTAACTAAAAGATACTGACCTGGCTTAAGTTCACTCCTGTCATTATGCGTAACAATATTCATTCCCTCCTCGTTTCGCAACTCACGTACCCGTCTACCCCATTCGCTTTTTCCGGCGACCTTGGCTAAGGTCTCAGAATCAAGCACTTTTCCTTCGTTTTCCAAGAAAAACTCACGCAGCTTTTTCTTCGATCCCTTTTCTCTGATTTTTTTCTCTTTCATACAATTCAAAAGCCTCAAAGATAGACTCTCCTATCGCTTTTGCAACAGGTGGCGGAAAGGCGTTTCCAATTTGTCGATATGCCGGTGTTTTTCGACCGGCAAATTTCCAAGATGAAGGAAAACCTTGCACGAGTGCGACCATCTTCAACGTAAGTTTAGGCATAGAGTCGAATCCTGGAGGGGGTGGGCAATCAGCTAATCCGTTTCCATTAACACCTAACTCAGCCCAGGCCTTTCTCGCCCGCGTGGGACCCAGATCTGCGCCACCATGTCTTTTTGATCCACCTACTAACGTCGGGGCTATTCCCGAAGCGTGCTGCCGCCATCTGGACGCATTCCAACCTGCGGCCTCAAGTTCTTCAAATAGTAACTCTCCCACAGTAGCAACCGGTTGGTTTTTTTTTAACGGCCATGAAAAGAACTCAAAGTATTGCTTTTTTAGTGCAATTAAAATTGCTCTTGGTCGTAATTGAGAAACGCCATAATCAGAAGCGTTTATCAATTCCCAACTACATTTATATCCTTCTTTTTCTAACTCGGATATTATATATTTCCTGTATGTTTCAAATTTTTTCGATAAAATCCCCTTTACATTCTCCAACATTACAGCCTTCGGACTACATTCTTTTACCAATCTGAGTGCTTCAGGAAAAAGATCCCTTTCGTCATCTCGGCCAAGTTGTTTTCCGGCAATAGAAAACGGCGGGCATGGAACTCCACCTGCAAACAGGTCTATGCCGACATATTCTTTAGCGGAAAAATAACGTACGTCTTTTTCAATCACATTCCAGTTTGGGCGGTTGTATCTTAATGTTTGGCAAGCTAAATGTTCTAATTCAACAAGAGCGCAATGGCCAAAACCAGCCTGTTCCAGTCCGATTGCCTGACCACCAGCGCCTGCACAGATTTCAATTGACTTATATTTATACATCATGCTATTTGCAAATATAAAATTGTTTTTATTCTAATATTTACTATTTGACTAAAATTTTTAGCAAGACAGGCGGGTAGTTTTCAACATTCCGTAATTTCCTGCGAATTTGACTATTCGCCAAGTGAATAAATACTTTTGGATACATTTGGATACAAAACGGATTTATTCAATATGACGTTCGCCGATAAAGTAATCCTTTTCAATCAGCAATTAGAATTTGACGGTCAATTGCCGGCCGGCATCCGTATCATGAACCCGTTTAAGGAAAGCCCGCAGGTAAATGCAATTACCGAAGAATTTTACCGGAAATATTATGGTGATAACAACAAGCGCCATTTAATACTCGGTATCAATCCCGGCAGGTTTGGCAGCGGCGTAACGGGCATCCCCTTTACTGATTCCAAACGTCTGCGATCAGTTTTAAAAATTGGCTACGAAGGCAAAGAAACGCATGAGCCTTCGTCGGTGTTTGTGTACGAGATGATCGATGCGTTTGGCGGGCCGGAACGATTTTACAAAAATTTTTATATCCACTCCATCTGCCCGCTGGGCTTTACTTCGTTAAAGGGTGACGGTAAAGAAGTCAACTATAACTACTACGACAGTGCGGCACTAACAGCAGCCGTATATGATTTTATGGTGGAGAATATTCAAAAGCAAATCGATATCGGCACATACACCAACACATGCTTTTGTTTTGGCACAGGTAAAAACGAAAACTTTTTGCGCAAACTGAACGCAGAACATCATTTTTTTAAAAACATTGTAGCACTGGAGCACCCGCGATTTATTATGCAGTATAAATCGAGATCGAAAGGCGTTTATATCAAAAAGTACGCAGATGCATTTAACAGCGTTCTATAATAAATTATTTGCTGTAAGCTTTGACTTGCTGCCTCGATTCTCCAAGCCCTTCAACACCCAATTCCACCACATCACCCGGTTTTAAATACACCGGCGGCTTCATACCCAAACCCACCCCCGCAGGTGTACCCGTAGAGATTACATCACCGGGTAATAAGGTCATAAACTGGCTGGTATAAGATACAAGATGAGCTACCTGGAATACAAAATTAGCGGTAGTGCCATTTTGCATCGTTTCTCCGTTTACTTTCAGCCAAAGGCGCACGTTATTCGGATCAGGCAGCTCGTCTTTAGTTGCCAAAAATGGACCGAGCGGAGCAAACGTGTCGCAGCCTTTGCCTTTATCCCATGTGCCACCGCGTTCCATTTGGAATTCGCGCTCCGATACATCATTGTGCAGCACGTAGCCAGCAATATATTCCATCGCATCAGCTTCATCCACATAGCTTGCTTTTTTGCCGATCACAATGGCCAGCTCTACTTCCCAGTCGGTTTTTTGGGAGTTTTTTGGAATGATAATATCGTCGTTCGGGCCAACGATCGCGGTGGTAGACTTCATAAAGATCACCGGCTCGGCAGGAATCTTCGCGCCGGTTTCTTCGGCGTGATCGCGGTAATTCAGGCCGATGCAAACCAATTTTGACGGCCGCGCCAAGGGGCTTCCCAAACGCACATGGCCTACCAATTCCGGAAGATGGTTGTTTTGAATAAAGTCGGCTAAACGGGTCAACCCGTCCGTTTCAAAAAAAGCCTCGCCATAGTCTTCGCCAAAAGCCGACGTGTCAAATCTTTTGTCGCCAATTATTACCCCTGTTTTCTCTTTGCCGGGTTCGCCAAATCGTATCAGCTTCATGTATTTTTTTGTTATTAGTTCAACATCTCTTTATAAAACGGATGAATTTCCGTGAGCATCGAACTTCAATTTAGAAGTTCAATATTGTCGTTTTTTTGTGAAAGTAGCAAACAGAACTGCGTAATATTGTGGCAACAGACCGGCAAAATAAAAATGCAAACCCGCGAACACCGCTTATTGAAGGCCAACGATACAATAGCGCAGGCATTCATCAAATGGGGACTCATCAGCAATGGCGACATAATCACCAGGAATTCAAGTTTGTTGCAACCGGTCATTTTCGACGGTATGAGGGCGATGTTAAAGGTAGCGCTTCATGACGAAGAGCGCAGAGGCGCGGCTTTAATGGCCTGCTGGGATGGAAACGGTGCCGCAAAAGTGCTTAAATACGACGAAGACGTGTTGTTACTACAGCTTGCGACCGGTACAAAGTCGCTGCGACAAATGGTGTTGGGCGGGAACGAAGATGAAGCGAATAAAATTATTTGCGGTGTTGCGGCTAACTTGCACAACGCGAATTGTATGACTTTAGCCGAACTTACACCGTTAAAATTATGGTTCTCCGATCTCGGCCATGCCCCGGCAAAATACGGCGGCATATTCGGCGAGTGTTTGAACGTAGCCGATCAACTTTTAAACGATCCGCGGGATATCGTCGCGCTTCACGGCGATATTCACTATGATAATATCCTCGATTCAGGCAGAGGCGAATGGGTAGCAATTGACCCCAAGGCATTATTGGGTGAACGGGGCTTCGACTTTGCCAATCTATTTTGCAATCCGACACCCGAGATCGCTTTATCGGAAACAAGATTACAAAGACAGGCTAAGCTGATCGCCCTGGAAACGGGCATTGATATTAAACGATTGCTGCAATGGATACTTGCCTGGTGTGGGCTGTGCGCAGCATGGACGCTGGATGACAGGAAAGACCCTTATGTGCAAATCGCAATTGCCGGATATGCGTTAAAGGAGCTGGCAGCGTTTTAATTATTCAAAGTGATAAACCCGCCATCTATCGGGTAATCGCAGCCTGTAATAAACGAGGCCTCATCCGAACATAAATACAAAGCCAGCGCCGCGATCTCTTCCGGCCGGGCCATGCGGCCTATCGGCTGCGTCTTGGAGAGCTTATCAAATATCTCCGCTTCCTGCCCTGCGTAGTTTTTCGAAATAAAACCATCTACAAATGGCGTATGCACCCTTGCCGGCGATATACAGTTGCAACGAATTTGATCGTGCAGGTAATCGCGGGCTACCGATAAGGTCATGGCGTGAATGGCGCCCTTGCTGGTGGAATAGGCGAACCTGTCGGTGATGCCCACATGGGCAGCAATAGAGGCGGTGTTTAGGATAACACCCCCGTTACTTGCTTTCATTAAAGGTACCGCCGCAAACAAACAGTTATAAGCGCCTTTTATGTTGACGTTGTAAATCCGGTCAAAATCCGCCTCGCTGGTGGTATCGGCTTTGCCGATGTGCGCGATACCGGCATTATTGATAAGAATATCTATTTTACCAATGAAATTGAAGGTTTCAATAACCTGCCGCTGGTTGCTAATGTCGCAGTTATAGGCCTGTGCGTTTCCGCCGGCGGCGGTTATTTCCTTAACAGTATCTGCAGATGCTTCTTCATTTAGCTCTATGATGTGTACTGTTGCCCCCTGTTGCGCAAAAAGAATAGCCATCGCCCTGCCGATGCCGCTGCCTCCGCCTGTTATTACTGCTGTTTTATTGGTTAGTTTGAACATAAACTCTTACCCCTCCAACCTCTTCGCCATTTTGGCGGAAGGCTTTTATATTTAGTTAATTTTTAAAGCCCCCTTCAGGGGGTTTGGGGCTTAAAGCGAAATCCCCCTTTTCCACGGTATCCAGTCATCCTGACCCAATTGCACTGCTTTTGGTTCAATTTCGCCGCTGGCTACCCTAATCACATAATCTAAAATTCGCTCGCCTGCTTGCGGTATCGTTTCTTCACCTTCGATGATGGTGCCGCAGTTGATATCGATAATATCCGGCATCTTAACAGCCATAACCGTATTGGTTGATAATTTTATCACCGGTGTAACCGGGTTGCCTGTAGGTGTACCTAAGCCAGTGGTAAATAAAACGATATTGGCGCCCGCAGCTACCTCCGCAGTAGTGCTTTCCACATCGCTGCCGGGAGTGCAAAGCAGGTTTAATCCCGGTTTTGATACTTTTGCAGGATAATCCAACACATCAGCAACCGGCGACGTGCCGCCCTTTTTGGCAGCCCCGGCCGATTTGATGGCGTCGGTGATCAATCCATCCCTGATATTCCCCGGCGATGGGTTTGCGTAAAAGCCCGACCCGTCGGCCTCCGCCCGTGCATTATAAGTTTTCATCAGGCTCATAAAATAATTGGCCTTGTCCTCGTCCACGCAACGATCACTCAATTCCTGCTCAACGCCGCATAGTTCAGGGAATTCAGATAAGATCACTGATCCGCCCATTGAAACCAGTAAATCCGACGCATAGCCTAACGCAGGATTTGCCGAAATTCCCGAAAAACCGTCAGAGCCACCGCACTCCAGCCCGATACACAGTTTGGATAATGGCGCTGGCTTGCGCTCGTTTTGATTGGCCTGCACCAACCCGGCAAAGGTTTGTTTCAGGGCCTGTTGCATCAACTCAGTTTCGGTGCCGGTTTTTTGCTGTTCGAGGATAACCAGCGGTTTGCTGAAATTGGCATCGCGCACCTTTATTTCCTGCTGCAAAATACTTACCTGGGCGTTCTGGCAACCGAGGCTCAAAATAGTAGCGCCCGCAACGTTAGGATGCGTTACATAACCGGCTATTAAACCGCATAAAGTTTGCGCATCCGACCGGGTGCAGCCGCAACCCATCTCGTGGGTGAGGAATTTGATGCCGTCGATATTTTTAAAAAGCCGTTTCGATTTGACCTGTTCTTTCGATGCTTCAATATCAGCATTAATAATTTCTTCAACAGATTTGCCCGATTGGTAAAGATTGATCAGCTGGTCAACGTCGGTTTCGTAGCTTTTTGTTTTTTTGTAGCCCAACTTGTCCGACAAAGCATCTTTTAGTACATTGATATTCCGGTTCTCACAAAAAACCAGCGGAACAACGATCCAGTAATTGCCCGTTCCAACCGAACCGTCAGGCCGGTGATAACCCAAAAAAGTGCGGCCTTCGAATTTGCTCGTGTCCGGTTTGTGCCAGTCGAGCTTACGCTTGCCTAAATGAAATTCCCCCGATGCATGCTTTATCGTTTGCGTGCTGATCGGTCCGCCTTTCGGGATATGCTGGGTGGCTTTTCCAACAAGCACACCGTACATGATCACCTTATCTTCCGGCTGCAGTTCCACAACACTGAATTTGTGTTTGGCGGCTACATCGGCTGTGAGCGTAAAATGATCGCCTTCAAGGTAAACATCGGTCCCTGCTTTCAGATCTTGAAGCGCCACGAGCACATTGTCTTTAGGGTGAATGTGTAAAAAAGCGTGTTTACCTGATGACATTTTTTCCCCTTTTATTAAAATCAATACAACGTCAATTCAACAACCGGTATTTCATAAGGCGGTTTTTTAGTTGGAACCGTCAGCACCAGATCTTCCGAACTACCACCTGCCGGCTTATACAGCACCTCTGAATGATCATTCAAAAACTGCGCATAGCTGATCTTTCCCTTATAGCCGGGCAATATTAATTTGCCGTCTTTGGGGTACTCATACAAGTGCACATACAAACGCCTTGTGTTTTTATTATAGGTAAGCTTTTCGCCCGCGGGTACTTTGTAGCTTGCAGGCGCATAGGTGCAGTTGTAAATGGCTACGCTGTTAGCGTGCATCCAATAGGCCATGCTGTCAAGGGCATTAGTTGCGCGGTAGTCAAACTCGCCGCGGGCTGTCGGACCAACATTTAAAATCAGGTTGCCACCGTTGCTAACGGAGGTAATCAACAAGTCGAGTAACTGCCGGTGTGTTTTCCAGGTGTTTTCATCGCGGTAATAGCCCCATGAGCCGGAGAATGTCTGGCAGGTTTCCCAGGTTTTGCCCCGGTACTTATTCAATTCGGCTGCGCTTACCTGCTCGGGCGTTTCAAAATCGCCGCCGTCTTTATAATCATAAAGGCCCAGCCGGTTATTTACAATGATGCCTGGCTGCAGTTTCCGTACCAGCTTCAGCAGCTCAACCGAACCCCAATCGCTAGCGCCTTTGCCGCGTTTGGCGCCTTTGTCCCAGCTCCAGTCCAGCCATAGCACGTCTATCTTGCCATAATTGGTCAGCAGCTCGGTGATCTGGTTGCGCATATACTGGCGGTATTTGGCCATATCGCGGCCTTTGTTCAAACGGTTGTAGTTGGCCTGGCTGGTGTCTACCTGCACCAGCGGATGAACGTCATCCATGGTATAATCCGGGTGGTGCCAGTCGAGCAATGAATAATAAAATCCCACCTTTAAACCCTGAGCCCTGAAGGCGTTTACGTATTCGCGCACCAGGTCGCGTTTGGCATGGGTATTTGTGGCCTTATAATCGGTATACTTCGAGTCGAACAGGCAAAATCCCTCGTGGTGTTTTGAGGTGAGTACCGCATACTTCATACCTGCAGCTTTTGCCTGTTTGGCCCATTTCACCGGGTCGAACAGGTCGGGGTTAAACTGGTCGAAATATTTTTGGTATTCCTCATTGGTCATGTGCTCATTATGTTTCACCCACTCATGCCTGGCAGCGCCTGAATATAAACCCCAGTGAATAAACATACCAAAGCGCCCATCCTCCCACCATTGCATCCTTTTTTGTTTTTGGGCATCGGTTTCGTTACCGATCATTTTCTTTTGGGCGGATGCTGACGAGATCACCAGCAACAACAACACGGGGAGTAACAGTAGTTTTTTGATCATGGTTATAACAGTTTATAGTTGGAATATCTTACTCATCAAAACCCATTTTTCTCCGTTAGCCGCATTTTTCAAAGGCTGCTGGTACTTCCACATCAGGTCTTCCCATTCCTGCACTTTCGGGTTAGCGGCATCCATCGCGCCTTTTTGTTCAAAGCTAAAACTTTCATCCGTTTCCATGATCATAAATAAACGATTATCATGGCGGTATATCTCCATATTGGTGATGCCCGACTCAGTAATGCTTTTGTGAATTTCGGGCCAGATGGCCACATGATATTGTTCATACTCGGCAATCAAAGCCGGATCGTCTTTTAGATCAAGGGTGAGGCAGTATTTTTTCATGGTTGATTAACTTGGATTGGGTTGATTATGTTGCACAAATCGACTATTGTACCTTAATCAACTTAATCCAATGTAGTCAACTCAATCAACTTGCTCCACACAAATGAAACAAGTTTGCTTTAAATAACCAGCAAAAAAGAAATTTTAATTATTTATTGGTAGTACCGGACAGGGTTTGACCGGGTTGCAAAGAAGGCTTTTCTTTCCACAACCGCTTAAACCAATGCCCTTTCCAAAGCCAAAAGCCGCTGAGCACAATTACAGGGAAGAAAACCCACCTTACGGCGTTTGCTGCATAATGCAAATTTGCCACCGGGCCATAAATATAGCCGATAACCGGGATGCTTAACAGGATGTGCAGCCAGCGGATGATCATGCGTTCGGTCGACGCTTTCATTTAGTATTCCAGCTCGCGGCATTCATAACCGGCTGTTTGCAGCAGCGATTCGATATAACGGGGTGAAATATCGTTTGCTTCTATCCTTAAAATATTATCACAGTCCTCCAGGTCAAAATTCCAGCCGGTAATAGCGGGAACGGATGTTAATAATGGCTTTACTTCAGTAACCTGTTCGGGTTTTTCAACGCTCGTGGTGAAGATGAATATTTCCATTTTTTGATAGTGAGTAGTGAGTGGTCAGTAGTGATTGGTGAATGGTGAATCAATGTCGTTTACTTAAGGAATTAGTATTTGCGCTTGGCACCGCGTTCGCCTCACCCCAAACCCCTCTCCAAGGGAGAGGGGCTTAAAAAAGGCAGTTTTCCGCTGTGAATCGAAGTCCTTCTCCTTTGGAGAAGGATTTAGGATGAGGCGAAAATGCTCAGGAGAACCCGTAAGTAAACGACATTGAATGGTGAATGGTGAGTGGTGAGCAGCGACGGACAATATTTAAAACCCTGTCCATTCACTGCTCACTACTCACCAAACTCACCGTCTTATTCAGCCGGTTTTTCAGTGCCCGGCGTTTTCCTATCCCATTCGTCGCTGAAGGATTGGAAATCGTGGCGATGATGTCCCCATCGGCCGTGGCAGCGCTCCTCCCATTTTGCTTTGAATTGCTCTCGCTCTTCGGGGGTCATGTTCTTTATGCGTTCTTCCCAACGCTGGCGCATCCAGGGGCCTTTCCCGCGCCAGCCTCCCGGGCCGCCTTTGCCAAATCCAAAAAGGATCTTACAGAGGACGAATATGCCAAGGGCCTGCCAAAAGGTGATCACACCAAGGTGGAAGATGGCCGGAATCAGGGCGTTCCATAAGCTCATTACCAACAGGCCGGCAAGCGCCCCAAATGCTGCAATAGCGAATGGGATAAAAAATAATTTGTATCTATTAAAATATGGTCTCATTGTCTTGTTTTTTAAAATGTTAAAATTCTGTTATCTCCTCGTACAATTGGCGCAGCCGGTCGCGCAGGTGCAGTACCGCATAGCGCTTGCGCGAAACCAGGGTTTGCATTTTTTCCCCGGTGCGTTCAGCTATCTCTTTAAAGGAAACATCTTCCAACTCGTGCCAGATAAATACCTGCCGTTGTTCCTCCGGCAGCTCATCCAGCGCAAAAAATAGCTGTTCCCAAAAAAGGTTACGCACGTACTCCGTTTCCGGCGTCCTGGCTTCTGTCATCAGGATGGCTTTAAAGTCGATGGCGTCGTCTTCATCCTCCGCAGCAGGCAGCATATCGTCCAAAAGGGTTTCGGTATGCTTTTTATGCTTGTCGAGTATTTTATTACGCGCTACCCGGTAAAGCCAGGCGCCGGTTTGCTCAATAGGTTCCGAATTGATCACCGAGCTGAATTGGTACCACACATCCTGCAGAATGTCTTCAGCATCGGCATCGTTCTTTACCCTTTTCCTGATAAAACCCAGCAAGCTTTTACCATATGAGCCGATGGCTTGTATGATGGCGTTGTTTTTTTCTCCGGGCATTACAGCTGTTACCAATGTATTTGAGTTTAAAGATAGAGACGATTGCGAAATGAAAAGATTTTAAATTATTTTTAGAATTTAGTTCATGGTTCATAGTTCATGGTTCATAGCAGTTTTGACTATTGCCCATGCTGCAATCCTACCATGAACCATGAACTATGAACTCGTCGGACCGCATCAACTATTACAACATCGCCGCTATGCTTGCCGCATCGTGCCTGGCGGTGCTTATTCCGTTTGAGCTGGTGCTATTGTCGTATGCTATCCTTGGGCCCGGGCATTACCTTACCGAAATATCCTGGCTAAACGGCCGGCAATTTTTTACGCCCAAAAAGTATGATATCCTCATCATCACAGGCGTTGCGGCTACTGCTTTTCTGCTTAGGGCGCCTTATGCTTACGTTGTTTTTTATTTATTTGGCCTGGCCTTTATTTTATTGGTTACTCAAAGCATTGCTTACCGCGTGCTGGCCTTTGCACTGGTGGTTGCTGCCGGTTATTTTTTACTCAGCGGCAACATCCTGCAAACCATTTTCGGCCTGTATGTGCCTACGCTTATCCACGTTTACTTTTTTACCGGCGCATTTATGTTGTTTGGAGCGCTGAAGGATAAAAGTGTTTCAGGCTATATTGCCTTTATCATTTTCCTGGCCTGCCCGGTGCTGCTGTGTGTTTTATTTACGGATTTGCATTATACGGCTTCCGGCTGGGCCATCACTAATTATGGAGACTTTGGCCGGCTCAATTCAATAACGCTGCGTAACCCGCGAATGGATGTATTTAATAACCCGCTTAGCATTATTCTTACCCGGCTTATCGCATTTGCGTACACGTACCATTACCTTAACTGGTTCAGCAAAACGCGCATTATTAACTGGCATAAAATGAGCATAAAAAGGTCGGTTATTATTGGCATTGTGTGGGCAGCTTCGGTAGCTTTGTATTTTTACAATTATCGCATTGGCATTAAATGGCTTTTTATGCTGAGCCTGGCGCATGTGATACTGGAGTTCCCGCTGAACCATCGCAGTTTTATGGGGATTGGGAGGGAGCTGGGTGTTAGGTTGAAGAGAAGAAGCGTATAGTTCATGGTTCATAGTTCATAGTAGAAGCATTGGTATCGATCTTCTGAAACATGCCGTTTGAACTTTTATGAACCATCAAACTGTTAGCCTTTTTCACTATGAACCATGAACTATGAACCATTAACTATGAACTAAACAATGAGCTACAACACCAAACTTGCCGACCGTGTGCGCGAGGCCCTGGCGCACCTGCCTGACGTGGAAGAAAAGGAAATGTTCCGTGGGGTATGTTTTATGGTGAACGGCAAAATGTGCGTTTGCGTAAGCGGGGAAGAATTATTGTGCCGCATCGGCGCTGAAGCCATGGCAGATGCTTTGGATGAAAATGGCGTGCGCCAGATGGTGATGGCCAGGAATAAACCCAGTAAAGACTTTGTATTTGTGAGCCAGGAAGCTTTTCAACGGCAGACTGATTTTGACAAATGGATAAAGCTGGCGCTGGATTTTAATCCCAAAGCAAAAGCATCGAAGAAGAGATGATGTGTGGATGTGCAGACGGGCGGATGTGCAAATATGCAGATGTGCGACTGATCAAATATGCAGACGTGCGGATTGCAAATGATCATTTAAGAAAAATGCACTTCGGTGTTGCCAAATAGTTTTTTACGCTTCCTGCCCCGGTAAGCATACCATAGGCCGTAGGCCGGGCCGATAGCGGTATAAAAGAAGCCCGCAAATCCAACAAATTGCAGGGGCACGGCGTAGGCAATTGAGATAGAACAAACGCCGATAAGCGAGCATATCAAAAATATATCCCTGATGGTTTTCGATTCAAAGATTTCAATGGCGTTAAGGCCGATCTCGGCCGAGTGTTTAATAGCCCACCGGTACATTAAATAAAACAGGAGGTTAATGATCATATACCCCAAACCATAGATCAGGAACAAAGTGGGAACATCGTGGTCGCCGATCATCGCTTTAACTGCGCCGTTCTGCTGGTATTGGTTGCGGAGAAAAGCAACATTAAATAAAAACTTAAGCGGGTAAACGTAAACCAGCACCACAAAAAGCAAAGCGCCGTTTAACGCCGCCGTCCATGCGTCTTTTAGTCCATAATATCTAAAGAAGAGGTTTTGGTTGTTCCAGATCAGGAAGAGCAAGGTAAAGCACGCAGCGAAGCTGGCTGTGCCCTTTAAGGTTTCAACCAGGTCGCCGAAGGTTTTGGGCACTTCGAGTGAAACGATAATTAAAGTAACCGCAAAAGCGAATACCGCGTCGCTGAAGGTTTCCAGGCGCGAGGGTTCGTGGCTGCGCCATTCAATTACCTTCTTCTTTTTGGTCAGTTTGGCTGCTTTTACTCTCATAAGATTTAGCTAAAACTACTGATTTTCCGGCTTTGTACAAATTTTCTTCTCTGGCAATATCTCTGGCTCGCTCAGGTGCTAAATGAGCTTTTATCAGTTTGTCCAGATCAGGCTGGCCCGCATCAACCCACGCCGAATACCAATAACTTCCGACAGATGATATGGATTGGCGCATTTGCCGCACGACCATTCCATGAAGCATTTTTTGATAAGCCCTGCAATATGCTACGGAATAATCTTTCACCATCCGGTTGCCGTGTTTTACCATTTGATATTTTTTGCCGGGCGGAAAGCTTTTATTGAGCATGCGTTCCAACCGTAAAACGGTGTCGACGCTTTTAAATGAGCTGCTGCAAATTTTAAAAGCTTCCTTTAACGGATCTTCGATATATTTTGCTTTGCCTGCGTAATAATTATAATGATCGCCAAAAAGTTCCGGAATACGGCTCTCCCATAGCGCGTGAATGCCTGTTTGACCTGTCAGTTGTCCGTTGTAGTTTTTAGTGAGGTGCAGCGGCACATGCGCATCGGCCACATAATGACCCAGGTTTGCCGAGGCATTTAATATGGCGACGGTATCGTGCGCTTTAAAGGCTTTGACCAGGTAATAGTAGTTGGAGGCGATGGTCCAGGGCAGCGTGCCATATTTATTTAAAGTATCAGCAGTATATTTATGCGCCGCATCGTACCAGTTTTGCGGGATTTTGGCGAATGGGTTTTTGCCATAATGGTCTGCATTTAAAAAATGGCGCGGCGCTTCAGTTGAATCTACATACCGGCGTTTGTCGGCAGAGATGGCATGTTCTGTAATATAATCGATGTTGGCTTTGTAAAAAGCGGACATTCCCCTCGGTAAAGTAAAAACAGCAAACCTATTGATATGGTAATGGGCATAGAAGCCCCAGGAAGAAAAAATCAGTATAGTCGTAATTCCCGTACATATACTTAATATTTTCCTCATCCTTGATTTGCCTTTAGTTGAAACGAGTTGTAGTGAGTTGTAAGGGTTGTAATGAGTTGTAACAAGTTGTAAAGGTGTAACGAGTCGCAAAATAAAACAACCGTTACAATAAGTACATCCCTTACAACTAACTCCCTATTTGATCGCTTTTTTGTCAAGATAAGAAATATAGCCGTTCAGTAATTTAAAGCAATCGTGTAACTTAGCCTCATAGAAGCCAATTGTTCATTACTGATGAGCATTTCATCGTTTGCACAAATCAGATGGTCCAAAACCTCATTCAGTGATCCGCGGGCATTCCGGCAAAACTTCAAATTGTCCTGATAGTGATATCTACCATGGCCTTCCGCAATGTTAGCAGTTATCGATCTTGATGATCTTTTTAACTGGTCAGTCAGCCTAAATTTTTCTTCAGTGGGAAAGGTTTTTACGAGATGAAAAACCTCAATTCGCAGCTTCCTGCATTTTTTCCAAACCTCGAGATCCTCAAAACTATCCATACTATAGTTTCATTTTTAATATGCAATGTAATAAACTAAATTTATTACTACACATATTACAACCTTTACAACTCATTACAACCTTTACAACTCTTACAACTTTTCACAACCTCTCAACATTAATAAAAAAGGTATTTGATTTTAAAAATAAACCCCCTATATTTGCAGTCCTTAAAAATAAAGTAAAGAATAACGAAGCTATACAATGGCAAATCATAAATCATCATTAAAAAGGATCCGTTCAAACGCTGCGAAACGCTTACGCAACCGGTACCAGGCTAAAACAACCAGGAATGCAATCAAAAGATTAAGAGGCACAACCAGCAAAGCTGATGCGCAGCCGCTTTTGACCAAAGTAATATCAATGCTTGACCGATTGGCCAAAAAGAACGTTATTCATAAAAACAAGGCATCGAACAACAAGTCAAAACTAACCAGGTTTGTCAATAATTTGAAGTAATAATTAATACTGATAATGCTTAAAAAGCCCGTTTCCTTAACCAGGGGACGGGCTTTTTAATTTTTTTAAAAAATTCAGCAACAAAAACCGCCGGGTTTTTCGTACAAGTGATCGTAGCACACTTTGTATTATCAAGCAATTATTATTAAACAGTTGAAACTCAGGATATATATTACGCTCGCCCTGCTCTTTACCGGGTTTACATCGTTTGGCGTCGCAAACCGCGGGCGGGTTGACAGCCTGAAAACGCTGGTGGAATCAACCAAAAAAAAGGCTCCGGATACGACCAGCATCAACAGGCTAAATTCGCTGGCCGCGAACTATTTCGACTCAAATCCCGACAGCACCATTTATTATGCACAAAAAAGCATGGTGCTTTCGCGCAAAATAGATTATAAAGCAGGCGTGGCTGATGCCCTGGTGCAAACCGCCCATGCCGACTATTTTAAAGGCAGGTTTACCCAGGCTATACAGGAGTTTGACGAGGCCATCCTAATTTACAAAAAGCTAAATGACTATACCGGGCTAAGCAACTGCTATATGCTTTATGGCCGGATGTACAACCTTTTGGCGAATTATAAATCGGCATTGCACTTTTTAAACCTGGCGCTCGACATTAATAAAAAGCAAAATAACGACACTTATGAGTCGGACTGTTTAAAAAATATTGGGATAGTTTATTACAGCGAGGGGCAACTGTCAACCGCACTCGATTATTACTACAAGGCGCTTTTTATCTCGATAAAATTGAAAAACAAGCCGTTTATGGCTGCTGATTATAACGATATCGGCGTTGTTTTGCAAAGCATGGAGTTGTACCCAAAAGCGCTGGAATATTTCAGGAAATCGCTGAAACTTTTCGCCGGCGCAAAAAACCTGAACGGCGTGGGCACTATTTATGAGAACATCGGCGAGGTAATGCTTAAACAAAATGACTATCCCAGGTCGATAGATTATCTTACCAGGTCACTTAATATTGCCAAAAAGCAGGACGATAAGGACGGTTTGATGTCTGACTATACCGATTTGGGTTTGTGTTACGGCAATGTTGGCCGGTTTAAGGAAGCGCTAAGCAGCCTGGATACATCGCTGCAAATTGCGCGGAAATATAAAGAAGTATACAACGAGGCCTACACCCTGATCGGTTTCGCCACGGTTTTCAACCAGCAAAAGGACTTTAAGAACGCTTATAAATACGCCCTCGAAGGGCAGGCCCTGGCGATGAAACTGGGGAACGTTTCGGTGAGGTCAAACGCAGCGCTGCAACTGAATAAAACGCTTGCCGGGCTTGGCAGGTTTGACCAGGCATATAAACTGCTCAGGCAATATATCGACCTGAAGGACAGCCTGAACAATAACGAGAGTATTCAAAAGCTCACCTCCTATAACCTGGAGCTCGATTTTCACCGCAAGCAACAGCAGCTGGCGCAGCAGGACCGGGAAAAAGATTTACTGTACCAGCAAAGGATGAGCCAGCAACGACTGATCAATATCATCTTTTCAATTATTATACTGGGTATGATTGGTACATCGGTAGTTTATTACCGGCAAAAACGCAAGCAGCAAAAGATAAATGGGATGCTGGAAGAGAAAAACCACCAGGTTTTACAGCAAAAAACGAGCATTGACGAACAAGCGCAGAAGCTGAACGACTTGAATACGCTGAAGGATCGCCTCATTTCAGTACTTGCCCACGACCTGAGGGCGCCGCTCAGCACTTTGCGTGGTTTGTTCGACCTGTTACAGGATGATACCATTTCGCACGACCAAATGCTGGAAATGATACCCGGCGTTTTAAAGAAGTTAGAATATACTTCGGATTTCCTGGACACGCTGCTGTTCTGGATCAACAGCCAGATGGAAAATTTTGAAAGCTCTTCAAAAAATTTCTATATAAAAGATATTGTTGCCTTTGAAACAGGCAATTACCAGGAACAGGCTGCCTTGAAAGGCATCAGGCTGGTGGACAGCGTTCCGGAAGATGTTGTGGCCTCGGCCGACCCAAATTCTATCCGCATCGTCATTCGCAACCTGATCACCAACGCGATCAAATTTTCACGTGAAAATGATACCATCGAGGTCAGGGTTGAAAAGGAGGATGAGGAAAATCATATTATCACCGTGCGCGATACCGGTACGGGCATGAGCGAAGAACAGTTAAATAAATTGTTTAAAAGCAAAGTAAACAGCAAAGCCGGCACCAACAACGAATCGGGCACCGGGATGGGCATGTTATTTTGCAAGGATCTTGTTGAACGCTGCAGCGGCCGCATCTGGGTTACCAGCAAACAAGGTGAAGGCACAGCCTTCTCATTTACTATCCCCACAGGCTTTATCGCTGAAAGCAGGCTGGAAGTAGCCTGATGGAGTCCGAAAGTCGGAAAGTCCGGAAGTCCGAAAGATTGACGAAGGGCTTTCAGGACCTTGCTCAACATTCGAATCAATCGCCTGCAGATTATATCTGCTTTGTTAAATTAAATCGAAAAGTCCGAAAGACAAAAGCATTCAACTCGCTTTTATGTTTCGGACTTTCCGACTTCCGGTCCCGATAGCTATCGGGATTCGGACTATTAATTACTCACCGGGTTATCGCCCCTGTTTATCGTGCCGTTGGTGTAAAGCAAGGGGTTAACTTTTTTCGGGTCTCCCTGGTACACCCAAACCATATTGCCGATGTATTTACGGAAAGCATCGCTTACTTCATCAGGTGTTAACTTTTTCACGTCGTCAACCAGTGTTAATGATCTTTTCCAGTTTCCGTACACCACTTCATTCGCTGCCATAGAGGATGCCTGTGCGGTGTTGGTTTCATTTTTATAGTAAAAACCGGTAAGGTAGGTGGTCTTCATATCGGCAACTTCGTCTGGTTTAAAGCCTTCGGTTTTTATTTTATCAACCAATTTATCAAACACGGCGATGTATTTATCAGGCTCTGTAGTGGATACCGCAACTTTTGCCACAGAGGTGGCGCCGGTACTGAACCATGCCTGCGGCGCATATGACAGGCCATTGTTGGTGCGCACATCAAGGAAATGGCGCTGCGCGAAAATACGCATGGCTACCTGGAAGGCGTCAAAGTCAGGCGTGCCGGCTTCCGGGCCGCTGGTTATTCCCTCAACATAATTGGTGGCCAGGTCGCGCGATTCAGCTGAGAAGCTATTTTTGTAAATGCGGAAGAATTCCTTTTTAAACTCAAATGGATGGCCTTGTTTCACGCCGTCGAGCACGCTTTTAAGCTTTGCTTCAAGTGTGGCCCTGTCCATATCAGCCACAACAACAATAACCATGCGCGAGCGGGTTAAAATACCGTTATAATAGGCTTTGGTTTCATCGGGGGTAAGCTTTTGAATAATATCAACAGTACCTTCCGGATCTTCTGCGTAGCTGCGCCCGGCAAATGCTACCTTATCAGCATATTTATCGATTGCCTGGTCGGGCTGCGACTCATTTGCTTTTAAATTGTTAATGGCGTCCTGCTGAATGCGGGCAAATTCTTTCGGATCGAACTTTGGTTGCGTTAACGCTTCTACATAAAGCGGCCAAACGGTATCAAAATCGCTTTTAATACAATTCATCCGGATAACCGAATAGTTTTTGCTGGTAAAGCCGGATACCGACGCACTCACTTTATCCAGCGCATCCTTAAAGGCATTTTTATCGTGCTTCATGGTGCCGCACTCGGTAAGGGCGGTCATGGCCATCGACTCGATCCCCATTTTATCAGCCGGGTAGTTTTGCACCCCGCCTTTAATAATGGCTTGTATCTCCACAATGTTATTCCCACTGGGCTGCACGATCACCTTTACGCCATCCACATTGGTTTCGTAGGCCTGATTTTGAGCCTGTGCCTGGTTTACGCCGGTTATTGCCGCTGCGACAAACAGGCTGAATATAATTTTTTTCATGCTGGTAATTGTTAAAGGTTACTTGGCTGCAAAAAACGATGCTACATTTAATTGTTTGCTTAACTCGGGCTTTATAACCATACCGGCCACCATCGGTTTGCCCACCACATAAGTGTTCAGGTATCTTTGAATATCTGCCCTGGTTATTTTTTGATAATTATCCACCTGGTCGGTATAGTAATTCAACGAAGTACTGCACCACTGGTAGCTCATCTGACTGGGCAGCGTTGATGGTTTTTCTTTGTTGAAGGTATCATTCCTCAATAGGATGGCTTTTGCGTTTGCCAGTTGCTCGTCGGTAAAATAGTCGGCGTTTGCAAACATGCCGATCTGTTTTATCAGTTCGTCATAACACTCCTGCAGTTTATTTGGATTAGGCACAACAAAAATATCTATCGGCCCCACATATTTACAGGTGGTATACCCCAGCGAGACTGAGCTTGCCAAACCTTTATCAACCAGGGCTTGCTGCAGCTTTGACGAGTTTAAGCCAACGATGGTGGAGAAAACATCAGCCGCAACGGTTGATGCCGAATCGGTAAGGTACGAAGGCCCCTGCCATGACAATTGCATATAAGGCGTTTGGGCGATAGATGTTTCCTTTACAAAATATTCGCTTTTGTCAAGCGGTTTAAATGGAGGGATCGGATATTTTTGGATCGGATCGAAACCGCTGTTGGCCCAGTCGCCAAAAATGCTCTCGGCAAGTGCGAACGCTTCTTCGTGCTTTACATCGCCGCAAATGGTTACCAGGCTGTTATTGGGGAAATAATACTTGTTTTTGATGACCATCATTTTTTCCGGCGTAGCCGTGTTGATCACCTGGTGCAGGCCGATGGCTACTTTGCGTGTGATCAGGTCGCCCCAAAGCTTTTGTTGTACGCCCATCCATAACTGGAAACCCGGGTCGCTTTCCGCGCGCTGGAACTCACCATCAACCACAGGACGTTCCTTCTTCATGTCCTCCTCGCGATAAATGGGGAAGCGTATGGCCGCGTTCATAAATTTTAAGCCTGCTTTAAGGCTGTCCCGATCGAAAGTAAAAAAGTAATTTACACGCTCCACATCGGTCGTGCCATTCCAGATAGCGCCCAATTCCTGTGTGCGTTTCAGGAATTTTTCCTGGTCGGGATAATCCTTGTTCGCTTTAAAAAACATGTGCTCGAACAGGTGCGACAGGCCGCTGTATTCGGGGCCCTCTGTATAGGCGCCATTTTTAACGGCGATCTCGATGGTGGCCAATGGCACCTTGCTGTTCTCGATCACGACTACTTCCAATCCGTTTGGAAGCTTTTTCCAAAAATAACCTTCGGGTAGTTTTGGCTGGGCCGATAGCTGCCATGCTGACAACAGCAAAACGACCGGCAAAATGAAAATTCGCGTAAATTTCATGTTCATAAAAAACAGTTTAGCTAAATACCTATAAAAATAGTTGATGAAATGCGAAAAGCAAGCCCGTTAACAAATTTTAACAGGGCTTTTTTATAGGACGGATGGGAATAAGGATTAGTTACAACTCAGCAAAAAAATCCAGCCGTTGTAACTAATCTTTAAACTACTTTAAGTTAACGTTTACCGGTGCTACTCAGGCGTAAGTTACGCTCAAAGTAATGGGCACGCTCAACGCTTTTGAAACAATACAATTTGCTTTGGAGCCTTCGGCTATCTCCATAAATTTATCTTCGCTAACGCCTTCAATTTTCGAGGCCTTTAAATCAAGGTGGATACCTGCTACGCTGAAAGTAGTGGTGTCAAGGTCCAAAGTCGCTTCGGTATCCAGGTCGCCTGGGGTAAAACCTGCCTGGCTTAAGCCGAAGCTAACAGCCATCGTGAAACAACCGGCATGTGCGGCAGCTATCAACTCTTCAGGGTTAGTGCCTACGCCGTCGGCAAAACGGGTTTTGAACGAATACTGGGTTTTATTCAGCGTGGTGCTTTGCGTGGTTAGCTCGCCCTTACCATCCTGAAAGGTCCCATTCCAATGTGCTTGTGCTCTGCGTTTCATAGTTTTAGTTATTTATTTGTGGAATTATAAAGTTTCTGTTGATATTTTCGATAAAATTCAATACCTCGTCACGCCCATCCTGTGTTTCGGCCGAAGTTATAAAATATCCCGGAGCTTCTTCGAACGTTTGCAGCAGGGCGTTGTTAAATTTAACAATGTTCTGACTTGTCTTCAACCCCGACTGTTTGTCGGCCTTGGTAAATACCAAAACAAAGGACAGGCCTTTTTCCCCCAGCCAATTGCAAAACTCCAGGTCTATCTTTTGCGGTTCCAGGCGGCTGTCAATTAAAACCATTACGCATTGCAGACTTTCACGTTTATCCAGGTATATGCGGATAAATTTGTTCCAATCTTCCTTTTTACTTTTGGAGATACGGGCATAACCATATCCGGGCAGATCGACAATGTACCAGTTATCATTGATCAAAAAATGGTTGATGAGCTGCGTTTTACCCGGCGTTTGCGACGTTTTGGCCAGCCCCTTTTTGCTGGTAAGCATATTAATGAGTGACGACTTCCCCACATTTGACCGGCCTATAAAAGCATATTCCGGCTTTACCGGCGGCGGCAATTTTGAGATCTGTGTATTGCTGCAGACGAACTCCGCTGATTTAATGATCATGATGGCAAAGGTAGGGTTTTAAGTCCGGAAGTTGGAAAGTCGGGAAGTCCGGAAGTCGGAAGGAAAGAGATATGACGCTAATATCTGCGGGAAAATCATATGAAAAAACATTGACAAATACAAGCAAATTGCTAAAAATATTAGTGGTCCAGGTGGTCCGGGTGTATTCAGGTGGTCCAGGTGGTCCAGGTGGTTCACGGGAGATAAATGGTTCTAAAACCATTATTTTTACAGTACGAAAACACTATATGCTTTCCCGGTTCGTAAATTTGATGTTTAAACATATAATTTCATGAATGATTATAAAATACCTGCACAAACCCGCATTGGCCATGTGCATTTAAAGGTAAGCGATCTGCAAAAATCACTTGATTTTTACTCGGGCTTATTGGGCTTCGAAAAAGTGATGCTATACGGCGGCCAGGCAGCCTTTATTTCCGCAGGGGGGTATCATCACCATATCGGTTTAAACACCTGGCATAGCAAAGGCGCATCGCCGGCGCCTGAATATGCACCGGGTTTATATCATACGGCCATTTTATACCCTGAGCGCAGGGACCTGGCTGAAATTTTACAAAGGCTCATCGACGCTAAATACCCCATCACCGGGGCATCCGATCATGGTGTATCCGAAGCGATTTATTTGGATGATCCGGACGGCAACGGCGTTGAGCTATATTGGGACAGGCCACGCGAACAATGGCCGCTGGATGAGCACGGTGATTTGACGATGTTTACCAGAGCGCTGGATGTAAAAAGCCTTTTGGCGACGTTGCAAAAAGCGTAAATCCACCATTACCGGCTGGCGTCAACTGGTGGATTACGCAAAGTCATTTGGTAAATAAAAATATAACCCGGCAGATGGTGGATTATTTGAGGGTGACGCTAATCTCATTCAAATAGAACAAGTCATGTTGAACTTGTTTCAACACCTCATCATATAGGTAAACCGCAGACAGTTAGCCATCATATCGGTTGCCTGTCTGTGGATTACCTGCCGCGTTGCTACTTAGCGCGTGGGATGCTGAAACGAGTTCAGCATGACTTTTCCTTCAATTCTTTTTAAGCGACTTTTGCCTTCATAAGCCCCCTTTAGGGGGTTTGGGGGTTTTATCCCTTCATCACCATCTTCTCCGGGTCCCAATGCATCGGCACATTTTTAAAGTAGCTATCGTTGCAAAGCAATGCGGGGGCAGCTGCACGATAGCCAAATACAGCATCTTCCACAACTTTGCCATTGTTGCGTATGGCATTGAAGAAATTGTTAAAATGGTCGTAAGGTCCGCCCAGGTAGCCTTTTTCGGCCGAGTAGGTGATTTCTTCCGGCGGCAGGATCTGCTTTCTTTCCACGCTGGTTACTTTGGCGTTTTTCATTTTTTCGGCGTAAAAAGGGTCGTCTGGCTCCGCGTTTTTATTGCGTTTTAATACCACTTCATCCCAGGTAATATCCATCGCGCCTTCGCTGCCAACCAGGCGAAGGTAGGTAGTGCCGCTGGTGCCGTCAACAAAGTTGCAGCGCAGGGATAAGTTAAAGCCGGGGTGGATCTGGTTCTGCGGATAATCGAACGTGCCAAGCAGTACGTCGGGCACCTCGCGGCCGTCATGCCAAAAACGCAGGCCGCCGGCAGCGTAAATCTTTTCGGGGCCCATGGAGCCGGTGATAAAGTGCAGGCTGGAGAACAGGTGCACAAATAAATCGCCGCACATGCCGGTGCCATAGTCGGTATAATTGCGCCAGCGGAAAAAGCGTTTTTCATCAAACGGACGTTTTACGGTGTTACTGATATAAGTATCCCAATCCACCGTTTGCGTGGACGCATCAGCCGGGATAGGATATTCCCACACTTCAACCGCACCCCGGCGGGCCCAAAAGCCTTCGGCATAGTTGAGCTGGCCGATGGCGCCTGCTTTGAGCAGTTCCTTTGCTTTCTCGTTCCCCAGGGACGAAACCCCCTGGCTGCCCACCTGGAAAACCTTGCCGGTATCCTGCTGGGCCTTAATAACCGCGGGGCCTTCGGTAATAGCATGTACCATTGGCTTTTCGCAGTACACATGCTTCCCGGCATGCAGGGCGTCAATGGAAATGGTTTGATGCCAGTGATCGGGCGTACCGATGATCACGGCATCCACATCCGGCCGGCTCAATATCTCTTTGTAGTGTTTAGTAGTAAAAATATCCGCACCCCAGCGTTTTTTGGCGTCCGCCAGGCGGCCGTCGTACAGGTCGCACACAGCTACCAGCTTTACACCAGGTATTTGCAGGGCTGTGCCGGTGTCGGACGATCCCTGGCCGCCCGCGCCGATCAGCGCCAGGTTGATGTTATCGTTAGGGCCGTAAAGGCCGCTCCGGCGTAAATAATAAAATGGACCGGGTGTTTTGGCGCCTGCGGTGAGCGATGGGGTAATTGCGGTCGCGGCAGCAGCAACGCCCAACTTTTTGATAAAGCCGCGGCGCGAGGATTCAGAGTTTGGTTTCATAATGAGGGTGTGAGATTGGGAATGCTAAATGTAAGCGGCTTGGGGGTCATTTGCAAATTTGTGTGAATCTTAATGGAGGGATTGCGGCATTTATTTGTCTGAACTTGATGCGCATGATTTAATGTTGGAGGGATTTTACCAGTTCCGCAACTGTAATCCTGTCCCGATAGCCATCGGGATACACATTCCTCAAATCCGATATCGAACATCCGACTTCCGAAATCCAAAACGTATCTTTGCCTGCGATGAGCAAAACCGTCGTTCCTTACCATCCCGATAGCGGCACCAAAAAAGAGCAGGTGGCCGATATGTTCAACAACATTTCCAAAACATATGATTTTTTAAACCACTTCTTGTCACTCGGTATAGATGTCATTTGGCGTAAAAAGGCTATCGGCGAGTTAAAGGAGCTACAACCAAAGCTGATACTGGATGTGGCAACGGGTACCGGCGACTTTGCCTTCGAAGCTTTGTCTATCCTGAAACCCGATAAGATCGTCGGGGTGGATATTTCGCGGGGGATGCTGGATATCGCTCAGCAAAAAATAGAAAAACGCGGTTTAGGCGATCATTTTGAAGTAAAATTGGGCGACTCGGAAAAACTGCCTTTTGAGGCCAATACCTTTGACGCAGTCACCGTAGCTTATGGTGTCCGCAATTTCGAAGATTTGGAAAAAGGCCTGGCGGATATGCAGCGGGTACTAAAACCCGGCGGCAAAGCGGTGATCCTGGAGTTCTCTAAACCAAAAGCTTTTCCGGTAAAGCAGTTGTATTGGTTTTATTTTAACATGGTTACACCGGCAATAGGTAAGCTATTTTCCAAAGATGCAAGGGCATATACTTATCTTCCGGAATCAGTGGCCGCATTTCCGGCCGGGCAGGACTTTATCGGGCTAATGGAGAAAGCAGGCTTTAAAAATACCAAATGCCGGCCTTTGGCGTTTGGTATCTGTTCGATATATTCGGGTACTAAATGATAAAAAACGGGTACTTAACTGTCTTTCTACTATTTGTTTGCAGTAACTTGCTGCTGGCGCAAGCCCCCGCATGGGGCGGCGGCGCCGACCAAACTGACCTGGCTTTTGGTTTTAGTTTTACCTATGTAACCAGCAACTACAAAATTGTAAAACAGCCCAACTGGCGAAGCCCCTATTACGACCCAGGCGTCGGCCACAATATTACTGACTCGTTAACCGGCATCAGTTCAAAGCCGACCGCAGGTTTTGCCATAGGTTTTATCACCCGTTACCGCATTGATGAACATGTGGAGGTGAGGGCCACGCCGTCTCTGATCTTTGCCGATAGATCGCTATTTTATACCTACGATACCCCATCACAAAATGTAGTTAAATCAACCCAAACCACTACTGTGGATTTCCCGCTGGAAGTTAAGCTAAAATCCGACCGTATACAGGATTTTCGATTGTACATCATGGGGGGCATCAAATATTCCGAAGCAATCGGCCGCGGCAATAACCAGCCAACGCTTGACCCTTTGCAGATGACGGTGAAGAACGCCACAGGCTTTGGCTCGTATGAAGCCGGAATTGGCTGCGATATTTATTTCGAGTATTTTAAACTGTCGCCTGAAATAAAGATATCCAACTCGCTGGGTAATATCCTGGTACCGCAAAACCAGCCCTTTGCCGCGCCGTTGAGCAAACTTGGTTTGCATACCATTATGTTTAGCCTGATATTTGAGTAAAAAGTCGGGAACCAGTTGCCGGATTCAATATCGATAAAACGGCCGATGCGGGCTGTCGCGGCCATGAACCACGTACGAGCAGCCACGAACCGGAAAAAAAAACATAATTTCGCTGCGATAGTTATACTTACATGGCTAAGATTGCATTAATAACAGGCGCCACCTCCGGAATAGGTGAAGCATGCGCCCATTTGTTCGCACGCGAAAAATACAACCTGGTTTTAACCGGCAGAAGGCTCGACCGGCTTGAAAAAGTTGCCAAAAAAGTAAATGCGAAATACAGCGTGGAAGTCGCCTATTACGATTTCGACGTACGTGACCGTGAACAGGTCATAAAAACTCTTGACGGCCTGCCCGCGAAGTGGAAAAAAGTGGATGTGCTGATCAATAACGCCGGTTTAAGCCAGGGGCTGGACCCGATACAAAACGGCAGCTTCGAGGATTGGGATACGATGATAGACACTAATATTAAGGGCTTGCTGAATGTAACCAAAGTAGTTAGCAACTGGATGGTGGAGCATAAAAAGGGCCATATCATTAACCTGGGCTCAATTGCCGGCAAGGAAGTTTATCCTAACGGGAATGTATATTGCGCATCTAAATTTGCGGTTGACGCGTTAAACCAGGGCATGCGTATTGACCTGCTGCCTTACGCCATACGGGTAACAGCCATACACCCGGGCGCGGTGGAAACCGAGTTTTCGGAAGTGCGGTTTAAAGGGGATAAGGAGCGTGCCAAAAAGGTTTACGATGGCTTTGAGCCCCTGGCGGCGGAAGATATTGCCGAAACCATCTGGTTTGCCGTATCGCGACCGGCACATGTAAATATTAACGAACTGACCGTTATGCCAGCAGCGCAAGCCTCGGCCGCGATCATTAACCGCAAATGAGTCCGAAAGTCCGGAAGTCGGAAAGTCCGAAAGATGGATGGAGGACGATAACGAAGCAATAGACAATCTGCCGGATTTTCGGTAAAACCGACTTCCGGACTAAAACCAAATAAATCTTCCGGACTTTCGGACTTTCCGGACTTTCGGACTAAAAAACCAAAACGTATGTCACTCATCAACCAAATAGACCAGGACATAAAGCAGGCCATGCTGGCTAAAGAAGCCGACAGACTGCGTGGGCTGCGCGCCATAAAGGCCGCATTACTGTTAGCACGGACAGAAAAAAGCGCCGGCGAAGAACTGGATAAAGACACCGAAATAAAAGTGTTGCAAAAGCTGATCAAACAGCGTAAGGAATCGGCAGAGATATATAAAACACAAAACAGGGAAGACCTTTATGATATAGAAATGCAGGAAATGCACGTGATAGAGCCTTACCTGCCTAAGCAAATGAGCCGCGAAGAAATCGAGTCCTATTTAAAGGAACTGATAGGCCGCGTTGGCGCAACTTCGGTAAAGGATATGGGTAAGGTGATGGGCGCCGCAAATAAGGAGTTGGCGGGCAAAGCCGACGGGAGGACCATATCGGAAGTGGTGAAAGCGCTGTTGGCTTGAGTTGTGAGTGGTGAGTTTTATCTCGGATCGCTCACGACAGACCACTCACCATTCACCTAAATAATTCGATTATTTGTTGTAACATAAATGCAATAAGCTATTTTTATAGCGGAATAAGAGAGATGTTTGGTATTGAGGTTAATTTGCCGATACTTAAAGAAATTTAAACTTTACAAATTTTTATGGATTTTGTGCTTAAAGAGGAACATGGTTTTAGTTACATCGATGAGGGCGAGGGAGATGTTTTGCTGCTCCTGCACGGCCTTATGGGTGCTTTAAGCAACTGGGAAAGAGTGGTTGAGGAGTTTAGGTCGGAGTATCGGGTGATCATCCCTATATTGCCTATTTACGACTTGCCATTAATTACCACCGGCGTAAAAAGCCTGGCAAAATACGTGCATAAGTTTGTAACCTTTAAGCGTTTAACGGATATAACGCTGTTGGGAAATTCGCTGGGCGGGCACGTGGCGCTCATTTATGTATTATCGCACCCCTCGGTGGTGAAGTCAATGGTGCTGACGGGTAGCTCGGGTTTGTATGAAAATGCATTTGGGGGCTCATTCCCGCGGCGCGGCAGCTATGATTTTATAAAGGAAAAGGTAGAATATACGTTTTACGATCCGAAAACAGCCACCAAGGAGCTGGTTGATGAAGTTTTTGCGACGGTGAATGACCGGCACCGGGTGATCAGGATACTGGCAATGGCAAAATCAGCTATCCGCCATAATATGAAAAAGGATTTGCACAAGATTGAGATCCCGGTTTCGTTAATTTGGGGGAAGGACGATAAAATTACGCCTCCGGAAGTGGCCATCGAATTTAGTCAGGAGCTGCCGGATGCCGAGCTGCATTGGATAGATCATTGCGGCCACGCGGCAATGATGGAGCAGCCGGACGAGTTTAACAGGATATTGAAAGGATTTTTAGAAAGGATAAGGGTTTAAGATGCTTGCGATCGAGTTAGTTGCTGATATCATTCCGCCGGTTAGGACTACCGATACCATCCAAAAGGTGGTTGACCGGATGGCGGAGTTTCGCATCCGGCACCTGCCAATTGTAAACGATGAGCAGTTTTTAGGCCTCATCGCGGAAGACGACCTTATTGAACAAACCGATTACCAGGCGCCTGTTAGTATTTTGGCGCTCTCGCTGTCCAATCCCTACGTTCGCGAGGAGCAGCATGTTTATGATGTTATCCGCATATTTTATGAGCAGCAACTTACCGTTGTGCCGGTATTAAACGACAAAGGCAAATACCTCGGGCTCATTTCCATCAATTCGCTGACCGAATATTTTGCTCAGCTTACGTCGGTAAGCCAGCCCGGCGGTATCATTGTGCTGGAGATCAACAATAAAAACAACTCGCTGGCCCATATGGCGCAAATTGTTGAATCGGACAACGCGCAGATCCTCAGCTCTTATATTCGTTCATTTCCGGATTCAACCCGGATGGAAGTCACCCTTAAAGTAAATAAGCAGGATATTTCGGCAATTTTGTCTACCTTTTTACGATACGAGTACACCATTAAAGCAACTTTTAACCATAGCGGAGAAATTGATAATTCGCGGGACCGGTATGATTCGCTGATGAACTATCTTAACTTATAGTTCATGGTTCATAGTTGATAGTTCATGGTAGAAAAGAGCAATTAGACAATGGCGTTTAGGTTTGAAGACTTGCAGGTTTGGCAAAAGGCGATGGACTTGAATGAGCGGATTAACAAGTTAACTAAAAGTTTTCCCAAGGAAGAATTACATATTTTAACGTCGCAAATTAAAAGAGCGGCAGATTCAGTTATTTTGAATATTGCCGAGGGTTCAACTGGTCAAAGCAAAGCGGTATTTAAAGTGTTTTGGGGTTATTCTTTACGTTCTGCAATAGAAGTGGTAAGTTGCATGATTATTGCGAAAAGAAGAAATTATATCCCAGAAGAGGCGTTTTCCGAACTATACAACGAATACGAGGTATTGGTTAAAATGATCACTGCATTAAAAAACTCATTTTAACTACTAATAACCTGATTGCTTTCTACCATGAACTATGAACCATGAACCATGAACTATGAAGATAGCAATTTACGGCAGGCCATTTAACGACAGCGCAGTACTTCCGTACATACAACAGGTTTTTGATAATCTGGCACAGCATGGCGCCGATATTTACGTGCATCACCAGTTGCATTTTTATCTTAAAGATAACATCAGCACACTACAATACAAGGTTTTGGGGGCCGACGAGAAAATAAAAGGGCTTATCGATCTTTTTATTACCCTGGGCGGCGACGGAACTTTGCTCGACACCGTTACCCTCATCCGCGATTCAGGTATACCGGTCATCGGCATCAACTTTGGCCGCCTTGGTTTTTTGGCCAGCATTAACAAAAATGATATTGAAGACGCCATACAGGCGGTGGCCACCAAAAACTTTACGCTGGACAGCCGCGAGCTGATCTGCATCAATTCAGACACGAAAATCTTTGCTTCGGATAATTTTGCGCTGAATGACATCACCATCCACCGTCGCGATGACTCGGCAATGATCACCACACATGTTTCGTTGAACGGGGAGTTTTTAAACTCCTATTGGGGCGATGGCATCATCATATCGACTGCAACAGGGTCGACGGCTTATTCATTGAGCTGCGGCGGGCCAATTATTCACCCCGGCTCGGAAAGCCTGGTGCTTACGCCCGTTTCGCCGCATAACCTCAATGTAAGGCCCATCGTTCTGCCCGACAGCAGCGTATTGTCTTTTGATGTGCAGAGCAGGGGCACCAACTACCTCGTCTCCTGCGATTCGCGGACGGCGGCAATCGATAAAGCCATTCGGTTTGAGGTAAAAAAGGCCGGTTTCCGGCTAAATCTTGTCCGCTTAAATAATGAAAGTTATTTATCGACGTTAAGAAACAAATTATTGTGGGGGCTTGACGCCCGCAATTACTAAATTTGTGTGGATGCCCAAATTTGTACTTATTATATTTTTATTCCTGATCTCGTACAACTTAAAGGCCCAAACCTGGGAGTTTGGGGCAGGCGTCGGCGCCGCCGGCTATATGGGCGACCTTAATATCAACGATCCCATCAAACCCAGCGGCCCGTCCTTCGGCATATTTGCCAAACGCAACTTTAACGGCTACCTCGCTATTCGCGCCGGCTATAATTTTGGCATTATCAGCGCTGCCGACAGCACCTCAAAAAACCCGCAATTTCAGCAGCGTAACTTAAGCTTTACTACCACTTTAAACGAGGTGAGCGTGATGGGCGAGTTTAACTTTTTTAACTATATCCCGCAGGTAGGCCGGAACCGCTACACCCCCTACGTTTACCTGGGCGTGGGCGTCGTTACCTACACCCCTACTACGGTTTACCAGGGCCAAAAGTACGATTTACGCAGTTTACAAACCGAAAATCAAAAAAAGCCATACCCAACCACAGCATTTTCAATCCCCTATGGCGCGGGGTTTAAATACAATATTGCCGGCTCGGTAACGCTTGGCGTCGAGATCGGCTACCGCAACCCCAACACCGATTACCTGGACGACGTAGGCGGCTACTATGCCTTTAAAGGCCATAATACCATACAGGAAAAACTATCCGACCGCTCGGGCGAGCAAACCGGCATCTACACCGGCAGCCCCGGCACCCAGCGCGGCGACCTTGTTCCGCGTGATACTTACTTCTTCACCCAGTTCACCATTTCGTTCACTTTCATTTCGCAGAAATGCTATTTTCAGTAGCTGGCAAAACAAATTAACAGGTTGATTTTCAGGCTGGGTGTACCACGGTACGCCTGACACAAAAAAAACAGGTGAAACAGATGGCACATGGCTTCAGGGCAGTTTGACCATGAGGGCCGGCAAGCTAACTATTAACTGAAAAGAAATCGTTCAGGTGTTCATTTTTTTACGAAACCCCTGTTTTTTTACTTCATAGTTTGGGTTTAAAAAGTTAACAGTAAGCGATCTATACGATAAGTGCGAAGTTTTACTTCATAGTTGAAATGGCAAAAAGCGTTCATTTTTGAACACTAAAATGAACACAACTCATAGTTAAAATCGCCCGCTAAACCAAATTCTCAAACCTGGCAATCCTGCTACTGCTACTGCTACTGCTACTGCTACTGCTACTGCTACTGCAAACTGCAAACTGCAAACAGAACAGGGCATTCCCGCGCTGACAGAAGCGCGGTCGGGCCAGGAAGCCTGCCCCGATGCAAATCGGGGTCATACGCCTGCATGCCTTAGGCGCCGCCCACGCTGATCCCCCACAGCCGGTCCAGAGGACTCCTATGGAGTATCCATTTCTGTCCTAACGCGGAGCGCCGTTAAAGCCGATCGGGCCCCCAAAACTATCTTCAATTCGTGAAATTCGCCTCCATTCGTGTCCATTTGTGTTTGTTAAAACACCCACGATAACCTTCCAAACGCTATCAAAGCACCATCAAAAGGGGTATAAACGGCATCGAAAAAAATTTTAGAGGCCAAAAAACCGTTCATTTTTGTTCATCCCGTGAACGCTTTTTTCGGGCATTTTTCCGCTCAAAATCTGGCTGAATTTGCTGTTGGATAAAATTGTTCCTATCTTTTTAAAATGAAACGACTTTTACCGGCTTTTTATGTCCTGATAGCCTGCCTTTCGTGCAACCAGCCAAATGTGGTATATATTCAACCCCTTGGTCACGTTAAGACGGCAGACATCAACCTGGTTAAAACCGCCGTTGAAAGTTTTTATCATTATAAATGCATCGTTAAACCTCCGGCAAACCTCACCGGCGGCATAGTAGCTGACAGCAAAACGCGGTACGAGGCCAACAGGATTTTATCCAAATACACTTCCCGCGACAACCTGCTTATTTTAACTGAAAAGGACATTGCAGTTGCCAACACCGAACGGCACATGAAGGAATGGGGTGTATTTGGCCTGGGTTATCAACCCGGGACAACTTGTGTAGTATCAACGTTCAGGCTGAAGCAAAATGTTTCGAATGAATTATTCAGAAACAGGCTGATCAAAGTTTGTTTACATGAAATCGGCCACAACCTGGGCCTGCCGCATTGTACCAGCGGTGATAAACGATGCCTGATGCAGGATGCAAAAGGGACCATTAAAGTGGTGGATGAAGCGCGGGTATTTCTGTGTGCGCAATGCCGGAAACAGCTCGGAACTTTCTAATCGGGCAATCCAATCGTTACTTCGGTAGTCCAATTACCGCCATCGATAAGGTGCTTTACTGCCGATATTAAATGATCGCCATTAAACCGGTCGCCTAAACCCGCCAGGCTGATATACTTTCCGGGCTCCGCAAGGGCGCTTCCCTGGAATTTCACTGTTCCGTGAATTTTAAAGGTGCCATCGGGCCGGCTAAGATTTGCATTAATGGCAAGGATGCTGTCGCCAAATGTAACAGTAAGTACCGGCGTTGTATTAATAGCCCGGTTATCAACTGCGTAGTTCCAGCATTCCACCATGAGAGTTGACGCGGCTGAATCATTCATGCTGATGTTTTGCGCGGTTACCTCTCCCCTCCATTCAGGCGCGAGTCTGTCGGGCAATAGCAAGTGCGCAATGGCGACTCGTGCCCCCATTCAGGCGCGAGTCTGTCGGGCAATGGAAAGTGCGCAATGGCGACTCGTGCCGCGCTGACAGGTAGCCAACCATGCTTATTGGTTTTGCTTATTACAGTTTAGTAATGTAGATTTAAACTGTAATGAGCACCAAATATAAATTCCACGACCAGGACAAACTTTACTTGGAGCAGGATAACCATCTGATCGGATTGTTTGATTTGAATACATTGCATCAAAAACTGGATTATATTCATTATAACCCGGTTGCAGCAGGAATTGTGGAGAATCCTGAAGATTATTTGTATAGCAGCGCACGTAATTATTGGGGTCTGCCGGGGTTAATTGACATTATATTGGTTGAGCCG
>Ga0207702_10000167_pt1 | contig 78662 bp, 69 predicted proteins | sample KBSCornC62_FD_184302 | JGI IMG/M metagenome (GOLD analysis project Ga0207702, IMG submission 184302) | Corn rhizosphere microbial communities from Kellogg Biological Station, Michigan, USA - KBS Corn C6-2 (SPAdes) (version 2) | ecosystem: Host-associated > Plants > Roots > Rhizosphere > Soil ...
AAGGACGCGCTGGGTTCGCTGGTCGCGCTGGAGATGGGCAAGATCAAGCCCGAGGGCGACGGCGAAGTGCAGGAGATGATCGACATCGCCGACTTCGCGGTGGGCCAGAGCCGCATGATGTACGGCGCCACCATGCACTCGGAGCGCCCGGGCCACCGCATGTACGACCAGTACCACCCGCTGGGCCTGGTCGGCATCATCAGCGCGTTCAACTTCCCGGTGGCGGTGTGGGCGTGGAACGCGATGCTGGCCACCATCGCCGGCGACGTCTGCATCTGGAAGCCGTCGCCGAAAACGCCGCTGTCGGCGATCGCCACGATGAAGATCTGCAACGAGGCGCTTAAGGCCGGCGGCTTCCCGGACCTGTTCTTCCTGTTCAACGATGCAGGCACCGAACTCTCGCAAGCCTTCGTGGACGACAAGCGCATCCCGCTGATCAGCTTCACCGGCTCCACCAAGGTGGGCCGCATGGTCGGCGAGCGCGTGGCGAAACGCATGGGCCGCTCGCTGCTGGAGCTGGGCGGCAACAACGCGATCATCCTCGACGAAAGCGCTGATCTGAAGCTGGCGATCCCCGGCATCGTGTTCGGCGCGGTCGGCACCGCCGGCCAGCGCTGCACCACCACGCGACGCCTGTTCGTGCACGAAGCCATCTTCGACAACGTGCTCGACACGCTGGTCAAGGCGTACAAGCAGATCGAAGACAAGATCGGCGACCCGACGCTGGCCACCACCCTGATGGGCCCACTCAACAGCCCGGAGGCGGTGCAGGCGTACCTCGCGGCCATCGAGAAGGCGAAGGCGGCCGGCGGCAACGTGCGCACCGGCGGCAAGGCGCTGACCGACCGCAAGGGCAACTTCGTGCTGCCGACCATCGTCACCGGCATCGCGAACTCGCATGAGGTCGTGCAGACCGAGACGTTCGCGCCGATCCTCTACGTGATGCCGTTCAAGACCATCGACGAAGCCATCGACATGCAGAACGACGTGCCGCAGGGCCTGTCCTCGTCGATCTTCACCAACAACCTGCGCGCAGGCGAGCAGTTCCTGTCGGCGGCCGGTTCGGACTGCGGCATCGCGAACGTCAACATCGGCACCTCGGGCGCCGAGATCGGCGGCGCGTTCGGCGGCGAGAAGGAAACCGGCGGCGGCCGCGAATCCGGCTCGGACGCGTGGAAGGTCTACATGCGCCGCCAGACCAACACCATCAACTACTCCGACGCGCTGCCGCTGGCGCAGGGCATCAAGTTCGACCTGTAAGCACTCGGTTCTCTCAAGCCGGGGCTGTCGCATATGGCCTATCCGAACGCACCAGCTCGTCATCCCGGCGGAGGCCGGAATGACGAGCAAAAGGACCGGAGCCTTCGGAGTCATGTGCGCCACCCTGTCCTTGAAGGGAAGGGCCTCACATTTCAAGGATCGACGCCATGAGCTATCAGCCGCCGTACCGTTCCACCACCAGTTCGCTGGCCATCGTGAGCCTGATCTTCGGCGTCCTCGCCTGGTGCATGCTGCCCTTCGTCGGTGCGCTGGTGGCGGTGGTCTGCGGCCACCTGGCCCGCAACGAGATCCGCCGCGCACCGGTCGACCAGCGCATCGAGGGCGACGGCATGGCCATCGCCGGCATGGTACTGGGCTACCTGCAACTGGCGCTCAGCGTGCTGGCCGTGTTCTTCCTGATCGCTGCGCTGGTCTTCGGATTGGGCATCGCCCACTTCTGGCACTGACAAGAGATGCCGACCTCCACCCCGTTCGATTTCCACGGTTACCGCGTCGTCGTCGCCGGCGGCAGCAAGGGCATCGGCCGCGCCATCGCGATGGCCTTCGCCGAGTCGGGCGCCGCGGTGTCGATCTGCGCTCGCGGGCAGGCCGCGCTGGACGACGTGGCCCGCACGCTCGCCACGCACGGCAGCGGCGTGCACGCGCAAGCCTGCGACCTGGGCGATCCGGCGGCCATCGAAGCCTGGATAGCCGCAGCCGCCACGGCACTGGGCGGCATCGACGTGCTGGTGAACAACGCCTCGGGCTACGGCTTCGACGAAGGCGACGAGTCGTGGCTCGCCAACTTCAACGTCGACCTGATGGCCGCCGTGCGCGCGTCGCGCTGCGCCCTGCCGCACCTGCAGCGCTCGCGGCACGCCAGCATCCTGCACACCAGTTCCATCGCCGCCTTCCATCCGCGCCGGAACGGTCCTGCCTACGCCGCGATGAAGGCGGCGCTCAGCCACTACACCACCTCGCAGGCGCTGCAGCTGGCGGAGCCGCGCATCCGCGTCAACGCGATCGCGCCGGGCTCCATCGAATTCGCGGAGGGCCTGTGGGATCGCGTGCGGCAGGACGATCCCGCGCGCTACGCCGCCACGCTGGCGAAGATCCCCTTCGGCCGCTACGGCACGCCGCAGGAGATCGCCCATGCCGCGCTGTTCCTCGCCTCCCCGTTTGCCGGCTGGATCACCGGCCAGACGCTGTGCGTGGACGGCGGCCAGGGCCTTTCAGGTTGAAGCGATGAGCAAGCTGCACAGCACCGAACGCTTCAGCGACCGCGTCGACGACTACGTGCGCTACCGGCCCGACTACCCGGCCGCGATGCTGGACTGGCTGCATCGCGAGAACGGTGTGACGCCGGACTGGCAAGTCGCCGACGTGGGCGCGGGCACCGGCATCTCCAGCAAGCTGTTCCTCGATGCCGGCCATGCGGTGACCGCGGTGGAACCGAACGCGGCGATGCGCGAGGCGGCCGTCGCCTGGCTGGGCGGCTGCCCACGCTTCCATGCGGTCGACGGCCGCGCCGACGCTACCGGCCTGCCCGACGCCAGCGTCGACCTGGTGGCCGCGGCGCAGGCCTTCCACTGGTTCGACCCGGCCGGCACGCGGCGCGAGTTCGCGCGCATTCTGCGCCCCGGTGGGCTCGCCGTGGTCTTCTGGAACTCGCGCCGGCTCACCGGCACGCCGTTCCTCGAAGGTTACGAAGCGCTGCTGCAGCGCTACGGCACCGACTACACCAGCGTGGCCGAGCGCTACGCCGACGACGATACGATGCGCACGTGGTTCGGCACGGGCTGGCGCGGCACCGCGCGCTTCGAGCACATCCAGCGACTCGATTTCGACGGCCTGCGCGGGCGGCTGCTGTCCTCCTCCTACGCACCCAAGCCCGGCCATCCGCAGCACGCGCCGATGCTCGCCGCGCTGTGCAAACTGTTCGACCGTTGCCAGCAGGACGGCCGCATCAGCTTCGACTACGACACGCGCATCATTGTCGGTGGATTCCAGGATGCTTAGGGAATACCTGATCAACCTGGCTAGCTCGTCATTCCGGCGCAGGCCGGAATCCAGTGACCGTATGGCTCGGACAAGCGTGATCGTCACTGGATCCCGGCCTGCGCCGGGATGACGAGCAAAATACTGGTCGGTCAAACTTTTCTTCATTGAGACACCCCATGTACGACCTGCTCCGCCCGCTGCTGTTTGCGCTGGACGCCGAGACCGCGCACGGCCTCACCCTCTACGGCCTGGACGTGGCCCATCGCAGCGAGCTGATGCGCTTCGTCGCCAAGCCCGCCGCTGAACTGCCGGTGCAGGCCTTCGGCATCCGCTTTCCGAACCCGGTGGGCCTCGCCGCCGGCCTGGACAAGAATGCCGAGCATCTCGACGCACTGGGCGCGCTGGGCTTCGGCTTCGTCGAGGTGGGCACGGTGACGCCACGGCCACAGGCGGGCAACCCGAAGCCGCGCCTGTTCCGGCTGCCGCAACACGAGGCCATCATCAACCGCATGGGCTTCAACAATGCGGGCGTCGATGCGCTGGTGCGCAATGTGGACAAGTCCGGCTACCGCGGCGTGCTCGGCATCAACATCGGCAAGAACAAGGACACGCCGAACGAACGCGCGGTGGACGACTACCTGCTGTGCCTCGACCGCGTGTACGCCCACGCCAGCTACATCACGGTGAACATCTCCTCGCCGAACACCCAGGGCCTGCGCGACCTGCAGGAAGAAGCCACGCTGCACCGCTTCATCGACACGCTGCGCGAGCGGCAGGAGCAGCTCGGCTCGCAATCGGGCGCACGCAAGCCGATGCTGCTGAAGATCGCACCCGACCTTTCGGAACACGAACAGGACGGCATCGCCGAGGCGTTGCTCGCCAGCGGCATCGACGGCGTGATCTGCACCAACACCACCGTCGACCGCGCCCTGGTGGCGAACGACCCCCGCGGAAACGAAACCGGCGGGCTGTCCGGCAAGCCGCTGTTCGCACTCGCCACCGACGTGCTGCGCGGCATGCGCCGGCGCCTCGGCGAACGCGTGCCCATCGTGGGCGTGGGCGGCATCCTCGACGGCGGCGACGCGGCGGAAAAACTCGACGCTGGCGCCACGCTGGTGCAGCTCTACTCCGGCTTGATCTACCGCGGCCCGCGCCTGATCGCCGAATGCGTGGACGAGATCCGCCGCCAACAGGAAAACGCACATGCCGCCTGAAAGGATCGACATGGGCGGCTACGCGCTCACCGAAAATGCCTCGCTCGTCAGCCGCAATACGCTGCGCGTGAACGCCCGCGCACGCCTGCTCGCCGAACTGCGCGATGCCGCGAAGCTGCCCGAGCTGCTGGACTTTCCCGCCGTTCGCAGTGCGCCACTGCTGGTGCTGGGCGAAGGCAGCAACCTGCTGCTCGCCGGCGATTTCGACGGCACCGTGCTGGCGATGGTTACGCGCGGTGTGCAGGTAGAGCAGGACGGCGACATCGCGCGCATCGCGGTGGCCGCCGGCGAGCGCTGGGACGACTTCGTGCGCTGGTCGCTGGGCCAAGGCTTTGCAGGGCTGGAAAACCTGATCCTGATCCCAGGCACCGTGGGCGCTGCGCCGATCCAGAACATCGGCGCCTATGGCACCGAGGTTGCCGAGTTCATCGAGAGCGTGGAAGCCTGGGACACGAAGGAACGCCACGTGGCCCAGCTCGACCGCGCCGCCTGCGCGTTCGGCTACCGCGACTCGCTGTTCAAGCACGAGCCCGGCCGCTACATCGTCACCGCCGTGCGCTTCGCCCTGCCCCGCTCGCGCGAATTGCGGCTCGACTACGCGGGCATCCGCGAGGAACTGGCGCGCATGGGCGTGGACAAGCCCGCGCCGTTCCACGTCGCCGAGGCGGTGGTGCGCCTGCGCACGCGCAAGCTGCCCGACCCCGCGGTGATCGGCAACGCCGGCAGCTTCTTCAAGAACCCCCTCGTCGACCGTGCGCAGGCCGGAGCGCTCAAGCACGAACACGCCGAGTTGCCGGTGTGGCCGCAGCCCGACGGCCGCAGCAAGCTCTCCGCCGCCTGGCTGATCGAGGCCGCCGGCCTCAAGGGCAGCCGCGACGGCGACGCCGGCATCTCCAACCGCCACGCCCTGGTGCTGGTGAACCACGGCCACGCCAGCGGCAGCGAGCTGTGGGCCTTCGCGCAACGGGTGATCGCCGCCGTGCAGGCGAAGTTCGGCGTGCGGCTGGAGCCGGAACCGGTGGTGGTCGGCGCGCGCTGAGCGGTCCGATCGTCATCCCCTCCAGACGCATTGCTGCGCGGAATACCGAATGCCCCAGCTCGCAGACGCCAGGCAACACAGGTGCGAGCTTTGAACAACAAAACCGGGTGACTCGAACTCGCGTATGCGCTGCCGAGTGAATCCCTCTCCCTCCGGGAGAGGGTGGCGGCAGCCGGGTGAGGGTTCGGGCGAAGCAAGGCGTTGCGGCAAGTCCGAACCCTCACCCCCGGCCCCTCTCCCGATGGGAGAGGGGAGAAGAGCACAAGCGTGGCTTCAGCAAGTGCCGTGCATGCCACCCTTCACGCCGGCCGAAGAACCCGCATGCCAGCATGGTTGCTTCCCGTCCCCAGGAGTGCGCCTTATGGCCATCCGCAATGTCGCCGACGTACTGGTCGAAACCCTGGTCAACGCCGGCGTGCGTCGCATCCACGGCGTGGTCGGCGACAGCCTCAACGGCATCACCGAGTCGCTGCGCCAGCGCAGGGAGATGAGCTGGATCCATTACCGGCACGAGGAAGCCGCCGCGTTCGCCGCCGGCGCCGAAGCGCAGCTCACCGGCCAGTTGGCGGTGTGCGCCGGCTCCTGCGGCCCGGGCAACCTGCACCTCATCAACGGCCTGTACGACGCGCAGCGTTCGCGCACGCCGGTGCTGGCGATCGCCGCGCACATCCCTTCGGTGGAAATCGGCAGCGGCTATTTCCAGGAAACCCATCCGCAGAACCTGTTCCAGGAATGCAGCCACTATTGCGAACTGGTGAGCAGCCCCAGCCAGATCCATCGCGCCGCCGAGATCGCGGTGCGTACTGCGGTCGCACAGCGCGGTGTGTCCGTGCTGGTGATCCCAGGCGACGTGGCGCTGTCCGAAGCGAGCGGCCCGGTCGCCGATGCCGCCAGCCTGCTGCCGGCCGCACCGGTGGTGGTGCCGTCGCCGGAGCAGTTGGACAAGCTGGCCGGACTGCTGGCCGGCGGCCGCAAGGTCACCCTGTTCTGCGGGCGCGGCTGCGCCGGCGCGCACGACACCGTGATGCGCCTCGCCGCCACGCTGAAGGCACCGGTGGTGCACGCGCTGGGCGGCAAGGAGCATATCGAGTGGGACAACCCCAACGATGTCGGCATGACCGGCCTGATCGGCTACAGCTCCGGCTACCAGGCGATGATGGACTGCGACACCTTGCTGCTGCTCGGCACCGATTTCCCGTACCGGCAGTTCTTCCCGGACGACGCGAAGATCTGCCAGATCGACCTGCGCGGAGAGAATCTCGGGCGCCGCTGCAAACTCGACCTGGGCCTGGTCGGCGACGTGGGCGCCACCGTCGAAGCCTTGTTCCCCCGCCTGCAGTCCGCGCGCGACGACAGCCACCTCAAGGCCAGCCTCGCCAACTACCGCAAGGCGCGCGAAGGGCTGGACGAACTCGCCACCGGCAAGCGGGGCCAGAAGCCGATCCACCCGCAATACGTGGCGAAGGTGGTGGACCAGCTCGCCAGCGAGGACGCGGTATTTGCCTGCGACGTGGGCACGCCCACGATCTGGGCCGCGCGCTACCTGCGCATGAACGGCAAGCGCCGCCTGCTCGGCTCCTTCGTGCACGGCTCGATGGCGAACGCGATGCCGCAGGCGATCGGCGCTCAGACGGCGTATCCGCGGCGCCAGGTGGTCAGCCTGTCCGGCGACGGCGGCTTCGCGATGCTGATGGGCGACCTGCTCACGCTGGTGCAGCACAAGCTGCCGGTGAAGATCGTGGTGTTCAACAACGGCACGCTGGGCTTCGTGGAGCTGGAGATGAAGGCCGCCGGCTTCCTGCCCGTGGGCGTTTCGCTGGACAACCCGGACTTCGCCGCGCTGGCGCGCGCCGTCGGCATCCACGGCGTGCGGGTCGAGGATCCCGGCGAACTGGAAACGGCGGTACGCGAGGCCTTCGCGCACGACGGCCCCGCGCTGGTCGACGTGGTCACCAACCGGCAGGAGCTGTCGATGCCGCCGAAAATCCAGCTGGAACAACTCAAGGGCTTCAGCCTGTGGGCGCTGCGTACCGTGATGAACGGCCGCGGCGACGAGCTGATCGAGCTGGCGCGCAGCAACCTGCGGCGCTGATGGGATGCTCCCTCCCCTGCTTGCAGGGGAGGGTTGGGGTGGGGTGCCTTACCCCTTGGCCGGCTTCTCGATATCCGGCAGCAGCAACGCGCACACGCCGATCAACGGCAGGTAGGCGCACAGCTGGTAGACGTGCGCGATGCCGTCGAGGTCGGCCAGCTTGCCCAGCACCGCGGCGCCCAGGCCGCCCATGCCGAAGGCCAGGCCGTAGAACACGCCGGAAATCATGCCGATGCGGCCCGGCACCAGTTCCTGCGCGTAGACGATGATGGTGGTGAAGGCCGAGGCCAGGATCAGGCCGATCACCACGCTGAGCACGCCGGTCCAGAACAGGTTCGCGTGCGGCAGCAGCAGGGTGAACGGCGCCACGCCGAGGATCGAACCCAGGATCACCCACTTGCGCCCCACCTTGTCGCCCAGCGGGCCGCCGATCAGCACGCCGCACGCCACCGCGGCCAGGAACACGAACAGGTGCACCTGCGCGTTCTGCACCGACACGTCGAAGGCGTGCATCAGGTAGAACGTGTAGTAGCTGCTGATGCTGGCGATGTAGAAGTACTTGGAGAAGATCAGCACGCCCAGCACCATCAGCGAAAACTTCACCATGCCCGGCGACAGCTCGCGCAGCGGCGCGCGGCGGGCGCGCGACTTGCCGCGGGTGGCGTGGTGGCGCGCGTACCAATGGCCCACCTGCACCAGCACCGCGATCGCCAGCAGCGGCGCCAGCGCGAACCACGCCACGCTTCCGCGACCATGCGGCACGATGATCCACGCCGCCAGCAGCGGCCCGAGCGAGGCGCCGAAGTTGCCGCCCACCACGAACACCGACTGCGCCAGCCCCGGCCGCCCGCCCGAGGCCATGCGCGCCACGCGCGAGGATTCGGGATGGAAGATCGACGAACCGGTGCCCACCAGGGCCGCCGCCAGCAGCAGCACCGGGAAATTCGGCGCGGTCGCCAGCAGCAGCAACCCGGCCAGGGTGAAGCCCATGCCCGCAGCCAGCGAATACGGCATCGGGCGGCGGTCGGTCGCCATGCCTACCAGCGGCTGCAGCAGCGAGGCAGTGACCTGGTAGGTCAACGTGATCAGGCCGACCTGGGCGAAGCTGAGATGGAAGCCGCTCTTCAGCAGCGGATAGATCGCCAGGATCAGCGACTGGATCATGTCGTTGAGCAGGTGCGAGAAGCTGATCGCGCCCAGCACGGTGAACTGGGTGCGCTCCTCGGCAGCCGGGGGCGCGGTGGCGGCGGAAGACAACGGCATGGCGTCGACGCGGGTCTGCATGGGGAAACCGTCGGGGATCTCGGGGAACGGATCGCGGCGGCGCGCATTGCATCCGTCGCTGCTCACACGATAATCGGCAGCCGGGCGGCCCGCATGCGCCGCCGGGTCAAATTCTGTCGAATCCGGGCCATACAGAAAAACCGGGAAGCTCTTGCATGAGACATACCCGCGTCGACGCCTACGAGAACGCGCCACGCGACGTCGTGGCCACCGGCAACGACTACGCCGCCGGCTACGTGCTGCCCGCGCACGCGCACCGGCGCGGCCAGCTGCTGTACGCGGCCACCGGCGTGGTCAGCGCGGTAACCGACCGCGGCAGCTGGGTGGTGCCGCCGCGGCGTGCACTGTGGCTGCCGCCGGGCGTGCCGCACGAGGTGCACATGAGCGGCGCGGTTTCCACGCGAAGCGTCTATGTGCGGCGCGAGGCCGCCGATGCCGCAGGCCTGCCCGCGTACTGCCAGGTGGTCGCGGTGTCGCCGCTGCTGCATGCGCTGCTGCTGGAGGCGGTGGACCTGCCGCTGGAATACGCGCTGGACGGCCGCGACGGCCGCGTGATGGCGCTGCTGCTGGACGAGATCCGCGCGATGCCCGCGCTGCCGCTGAACACGCCGCTGCCCGACGAGCCGCGCCTGCGCAAGCTGTGCCGCGCCCTGCTCGCCGCGCCCGCGCTGGAGATCGATGTCGACGCGATGGCGCACAAGGCCGGCATGAGCCGGCGCCACTTCACCCGGTTGTTCCGCCAGCAGACCGGCATGAGCTTCGCCGCGTGGCGCCAGCAGGCCTGCCTGCTCGCCGCACTGAGCCGGCTGGCCGGCGGCGAGGCGGTCACCAACGTCGCGATCGAGCTGGGCTACGCCAGCGCCAGCGCATTCAGCGCCGCGTTCCGGCGCGTGCTGGGCGCCCCGCCCAGCCGCTACCTGGCGCTGCATGCCGGCGACAGCCGCGCAGGCACGACGGATTGAATCGCGACCGCGTCATCGCGCTGTCAAGAAAGCGCGGCAGAGTCGTCACATGCCTGCACGAAGCGCATGAGCCGCCGGAGTTACCATGTCCGGAGGATCTGCGCGGCAACCCCATGGACATGCATCGATGAGCTCACGCGCCCCCCGCAAGCCCGCGCCCACCGCCGCCGGTGCAGCGGCGGCCAACGACGCGGCCGCCATTGCGCCCGACCTCGGCGAGCGCCGGCTGTACATCAACCGCGAGCTGTCGCAGCTGGCGTTCAACATCCGCGTGCTCGACCAGGCGCTGGACGGGCGCACGCCGCTGCTGGAGCGGCTGAAGTTCCTCTTGATCTTCTCGCGCAACATGGACGAGTTCTTCGAGATCCGCGTGGCCGGGCTCAAGGGCCAGATTGCGCTGGACCACGAGCTGCTCGGCGCCGACGGCATGGCGCCGCGCCAGACGCTGGCCGAGATCAGCGCGATCGCGCACAAGCAGATCGAGCGGCAGTACGCGATCCTCAACGAGCGCATCCTGCCGGAACTGGCCGCGCACGGCATCCGCATCGCGCGGCGCGACGAGTGGACGCACAAGCAGAAGCAGTGGGTGCGACGCTATTTCCGCGAGGAGGTGGCGCCGCTGGTGACGCCGATCGGGCTGGACCCCACCCATCCGTTCCCGCTCCTGGTCAACAAGAGCCTCAACTTCATCGTGCAGCTGGACGGCACGGATGCGTTCGGCCGCGACTCCGGCCTTGCCGTGGTGCCGGCTCCGCGCGTGCTGCCGCGGCTGATCCGCATACCCGACGACATCGCCGAGGGCGGCGATGGCTACGTGCTGCTGTCCTCGATGATCCACGCGCACGCCGACGAGCTGTTCCCCGGCATGAACGTGCTCGGTTGCTACCAGTTCCGGCTGACCCGCAACGCCGACCTCGCGCTCGACCCGGAGGACGTGGAGGATCTGGCGCTGGCGCTGCGCGGCGAACTGTACTCGCGCCGCTTCGGCAATGCGGTGCGGCTGGAGGTGGCCGACAACTGCCCGAAGACGCTCACCGCCCACCTGCTGAAGCAGTTCGGCCTCGCCGAGTCGGAGCTCTACGAGGTGAACGGCCCGGTGAACCTGGCGCGGCTGTTCCGCATCGCCAGCAAGGTGAACTACCCCGCGCTGCAGTACAAGCCCTTCGTGCCCGCGCTGCCGAAGGTGTTGAAGCACGCCGAGGACCTGTTCGCGGTGATCGCGAAACAGGATGTGCTGCTGCTGCATCCCTACGAATCCTTCGCGCCGGTGGTGGACCTGCTGCGCCAGGCCGCGAAGGATCCGCAGGTGCTGGCGATCAAGCAGACGCTGTACCGCACCGGCGCGGACTCGGAAATCGTCGACGCGCTGGTGGACGCGGCGCGCGCCGGCAAGGAAGTGACTGCGGTGGTGGAACTGCGCGCGCGCTTCGACGAGGAATCCAACCTCACGCTCGCCTCGCGCCTGCAGCAGGCCGGCGCGATGGTGATCTACGGCGTGGTGGGCATCAAGACCCACGCCAAGCTGATGCTGATCCAGCGCCGCGAAGGCAGCGAACTGGTGCGCTACGCCCACCTCGGCACCGGCAACTACCACACCGCCAACGCGCGGCTGTACACCGACTACAGCCTGCTCACTTCCGACGAAGTGCTGTGCGAGGACGTGCACAAGCTGTTCAGCCAGCTTACCGGCATGGGCAAGATGCTGCGTCTGCGCAAGCTGCTGCAGGCGCCGTTCACGCTGAAGCAGGGCCTGCTCGACCTGATCGCGCAGGAGGCGGCGAACGCCGCGGCCGGCCGTGACGCGCGCATCCTGATCAAGGTCAACGCGCTCACGGATCCCAAGATGATCCGCGCGCTGTACAAGGCCAGCATCGCGGGCGTGCGCATCGACCTGCTCGTGCGCGGCATGTGCTGCCTGCGCCCGGGCGTGCCCGGCGTGTCGGAGCACATCCGCGTGCGCTCGGTGATCGGCCGCTTCCTGGAGCACAGCCGCGCCTACTGGTTCGCCAACGACGGCGAGCCGAAACTGTACCTCTCCAGCGCCGACCTGATGGAGCGAAACCTGGACCGCCGGGTGGAGTGCGCGTTCCCGATCGAAGGCAAGAAGCTGCAGCAACGCATCCTCGGTGCGCTGGATCTCTACCTCGCCGACAACGTCGGTTGCGCCGAACTGCAGGCCGACGGCAGCTACCGGCCAGTCACGCGCGCATCCGGCGAACCGGTGCACGACGCGCAGCAGCAGTTGCTGGAGAAGTTCTGCGGCGCGGAGGCGTGACCGCCCTTCCACCTCGCCACGCGCGTAGGAGCGCACCCTGTGCGCGAAGGCTCTGGTGCGAATCAGAGCAAAAGCCATCGCGCACAGGGTGCGCTCCTACAGCACTACCTATTTCAGGTGTTGCTTCACCCACGCCACGTAGCGGTCGACGAAGCCCTGCAGGAATTTCCTGGTGTCCTCGCTGGCGACGTGGCCCTCGGCGTCGATCAGGCCGTCGTCCTTGAACTGCACGAACACCTCGGGCTGCGCCAGCATCGCCACGTCGACGAAGACCAGCGAGTTGCGCAGGTGCTGCTGCGCCAGCGCGCTGCCGGTGGCGCCGATCGAGGCGCCGATCACCGCGCCCGGCTTGCCGGCGAAGGAGTTCGTGCCCCAGGGACGCGAGGCGACGTCGAGCGCGTTCTTCAGCACGCCCGGCACGCCGCGGTTGTATTCCGGCGTGACGAACAGCAGCGCGTCGGCGGCCTCGATCTCGCGCTTCAGGCGCCTGCCCTCGGCCGGGTAGTCGGCGTCGAAGTCCTGGTTGTACAGCGGCAGGTCGTCGATGCGGATGTGTTCGAAGGCGAAGTCCTTCGGCGCCAGCCGTTCCACCGCCCGCGCCAGCCGCTTGTTGATCGACGCCTTGCGCAGGCTGCCCACCAGTACCGCCACCTTGATCGTGCTCATGCAAATGCTCCACAGGGCAAGGGCGCCGCACCAGCGCAGCGCATCCCGCGCATTGAACCCGTGCGGCGATCAAGCCGCCGTGATGCGCGACGTCACCGCACGTACAGCGCGTCGTGCAGCAGCTGCCGGCGCGGCTGGTCCGGCTGGCCCAGCCAGGTGAGCTTGTCCTGCGAGCTGTCGTCGGGATCGACCGCCGGCGTCAGGTTCTCGGGACGTTGCGCGAACAGCCCCCACATCGCGTGGTCCTGCGCGTCGTACAGCAAGGCCACGCGCTCGGTGGGGCAATCGTGCGGCTTGCACGCGGTGGCGAGCAGCATGGCCTTGCCGTCCACCTGCACGGTCCGCGCCGGCGTGGCCGTGCCGCCCTGGCGTACCCAGGCCGGCAGCGCCTGCGCGTCATGCAGCGCATCCAGCGTCTTCGTGAAATCCGGATGCTGCAGCAGGTCGTGCAGGTAGATCGGCACGGCAGTCGGTGTCGCGACCGCCATGGTGGCGCCGTTGCCCGCCGTCGTCGCAGCGCCGGCCGGCGCTGCCTGCGTGGCGGGCTTGCCCGGGGAAGACGCGGAGGAGGCCGGAGCCGCCGGCGTCTGCGACCCTTGCGAACAGGCCGCGCAGGCCAGTGTCGCCGTCAATGCGCATGCGAGCACGGAAAACTTCATCGCGCGTCTCCTCGTCGTGGTGGCATGGGACGCCACCGTAACAAGCCACGCCGCAACCCCCGCTGACGCGTATGCGCGCGTCATTCCGCCTGCAAGCTCTCCATCGCCTTTTTCGCATCGGCATGCGCGGCATCCAGCGTGGTCGCCTTCAACCCCTGCTCGGCCTGGCCCAGCGCGGCATGCAGGTGGGCCTCGACGGCGGCATCGCCCTTGGCGTCGACGATGGCGCCCTGGCCCATGCCCTTGCAGGGATCCTCCGCCTTGGCATCGAAGCCCTTGCCGGACGGCCCGACCAGGCAATTCACCACGTGCTGCAGGTGCGCATGCGCCGTGGCGAGATCCGTCGCGCCCAGCGCCATGCCGGCGTGCGCGCCGGCGGTGGAAATCTGTTTCGATGCCGCGCCGTTCGCATCCGCCGCCGACGCGGCGGCCGGGAGGGCAAGCGCCAGCAACAGGACCGGCAATCCACGCGTGCAGTACTTCGTCATGACACGACTCCCGAACGGCGCGGCAGCTGCCGCAGTCTCCCGACTATGGCGCGGGCGGTGTGAGGAAAGGGCAAAGAGATGCCACAGGTCATGCCGGCGCTGCCTCGCCACGGCCGTACACTGGCCACCTTTCCGGAGGGAGATCATCGCCATGGCCCGAGTGACACTGGAAGCCGACCGCGTCAGCATGCAGCTGAGCCCGCTGGACGAGGTGCTGTCGCTGCACGGCTCGCTGCACATCCCGTACCGCCACATCCGGGTGGCGCACGCCGACCCGGTACCGGAAACCTGGTTCCGCGGCTTCCGCATCGGCACCAACATCCCCGGCGTCAAGGTAGCCGGCAGTTTCTACAACGGCGAAGGCGTGATGTTCTACGACTTCCACGACCCCGCCCGCTGCCTCACGCTGGAACTGGCGGACGAGCACTACCGCCGCGTGGTGGTCGAGGTCGACCGCGACCAGGATGCCGCCGCGCTGGCCACTCAGATCGCGGCGCGCCTGTAGTCATTGCCCCTGCCCCGTTCGTTCCCTGGATGATGCCGTGGCGGCGTCACGCCGGGGCCGTCATTCCATGAGAGTTTCGATGTCGCACTACACCGGCCCCCTGCTTACCCGCGCGACCGCCGCAGCACTGCACGCCGCGCGCGATGCGGGCGCAGCCGTGTGGAACGGTTCGCTGGACCTTGACCGCTCGACCGGCACGGCCGGGTTGCAGGCGGATGACTGGTTGTGGCGCGGCGAACGCTACCCGTACCCGCCCGCGCTGAAGGAACGCAGCATCCACTACTGGGACGGCGACGTGTTCGCGGCGGCGGCACGCTACTCCGGCGCGCTGATCAAGCTGGTGCCCACCGAATGGGGCGTGCCTACCTTCGAGATCGACGGCATCAAGATGCTGCCCACCGCGCAGGCCTCGCCGCTGGACGACGCGCGCCGCAAGGTGGCGCTGGTCGAGCCGCGCGGCAAGGTGGTGCTGGATACCTGCGGCGGCCTCGGCTACTTCGCCGCCTGCTGCCTGGACACGGGCGCGGCGCGCATCCACTCCTTCGAGAAGAACCCCGACGTGCTGTGGCTGCGCACGCTGAACCCGTGGTCGCCCGATCCGGACGCGCCGGAGCATGACGGGCGCCTGCGACTCGTCCATGCGGACGTGTCGGAGGCCATTGCGCGGCTCGCCGACGCCTCGGTGGACGCGTTGCTGCACGATCCGCCGCGCTTCGGCATTGCCGGCGAGCTGTACTCGCTGGCGTTCTACCGGCAACTCGCCCGTGTGCTGCGCCGTGGCGGCCGCCTGTTCCACTACACCGGCAGCCCGAACAAGCTCACCAGCGGCCGCGATGTGCCGCGCGAGGTGGCGCGACGGCTGCAGGAGGCCGGCTTCGAGGCGCAACCGGCGCTGGACGGGGTACTGGCGACGCGGCGCTGAGCGCGTTTCATGCCGGCGCTGCCGCGGATGCGCGGATGGCTGCGTACCACAGCGCTCCATCGCGCCGACGGCCATTCACCGGCGTTCGCGCGATGAACCGCAGCTGTCTGCGCCGGTTTCCATCCCATTCATTCGAGGGGTACGCTCGACCTCCCACCGAGCGAACCGGAGCCGCACCATGGCCTTGTGGAAAGAACCCGTGAAGTCCCCCGCCACCGCGGCGCCCGAAACCACCGAGCAGGCACGTCCCGACATCCCGGAGAACAAGCCCGAAGCGGCAGCACCGGTGCAGCCGGCACAACCGGCACCGCGTCCCGCCCTCGCGGCCGTGGCGGGCAAGCCCAAGGCCGAATCGCTGATCGCGCCCGACCTCACCATCGAGGGCAAGATCGAAGGCGCGGGTCACGTGCGCATCGCCGGCAGCTTCAAGGGCGACGTCAGCGTGCGCGGGGATCTCACCATCGAGCCCGGTGCCAAGGTGACCGGCAGCGTGCGTGCCGAGAAGGTCACGATCGGAGGCGAACTGGTGGGCAACATCGAATCCGCGGTGCACGTGGAACTGCTGCAGAGCGGCGCACTGACCGGCGACCTGAAGGCCGGCTCGCTCAGCGTGGCGGCCGGCTCACGCATGCGTGGCCAGGCCGAGTTCGGCTGGGACGACAAGGGCGCCCCCGGCGGACACGGCGGCACCACTTCGTGACCACCGCGCGCCCGGGCACGGCCGGGGCGACGCGCACCTGCCCGCACTGCCGGGAGACCATCCTCGAAAGTGCCAGCGTGTGCCCGGCCTGCCGCCACAAGCTGCGCTTCAGCGATTCGACCGACGCGGGCGCGGCGGCATCCGTGCCGCTGCGCGTGGAAGGCAGTTTCCGCAATCCCGACAGCGGTGCGTGGGAATACTCGATGGTGCTGACCATCCGCAACGAGCGCGGCGAGGAGATCGCACGCAAGCTGGTGGGCGTCGGCGCCATGCAGCCGGGCGAGCAGCGCAGCTTCAGCCTGAGCGTCGAGATGCAGGCCGCCGACGCGGGCGGCAAGCGCACGCGGCCTTACTGAGGTCGCGGCAGTCGCCTGCTTGCGCACTCATCACAAGTGCGCGCCGGGCTCGAAGCGCTGCAGGAACTCGTAGCGCGGCGCGTTGCGGTCGATGAGCGTGTGCGTGTCCGCGCCGATGGCCTGGCGCAACAGGCCGCCATCCTTCGCGGCGGCAGCCGGCCAGTGCGGCAGGCCCGCCCCGTTGGGGTCACCGGTCTTGATGAAGTTGGCCCAGTAGCCTTCCATCGTCGCCGAGACACGGCGGTCGGTATCCGTCCACGCATAGACCCGGTTGCCGGCGAGGTTGCCCAGCGCGTATTCGATCTCGCCGCTGTGCACGGCGCCGGCGTCCGGGCCGGCGCTGCCGTCGCGCTTCGCCGGCCGCGGTTGATTGAAGTAGTAGTAATACACCGGCGCCTCACCGGTCTTCCGCTGCCAGTCCATCCAGCGCCACGTGGCGAACGCGATGAACTGGTCGCCCGACAGCGCGGTGCCTGAAGCCTTCACTTCGGCCTCGTCGTTGCCCGGATAGAGCTTGAGCGCTTCGTCCACATGCGCGCCGAACTGCCGCTGCACCGCCGCGCGGTAGTTGGCCGGCGTGGGCGCCTGCTTGTCGAGCAGGTTCGCGTAATAGCCTTCCTGCGAATTGGAGCCGACCAGCAAGGGGATGTGAGCCTGCGCGCCGGCGGCGTAGATGTCTTCCGGCGAACGCGTCAGGAAATAGCCGTCGACGGTCGGGTTGAAGCTGTCGTTGTCCGAGTGACCCAGTGCCTTCAGCAAGTCGGCCGCCGGCATCGCGCGCAGGTCGGCCAGCGAACGGGCGCCGACCTTGCGCATGAAGTCCTCGCCGCGCCGCTCCGCCCGCGCGAACGGCTCCGGCTTGAGGTTGCCCAGCACTGCGCCGCTCTCGCCGATCGCGCGCTGCATCAGCCCCTTGGACAAGGGCGAGGCCATCAGCGCCGACACCGCCATGGAGCCCGCCGACTCGCCGCCGACGGCGACCTGCGCGGGATCGCCGCCGAACGCAGCGATGTTGGCGTGCACCCAGCGCAGCGCGGCCGTCATGTCGAGCAGGCTGTAGTTGCCGGTGGCGTGCGCGGGCGATTCCGCCGCCAATTGCGGCAAGGCCAACAGGCCGAACACGTCGAGGCGATAGTTCACCGTCACCGTGACGATGCCGCGCTGCGCGAGGCTGGCGCCGTCGTAGCGCGGCTCCGAGCCGTCGCCCGCCAGCAGGCTGCCGCCGTAGAAATACACCAGTACCGGCAACCTGGCGCCCTTGCCGAGTGCCGGCGTCCACACATTGAGGTAGAGGCAGTCCTCGCTCATGCCGTCGGAGCGGAACACCATGTCGCCGTACAGCGGTCGCTGCATGCAGCGCGGGCCGAAATGGCCGGCTGCCCGCACGCCGTTCCATGCGGCCACCGGCTGCGGTGGTTTCCAGCGCAACGCGCCGACCGGCGGCGCGGCATAGGGAATGCCCTTGAACTCGTCCAGGCCGGTCGTGGCGTCGTGGATGCCCGACAACACGCCAGCATCGACATGCGCCACGGGCGCCGGGCCGGCGGCCGCTGCCCATGGGGCGGACGACGCAAGCGCCAGCCCCAGAAGAACGCGGCACGAACACGAAAGAGCCGTACGCATGGCGAGCTGCCTAGTCAGAGGGCGAAGCACGCATCTTAGGAGATCGCCGGACGAGCGGAAACGAGCCGCTCAGCCCAGCGCCTTCCTCAGCAGCGCGACGATGCGCTTCTCCACCTCGGCGTTCATCGCCTTGAGCGCGTATGACGTTGGCCACATGGCACCGTCGTCGAGCCCGGCCTTGTCCGTGAAACCGAAGGTGGCGTACCGGTCCTTGAACTTCAGCGCGTCCTTGAAGAAGCACACGACCTTGTCGTCCAGGGCGTACGCCGGCATGCCGTACCAGGTCCGCGGCACCAGCGCCGGCGCATGGGCCTTGACGAGGGCGTGCACCCGCCCGGCCATGGCGCGGTCGGATTCCGGCATCGCGGCGATCGCCGCCAGCACCTCGCGCTCGCCGTCTTCCCGGGTCCTGTCCGCGCGCGCCTGCGCCTTCAGCTCCCTGGCATAGGCTTTCATCGCGGCCTTTTCCTCCGCACTGAACCCCGCGGATGCCTTGCCGGCGGCACGCCCGGCGGGCTTGCGCACGCTTTTCTTCGAAGTCGGTTCCATGGAATTCCTCACTTGATGCCTGGTATGTCGGTTCATCGCTCGCCCGCAGGGCCAAGCGCCACCTTGATGTCCACCACGGGCGTGCTGTCGATCGCTTCGATCGGGCCTATCCGCAACCGCCTGCCCTCCACTTCGTGGACGCGCACCGGATGGATGCCGATCGGGTTGGGCCGGTGGGGCGAACGCGTCTTGAACACGCCGGTCCATGCCGCATCCGGGTCGCCCCGGGGCTGGACCTCGAGCACGTCACGCCGCGCCTGGTGCAGCCAGGTCAACACCACCAGGCTGTCTCCAGCGACCACGCCTGCCAGCGCACCCGCATATTCCGCCTCCAGTATCAGCCAGGCATCCGGTGCGCCCTCGTCGCCCTGGCGCGGAGCCGCATCTGCCGCGTGGAGATCGGAGCGGATCCGGCCGACCACCTGCAGGACGATGGGCTGGTTCATCACTCTCCGCCCGCGGCTCAGCGCCGTTCCTGCACGCGCAGCAGGTTGCCGGCGGGATCGCGCACGGCGCAGTCGCGCACGCCGTAGGGCTGCATGGTCGGTTCCTCGACGATCTCGGCGCCGCTGGCCTGGATCTTCTCGAACGCGGCATCGAGATCCGGGGTGGCCAGCAGCATGGTCGCGTAGGTGCCCTTGGCCATCATCTCCGCGATGGTGCGCTTCTCCTCGTCGGTGACGCCGGGGCTGGCATTCGGCGGGAACAGCACGATGGCGGTGCCGGGCTGGTCGGGCGGCCCGACGGTGATCCAGCGCATGCCGTTGTAGCCGACGTCGTTGCGCACCTCGAAGCCCAGGGTGTCGCGGTAGAACGCCAGCGAGGCATCCGGGTCGCAGTGCGGGAGGAAGCTGGCGTGGATGCTGATGTCCATGACGGTCCTGCTCGGTGGGAGTGAAGCCATCATGCCCGCGAAGCTCAGGCCGGCGCTTCTCCATTCCTGATCGGTTGCGTCCTGACCGGTTGCGTCCTGACCGGTCGCGTCACCTGCCGCGCCACGCAGGACGGCATGCCCGCCGTGGCACGCGCCGCCTCGCGCCGGTAGACGCCGGGCGACATGCCGACCAGTTCGGCGAAGCGGGTGCTGAAGGTACCCAGCGAGGCGCAGCCCACCGCGCAGCAGACCTCGGTGACGCCGAGATCGCCGCGGCGCAGCAACGCCATCGCGCGCTCGATGCGGCGCGTCATCAAATAACTGTAGGGCGATTCGCCGAAGGCCAGCTTGAACTGGCGGCTGAGGTGTCCCGCCGACATGCCGATCGTGTGCGCCAGATCCTCGACGTTCAGCGGCTGCGCGTATTCGCGGTCGATGCGGTCGCGCACCCGGCGCAGCCGGGCAAGGTCGCGCAGATGTGTTGCCGGGGCGGGCTTGTCGCTCATCGGCGCGATCGTCCCACGCTGTGTGGCGGGCCTCAAGCGACGAGGCTTGCCCCGTCTCCCTCGGGAGACGCGGAGAGGCGGAGAGGCGCCTAGGATGGCGCCGTTTTGGGGAGCGAGGAAGGTGGCGCGCAGCGCCGGATGAGGGTGCGCGATTTGCCGGTGCCCGCACGCTTCGCCCGTACCCTCTCCCCAACCCCTCCCCGGAGGGGGAGGGGAGCCATGCGATCAGTCCTGGGAGAACGGCTTGCGCGGAAGTTTTTCCTCGCGCATCGCGGCGTGGTAGACGAAGGAGGCGACGATGGCCGCGGCCTGCTTCAGGTCGTCCGCGGAAGCGTGGTCGTAGGTATCCAGGTTGCTGTGGTGGACCCGGGTGGAGTAGTCCAGCCGGTCCTGGATGAACTGGAAGCCCGGCAGGCCCACGGCGTCGAAGGACACGTGGTCGGTGCTGCCGGTGTTGCGGCTGGTCACGGTGGTGGCGCCCACGTCGTGGAACGGCTCCAGCCAGGCCTTGAAGATCGGCATCGCCGCGGTGTTCTCCTGCGCGTAGATGCCGCGGAAGCGGCCCGAGCCGTTGTCCATGTTGAAGTAGGCCGCGAAGCGCTCGTACTCGGCCTTCTTCTGCAGCGCGCCGGTGGGCTCGCGCAGTGACGCGGGGAGCGCCTTCTGAGCCGGGTCGGTGGGCTCCGGGTAGGACGCGAAGTGCTTCGCCACATAGGCGCGCGAGCCGATCAGGCCCTGCTCCTCGCCGCTCCACAGCGCCACGCGGATGGTGCGCTTCGGCTTCGCGCCCACGGCCTTGAGGATGCGCATGGCCTCCATCATCACCGCCACGCCCGCGCCGTTGTCGGAGGCGCCGGTGCCGGTGTGCCAGGAATCCATGTGCGCGCCCAGCATCACCACCTCGTTCGCCTTGCCGTTGCCGGGGATCTCGGCGAGGGTGTTGTAGCCGGGCTGGTTGGCCTCGTCGGTGAAGCGCGCCTTGACGTTCACCCGCAGCTTCACCGTCTCCTTGCGCTCCAGCGCGCGCACCAGCGGGTTGTAGTGCTCGGCCATCATCGCCAGCTCCGGCACGCCGGCGGACTCGCCGGCCCGGCGCGAACCGCCGCCACCCACGCGGAGGACGCCGTTGTCCCAGCCGCTGACGCCGATCGTGGCCAGCACGCCCTCGGCGACGAAGAACTCGTTGGTCGCGCGCGCCAGTTCCTGCCGCTCGGCATAGCGCTTGAGCAAGGCGGCGCGGTCGCGCTTCGCATCCTTGGGCAGGGCGAAGCCCTGCAGTTCGGCGAGGCCGGCCGCGTCGTAGCGCTGCCAGTCGGCCTCGGTGCCGGGCTTGTACGCGCGCGCGTCGTCCAGCAGCAGGATCTTGCCCTTGAGCTTGCCCTTGTACTGGTCCAGGTCCTTGCGGGTCTTGATGCTGACGCGCATCGCCTCGCCCTCGACCGGACCGTTGGTGCCGGGCGTCCACGCCTTGGGCAGCGCGTACAGCGGCGCAGTGCGGGGGGCGAGCATGTCCACGCTGGCCGCGCTGAATTCCCAGCCGCGGCCGAAGTCGTCGAAGGTCTCATCGTGCACGTTTGCCAGGCCCCAGCCCTTGAACTTCTCCTGGGTCCAGGCGTTGGCTTGGGCCATCTGCGGCGAGTTGGTGAGGCGCGGACCGATGTCCTCGGTGAGATGGCCGAGGATGTCCATCACCTGCGAATGGTGGAAGGCCTCCTGGCGGATGCGGTTGACCATCCCCATGTCCACCGGCTCCTGGGCCAGGGCCATGCTGCTGAAACCCAGGCACAACACCCACATGCAACGCTTGATCACGGTTTTCCCCGAATGGCTTGGCGCAAGAAATTTCGAATTTAGCGCCCCGTCCGATCGCATTCATGGGTCAATGGTCATGGTCCGCGCCGCGGCGGCGGCGCCAGCGCCAATCGTCGATCCGATACCATGACGGCCCGTTCCGGCGGCCGCGCCCCACGCCCGCCACCCCGATCCGTCCCACGGAGCCGCGCCACCATGTCGTCCGCACGCCTCGAAATCACCCGTCCCGACGACTGGCACCTGCACCTGCGCGACGGTGCCGCGCTGGGCTCGGTGGTGGCCGACACGGCGCGGCAGTTCGCGCGTGCGATCGTGATGCCGAACCTGAAGCCGCCCGTCGCCACCGCGGCCCAGGCCGAGGCCTACCGCACGCGCATCCTCGCCGGCCTGCCGGCGGACACGCGCTTCCAGCCGCTGATGACGCTGTACCTCACCGAGGCCACCATGCCGGACGAGATCGCGCGCGCCAGGGCCAGCGGCTTCGTGCACGCGGTGAAGTACTACCCCGCCGGCGCCACCACCAACTCGCAGTCCGGCGTGCGCGAGCTGGCGCACGTCTACCCCGTGCTGGAAGCGATGGAAGCGCACGGCCTGCCGCTGCTGATGCACGGCGAGGTCACCGATCCGGCGGTGGACATCTTCGACCGCGAGCACGCGTTCATCGAGCGCCACCTGATCCCGCTGCGCGAGCGTTTCCCGCAACTGCGCATGGTGCTGGAGCACATCACCACGCGTGCCGCGGCGGAGTTCATCCGCGCGGCCCCGGCGCACGTGGGCGCCACCATCACCGCGCACCACCTGCTGCTCAACCGCAACGCGATCTTCGAGGGCGGCATCCGTCCGCACCACTACTGCCTGCCGGTGCTGAAGCGCGAGACGCATCGCCAGGCCCTGCTGGAAGCGGCCACCAGCGGCGACCCGCACTTCTTCCTGGGCACCGACAGCGCGCCGCATGCGCAGCACGCCAAGGAAACCGCCTGCGGCTGCGCCGGCATCTACACCGCGCATGCCGCGATCGAGCTGTACGCCGAGGCGTTCGACTCGGTCGGCAAACTCGACAGGCTGGAAGCCTTCGCCAGCTTCCACGGTCCCGACTTCTACGGCCTGCCGCGCAACCGCGACAGGATCGTGCTGGAGCGCAAGCCCTGGACCGTGCCCGCGACCCTGCCCTTCGGCGACGGCGTCTGCGTGCCGTTCCGGGCGGGCCAGGACGTGGCCTGGTCGCTCGCCTAGACGACCCTCTAAGCGCACCTCAATCGGCGAAACGGACGACGGCGTTTTCCGCGGGCCATTCCGCCTGCCGTCGCCGGGCCTCCGCCGCGTTCCGCGGCGTCCAGGCCTCCTTGCCGAACATCCCCGGATCCGCGTAGGCGCCCAGCAGGTCGAACGCGTCGAACAGGAACGGTCGTCCCTCCCCGGCCACCGTGGAAGGCGCATCGGACACGTGGAAATGCAGGTGCGGGCCGACCGACGCGCCGGTGAAGCCCAGTTGCCCGAGCACCTCGCCCCGATGCACGCGCTGGCCGACCCTCACTGCGACGCTGCCCGGCCGCAGGTGCTCGTAGAACGCGTAGCGGCCGTCGTCGAGGCGTATCGCCACGTAGTTGCCCGCGTCCTCGGCCAGCGCGTGTTTCGGGTTGCCGGACACGCTGGCGGATTCGGCCATCGCATCGCGTACGGCAGCCACGCTGGCGTCGGCAACGGCCAGCACCGCGGCACCGTAGCCGAACCAGTCGCCCGGCGCGTCGGGATTCCCGTGCGTCGTGCGCCCGGCGGCGTCGACCCGGATGAAGTCGACGGCGAAGCGTCCTGGAATGCGCGCCATGCCGTCGACCGTGTTGAACACGCGGCGATGGCCGTTGCGCCACGCGGCTGCATGCACGGCGATCCATGGACCGCCCCGCAACGGCGGACCGAGCGGGGTGCCGGTCGCATACGCCACCGTCGCGCGGGCACCGCGCACGGAGCCCCGCCCGGCGTCGCCCGGTGCGGCATACGCCACCACGTGTTCGATCGCCGCCGGGCGACGGTCGTGCATTGACCATTCGATGTAGACCACGCCACGGCAACCGGGCGGCACGGTCGTGTCGCGCGCAGCAATCGGCGCACCGATCAGCGCAAAGCGTCGCTGCAGGTCTTCGCCCGCGAACGCCGCCAGTACCTGCCCGTCCGCCGCATCCACCACTTCGACGCGCGTCACGGCAAGCGGCGCATCGGTGAAATTGGTCAGGTGCAGCTCCTGGAATACCTGCATGCCGGCATCGGTTCGCACCGCGTGCGGCGCATCGAGGACGCGCAGGTCGAAGGACTGCCGGGCCGACTCCGCCATGGCCGGCCGCGCGATGCCGGCGGCGGCCAGCAGACAGGCGAAGAACGCACCAGCCACGGTCTTCATGCGCCGCTCCCGCCGCGAAACCATCATGATGACCTCGCCGGCGGCCATCGCACAGCGCGGCGTGACCAGCGTTGCGCCACGCGGGACGAACGGCCGCCCCGGCGGGACGGGCGCATGCTCCAGACCTCCGGGGACTTCCGTCTCAGCGCGATCGCTTCCCCTTGCGCCGCCGCATCCGCCACCATCGCAGCAGGCCGTAGGACAGGCGCACCTTCTCCTGCCCCACCGGCAGGTCGGCGCGGGCGAAGATCCACGCGGACTTGCTGAAGGCGATCTGCTGCTCGGGATAGACGCTGCGGTGGCCGATGATGAGGTAGGCCGCCACGCAGGCGCCGGCCACGTACAGCGTGGCGTCCGCGCCGTACAGCTCCACGCCCATCAGGATCGCGGCGATCGGCGCGTTCGAGGCCGCGGCCACCACCGCCGCCAGCCCCACCGCCGCGCCAAGCGCGGGCGGCAGGCCGAACAGGTGCGCGAAGGCACTGCCGGCCACCGCGCCAAGCACGAACTGCGGCGTGACGATGCCGCCGTAGAAACCCGAACCCAGCGTGATCGCCACCAGCAGCGCCTTCCACAGGAAGCCGAGCCAGGGCATGGTCTCGCCGTGCAGCGCGCGCTCCATCAGCGGCAGGCTGAGGCCCAGATAGTCGGTCGGCACCACGATCACCAGCAGCGCCAGCACGATGCCGCCGAGCATCGGCACCAGCGGCGGCCACAACGCATAACGCTGCTTCAGCCCGCCGAACACTTTCTTCGCCTGCCGCAGCAGCTCCACGAACAACCACGCCACGCCGCCGCACAGCACGCCGATCAGCACGGTCTCCAGGAACAGCAGCTCGGTGAACTGTCCGGTGAAGTCGATCGCGTAATGCGGGTACGGCACGCCGAGCCAGCGCGACACCTCGAATGCGGTGACGCCCGCCACGATGCCGGGGAACAGGAAGTCGTGACGGATGCGCCCGATCGCCAGCATCTCCACGCCGTAGATCGCACCCGCGATCGGCGTGCCGAACACGCTGGAGAAACCCGCGCTGACGCCGCAGGCCAGCAGGCGCTTGCGCATCTCCGGATTGAGGCGCAGCACGCGCCCCACCACCGCCGCGAGGCTCGCGCCAATGTGCGCGCACGGCCCTTCCTTGCCCGCCGAGCCCCCGCAGGCCAGGGTGATCAGCGCCGCCAGCGGCTTGATCCACATCGTGCGGAACGGCAGCTTGCCGTGCTGCTCGTTGACCGCAACGATCGCGTTGTCGTTGAAGGTGCTGCGCCGCAGCCGGTAGCCGTAGTGCAGCAGCAGGCCATTCGCGAGGCCGCCCAGCGGCAAGGCCAGCGCCAGCGCCCACCACGGCGCCGCATACGCGTGTCCCGCGGTGGCGAACAGCGCACGCAGGAACAGCGTGCAGCCAGCGCCGATCAGCGCGCCGGTGAAGATCGACAGCACCAGCCACTGCAGCACGGTCGCCAGCATCACCAGCGGTTCGGTCAGACGAAAACGTCGCATCGGCGTGGCTGCTGTGGGGTGACGGAGCGGGACAAAACCCGGCGAGTATAACGCCCGCCGGCAGCGCGGCCGGTGCACTGCAAGGCCTTGTCCGGACCCGCCGACGCCGTGCCGCCACGTTGGTCGGGACTTCGCCAGCCCCATATCCCGGGCAACGCCGAACCCTCGAGGCTCAAGCCATGAGCGACCCGCTGCACCTCGTCTGCCCGCACTGCCAGGTCGTGAACCGCGTACCAGCCGAACGCCTCGGCGCGGCGCCCGCCTGCGGCCAGTGCCACCAGCCGCTGTTCACCGGCCACCCGCTGGCCGTCGACGAGGCGGCCTTCCAGAAACACCTCGCCCGCAACGACATCCCGGTGCTGGTGGACTTCTGGGCGACCTGGTGCGGCCCCTGCCAGACGATGGCGCCGCACTACGCGCAAGCCGCCGCGCAACTCGAACCGCGCGTGCGCCTGCTCAAGGAATGCCCTGATCTATTCCGCGTACCCGTCACCGCACTGTATGCGCGCAGCGGTTCGTCGCAGCGGCGACGGCAGACTGGCCGTCTGTCTAGACGCTGGGGCGGAGCGCTGCGCGCATACAGTGCGGCCCCGACGTATTGAATCAAATGATGGGGTGACGTCCAGAAGGCCCGCAGGCTGCGCCGCGTGGTTTGAACAGACGGCCAGTCTGCCCTGCGCCACGCAACACACCCTGCGAGCCTTCTGGACGTCATGCCGGGTGCGGGGAATAGATCAGGTCGACACCGACGCCGAGCAGGCGCTGGGCGCCCGCTACGCGATCCGCAGCATCCCCACCCTCGCGCTGTTCAAGGGTGGCCGCGAAGTGGCGCGGCAGGCCGGCGCGATGCAGGCCGCGGGCATCGTGCAGTGGGTGCGAACGCAGGGCGAATGACGGGCCGACTCTCTATCCATGGCGGTGCGAATCCCTCGACCACGGATTCATGTCGCGTGCCTTTGACCTGGGAAGCTGCCGACGACCCCTGCCACAGTGCGGAAAGCGACAGAGATGGGTACTACCATGGCAAGCTCCCGGCCGACTTGCAGCCCATGAATCCCCAGACACGGCAACTTGAAAAAGGCGCGCCCATCACCGGCCGATCCCTGCTCGAGGATGCAAGCTTGCCGGCCGCGGTGATCTTCGACTCGGCGCTGGCCGGCAACATCGCCTGGATGCAGCGCTACGCCGACGACCACGGCGCGCAGCTCGCGCCGCACGGCAAGACCACGATGACGCCCGCGCTGTTCCGGCGCCAGCTCGATGCCGGCGCCTGGGGCATCACGCTGGCCACTGCCGTGCAATGCGCCGCGGCCTTCGAGCACGGCGTCACGCGCCTGCTGATGGCGAACCAGCTCGTCGGCGCGCCCAACATGGCGATCGTCGCGGATCTGATCGGGCGCGGCGCGGACTACTGCTGTCTGGTCGACAGCGTGGCCAACGTCGAGACGCTGAACCGGTTTTTCGGGGAACGCAGCTTGACCCTGCAAGTGCTGATCGAACTCGGCGTGCCCGGCGGCCGCTGCGGCGTGCGCGACGAGCCCGCACTCGCGGCATTGGTCGATGCCATCGCGGCCGCGCCGGCGCTCGTGCTCTGCGGCATCGAAGGCTACGAGGGACTGATCGGCGGCGAGCATGCCGTCGACCGCGTCCGCTCCTACGCCAGGCAACTCGTCACCGCCCTGCGCAGGCTCATGGACGCGGGCGCATTTGCCGGCCGCAAGCCGATCGTCACGGCGGCCGGTTCGCAGTGGTTCGACCTGATCGCCGAGGCGTTCGACCAATCGGATCTGCGCGAGCGCTGCACGCCGGTCCTGCGTCCCGGCTGCTACGTCGTGCACGACCATCGCTCGTATCGCGACGCGATGGCCGAAGTGAAGGCGCGCGATCCGGAACTCGAAGGCGAACTGCAACCCGCGCTGGCCGTGTTCGCGCACGTGCAATCGCTGCCGGAGCCCGGCCTGGCGGTCGTCGCGATGGGCAAGCGCGACATTTCCTGCGATCCCGACCTGCCGATCCCGCTGCAACGGCACCGCCCCGGCGAGCCGGCGCATCCGCTGCGGCAATGCACGGTGCGCAAGGTGATGGACCAGCACACGATGCTCGCGATCCCCGGCGATGCCGACCTCCGCGTCGGCGATATCGTTTCGTTCGGCGCGTCCCATCCTTGCCTGACGTTCGACAAGTGGCGGCAAGCCCTGCGCGTCGACGACGAACTGCGCGTGCTGGAAGCGATGCCGACGTTCTTCTAGCGCACCTGCTACAAGAGTGCTGCCGCAACCTGGATCGTTACCGTCCGACCAGCGGCGCCAGCCACGGGTGATCGGGACGCGAGCGCCTGTCCAGATGGTTGGCGTTGCCGGGGCATCCGCGCCCTTCGCTCGCTGCGGCGAGGCGTTCCTCGCGCGACTGGAGGGCGGTGCTGTAGCAACTGCCCAGCGAGTCGGTGAAGCTCACCTGTTCGTTGCCCGCCTCGTGGTACGCGAAGCTGCTGCGGTCCAGCGGATCGGGAATGGTCTTGCCGTCGGCGTGGTCGCGGGTGGCGAGGCCCTCGTCCAGCACGGCGTGGTAACTCGCGCCCTGTGCATCCGCGCGCCGGGTTTCGATGCGGTGGCCTTGCTTCATCGCCACCTCGGCGGTGAAGTCCTGCCCGGTTCCGTGCATGGTCTTGCGCACGTCGAGATACAGCGGATCGTGCTGCTCCACGACATAGCCGTCCAGGCGCTTTCCATCCAGCGTCCGTTCCACCGTCAGCGACATCGAGCCCAGCTGGTCGATGGTCTCGTCGTAACGCTGCTCGCCTGGCCGCGCGAAATCCTGGTGGTTGTGGAAGGCGCTGGCGTACTGCACGGTAGTGGCGATGTCTCCGCTCGGCGTATGCAGGCGCCCGGCGATCGTGGCCGACTGCGATTGATCGGTGTTTATCGTGCCCACGATGCGGCCAGCGGTATCGGCATGCAGGGTATCGCGCACAGTGAGCCCGGCCGGTTGCTGCGCGGCCAGGGTGTTCCGAGTCACCTCGCCACTCAATTCGCTGGCCTGCGGATACTGGTAGACCAAGAGGTTCGCCGCCACATTGAAGAAGTGGTCGGCGCCCGGCACGCGCACGGCCACCGTGTGCGGCTTGCCGTCGTCGAGCAGGCCGGCGAACGGCGTCAGGTCCACCCGCGCCGGAATGAAGTTGGTCGTCTGGATCGCCGGTGTCGGCAGCCACAGGTGTGGCGCCACGCCGCCGGTGAAGATCCACGGGTAGACCGGCGCCAGCCCGGCCGGCTGGCCGTCCACCAGCACTTCCACGCCGCGGAAGCTGCCGCCGTCGCAGGCCTCGAACGATTCCAGCGAATAGTCGCGCGTTTTTTCCAGGTAGCGCTGGTCCACGCAGGTGTACCAACGCTCATCGTGGGCTTGGCTCTGCGCGATCACGTCGAGATACGCGCGCTCCACGTTGCGCGGAAAAGTGATCGCGCGCGACAGGCTTTGTTGCGGGGTATCGAGTTCGGCCTGCCCGCCGCGCGGGTCGCTGCCCAGCGGATAGACGCGGTCGGCCGATGCCGCCGCCGGCTGCCCCTTGCCCGCGGGATAGAACGCCAGGCGCACGTCCACGTAGATCGGCTGGTTGGTGGTGGGGCTCACCCAGTTGTTGAGGATCAGCTGCCCCGCCTGTGCCTGCCGGAACAGCGCGGCGTAATCCGTGAGGTCGCGCTCCACGTGCCAGTGCTGGGGCACGCCCGGCTCGGGTTCGATGGTGGTGCCGAAATACAGGTTCACGCCGCCCAACCAAAGCGCCACGGTGCGGTCGAACTGGCGCCCGGCCGGCACCGAGAAATCCGCCTCCAGCACCACCTTGCTCCAGCCCCCCGCGCAGGCCTTTGGCGGCGCGAACTCGAAGCGGTGCGGGCGCGCCGCCATCGACGAGCCGTCGCCCTGATCGTCGAAAGCCTCGTGCTTGAACAATGTCACCGTGCACGGCATGCCCGCCGGCCGCGACACCGGCGGCTCGGCCGTGGCCACCACGCGCGAACCGATATCGAACCGAGCCGCTGCAGCCGCGTGCAGGCTTGCTGCCGAAGCCGCACACGCCGCCACCATGGCGCCAACCGCAGGCAAGCATCGCCGCCCCGCGCTCTTCTTTGCATTCGCCACCGCCGTACTCCCCGTTCATGGACCGTCTGCCGCGGACGGCATCGTGGCACGTTCCTCGGTTTGAACGGGTCAAACCGGCAACGGGTGTGCATGGACACGACGAAGCATCAGCAAGCATGGGCGCAACCAGCACCCCCGGTGCCTAGCCGAACGGCCGCTCGATCGACGGGCTCTGCGGCGTGAACCAGCGCGCGCCGTCGGCGCCGACGTGCATGTCGTCCTCCAGCCGTACGCCGAACTCGCCCGGGATGTAGATGCCGGGCTCGTCGCTGAAGGTCATGCCGGCCTCGATCTTCCGCGTGTTGCCCTCGACGAGGTAGTACCACTCGTGCATGTCCATGCCGATGCCGTGGCCGAGCCGGTGCGAGAAATACTTGTAGCCGGGGCCGTAGCCGGCATCGGCTATCACCTTGCGCGCGGCGGCGTCCACCGACTCCATCGCCACGCCCGGCCGCGCCGCCGCGAGCGCGGCCTGCTGCGCCTTGCGCACGATGTCGAACACCCGCTTCATCTTGTCGCTGGCCTTGCCCAGCGTGAAGGTGCGGGTGATGTCGCTCTGGTAGCCCTCCACGTAGCAGCCGTCGTCCAGCATCACCGGCGTGCCCTCGCGGATCACCTGCGGTTCGCGCGAGCCGTGCGGCAGCGCGGTGATCCGCGAGGGCACGCCGCTGGCCTCGCCGCGCAGGCCCATGCGCGCGTAACCAGCGTCCACCCACGCCGCGATGTGCTGCTGGGTCATGCCGGGTTCCAGGCCCTGCCAGATCGCCTTGTACAAGGCCAGCGTGGCGTTGTTCGCCACCTGCATCAGCGCGAGTTCCGCCGGGCTCTTGATCGCACGGCAACCGGCGGTGACCGGCGTGGCCGGCACCAGCTTCGCCTGCGGCATCGCCGCGGCGATGCCGGTGGAGCGGAAGAAGGGCACCTTCTCCTCGATGCCCAGCGTGCCGGTGCCGGCGCCCTGTTCGCGCATCACCTGCGCGATCAGCGCATAGGGGCTCTCGTTCTCCTGCCAGGTGCGCACGTCGTGGCCGAAGCGGATCTGCTCCAGCGCGCGGCTGCGCTCGAACGCAGGCGTGATGTACACCGGCTCGCCCGACTTCGGCAGCAACATGCCCATCAACCGCTCGCTGGTCCACCAGCGCATGCCGGTGTAGTAGTCCAGCGTGGTGCCGCCGTCGAGGTAGATGGCGTCCATGCCGTGCCGGCCCATCAGCTCCCGCGCCTTCGCGAGGCGCGCGCGGCGCTCGTCGTCCGCGATCGGCACGATCTGCGATTGCACCGGCTGCAGGGCGAGGATGGTCGCCGGCAGCTTGGCGCCGCTCGCTTCCGCGGCCTTCGCCGTGGCGGCGCTGCCCAGCATCGCCATCGGCAGCGCCGCCGCGCCCACCGCCGCGGATTGCAGGAAGCGGCGGCGGGCGGAGTGCATCGCGTCGTTGGGCTTGCTCATGGGTTAGCTCTCGCGGGATCGAGCCAATATTGCGGCACGGCCGCGGGCGGTTCGCCACTGGCAAAAGGCATGGCCACCCGCACGATTCGCCACGGTCATTGCGCGACTTCGCCGCGACGAACCCGGTCGACGCAGCCTTGGCATCACGCCCCTGCGCAAGCCGCCTCGCCCGGCTGCATCGCATGGAATTCGATCGACAGGCCCAGGTCGTCCCGTGTCGGTGCGAGGAAGGATTCGCCAGACAGGCCGCGATAAGTCGTCAGCGTGCGCCCGTAGCCGCGCTCCACCCAGCGCTGCGCACGTCCGAGATCAACCACGCCGAAGCTCACGCCCAGCACCCGCGGGCCGCCGTTCGCCATGGTCTGCGCGGCGATGCCCGCGCCGTCGGGCTGCAGCGCCAGCAACGCGGTGGGGCCGATCGGCACGCAGTAGCCCTTCGCACCGAGTGCGGGCAGCTTGACCGGCATCGCGTGGCCGTAGCCCATTTTCTCGAGCTGGCGGCGGTCGGCATCGGCGTCGGCCGACACCAGCCAGATCGACGACAGCTCGCGCGCCCCGTTGGGATGCTCGCGCGTCACGCGGTAGTCGTCGGCGTTGGCGGGATCGAACTGGTCGGGCGCATAGCCGGCCGCGTAGTCGATGAAGAAGGTGTTGCTCGACAGCGGCGCGCGGTCGAACGCGAACAGCCGCCAGCCCGGCTTCGTACTGTCGGGGCCGGAGAAGAACGGCGTGACCGCGTAGTGCAGCTTCTGCAGCGACTGGTGGATCGCATCCAGCGACGAGGTGCGGAAGCCGAAGGTGCGCGAACCCGGCCCGCCCTTCAGCGCCTGCTGGTCTTCCTTCATGCCCGGATCGAACTCCGGGTTGGGCCGGGTGATGCCGAGCAGCTCGATGAAGCTGCTGTCGGCGAAGCGGATGTAGCGGTTGGCCACGCCGCCGGGGTCGCGTCCGGGCCGCACCTGGAAGCCAAGCTTGACCGCCATGACCGACGTGGCCTGGTCGATGCCGCGCCCCCACAGCAGGATGTGGTCGAGCCGCGTGGCGGGCGCCGCGGGAGCGGGCGCGAGCGCGGCTATCGAAGGCTGTGCCGCACCAAGGCACAGGAACATTGCCGAAACGAGCAGGATCAGGCGCATGTGACTCCTCACGTGCAGGACGATGATGGTTTCGCGGGGACAAGTTCGCGACTGCCGCACAACTGGTCGGCGGGGGAATCCGCCATCCGATCGATATGCTTCGCGGCGCCTTTTATCGACGGATCGACCGCCGCCCGCAAGGACAAATTCCGGACAAAAACCGCCAACGCATGGCGCGTGGCCGCAGCGGATCGCGGCAAGCCGCCGCGGTCAGCCGCCTGCGCCGCGGCGCAGGGATTGCGGCGACATGCCGAACGCGCGGACGAACGCGCGGCGCATGCGGCTGGCGTCGCCGAAACCCGTCGACGCGGCGATGTGGTCCAGGCCGAGATGGCTGGTCTCCACCGCGATGCGCGCGGACTCCAGGCGCAGGCCCTCCACCACCTTGGCCGGCGTCGCGCCGATCTCCGCCGCGAAGGCGCGGGCGAAGTTGCGCGGGCTCATCGCGGCGCGCTCGGCCAGCCGTTCCACCGTCATCGGCTCGGCGAGGCGCGCGCGCATCCAGCCGATCAGCTCGCCGAAGCGCCCGGTGCGGCCACCGCGTTCCACCAGGGCGGAATACTGCGACTGGCCGCCGTGCTTGCGCTGGTGGACCACGAGCTGCTGCGCCGCGCGCCGCGCAAGCGCGGGACCGAGGTCGTCCTCGACCAGCGCCAGCGCCAGGTCGATCCCCGCGGAGATGCCCGCCGAGGTCCACAGGTCGCCGTCGCGCACGAACATCCGGTCGGCATCCAGCCGCACTTTCGGGTAGCGCAGCCGGAAGCGTTCGGCCGCGTCCCAGTGCGTGGTGGCGCGGCGGCCGTCGAGCAGGCCGGCCTCCGCGAGGAAGAACGCGCCGGAGCAGACGCCCGCCGTGCGCCGCCATGCGTCGACGCCCAGCCACGCCATGATGTCGCGCTGGCTCTCCTCGACCTGCGCCAGGTTGCCGCCCGAGACGATCACCGTGTCGAAGCGTTCCGGCCCCAGCGGCGCGGCCGCCAGGCACACGCCCGCGGAACTGCGCACCGTGCCGCCGCCCGGAGCGAGCACCTTGATCGCGTAGCTGTCCGGTCGGAACCGCTCCGCCATCTCGAACACCGCGACCGGGCCGGCGGCGTCCAGCAACTGGAATCCCGGGAAAACCACGATGGCTATCTCGCGTCGCATGGTGCCAGCCACTCGCATGTGCAATGGCGGAAAAGTGGCGCAACGGCGAAGCGGGCGTCAAGCCGAACTGCTGCGCTTCACGCGCTCCGGGAAACGGCGCTCCGCCGGTGCGGGCTAGACTGGCCCCGTCCTTCCGCGCGGGCCGTCTCCATGATCCCCCACTTCAGCGACCTCTCCGCCAACGAACGCACCTACCTCGCCTGGGTCCGCACCGCGATCTCGCTGATGGGCACAGAGCCTGTTCACGATCTCCACATGGCCCGCGTTGCCTTGCCGTGGCCGTCAGGTGGTAGTGCGTGGCGCAGCGCCTGCCTGGCTGGCAGAGCCTGCCCCTGCGAAGGCAGGGGTCAAGCCGCGCGCTGCCGCATGGCGGCCACGGCAAGGCAACCCGAAGGGCCGGGTCTGTTTGCCCACATGCCTGCGTCATCACTCGGTCGTGGACCGACGTCCACTCCTTCGTTCTTCCTTGGCCTGCGCGCAAACAGCTCACGGCGCGGGCCATGCGGAGATCGCGAACAGGCTCTCGGGCTTCCTGATCGAGCGCTTCGGCGTGTTCCTCATCTACTCGACGCGCGGCGCGGTGTTGAACAGCGGCCTGCACATGCGTGCCTCGGAATGGCTGGGCCTGGGCATGATCCTGCTCGGCGCCGTGCTGATCCTGCTGGCCACCCGCAGCTTCTACCGCAACGGCCGGCTGATCCAGGCCGTGGCCGAAGCCCCCTACCACGGCTCCGCGGTCGAACGCGTGCTGACGGCATTGCTGGTCGCGCTGGCGCTGTTCCTGGTGGCGTACGTGGGCTACCAGCTCACCAACCTGCAGTGACGGCTGGCGGACTCGGCAGCCAGCCGTCGATGCCGTGAACGGCATCATTCCCGCACCCGCCACCAGGGCAGGCCTTCGACTCCGCAATCTGTGATGCACACCACATTTGGCGATCCATCCCTGGCCTGGGACGTGCTGTCTCTACAGCGAGCTTCCACGTGGAGACCCTGGGATCGCCGTCATGCACCAGTTCATCGAATGCATCATCGCTGGGGGACCAGAGCATGGTCTGATCCGGCGCCAATTGTGGGATACCCGATACGCCCCGCCGTCCGTTCAATCCTTGCAGGACGGACAAACCTGCAACGTTGCCGCATGCCGGACGACGGGCAGATCGGGCCGCTGTTTCCTGCTGCTCCATCCGCTGGCCAGCGGCAGGGAGTTCATCGACATGCTGGCAGTGCTGAATGCGCACGCTACGTCACTTTGCGCCCTGACAACCCACTGAGCCGGCGCCTTGCGTCATAGCTGCCCCCATTCCGGGCAGCCGGCAGCCAGACAGCCTTCCCCCGCAGCGCTACAGTTACCGGCAGCCCTTGGGCTCAAGTATTCATGCTGGCCATGCCTGACTGGGGAAAGCCGCCATGCGACATGTGACAGCGATTGTTGCAGCCTTGTCGATCGGCGTTGGCGCGGCACACGCCGCGACCCGCGACCTCGCGCCCATCGTGTTGCCGCAGCCCGCGGCACCCGGGAAAGCGGTGCAGCCGTATGTCCGGGTGGATGCGCCCGCCGTCGCGCTGCTGCACGTGCGCGTGATCGACGGCACCGGCGCGCCCGCACGCGCGAACCAGACCGTCCTGATCGAACACGGCAGGATCGCCGCGGTGGGCGCCGACGGCCTGCCGATACCCGCCGACGCCAAGCGCATCGAGCTTTCCGGCCGCACCGTGTTCCCGGGCCTGGTCGGCATGCACGACCACCTCTTCTACATCGCGCGGCCCAACCTCGGCGTGCAGGACGGCAAGCTGCACAGCGATCCGCCGCTGATCGTGCCGGAGATGGCGTTCTCCGCGCCCCGGCTCTACCTCGCCAACGGCGTCACCACCTTGCGCACCACCGGCAGCGTCGAGCCGTATACCGACCTCAACCTCAAGCACGACATCGACAAGGGCAAGCTGCCCGGCCCGCACATCGACGTGACCGGGCCATACCTGGAAGGCGCGGGCTCGTACTTCATCCAGATGCATCCCATCCGCGATCCCGCGGACGCGAAGGAAACCGTGGCGTTCTGGGCGAAGCAGGGCGTCACCTCGTTCAAGGCCTACATGAACCTCACGCGCGCCGAGCTGCAGGCCGCGGTGGACGAGGCGCACCGCCTGGGGCTGAAGATCACCGGCCACCTGTGCGCGGTCACCTACCGCGAAGCCGCCGAGGCCGGCATCGACGATCTCGAACACGGCTTCTTCGTCAACACCGAGCACGATCCCGGCAAGGCGCCGGACAAGTGCACCGACTCCGACGGCCTGGACACGCTGCGCGCGATGGATCCGCAGGGAAGCGACGCGAAGAACCTGATCCACGACCTCGTGGTGCACCACGTGGCCGTCACCTCGACCCTGCCGGTGTTCGAGCAGATGGTGCCGCACCACGCGCCGCTGTGGCCGCAGGCGATGGCCACGCTCGGCCCGCAGGCCAGGCACGACTACATGCTGCTGCGCGAGCGCACCGACGCGCTGCCGCCGGAACAGGCGCAGCGGCGCAGCATCACGTTCCGGCACGGCATGGCGATGGAACGCGAGTTCGCCGCCGCGGGCGGCCTGCTGCTGGCCGGCCCCGACCCCACCGGCAACGGCGGCATCATCCCCGGCTTCGGCGACCTGCGCGAAGTGGAGCTGCTGGTGGAGGAAGGCTTCACGCCCGCGCAAGCCATCCACATCGCCAGCTACAACGGCGCGCTCTACCTCGGGCTGCAGGACCGCATCGGCTCGATCGCCGCAGGCAAGGACGCCGACCTCGTCGTGGTGAAGGGCGACCCCTCGCAACACATCGGCGACATCGAGCACGTCGAGACCGTGTTCAAGGACGGCGTCGGCTACGACTCGCAGGCGCTGCTGGAATCGGTGCAGGGACGCTACGGCGAGTATTGACGGCGACCGGCATCGCGAAGCTGCGCAGCGGCGTGGCCCGGAGCTTGCGTTTCCTGTGATCGGGCCAGGCTTCCACGGCCCGTCCGCCGCTTCCGGCGCGCCGAACGCCTTGCTGCAGTAGCCGGACGGATCGAAGCAGCCGACCCGCCGCTTGCCCGAGGCAAGCATGTCGCCGGGCGCGGCTGCTTCGCCTCGAGCCGGGACGCGGCGTCGTTCCTGGTCGTCCCGGGTCTCCACAGGCAGTCGAAGGGGACACGGCCGGCCCGTGCCGCCCTGCCAGCAGGGCATCTCCGGAAAATGTATGATTTTTTACACTCCCCCCGCTCCCCTGCCCGAACCGCTCATGACGAGGATTCCGATGAAGCGACATGCCCATGTCCTGGCAGCGCTCGCGCTGCTTGCCTTGACGACTGCGTTGCCGGCACCTGCGCGCGGCGCCGAACCGGCCATGCACGGCAAGGCCGACCCCGCCGCCGTGGTCGAACGCGGCCAGGTGCGCTTCACCGTGCTGACGCCGCGCATCATCCGCATGGAGTGGTCGCCCGACGGACACTTCGTCGATGCGCCTTCGCAGGTGTTCGTCGACCGCGACCAGCCGGTGCCGGAGTTCACCACCGCCACCCGCGACGGCATTCTCCACATCGACACCGCGTCGCTGAGCCTCGCCTATACGCTGGGCAGCGGCCGCTTCAACCCGGAGAACCTCTCGATCCGTTCGAAGGGTTTCAAGACGGCTTTCGAATGGCATCCGGGCCAGGCGGAAACGGGCAACCTGAAAGGCACGGCGCGCACGCTGGACCGCTATCGCGGCGACGTGCAGGTCGGCACCGGCAAGAAGCTGGACCTCGGGCAAGGCCTGCTGTCGCGGCAAGGCTGGCACCTGGTCGACGATTCGAGGAGCTTCCTGTTCGACGACAGCGCATGGCGCTGGGTCGAGAAGCGCGGCTGCGCCGATTGCCAGGACCTCTATTTCCTCGGCTACGGCCACCACTACAAGGAAATCCTCGGCGACTTCGCCAAGGTGGCCGGGCGCGAGCCGATGCCGCCGCGGTTCGCCTTCGGCTACTGGTGGTCGCGCTACTGGAACTACTCGGACAGCGAAATCCGCGAGCTGGTGACGAACTTCGAGCGCTACGGCATCCCGCTGGACGTGCTGGTCATCGACATGGACTGGCACCGCACCGACAACCTCGACTGGGATCCCAGGTACGCCAAACAGGATGCGTTCGGCCAGCCGGTCGGCTGGACCGGCTACACCTGGAACCGCAGCCTGTTCCCGGACCCGGCGAAGTTCCTGGCGTGGCTGCGCGGCCAGCAGCTGAAGGTGACGCTCAACCTGCACCCGGCCTCCGGCGTGTCGCCGGACGAAGCACGCTACTCCGCCTTCGCCAAGGCGATGGGCGTGCACGACGGCAAGGCCATCGGCCTCGACACGACCGACAAGCGCTTCATGGGCAACCTGTTCGACATCGTGCTCGCGCCGCTGCGCGCCGAGGGCGTGAACTTCTGGTGGCTGGACTGGCAGCAATGGCCCGACGCGAAGAAGCTGCCGGGCCTTTCCAACACCTGGTGGCTCAACTACGTCTTCTACACGCACATGCAGCTGGCGGACCGGGCGCGCGCGCTGATCTACCACCGCTGGGGCGGCCTGGGGAACCACCGCTACCAGGTGGGATTCTCCGGCGACTCGGTGATTGCCTGGCAATCGCTCGCCTACCAGCCCTACTTCACGGCGACGGCGTCCAACGTGCTCTACGGCTACTGGAGCCATGACATCGGCGGGCACATGTTCACCGACGACACGCCGGAGGACCAGCGCCACATCGACCCGGAACTCTACGTGCGCTGGATGCAGTTCGGCGCCTTCAGCCCGATCCTGCGCACCCACTCCTCCAAGGAGGCGGGCCTGCGCAAGGAGCCGTGGCGCTTCCCGCCCGAGGACTTCGCCGCGCTGCGCCAGATCATCGACCTGCGCTACGCGCTGGCGCCGTACATCTACACCGCCTCGCGCGAGGCCTACGACACCGGCGTCTCGCTGCTGCGCCCGCTGTACTACGCGTGGCCAGACCAGGCCAAGGCCTACGACGCCGGCAACGAATACATGTTCGGCGACGACCTGCTGGTCGCTCCCGTCACCCGGCCGATGAAGGACGGCGTGGCCGCGGTGTCGACCTGGCTGCCGCCCGGCCGCTGGTACGACCGCAACCGCGGCGACCTGCTGGAAGGCGGGCGCACGGTCACGCGCGACTACGCGCTGGACGAGGTGCCGGTGTTCGTCCGCGCCGGCGCGGTGGTGCCGATGAATCCGCCCCCGGTGAAGAAGCTGCAGGACATGGACAACAGCGCCATCGTGCTGCGCCAGTTTCCGGGCGGCGCCGCGCACACGCGGCTGTACGCCGACGCCGGCAACAGCGAGGGCTACCGCCGCGGCGAATACGCCTTCACCGCCATCGACGGACGCCGCGAGGCGCACGACGCGACGCTGACTGTCGGCCCGCGCCAGGGCCGCTATCCCGGCATGCCGCGGGACAAGCAGTTCACCATCGAGCTGCCGGATGCGAGCCTGCCGGCGAGCGTCACCGTCGACGGCCAGCCGTACACCCGCTCCGACGACGCGCGCCCGGGCCATTGGCAGTACGACGGCGACACGCTGACGGCCCGCATCGTCGTGCCCGCCCGCAGCGCGGACCAGCCGTTGAAGGTGGCGGTGCATTTCGCCGGCCCGGCCGTCGACGTCGCCGGCCTGCGTTACCGCATGAAGCGCACCGCGGCCGCGGTCGAATGGCTGAAATACCACTGGAACTCGCCGGCCCCGCTGCCGGACGATGTGTCGCTGGCGGCGCAGCTCGGGCGCCTGATCGACTACCAGCCCGAGCAGTTGCCAGCGCTGGTGAAGGCGTTCGACGCGCAGCTGGCGAAGCTGCCGTCCGAAGTCGACCGGACGCATGCCGATGGCCAGGTAAAAGCGCACTTCGCCCAAATGATCGAGGCCATCGGCAAGGACTGATGCCAGGCTCTGACATGCAGGAGCGCACCCTGTACACGAAAGGCTTTTCGCTGCACGCAGCCAAGAGCATTCGCGCACAAGGTGCGCTCCTGCATGGAGGCGCCCGCCCTGGAGCAGCCTCCATTCCCTTTCCCGGCCACACGCAATCGGCGGCGGCGCCCGAGCCGCCGCCACCTGGCACGCGCCTGTCGCCCCGGCGGCAAAACGCCGCCCCGCTTCTACATCGCCGGCGCGGGCGTTCCGTCGGACCACTTGCCGGTCGGCACCATGAACACCTCGATCGGCACCACGCCGTCATGGAACTGCGGGTTCGGCATCACCGGCGAACCGGGCTGGTCGGCGCCCCAATCCGCGTCGCGCGGGACGTAGAACATCAGGTGCGGCATCCAGTGCCCCGCGTCGTCGTTCAGATAGGCCTGCTTCGACATCATGTAGCACATCGCGCCGGGCTCCAGCGGCGGCAACTGCTTCCCGGCGAGGGCGGCCTTCATGCCCTCCTTGATCTGGTCCCTGGATTTTCCGGCGAGCGCCAGTTCGGTCCGCTTGAAGCTGATGGGCAGGATCGAGTGTGCCGCCGGCGGGTTGAGGCATATCGGTCCGCGCAACTTGGGATTCCAGAATTCCGGGAAATCGAATTGCGCCGTCCAGGAGCGGTCGACCAGGCACACGAAACCGTTGCTGCCCTTGACCGCCGTGACGTAGCCGTGCGGCCCGAGCACCAGGATCGTGGCGTCCCCGGAAATGGCCTTGGGCGCCGCGCTGCGTGCCAGCGCGATTTCCGCCTTGCGGTCCGCCATCAGGTATTGCGACAGGGGCGCCATGGCCGGATAAGCGTGTTGCACGCTCCTGGCTGCCGAACTTCCCGCAACGGCTACCGTCAATAACAAGCCCAGCGTCATGCAAATCTTTGAGCGGACGACATTTCGCTTCATCTCTGTCTCCCGAATGGATCGCGCAGGCACCATGACGATCCGACACGCATCGGATCGAACCTGGGACGCGCCCGGGCAACCGCACCCGCGAGCGAACCGTTCCAACGACGAACGACGCAGGGGAAAATCGACATCCGGCCGGTCGCGCACGCCAAGGCAATCCAGAACCCCTGCCCGTGGTCGATTTCCCCGTCCCGCATCGAAGGCCACGCCCGGCGGCGTCCTGTCAACCACTACGTCCGCGATGGCGGGGTGCGAGCCGGGTGGTTCGAATCCGGCTGACCGGCGCCCGCGCCACGCGATTGAGATGCGCGACTCCGCCACCACATCAGGGGCATCCGAACCCGCCCCTGGATCGCCCATGACTTCCACCGCTCCGCTCCGCATCGATTTCGTCTCCGACGTCGCCTGCCCGTGGTGCGCGGTCGGGCTTGCCAGCCTGCAGCAGGCGCTGGCGAAGCTCGGTGGCGCGGTGCGCGCGGACATCCACCTGCAGCCGTTCGAACTGAATCCGCAGATGGCGGCCGAAGGCGAGGATGCCGGCGAGCACATCATGCGCAAGTACGGCATCGACGAGGCGCGGATGGATGCGAACCGCGCGGCGATCCGCGAGCGCGCCGCGGCGCTCGGCTTCGCCTACAACGTGCACCGCGGCAGCCGCGTCTGGAACACCTTCGACGCACACCGGCTGCTGCACTGGGCCGGATTGCAGGACAACGCACGCGCGCTGGCGCTGAAGCAGGCGCTGCTGCGCGCCTATTTCAGCGACGGCGAGAACGTTTCCGACCGCGCCGTGCTCGTCCGCATCGCCGAAGATGCCGGCCTCGATGCCGGCGCCGCGCGCCGCGTGCTGGACAGCGGCGAATACGCCGACGAAGTGCGCGCGCAGGAACGGCGCTTCCAGCAGGCCGGCATCCATTCCGTGCCGGCCACCATCGTCAACGGCACGCATCTGATCTCGGGCGGGCAACCGCCGGAAGTGTTCGAACACGCGCTGCGGGAGATTGCGGAGCAGGCCACCGGCGCGGGCGGCGTGCGCGAAACCCGGTAGCCGCGTCGCCGCACGATCCGCAGCAGCTTGTCGACCGGCAGCGCGTCCATGCGATGCCGTTCGAAGCCGGTCGCACGCTGCGCCTGGTGCAGTGAATCGACGACGGCCTCGCGTGAACGGCGGCCGGAAGACGGCGAGGAATATGCTCAGCGCACCCCGCGCACCGGCAGGATGGCCCAGGCGCCCAATGCGACCAGGATCGCCGCCACGACGAACAGGACCGCATAGCTCCCGCCGCTCGCGGACAGGATGCCCGGGGCGATCGCCGGCATCAGCGACTGCGGCAGCACGTTGGCGATATTGAAGATGCCCAGGTTCCTGGCCGCATGGGTTTCGCGCTCCGGCAGCACGTCGGTCACCAGCGCGAGGTCGGCCGCCAGGTACACGCCTTGCGCGACGCCGGCAAGCGCCATGGCCGCGAGGAACCAGGGATACGAGGCGGCGAAGGCGATCGCCAGCAGCGCCAGCGCATAGAGCAGTGCCGCGCCGGACACGAAGACCTTGCGCCGCCCGAGAGCATCGGACAAGCCGCCGCCCAGCACACTGAAGACCGCCACCGCGCAGGACTGCACCAGGGTGGACAGGAAGATCCGGCGCGGCACCTCGGCTGGCGCGCAGCCCAGCTGGCCGATCAGGTAGAACTCCTGGTAGGTCATCAACAGCGAGACTCCGGCATAGAGCAGGAAACGGCTGCTCCAGGCCCAGGAGAAATCGGGGAAACGCAGCGGATCGATCCAGAAGCTGCCCAGGAACTCGCGCCACCCGTAGCGCGGCCGCCGGACCACGGCCAATCGATGATCGGGCAGTACCCAGGCCAGCAGGAGCGCTGCAGCCAGTGCAATCGCCGCCGGCACCAGAAACATCGCGAGCGTGGAATCCGCGAGGGCCTCCACCAGGAAAGTCCCCCCCGTCATGCCCAGCGGCAGGCTGATGTTCACGATGCCGGACACCGTGCCGCGCTGCGACGCCGGGATCTGGTCGGCGAGGATCGCCGCGAGCGCGGCCAGTTGCGCGTTGCAGGCAAGCTGCGTGAAGCACCAGCCCAGCAGGAGCTGCGGAACCGATGCGGCCGTCGCGATGATCGCCAGCCCCGCCGTTCCTCCCAGGGCGCCGGCGACCAGCCAGGGCCGGCGCATGCCGAAACGCGAAGTCGTGCGATCCGACAGGCGGCCGAAGAACGGGTTGCCGAACAGCGCAATCAGCGCGCCCACGCCCACCACCAGCGACAGGCTGCCGGTCGCGTGCGCCGGCGCGATCACGCGCACGCGCATCGCCAGGCCCACCAGAATGGGCGGAAGCAGCGCCATCCACAGGCCCGTGTAGGCCAGGCCGTAGATCGCGATGAACGGCCAGCCGACGCGGCGCTCGCACGGCGCCGCATCCCCCTGCACGCCGGCTTGCGAGGGTGGCCAACGCATTGCAGCTTCAGCCTCGTCGTCGATCACTCTCTTCGCCCCCTGAATCCGGCCACCAGGGTTTTGGCGAACCCGGCGCCGGCACAGGGCGAATACTACGGTTTCCCGGGCGCGGCCGCGGATGCGCGCAAATGCACCTGGTAAGGCACGCGCGCCTGCCGGGGCACGGCCGAGTCGCGGATCGACTGCAATACGCTCTGCACGGCCAGGCAACCGAGCTCGCGGCACGGCTGGTGCACCGTCGTCAGGCCGGGCGAGACCAGTTGCGACACCGGCGTGCCGTCGAAGCCGCATACCGACAGGTCGCCGGGAATCGCCAGCCCGCGTTCGTAGGCCTCGCGCATCACGCCGCAGGCCATGTCGTCGTTCGCGGCGAAGATCGCCGTGGGGGGGCGCCGCCGGTCGAGCAGCGTCCTGGCGCCGGCCACGCCCGACGCGAAAGCGAAATCCCCGTCCACCACCAGCGACTCGTCGTAAGCGATACCGGCCTTGCGCAACGCGTCGCGATAGCCGCTGAGCCGCCAGGTGCGCGCACCGTGCCCCTTCAACCCGGCGATATGGCCTATCCGCCGATGCCCGAGCGAGACCAGGTGTTCGACGATCTCCGCCGCCGCCCTGCGCTCGTCGAAGCCGATGTCGATGCGCGACTGGCGCAACCGGGAGGAAATCGTCGAGTAGGGAATGTCCAGCTCTTCGAGGCGCTGCAGCAACTCGGCATTGTTCGCATGCGGCGGCACCAGCACCAGCGCGTCCGGCCGGTGCGTCGCCACGAAGCCGTCGATCCGCGCGGCCAGGTCGTCCGCCGCGTCGAAGGGATGCAGCACCGCGTTGTACGGCGTCCCCTTGCACGCCTGCAGCACGCCCACGATCACCTCCATGGTGTAGCTGGAGCCGGCCATCGGGTTGTCGTACAGCAGCGCGACCAGGTACGAGCGGTTCCCCGCCAGACTGCGTGCCGACGCGTTCGGCACGTAATTGAGCGCGCGGATCGAGGCCTCGATCCGCGTGCGCAGCTTGGCGCGCACGCTCGCATAGCCGTTGAGCACGCGGGACACCGTCTTGATGGACACGCCGGCATGCGCAGCGACGTCTTCGATTCTCGCAGGCATTGCAGATCCGGCCCCGGTATGGCTTGCAGCGCCCATGCTACCCCAAGCAGAAGGCGCGCAACCATCCGTGTCCCGTCCTTTACATTCAAAAATACCAGCGCTTGTATTTTCTATTGACAGCGCTTGTACATTTGACTAGCGTGCGATGCCGCAAGAGCCCGCGACGCAGGGGAGAAGGGTCGCGTCGACCGGGCACTCACTCGACACTGGGGAGATACCGAAGTGAAGAAGCCATCCATGCATCCGCATGCGCGCAACGCCGGTCAGCTGCGCCTGCTGCCCTTTGCGATCGCGATGACGTTGTTCGCGGCCGGGCCGTCGCACGCACAAGCCGCGCAGCCCGCACCGCAGGAAACCGACCAGGCCACGCAGGCCGCGCCGGCCACCAAGAAGGATTCGAAGGCCGCGGCAAAAAAGAAGAACGCTTCCACGACGGCGAATGAGAAGGAGGCGAAGCAGCTCACCGGCATGACCGTCAACGGCTACTCGTCCAGCCTGAATCGGGCGCAGGACATCAAGCGATACGCCGACACCGTGGTCGACGCGATCTCGGCGCAGGACGCCGGCTCGCTGCCCGACCTGTCGGTGACCGAAGCCCTGCAGCGCGTGCCCGGCGTGGCCGTCAGCGCCTTCGGCGTCGCCGCCGACCCGGACCACTTCTCGATCCAGGGCTCGGACATCAGCCTGCAGGGCCTGCCCTATACCAGCACGCTGTTCAACGGCCGCGAAGTGTTCTCCGCCGGCGGCGGCCAGGGACTCAACTTCTCGACGGTGTCGCCCGAACTGATCGGCTCGGTGGTGGTGAACAAGAACCAGACGGCGGACATGATCGAAGGCGGCATCGCCGGCTCGATCGACCTGCACACGCGCTTGCCCTTCGACAGCAACAAGGACACGCAGGCCGCCATCACCCTCGGCGACTACTGGGGCGACCTGGCCAAGAAGGGCACGCCGCAGATCGCCGGCCTGTTCAGCCACAACTGGAATACCGATATCGGCCGCTTCGGTTTCCTCGCCAACGTGGCCTACGACCGCATCGACCAGACCGACAATGCGATTTCCGTGGTCGATTACCAGCGGCGCTGCAATGGCTGCGACTTGCCGGGCGGCAGAACCGATGCTTTCCCCGGCCTCGCGCCGGGCGAATACCGCTACGTGCCGGTCGGGGGCGACCTTCGCCGCCAGGACGAAACCAGCACACGCTTCGGCCATGCGCTGGCCCTGCAATGGGAAAGCCCGGACAAGGCATGGCAGGCCGCGCTGACGTGGAATCGGGCATCGGACTCCGAAACCACCTTTGAGCACACGGTCCAGGCCTCGACGGATGGTTGCAGCGGCCAGACGCTGGCCGGTTGCGCCGTGCCGCTGGCGGGCACCACGCCCGTGTACGACGCCAACGGCGTATTCCAGTCCGGCACCATCTCGGGCGATCCGGCCCCGTCGACCTTCCTGCCGCTCACCTATGGCGGTGTGCCGACGCAGCTCGATACCGCCGCCTACAAACGGCGCTACGTGACCAACGACTACGCCTTCAACCTGAAATGGAACGTCAATGACCGGCTGCACCTCAGCCTGGACGCGCAGGACACCCATTCCGACTACTCGGATGTCTACTACTACATCCGCCAGATGACCCAGGCGAACTGGTACATCGCCACCCACGGCAACAACGTGCCAACGATCAAACTGCTGTCGCCCGATCCCAACGAAACGGCGGCCCAGTATTTCTCCAACCCCAACAACACCTACTGGTCGGCGGCACAGGATCACCAAGAGAAGTCCTGGGGCAACCAGCGCGCCTTCCGCCTGGACGGCAGCTTCGACGTGGACAAGGGCCCGCTGGACAACATCCAATTCGGTTTCCGGCACAGCGACCAGGAGGAAACGCTGTATTCCTCGCCGTACAGCTACTTCTGGGACATCAGCACGCCTTACGCCGGCGGGCCGGGGCTGGCGGTCACTGCCGCCGACACGCCCGGCGCCGTTTCCCCGTACCACGTCAACCTGCCGGCCTTCGGCAACGGCGATTTCGGCGTGGTCGCGCCCTTCTTCAACCTGAACCCGCAGTCGCAATTCTGGCAATCCGTCGCCGCGATGAAGCAGATCAACCGGCAGTCGCTGGCCATCAACCCGGGCTGGAGCTGGTGGAGTCCCTACTACACCAACTACGAACGCGACCAGTACGGCTATACCTTCGTGCCGGGCACGCATTACCTGCCGCAGGAAATCTCCTCCAACGGGGAGAAGACCAACGCCACCTATCTCCGCCTGAACTTCAGCAACGGCAACATGGATTTCCTGAGCGGCCTGCAGATCAGCGGCAACATCGGCGTGCGCTACGTGCACACCCAGGACGATGCCTCGGGCTACCTGCTTCTGCCGGACATGAAGCATGCTCTCGGCAACGCCACCGTCCCGGAGTATTGCCAGGGCGTAACGAAGAATGGCACCCAACCCGCCTCGCCGGGCACGTTCTGCGCGCTGAACTCGGCGCAGCAGCAGCAATACGTGACCTTCGCCAACGGCGGGTACAGCCCGATAACGGCCAGCAGCGGCTACGGCAACTGGCTGCCCAGCTTCAATCTGGCGATCGGCTGGACGGACGACCTCATCACCCGTTTCGCGTTCTCCGAGTCGATCTTCCGGCCGGCGCTCAACCAGCTGGAGGCGGGCCAGTCGATCAGCGGGCTGCTGCCTTACGGCACCAATGGCAGCACCGAGCCCACGGTGGGCAACGGCTACAACGGCACGAACCCCTACCTGCGGCCCATCACCGCGCACAATTTCGATCTGAGCCAGGAGTGGTATTTCGGCAACGCCGGCTCGTTGACCGGCATGCTGTTCTGGAAGCAGTTGAACCACACCATCCAGTACATCACCAACGTGGTGAACACCACGGTCACCAACAACGGCGTGACCTATCCGGAGCAATACACGGCGGGCCTGGCCAACCTCGACCAGAAGGGCAGCGTGGGCGGGGCAGAACTGGCCTACCAGCAGAAATTCGATTTCCTGCCTGGCTGGCTGTCCGGCTTCGGCGTGCAGACCAACTACACCTACATCAAGCCGCATGGACTGGCCTTCGGCGTGGTCAACTATTGCCCCGCCACGTATCTGCCGGCCACGCAGTGCATCAACCAACTGAAGCTGCCGCCAGGCGAATTGTCCCGCGATACCTTCAACTTCACCGCGTATTACGAAAAAGGCCCGCTGTCGGCACGACTGGCGTGGAACTGGCGCTCGCAGTTCCTCATCACGGGCCAGGAGGCGGATTATCCGTTCCTGCCGGTCATGGCCGCCTCCCAGGGCCGGCTGGACGGCTCGGTGATCTACTCGCTGACCCCGCACGTCAAGGTGGCGCTGCAGGTGGCCAACCTGTTGAATTCGACGTTCAAGAGCCGCGAAATCATCGACACCAACGGCACCACCGTGCCCAAGGGCTTCTTCCGCGACGACACCCGCTACAACCTCAGCCTGCGCGCGGATTTCTGACCGGGCGCGTGCAACAGGCTTCCGCCATGGCGCATGCCGGACCACGTGCCATGGCGAAATGGAACGGCAGCTCGACGATCTCCCCGATTGCCGCCATTCCCGTGAAAACGGGAATGGCGGCCTTGTTCGCCTGCCTGCTGCTCACCGTATCCGCGGCAACGCCGGTGCGCGCGACAACGACGACCACCGCGGCACCACGCATCGCAGCTCTTGCGCGCACAGGCTGCGACGCGATCGCCGCGCGCGTCGATGCGTTGCCGGGCAACTCCCCGGTCCTGCTGCGCAGCTACGACAGCCGGCGCGGACACGGCGCGCCCGACCTGCCGCCGCTGCACTCGGCGGCGTTCACCTACGACAACGCGCTCGCCGTCATCGCCCTGCTCGCCTGCGGCAGGCGGCCGCAGGCGGAGCTCATCGGCGAGGCATTGCGGCGCGCGGCCATGCACGACACGCGCCTGCGCGACGTGTATCGCGCCGGTGCCGTCGAAGGCGACGAGCCCTTGCCGAACGGCTGGCGAGATGGGCGGAGCAAGCACTGGGTCGATGCCGCGCACGAGTATTCCGGTGCGTACCAGGACGGCACCTCCTGCGGGAACGTCGCGTGGACTGCGCTGGCGTTGCTGGCGCTGCACGACGCCACCGGCGAGCGACGCTGGCGCGATGCCGCCGTGCATCTCGCCGACTGGGTCGTCGCCAACGCCTCGGACGCGCACGACGCGGCCGGCTTCCGGGGCGGCGTCGAATCCTATCTGCTGGTGCCGCGGAACGCAGCGTGGAAATCGACCGAACACAACATCGACCTCGCCGCGATGTTCGCGTGGCTGGCCCGGATCTCCGCGCCGGACGGCGACTGGAGCGCACAGGCGCGGCGCGCCCGCGATTTCGTCGCGCAGCAGTGGGATGCCGCGAGCGGGCATTTCTGGACGGGCACCGAGGGCGACGGCGCGACGCCGCTGCGCTCGCCGTCCGCGCTCGACGTGCAGCTCTGGGCGCAACTCCTGCCGGATGCGCCGAAGGCCTGGCGCCGCGCACTGGACTGGGTCGAACGCACGCATGCGGCCAAGGGCGGCTACGCCTTCACCGACGCCCGCGACGGCATGTGGACGGAAGGCACCGCGCAGGCCGCGCTCGCCTGGCGATGGGTCGGCGACAAGCACAAGGCCGACGCGCTGTTCGCATCGATCGCGCAACAGACCTCGCCGGGCGGCTTCCTGTACGCCACGCCCGAGCCGCGCATCGTGGCGCTGTATGCCTGGTACTACCACCGGCCTTGCCTCGCCGCGACGGCATGGGCCGTGATCGCCGCGTCGAACCGCAATCCGTACCTGCCGAAATCATGAGCTTGCCATCGCGCACCCGCGATGCGCATGCTTCCGACCTGTCTTGCAAAAACGAAGGGAACGTCATGGCACTTCACAAGACCCGCATAGCTTCCTTCATCGGCATCGCCCTGCTGGCATTCGGCGGCACATGCGCAACCGCGAGCGCGAGCGGCGATGCGCATCCATGGACGAATCCCAGGCTGTCGCCGGGCCAGCGTGCCGAGTTCGTGCTGAAGGCGATGACGCAGGACGAGAAGTTCCGCCTGATCCGCGTCGACTTCGGCGACACCGAGAACGGCCACGTCATGGCACCGGGCGCGCTGGGCTCCGCCGGCTACGGCCCGGCGATCGCGCGACTGGGCTTGCCGGCCATCCAGGAAAGCGATGCGGGCCTGGGCGTGGCCAAGCCGCACAAGCTCGGCGCCACCGCCCTGCCCTCGGGCCTGGCCACCGCAGCCAGTTTCGATCCGGCGGTGGCTTACGCCGGCGGCGCGATGATCGGCAGCGAGGCGCATCGACGCGGCTTCAACGTGATGCTGGCCGGCGGCGTGGACCTGGTGCGCGACCCGCGCAACGGCCGCAACTTCGAATACGCGGGCGAGGATCCGCTGCTGGCCGGCCTGATCGCCGGCAACGCCATCGCCGGCATCCAGAGCCAGCACCTCGTCTCCACCATCAAGCACTACGCGTTCAACGACCTGGAAACCGCCCGCACCACGCTGAGCGCGAACATCGACCGCGCCGCCGCGCGCGAGTCCGACCTGCTCGCCTTCGAGATCGCCATCGCGACCGGCCACCCGGGCTCGGTCATGTGCTCGTACAACCGCGTCAACGCGGTCTACGCCTGCGAGAACGACTGGCTGCTCAACGACGTGCTGAAGCACGACTGGCATTACCCCGGCTTCGTGATGTCGGACTGGGGCGCGGTGCACAGCGCCGCAAAATCCGCGCTGGCCGGGCTGGACCAGGAATCAGCCGGCGAAACCTTCGACAAGGAGGTCTACTTCGACCAGCCGCTGCGCACGGCGGTGGCCTCCGGCAAAGTGCCGCAGTCGCGCATCGACGACATGGCGCGGCGCATCCTGCGCAGCCTGTTCGCGGCCGGCGTGATGGACCATCCGGCCACGCAGTCGACCATCGACTTCGCCGCCGACCGCAAGGTGGCGCAGCGTGCCGAGGAAGCCGGCGCGGTGCTGCTGCGCAACCAGGATGCGCTGTTGCCGCTGTCCGCCGTGCAGACCGTGGCGGTGATCGGCGGCCATGCCGACAAGGGCGTGCTGACCGGCGGCGGTTCCTCGGCGGTGCAGTCGCCGCAGGGCAACGCGGTGCCGGGTCTTGCGCCCACGGAGTGGCCGGGCCCACGCATCTACCAGCCGTCGGCGCCGCTGGCGGCGATCGAACGGCGTGCGCATGGCAAGGTGAACTACGCCAGCGGCGAGGACATCGCCGCCGCCGCGAAACTGGCCGCACAGGCCAAGGTCGCGGTGGTGTTCGTCGAGCAGTGGGCGGCGGAAAGCTTCGACACGCCGCACCTCGCCCTGCCGGACAACCAGGATGCGCTGGTGGAAGCCGTGGCCAAAGCCAACCCGCACACCATCGTGGTGCTGGAGAACAACGGCCCGGTCGCCATGCCGTGGCTGGACAAGGTGGGCGCCGTGCTGGAAGCGTGGTACCCCGGCGCGGCCGGCGGCGAGGCCATCGCGCGGCTGCTCTACGGCGAGGCCGATCCGTCCGGCCGCCTGCCGGTGACCTGGCCGCGCGACGAATCGCAACTCCCGCGCCCGGCCATCCCCGGCGCCGGCCTCGCTGCCATCGGCCTGCCGCCGCAAGGCCAGCCGGCGCAGGACGTGGACTACAACATCGAAGGCGCCGATGTGGGGTACCGCTGGTACCAGCGCAAGCAGCTCGAACCGCTGTTCCCGTTCGGCTACGGCCTCACCTATACGCACTTCGACTACAGCGGTTTCGCGCCGCACGTGGCGAATGGCAAGGTCACCGCCTCGTTCACCGTGACCAACCGCGGCGCGCGCGCGGGTGTGGACGTGCCGCAGCTCTACGTGACCCTGCCCGGTTCCAACCGGGTGCGGCGACTGGCCGGCTGGTGCCGCATCAGCCTGAAGCCCGGCCAGTCCGCGCACCTCACGGTCAACGCCGACCCGCGCCTGCTGGTGGACTTCGACGGCAAAAGCCAGCGCTGGCAGCAACCGGCCGGTGACTACCGCCTGCAGCTGGGCCACTCGGCGATGTCCTTCCAGGGCGAAGGCAAGCTGACGCTGCCAGCAACTGCCTGGGCTGCGGATGCGTCGCCGGCTGGCGCGCAGCAACCCTGCACGACCGACGGAGCGCGGTGACGCGCGGCACGACACATTCCTGCGGCCTGCCGCTGGAGTGTGTCGGCCGGCTCGCCGGCGCCGCTCGCATCGCGCCATCAGGCGGGAACGTAGGTCAGCCTGATCACGTCCTCGACGATCACACCGCTGGCCACGAGGCGCAGCCGCGGCCGCGGGCCCGCGAAGAACGGCTTGCCGCGGCCGAGCACGATCGGGTGGAGGTAGATCCGATACTCGTCGATGAGGCCAAGGTCGGCCAGGCTTCGCGCCAAACCCGGCCCGGCGACTTCGATTTCGCCGGTGAGTTCGCCTTTCAGTTTCCGCAACGCCACCCCGATGTCATCGGCGACCAGGGTGGCGTTCGGGCCGACCGATTTCAGCGTGCGCGACACGACCCACTTCGGCTGGCTCCGCCATGCCGCCGCGTAGTCGCGTTCCGCCGCGTCCCAGTCCGCAAGGTCATCGTCCCAGTAGCGCATGACCTCGTACATGCCGCGGCCGTACACCATGCCCGCCAGGTCGCGTACCCGCTCCGTGAAGTGACGAAAGAGCGACGGATCGGGAGGCCCGAAGGCCTGGTGGTCGACGTAGCCATCCAGGGACTGGTTCATTTCGAACACGAGCTTCGCCATCGGAAATCTCCACTCCGGGTCTTCACGACATGCGCAGGCAGTCGCCACGACCGCCGGGGCTGCAGGATGCCTGGCAACGGGAAGGAGAATCCGTCGGCGGACATCGGAATGTACGCGGACGGGATTCCGGACAAGCCCCCGCACGTGCCCAGGCCAGTCTTCATCGTCACGACGAACGGCCAAGCCCGGACTCGACAAGGGGCCGGAAAGGTTTTCAGCCTCGGGCCGGCCGCGCCGGCATCGACAGCGCCCGCCTGGCCGTGGCCACCGTGGCTGCCAGGTCGGTACCGGCCTCCAGCACGATCGCACGTTCGTCCGCGGCGGGCTCCTCCAGCGTCGCCAACTGGCTGTCGAGCAGGCTGGCCGGCATGAAATGCTGCCGCTCGCGCAGGCGGCGCGCGAGTTCGTCGTGCGGCACGCGCAGATAGATCAGGCGCAATGCCGGGTCCGCCCCACGCAGGACATCGCGGTAGGCACGGCGCAACGCGGAGCAGGCAAGCACCACGCCCTTCCCGCGGCGCATCGCGATCGCCGCGGCGACCGCCTCAAGCCATGGCTGGCGATCCGTGTCGTCCAGCGGGATGCCGGCGCTCATCTTCGCGATGTTCGCCGCGGGATGCAGCCCGTCGCCTTCCACGAAGTCCACGCCGCACGCACGCGCCAGCGCGGCGCCGACATGGCTCTTGCCGCTACCGGAAACGCCCATCACGACGATCGTCGGCCATGCCGGCATCAGGCTCGCCTGCAAGACACGGCTCCGGAAGGACGGATCGACCCGTTGCGCCTGTCCACGGATCACCGTCCGCCCGGGGGCGCCACGCTCCCCGCCGTGTCGACCTGGTTCGGCAAGCCCGCCAACCAGGCCAGCACCGTCTTCGACAATTCGAGGCGCTGGTCGGAATAGGCATGGTCGGTCGGCAGGTGCGCGACGCTCACGCGGGCGTCGCCCGCCTTGCGCAAGGCGTCGGCGAAGGCGTTGTCCTCCGGGGCGAAGCCATCGTCCGAGGTGACCACGAGCACGCTGCGGTTCTTCAGAGCGTCGACCCTGGCCTGGAACGACCAGCCGGCGGCGTGCTGCAGCAGCTCACGGGCCAAGCCATCGGGCGTGCATCCGGCCAGCGGCGCCATGCCTGCGCCGGCAAGCGCCGCGCCGGCGCGGGCAATCGCCTCGTGCTCGCCCTGCGTGGCCCGCAGCGACTGCATGCGTCCACCGAGATCGACGGCGGAAATCGTGGCGAAGGCCTTGATGGCCGGATCGCCGGCCGCCGCTTCCACCGCCATGAAACCGCCCATGCTGTGGCCGATCAGCACGATGCGGCCCGGGTCGAGCCGCAGCTTGCCGGCGACGCCGGGTTGGCGCAGGTAGGCCAGCGCGGCCGCGGCGTCCTCGATGCCGTGCGAGAACGAAAAGTCGCCCGGCGTGCCCCACGAGCCGCGGTAGTCGAAATACAGCACGTCCCAGCCCGCGCGGCGCATGTCCTGCGCCAGGTCGAGGTTGCGCTCGTAGCCCGGGAGGCCGTGCAACAGGACCACCGCCGGATGCGGCCCGACGCCGGCGGCGACATAGACCAGCGCATTCATCGACGCGCCATGGCTGGGGATCTGCATCGTCTGCATCTCCGCCCGGTCGCCTCCCTCGAGGTCAGCGACGACGCGGTTGTCCGTCGCCGGTTGCGCGTGGAGCGGCGCGGGTGCCGGGCCAAGGATGCCGGCGAGGGCAAGCGAGAAGGCGATGGTGGTCGCAGCGCGATGCATGGCGGATTTCCACGGGTCGCCACGAGCGCTGCTGCGCCCGTGGCACGGTCGGCGGACTGTAGCAAAAACCGGGCGGCTTCCGGCCCATGCGGCGGAGCCACTTTAGGTCGCCGCAAACGCCACCATCTACGACATAGCCCCGTCGCCGGAGATCGCCATGACCACCTACCGCAAGACGCCCGAGGCACTGGCCGCGCTCACGCCCGAGCAGTACCGGGTGACCCAGCAGGGCGCCACCGAATACCCCGGTACCGGCGAATACCTGCACCACTCGGCGGCCGGCATCTATGTCGACGTGGTGTCCGGCGAACCGCTGTTCGCCTCGTCGGACAAGTTCGAGTCCGGTTGCGGCTGGCCCAGCTTCACCCGGCCGATCGAGCCGGCCAGCGTGCAGGAACTGCGCGACACCTCGCACGGCATGATCCGCACCGAGGTGCGCTCCGCGCACGGCGACAGCCACCTCGGCCACGTCTTTCCCGACGGCCCGCGCGAGCGCGGCGGCCTGCGCTACTGCATCAACTCCGCCTCGCTGCGCTTCATACCGCGCGAGGCGATGGAGGCCGAAGGCTACGGCCGCTACCTGGACCAGTTGGAGGACGCGCGATGAGCAGCGAACGCGCCATCCTCGCCGGCGGCTGCTTCTGGGGCATGCAAGAGCTGATCCGGCAGCAGCCGGGCGTGCTCTCCACCCGCGTGGGCTATGCCGGCGGCGACGTGCCGCACGCCACCTACCGCCACCACGGCACGCATGCCGAGGCGGTGGAGATCGTGTTCGACCCGGCGCGCACGAGCTACCGCGCGCTGCTGGAATTCTTCTTCCAGATCCACGACCCCAGCACGCCGAACCGGCAGGGCAACGACCGCGGCAGCTCGTACCGCTCGATGATCCTCTACACCAGCGAGGCGCAGAAACGCATCGCCGGAGAAACCATCGCCGACGTGGACGCCTCCGGCCTGTGGCCGGGCAAGGCGGTGACCGAGATCGCGCCGGCGGGCGATTTCTGGGAGGCCGAACCGGAGCACCAGGACTACCTGCAGCACTACCCCGGCGGCTACACCTGCCACTACCCGCGGCCGGGCTGGCGCCTGCCGCACAAGGAAGCCGCGGCCCACTGAATCGCGCCGCCGCCAGCCACGCGCGTGGCCGACCATGACGGCGCATGCCGCGAACCGGCCCATCAAGCCCCGCCCCCGTGTTCCGGTACGCAGGGCGGAACTTGGTCCGCCACCTTCCCGATGATTGGTCCCGGCCGAGCATGTTCAACAAGATCAGAAACTGGCGTGCGCAGCGCATCGTTGCCCGGCGCCCGATCGCAGAGGCGCTCTGGCGGGACGCATTGCGGCGCTGCGCGCCCGCACGCCGGCTGGGCGCCTCCGACCAGGCCACGCTGCGCGTGCTGGCGACGTTGTTCCTGGAGCGCAAGTCGCTGGAGCCGGTCAAGGGGCTGGAACTGGACGACGCCGACCGCGTGCTGCTCGCCACCCACGCCTGTCTGCCCATCCTGAAACTGGGCCTGGACTGGTACGACGGTTGGCACAGCCTCATCGTCTATCCCGGTGCGTTCATCCCAGGCCGCACGCATACCGACGCCGCCGGCGTGGAACACCGCACCCGCACCGTGATGGCCGGCGAAGCGTGGGGACGCGGGCCGGTGATCGTCTCGTGGGCGGATGTGCTGCATGGCGGAACGCGGCCGGGCCACAATGTGGTCGTCCATGAAATGGCGCACAAGCTCGACATGCTCAACGGCGACGCCAACGGTTTCCCGCCCCTGCATCGGCGCATGGATCGCCGCGTGTGGACGCGGGTCTTCTCAGGCGCGTGGGATCGCCTGCAGGAAGACCGGCGCAACGGAGCCGAGTTGCCGATCGACCCGTATGCGCTGGAAAGCCCGGCCGAATTCTTCGCGGTGGCCAGCGAGCACTTCTTCGAAAGTCCGGCCAACTTGCGTGAGCACTTGCCGGAGGTCTACCGGCAGCTCGAGCTGTTCTACCGGCAGCATCCGTTCTGAGTGAGCGCGTGGCATCCCGGACGGGGCCGGGTCACTTCAGCGACAACGCGTTCCTACCCAAAACTGGGAGACGTCGGAACGACTGGGAACTCCAATCCGCTGCCGGTGGTCGAGTTCAGAGCGTACCGGGTGCGGACGCGCCTCGGGAAAGGGAACTCAATGAAATGGCAGACGTGTAAGGTCATCGTTTTTGCAGCAGGCTTGCTGGGTGCAACGCAGGCGTTCGGGTCCGACGCGGTCAGCGCCTCCAAGGGAGATCAGGATCTGTCGGCACTACGCGCTTTATGGAATAGCTACGAGCACGCCGTGGCAAGGAAAGACGCCACGGCCTTGCTCGACATGCATTTGAGCGCAGAGGCGCCCGTGATGGGAGGCTTCGCCCCCAGGTCCTACGCGCTCGTGATCGCCGCCAACAAGCAGCCCGTGCCGCGCATCCTTCTGGTTACCGCAAAGGAAGACGCCGCTGGCGAAGTGAAACTTCCGCCCGTCCAGATCGAAAATCTCGACATTCATTCCGACGGCGAGATCGGGGCGGTCTCATTCGACTACAGGGCGAAGGTGGGGCACGGGCACATCATTTGGACAACGGTCCTCACCAACAAGGAATGGAGAATTGCTTCCGTGGTCCATTCGATCAACCTGCCCGCGGCAGATCACGCGGTGGCCGCAGGTTGAACTAACCAAGGGGCCCGATGGCACCCGCCTCGGGCCGCAAGCGAAGCATCGTGCCGAGAAACCCTTCGACTCTGGCCCTACGGGCCTACGCGAACCGATGAAACTGATCACTTGAACCAATCGGCCGTGTGGACGGCTGCCTGCTTCACGGACACCTTTATCCGTGTCGAGGCACCGGCCATGCGCTCACGCGATTATGCCTCAGGCGCCCGCATGGGGAGCCTTCTTCAGTAGCTCGAGCAGGTCGCGGGTGTCTGGCATGGCGCTGGTCTTGTGTGCCGACAGGATAAGGGCGGCCCAGTCGCGCCGCATGCCTTTCGCGGTAAGCCGGCATACGTGCAGGCGAGTGCGCATGCGGGGCGGCACGGCCCAGGTGGGAACGATGCCGATGCCCATGCCGGCGCGCACGAATTCCAGGATCGGGTCGGTCCACTGGATCTGTTCCAGCGACGCGGCCACGCGGCCGGCGCGCGCCAGAAAATCGGCCGCGCGACCGGAGCGCTGACTGGGCGATTTGTGCAGGTAGACCACCTCGCCGGCCAGGTCCTCCGGCTCGATGGCAGCGCGGGTGGCGAGGCGGTGCCCAATGGGCACGATCGCCGCCAGTTCGTCGGCGAAAAGCGGAACGCGCCGGAAGCGCCCGGCCTCCGACACGGAATGCGCGATGCCCACGTCGATGCGCCCCTGCATCAGGGCCTGCTCCACGTCGTGGGTCGCTTCGCTGACGAACAGCAGCCGCGTCCGCGGATGCTTGCGGCCAAACGCGGCCATGATCCCCGGCAGCCAGTGCAACGCGGTGTAGCACTGGGCGCCCAGGCGCAGAACGCGTTCGCCGTGCGCCATCGCCTTCAGCTTCGTCTCGAGGCTGCGGGTCTTGTCGATAACCTCCCGCGCCGTCTCCAGTGCGAGTTCGCCGGCCGCCGTCGGCACCATCCTGCGGCCGACCCGCGAGAACAGCGCCACACCCAGTTCCTTTTCGAGCGATGTGAGCCGCTGGCTGAGGGCCGGCTGCGACAGGTGGAGTTCGTCCATCGCCGCGGTCAGTCCGCCGTGTTGGGCAATCGCGCTGACGAGCCGCAGGTGCTTCAGATCCATCGCGATATTGGCATTGGAGAATTGAATCAAAAGTATCACGACATTCCATTTGTTCGATAGGAATCCGGCCACTAGAGTGCCCCGGCCCTCACCAAGAAGGACCGATCCATGAAGCGAAGCCTGATTGCCGTCGCCACCCTTTCCGTGCTTTGCGCACAGGCGCACGGCGCCGTCGCGGCGCACGGCGCCGTTGCCGACCGCGCGATCGAACACAGCGCACTGGAATTCGAGGAGGCCTGGTATGCGGGCGATGCGCCGCGCATGGCCGCGGTGCTGCACCCGAGCTTCACGATGCGCCACGTGGGCATCGACCCATCCACCGGGCGCAGCATCCTGGACCAGAACGTGGACGCGAACCGGCTGGTCGAACTCACCCGGCAAGGCCACGGGGAAGTGCCCACCGCCATGCAACGGCACGACGTCACCGTGCTGGACGTCTACGCCAACGCCGCGACCGCCAAGATCGCCACCTGGTATGGCGTCGACTACCTGCAGCTGGCCCGATGGAACGGGCGTTGGCTGGTCATGAGCGTCGTCTGGGGCAAGACGCCGGAAGTGCACAGGCCGCCGAGCTCGCCGCACCACAGCTAATGCATGGCCGCGCCGAAAGCGCGCTGGCCCCTCTATGCGCATCAGAAGGCCGCCACGGCGCAACACATCCAACCCACCTGCAAAGGAAATTCATGCCCAACGCAGCCGAACCGCAATTCCTCAACTCCGGCAAGGTCCTGAAAGGAAACTTCCCGTTTTCGGAAGCCGTCAAGGTCGGGAACACGCTCTACCTGTCGGGCCAGGTCGGCGTTGTGCCAGAAACGCAGCAAATCGCGCCTGGCGGCATCGAATCCGAATCGCGCCAGGTCATGGAAAACATCAGGATCGTTCTTGAAGCGCACGGCTACACGATGGATGACCTGGTCAAATGCACGGTGTTTCTTGCGGACATGACGGAATGGCCGGCCTTCAATGCGGTCTACAAGGGCCACCTCACGGAAGGCCGACTCCCGGCACGAAGCGCCTTTGGAGTGAATGGGCTGGCCTTGGGCGCGCGCGTCGAAGTCGAGTGCGTCGCATCCAAATAACAGGACGCATGCGACGCCCATCGGCTTCGAGTGGCACGGTGGCCTGGAGTCCCATCCCCCATCCGAAGGAGATGAGCCGTGAGGAAGCGGCTCATCGGAGGGCAGATCATCGGCTCCCGACTTGAAGGTAGCCACGGCCACTCCGGCCCGCGCGCGGCTCCGCCCGCAGACACTGGCCCCAGCCTTCCTCGCCCCCAAAGCCGCAACCCTCCATGGTTGCTCTCCGCGCTCGCCGGGATGACGAGCAAAATCAGGGTTCCCCAAGCCGGGTTGTGCCTGCACCGGGCCTCGTTCACAGTGGGCAGCCATTCCGACGCGTTCGGAGTGTCGGGGCTGCAGCACGGGCCGCATCCCTGCCGGATTCGACAGCAACGCGCTCCTGCTGCAGGGCGCATCGGGGAGAACCATGAAGACTCGTCGCGATTTCCTCACCCAGGCGCCGCTGGGCCTGTTGGGTGCCATGGTGGCTGGTGGCGCGTTGGCACAGACCGGCGAGAACCCGGCGCCGACCACGCCGCCGCCCGGCTCGCCCGGCGCGTTCAACACCGCGCCGCCGGTGGGGCCGAAACTCTCCAGGGCCACCTTCGTCGAGGCGGAAAAGCTGGCGCAGGTGAGCATGACCCAGGCGCAATGCGAAATGGCGGTGGCCAACTGGCCCACCTCCATGGCCGCGCTGCTGGAGCGCCGCACCGGTCCGCGCAAGGTGGCGCTGGACGAAGGGCTGGCCCCGGCCACCGCCTGGTTCCCGGCGATGGGCCGCACCCACGTCGGCCCCGCGCACGACCGCTTCGTGCCGTCCAAGGTGGCGGCCGTGCCGCTGCCGGCGAAGGACGAGGACATCGCCTTCGCCTCGGTCGCCCAGCTCGGCGCGTGGCTCCGCGCGCGCAAGCTCAGCTCCACCCGCCTGACGAAGATCTACCTCGAACGCCTGAAGCGCTTCGATCCGCAACTGCGCTGCGTCATCACCCTGTGCGAAGCGCACGCGCTGGCGCAGGCCGCGCAGGCCGACAAGGAAATCGCCGCCGGCCACTACCGCGGCCCGCTGCACGGCATCCCGTGGGGCGCGAAGGACTTGCTCGACACCGCCGGCATCGCCACCACCTACGGCGCCGAACCGTTCCGCCACCGCGTGCCGAAGGACGACGGCGCGGTCACCCGCAAGCTCAACGCCGCCGGCGCGGTGCTGGTGGCCAAGCTCAGCCTGGGCGCGCTGGCGCTCAACGACATCTGGTTCGGCGGCCAGACCATGAACCCGTGGCTGCTCGAGGAAGGCGCCTCCGGCTCCAGCGCCGGCCCGGCCTCGGCCACGGCCGCCGGACTGGTGGCGTTCGCCATCGGCAGCGAAACCCAAGGCAGCATCATCAGCCCGTGCATGCGCTGCGGCACCACCGGCCTGCGCCCCACCTATGGCCGCGTGCCGCGCACCGGCGCGATGACCCTGTGCTGGACCATGGACAAGCTCGGCCCCATCGCCCGCTCGGTGGAAGACACCTTGCTGGTGCTCGATGCCATCCGCGGCACCGACCCCGGCGACAGCGCCAGCGTGGCCGCGCACCTGGACTACGACTCGGCCGAGTCCATCAAGGGCCTGAAGGTGGGCTACTTCCCCGGCTGGATGAAAGAGGCACCGGCCACCGACCTCGACCGCGCCGCGCTGACCCAACTGCGCGCGCTGGGCCTGGTGCCTACCGAAGTGTCCCTGCCCGACTGGCCGTACGACGACCTCAACGTGCTGCTGTTCGCCGAGGCCGCCGCCGCCTTCGAGGAGCTCACCCTCTCCGGCGCCACCGACCGGATGCGCGTGCAGACCCCGGATGCCTGGCCCAACCTGTTCCGCGAATCGCGCTTCCTCTCCGCCGTGGACTTCGTGCAGGCTGACCGCCTGCGCCGCAAGGTGGCCAGGGAGATGGAACGCGTGATGGGCGAAGTCGACCTGCTGCTCGTGCCCTCGCTGCGCGACGAGATGATGGTGATCTCCAACATGGCCGGCCAGCCCTCGCTCACTCTGCGCACCGGCTTCGTGGAAGTGAGTCAGGTCCGTAGCGACTGGGCGCCCGACCCGAAGCACCCGCTGCCGAAGCTGGCCAGGCCGCACCGCGTGCCCTACGGCGTCACCCTGATCGGCCGGCTGTTCGAGGAAGGCACGCTGGGCCGCGTCGGCCGCGCGCTGGAGGCGAAGGCGGCGGTGGCCGGGGAGCGGCCGCCGGGGTTCTGATCGGCGTGGACTGATCTGGAAGGCGGTACGCGCCAGCTTGATGAGAGCGCGCTCCGACGCCTGCTTCGGACCTCCGCGATGGCCGGGCCGGCCATCGCGGAGCATCCCTTTCCACGACGTCACCGCAGGGTGACGTCATTCGCTTTTACGGCAGCCACTGGGCCCGAATGGTCAGGCCGGTAACGGCGGTCCGGGCATGCACCAGGACGTAGTACGTACCAGGCTTCGGATTGCTCCAGGTGCACAACTCGTTGTTGCCGGCATGGTACGAGCGGCAGTCGTAGCTGCTCAGCGTCGGCGCCGAGCCGTATTTGACGTACAGATCGGCGTTGCCCGTTCCGTTCACGGTCATCACCTCGCTGTAGGTGGCGCCGCTGGGGATCGTCACGGTGTACCGCAGGTCCCCACCCGTGGCGATCTTCAAGCCGCTCACGGGGATGTCGTTCTGCAACTGGCCGCCCGGGGCCGGGGCCGGGGCCGGGGCCGGGGCCGGGGCCGGGGCCGGTGCGGGTGCGGGTGCGGGTGCGGGTGCGGGTGCGGGTGCGGGTGCAGGTGCAGGTGCAGGTGCCGGTGCCGGGGCGGGTGCCGGGGCGGGTGCCGGCGCTGGTGCAGGTGCGGGTGCCGGGGGTGGCGGAACCGCGGTCACGGTGCCGCCGCCGCTTACGTCGAAGGCAAGCACGCCGTTGGCGCTGGCCATGAACGTACCGCCGGGCGACACGCTTACCTGCTGCTGTCCGTTGACGGCAGCCACCGTCACCGAATAGCCGGTCTGGGGGACCAGCTCGGTGACCACATGAGTGGCGGCATTCGCGGGCACCGTGTAGCGGATGGCCCCGCTGATGGGCGTGCCGGCGGCCCCGGCGCTGTTGATGACCACGTCGTTGCCGTCGCTGCCCGACAGGCTCACGCCCACGATCGCGCCCGCGTTGACGGTGACGGGCGTGGCGGAGGCCACGGCCGTCGGCGACGACGAGGTATCGAACACGTTCAACCACTGCTGGCTGAGGCCCGCGGTCGGCGCGCGCTCCTGCACCTGCCACACCTTCACCGGGCTGCTGCCCGGATACAGGCCGACCGTGGTCGTGGCCGCATTGGCGGGAAGCACCGAGGTCATCGCACCGGCATAGGTTCCGTTGTAGGTCACGTCCAGCCGCGTCTCGCCGGTTGGTGCCGAGCCACTGACCGGGGCGGCCGGGAAATGCCACGCCAGGTACTGGTCGTAGGCGCTGCTGCCGGCCGTGGTGCGGTCGTGGACGACGAACCGGTGCGGACGCAGGTACACCACCTCGCGCGACCAGGCCGCCACGGCCGGGCCGGCAGAGAACGTGCGATACATATCCTCGATATGTTCGGCGCGGGTGTAGACGTACGGCCCACCGTCCTCGAAAGCCGCGACGCGCGTGCGCACCTGGTTGTCTTCGGTGGTTGCCGCAGCCTGTGAGCCGCCTTCGACGATCTTGCCGCCGCTTTTGTTGAACACGTAGAAGATGTTGTAGAGCTGGCGGTTGCCCATGTAGAGCGTGCCGTCGCTGCTGCCGTAGTTGTCGTTGTAGATGCGGTCTTCGTCCGCGCTGCCGGTGGGCCCATGCACCATCCAGCCGCCGGCGTTGACCAGCAGCGGAGTATTGCCGCGCGTCAGCGCCAGGCTGCCCTGGTCGAAGTACTGCTCGCCCTGCGACGGGGCATTGATGTACGGCCCCGCACGGAACGACATCCAGCTGGCAGCGGTGCCCCAGTCCGAGCGCGCCGCCACCGCGTTCATGCCATTGGCGAAGTACGACAGCGGCAGGGACGCAAGCGACGTGGTGGGCGCGGCAGGGTTGGTCTCCAGGAACAGCAGCCAAGGATCGGAGGAATTGAAGCCGTTGGTGGCCGTGCTGACCTCATTGAGATACTCATGGAATACGCCCACCTTGGGCGATTTCCAGTACCCGATTTCGCCCAGGATCATCTCCGCCAGGCCCACCTGCGTGGTACCGGGCATCCCGATGCCGACAGGCGAGCCATCCGCGTGGTTGGTGTCGCGGTCGTCGAAATACGCACGCGACGGCCAGGTGAAATGGATCATGTAGTCGGCGTTGTCCAGCGGGTAGCTGTACGGTGCCGCCGTGGGGTGGACGATGTCCGTGCCGGTCGCCGTCATCACTTCGCGTGCGGGCAGGGTCATGTTGAGGATGCCGAGCGGCGCGTAGTTGGCATAGCCTTCCGGCCAGCCACCGCCGGCCAGGTGCTGCGCGTAGAACGGCTGCACGCGCTGGCCGAACTGGTTGGTGTACCAGTCGTTCCACTGCGCCGGCGCACTGGGGTTGTCCCCGTAGGTACCCAGTGCAATGGCCGCCTTGGCGTGGAAATAGCCGGCGAAGTAGTTGCTCTGCGGGTGGTCGTATTCGAACGTCTGTGTTTCGAACGACGTCACCCACGCATTGGCGGTGGTATAGACCTGCGTTCGCTGCGCCGGGGTCAGCAGGTCGTACAGCCAGTCGTAGCCCAGGCCATAGCCCACGCCGTAGAAGCGTATGGCGTAGCCGTCGTCGACGTTCGGATTCTCACCCTGGTTGCCGTACGGCGCGGCCGTCTTCATCAGGATATCGACTGCCTTGGCGCCGTAGGTGGCCGCAGCGGTCGGGTTGCTGGTCTTCAAGGTCTGGTAGCAGAGCGCCTCGGACAGCAGTGCCGGCAGGTAGGACTCGCCCTGGTAACCCGAACCGATATTGGGCAGGTTCGGGTAGGCGGTGCCGGTCGGATAATTCACCGTGCCGCCGATGTACGAGTCGCAGACCGACTTCAGCATCTGCCACTCGGGCGTGTTGGCGGCGGCGTTCTGGCGCAGGGCCGAAAGGGTCGGCGCATCGAGGATCAACCGGGGATGCGCCGCGGTCACGGCGGGTGCCGTCGCCGCGAAAGCATTCGCGGACAGCGTGGTCATCAGCATGGTCAACAGCGTGGCGCAACCGCCTGCGCCCACACCGCGCAGGAACCTGGACGGCTTGCCCAAGGCTCGCGGACCGGTGGCTGCGGCAGGGGTTGAAGCAACGGCTGGGGTGGAAGCGAGGGCTGGGGTGGAAGCGAGGGCGCACGCGAGACGCCCCGCCGGGACATTGCGGGGAAAATTCATTCAAGACTCCAGGACTTGTCGGTTCCCCGGGTGCCTGCGACAAGCCTTCGTCTACATCGCGGGGGAGTGGATCCGGATCCGATCCAGCGCCACAAGGTACGCAGGCGAACCTTTATCGATCGTTAGCCCACTTCAGGGCGACGCAAGAAAAACGTGATGCGTATCACGTTTTGCAACCGGCCCCGAATTGGAGCTTCCATCCACCGTGGGACCTTACGTGCGCGCAAAAGGCGTCAGGGCAATGTGGGCGCCGAGGTGGCCTGCCGAGTAGCCGGGTCGCCACGAAGTGTCCGGTTTTTGTCTCGACCCAGGCGCGAAATCGATCCGATCCAGGTACCTTCTGCTGTTGGAGATAGCTGCGAATCTCCGTCACCCACGCATCGGGCAGCACATCCTCAAACAAGACCCGACATGCCGCGGCACGGGTGGCGGGATCGGCGCCGAGCGCAAGATATTCGGGATGGGCGATCAGCAGCGGATCCCCCCGCTCGCCCGCATGGGCGCCGTAGCTCGACCAGGGATAGTCGCCGGCCAGGCCACCATCCAGGCACGTACCGGATTGAGCTCGATGTAGCGGCTGCACACCAGAAAGTACGCACCCGAGTCCACCAGACACACCTTGTAGCGCTCTTCACCACAACGTGCCCGCGCGCCAGTGGCGACCATTGGAAACAACCCGACGTAGCTGCGCGAAAACGTATGCATCAACCGCGACGAGGCCCCCCTCACCCGGCGTCAGCAGCAGATGCACATGGTTGCTCATCAGCACACATTGATGCGCTGTTGATCCGGCCCTCCAATACGATGCCCGTCCCGTTCATCCTGAGCGAAGCAAAACGTACGCTGGGAGCGGCCATGGATGGCCGCAGCCTTGAGAGGAGCGGGGAAGTCGAAGAACGTCGCGGGAACCACTTGCGGGCCGGGTCAACAAGGACGCCTCTCGAAGCGCACACCGGAAAAGCCCCGTCGAGCCGGATGGTGGGTGGTCCGTGGCGTGGTTCTCAAAACCGGGAAAAGCCTGCGGCAATACTCCACTGAGCGCCCGGGTCTGCCGCGTTCGTCGACTCGTGCCCTGAAGACTGCGCCACACGCGCACTTTTCCAGACAGGAATGGCGCCAAGCCACCGATCTGGTCAGGGAAAGATGGGGAAATTCAGCCGCCATCCCTTTCCCGGGTATTCCCATGAGGAGAGCTTCTGATCATGAATCCGACGACTCCATCGCACTCGATTTTAGATCGATTGAAATCATTCCCGAGGATCCGTTCGGGCTGCCTCGGCACTCCCCGGATACACCGCCCGCTCGCTCGGGCATTGGCCTGCCTGATGACCCTGGCCATCGCGTTCGCCACGGCGGCGACTGCACAGGCCCAGCAACAGGAAACTGGGCCGCAAATCGACGGACCGACGGCCGTCGCCCGGGCTCGGGTGGCCGCGGACGTATTGATGAATTCGTACGATCCGGGCAAGGCCTGGTTTCCCTCCAGCTGGTGGAATTCGGCGGTCGCCCTGCAAACCATCGGCGATTACATGCAACGCACCGGGGACCGCCGCTATCTCGGTCAACTGGACAACACCTTCGAGAAGGACAAGGGGGTGTTCCCGGCGGGCGTGCTGTCCGGCGATCCCCTGCTCGGCAACTTCACCAGCCGCGCCATCGACGACTCCGAATGGTGGGGCCTCACCTGGGTCCAGGCCTACGACCTGACCGGCAACCCGAAATACCTGGCCATGGCGGTCACCATCGCCAACTACGTCTACGGCTACTGGGACACCAGCACCTGCGGCGGCGGCGTCTGGTGGAACGCCGAGCGCACCTACAAGAACGCCGTCACCAACGCGCTGTGGATCAGGCTCACCGCCGAACTGCACAACCGGATCCATGGCGACCGGACCTGGCTCGCCCGGTCCAGCACGGCCTGGAAGTGGTTCCAGGGCAGCGGCATGATCAACGCCGACGGCCTGATCAACGATGGCCTGACCGACACCTGCACCAACAACGGACAGACCGTGTGGAGTTACAACCAGGGCATGGCGATCGGCGCCGGTCTGGAACTGTGGCGAGCCACCCGGGACCCGTCCATCCTGACGACGGTGCGCCGCCTGGCGGATGCCGCGATCGGCCCGAACGGACTGGTCTCCAACGGCATCCTGACCGAGAGTTGCGATGCCCTCGACCAGACCTGCGACGACAACGGCAAGCAGTTCAAGGGCATCTTCATGCGCTACTGGACCGATCTGGTCGATACTACCCACGATCGCACCTACGCAGCCTTCCTGGACAGGCAAGCCGAAAGTATCTGGAACGATGATCGCGACGCCGCCGGTCGGCTCGGTACGCGCTGGTCCGGTGCTACCAGCGACGAGCACCCCAACGTCTTCGATTGGCGCACCCAGGCCAGCGCGCTCAGCGCCCTGATCGGCGAGATACCCGCCTGGACTCCGCAAGAATCCCTGGCCGCGACCATGTCCCCGGCGCAGCCCGTGATCATGCCGGCATCGTCGGGAAGCACACCCATCGCCATCAACCTGGGGATCTCGGCCACCGGCTGGTTCCCGATCAACGCGAACGCATCGGTCCAGGCGCCCGCCGGGTGGGGCATCTCGCCCGCAGCGAGCCAGCTGCGTCTGCAGCCGCACGGCACGGCATCCCCGGTCGACGGCACGATTCCGCTGACGATCACGGTGCCGAGTCTGGCCACGGACGGACACCACATGGTCACCGCCACCGTGACGGCTGCCGGGCTGCATTTCAGCACCCAGGCCGACGTGCTGGTCGCGCACTCGATCAACTTCGACACCGGAACCGCCAACGAGATTCCGTGGCTATGGGATCCCGACGGTTCGCAGAGCAATGGCGTGCAGAACCGATTCGCCGACGGAACCGCCCACTTCACCTATCGCTTCCCGTTCCCGTTCGATACGACATCGGCGCATGTCACCCTGACCATCGACAACGAATACCTGGTCCAGATCAGTTCCGACAATCAGAACTGGACGACGGTGCTGCAGGAGAACCAGCGGATCACCGACGGCTCGAACAAGGCCGACCAGACCATCGACCTGACGCCCTACCTCGGGTCCGGCAGCGATGGCGCGAAACCGGTCTACGTCAAGGTGTCCGACGCGTTCCCCGACGATGGCTGGGGCGGACGCGTGTACCACGTCACCGCGAACTTCACCGAATAAACAGCCGGACCAAGCCGTGCCTGCGTCCTCCCGATGCAAGGAGGACGCAGGCCACGGGGATCGTCGAGCCTGGCCAGGAACTCCGGGACTTTCGTTGCGCGACTACCGCTTTGATGCGGGTGCGGCCTGGTAAAACACATTCAACCAGCCGCCGTTCCGCTTCATCCACAACGACGATGCATAACTGTCGAGCCGGAAGGCCTTCCCATGATCGAGTCCCGCCGCCTTCACGCGGTAGGTGACAAGCGCGGCATTCTGCGCGACGAAGCGAACCTCGAATCCCGAAAGCGCGCACTGGTCAAAGCGCACCTGTGCGTCCATGGCGGAGGCCTCGCTGGCGGCCCGGCCCACTACGCCTGCACCGGTAACCGTAATGAAGTCCGTAGCGTGTAAGGCCCTGTAGGCACCGGCGTTTCGCTGGATAGCCAGGTTCCAGCTCGCCCGCTCCTTCGCGATCAATCGTTGCGCGGTGCTGTCGTTTGCCGCAACGGCGACGGCAGGAGGGCTGGACTTGGCGCTGCAAGCGGCCGATGGAGCCGCGTTGGCAATCCATGGCAACGACAGGGCGACCAAGGATGAAAATAAAATTCGCTTGTTTGTCATGAATTCAGAATGACATTAGGATCAATTTTCCGTCAATCGAATATATTTCGGAATCATGGCCAACGAGACACACCTCGACCGAACAGACTTCGCCATCCTCCGCCTTTTGACGAAGGACGCATGGCTGTCCAACAAGCAGATCGCGGCAGCGGTAGGCCTTGCTCCATCCAGCTGTCACGAGCGGATCAAATCGCTCCGGGCACGCGGGGTTTTGCTGGGCGCGCATGCCGAAGTGAACCTCGAAGCAATCGGGCTGGCGCTGGAAGCCGTGCTGTTCGTGCAGCTCGGCAAGCTGGAAGCCGGAGCGGTCGACGACTTCGTCAAGTCAACCGCCGCCATTCCGGAGGTGCGCAGCGTGTTCCTGGTGTCGGGCCGCTCCGATCTGATCGTCGATGTCGCCGTGCGCGACATGCAGCATCTGAAGGAAATCATTTCGAAGCACTTCAACCGTCACGACGTCGTGCTGCGCGTGGAAACATCCGTCGTGTTCGATAGCCGGCGGCAACACTCCTTGCCGTGAACGGGGTCGGGTTGAGCTGACCCCGTTCTTCCAACGCGTGATCGACGTCGACTTTTCCGCGACGCTGCCTGGCGCCTTGCCCAAGGCGCGCATCTTAGCCACTGATCGTGCCCCGTGGCTCCGCCCGCTGGCGATGCGTGGTCAGGCCGCTTGCCACGTCTTCGCCAACTCCATGGCGAAATCGCGGTAGCTGCGCGGCGCGTGGCCCAGCAGGCCGGTGAGCCTGTCGGCCGCACCCGGCTTGCCGAGCATGCCGTCGGCATGGAAGCGCCCCAGCATCAGGCGCAGATCGTGCGCCGCCCAAGACGGCATGACACCGGCCATGAACGCCTCGTAGGCATCGAGATCCTTGTCGCCGTCGGTGACCGGCCGGCCGAGCACGTCGGACCAGATCGCCGCGAGCGCCGCGCCGGTCAGCGCGTCCGGTCCGGTGATCTCGATCACCTCGCGCGGCAACGGTGCCGGCGCCCGTGCGCGGCGCAGCAGCGAGGCCACCGCGATTTCCGCGATATCGCGCACGTCGGCCATCGCCACGCCGGCATCGCCGATCGGCATGCCGTACCGGCCGTGCTGCAGCAGGCCGTCGCGCAGCATGGCGTCGTTCTGCATGAAATAGGACGGGCGCAACACCGTCACCGGCAGGTCGTATTGCTCGATCATCCGCTCCACCGTGTACTTGCCGGTGAAATGCGGCACGTCGGTGTAGGCGTCGCTGTTGAGCACCGACAGGTACACGATGCGCTGGATGCCGGCCTCGCGCGCCAGGCTCAGCGTGCCGATCGCCTGGGTCACCTCGTCGGCGACCACCGCGTTGAGCAGGAACAGCGTGTCGACCTGCTTCAATGCCGCGCGCATCGACGCCACGTCGGTCATGTCGCCCTTGACGGCGGTAACGCCCGCCGGAAACGCGGCCTTGTCCGGATCGCGCGTCAACGCATGTACGTGCGCGCCCTGGACGGCCAGCCCGCGGACGACCAGGCTGCCGATGGTGCCGGTGCTGCCGGTAACCAGAATATTCATGGGGTGTCTCCTTCGAGGGTGAGGTTGGGTGGTGGACAGCCCCATCCTGCTGTTTCATCAAATCCCACGATAGCCGCATAATCTGGACATCCTGTCTCACCAATGGAACACCCATGGATCTGCTCGCGCTGGCCGACTTCAACGACGTGGCGCGCCACGGCGGCGTCGGTCGCGCCGCGCGGGTCACCGGGCGGCCCAAGGCCACGCTGTCGCGCCGGGTGCGCCAGCTCGAAGACGCGCTCGGCGTGCGCCTGTTCGAACGCGGCGGCCACGAGCTGCGCCTTACCGAGGAAGGACGCGAACTGCAGGAGCAGACGCAATCGCTGCTGGAGCACATCGACGAAGTGGGCGACACGCTGCGACAAGGCGTCCACACGCCGCGCGGCCGGCTGCGCATCAGCGCGCCGGTGCTGTTCGGCCAGCGCGGGCTGGGCCGCATCGCCGCCGACTACGCGCTCGCCTACCCGCAGGTGCAGCTGGAAGTGATCCTCGAAGACCGCTTCGTCCACGCGGTGGACGACGACTTCGACTTGGTCATCCGCGCCAATCCCGATCCCTCGACCGAACTGGCGGGGCGATGCTTCCTGCGCGACGTGCTGGTGGCCGTGGCCTCCTCCTCGCTGCCGCGCCCGGCAAGGCAACGCGACGTGCCCGTGCCCGCCGTCACCCTGCCCCGCGCGCCGACCGAGGCCACCTGGCCACTGCATCGCGCGCGCAGCCAATTGACCGTGGCCACCCGCAGCGTGCTGCGCCTCTCCTCCATGGCCATGATCCACGACGCCGTACTCGCCGGCGTCGGCGCCGCCGCCATGCCGCGCTCGCTGGTGCAGGCCGACATCGACGCCGGCCGGCTGGTGGACTGGGGCATGCTCGCCGGCCGGCCGATCGAAGTCTGGGCGCTGTATCCCTCGCACCGGCACGTGAGCGCACGGGTGAGCGCCTTCGTGAAGCTGCTGGTGGACCGCTTCGAAAACGCCTCGCCCAGCGGGTTCACGAAGCTCGCATCGGCGTCTTTTCCGGGACGCAAGTGAGCCCGGTATCTCCATGGCCTCATGAGCCAGAGGCGTCCCTGCCTGCACCATCACCGCCTGTCCCGGACACCTTTTCGCGAAGTCCCCTGGTTTGCCCCAACCATCGACATTGCGCCCCGCCACCGGGCCAGGAAGTGAACCTGGCCCCGTGTTGTTGTACCAAGCCCCAACCGTCGTCAAAATTTGCCTCCGACACCTTTTCCCTGGCTTGACCGCCGAACGCCAAACGACGCGAGGATTCCACGCATGTCACGCATCCCCTTTCTCCGCAGCACCGCCCTGGGCGTGGGCCTCGGCATGGCCGCTGCCTGCATGGCGCCGACCGCTTCCGCCGCCACGCCGGACACGGTGACCTTCGCGGCCAACAGTGTCTGGGCGCAGGAAATCGGCAACCTCGACCCTGCCGCCATCGCGCACGACTACACGGTGGCGATCGCGGCGGGCAAGACCTTGCAGCTCAACCTGCTCAGCAACAATGCGAACGTGTATTTCAAGGTAACCGACCAGACCCACGGCAAAGAGCGGCTCGACTCCCATGAAACGGGCGCCTCCACCTGGTCGACCCCCAACGCGACAGCCACCACGTACACGATCCAGGTGTACCTGGACCCTGCCGCGGCAAAGCGCAGCGAAGTCGCGAAATATGCCTTGCAGGTCGGGCAATACGGGGCCGCAGACCTGCAGCCGCCGACCACCGCCGTGACCTTCCAGCCCAACCAACCCTGGGCGACGGAACAAGCGAGCCTGGCGGCCGGCGCCACCGCGCACGACTACACCGTCCCCCTGGCGGCAGGCACGACCGTCTCGGTCCACCTCGTCGCGAATAACCCCCAGCTGCATTTCAAGGTGCAGGACCCGACCCATCAACAGCTGGTCGACACCGGCACGACCGCGACGAGCACCTGGTCCGCGCCGGTGGCCACGGCGACGACCTACACGATTCGGGTGTACGCCGATCCCGCGGCGCTGCCATCCGGACAGCAGGCACCGTTCACCTTGCAGGTCGGTCAATTCGCGGCTGGGGCTGCACAACCCGCCGGCGCGGCCACGGCGGCGGCGCCTGCGGCGGCCGCATCGGCCTCCCTGACTCCGGCCGCGCAATAGGCGACGGCACCGACCAAACGCCGGGATCAACGTGGGTCGGTGCCCCTTCCGGCGCCCAACACGGGCGCGGGCCTGGCTGGCGGACATCAGACCGGAGCGAATTCCACGTGCTCCGTCCCGGTTTCCACGCCCCGGTTACCGTCCGGCTACTGCGCCCCGCCCGGGCTCATCGCTTCTTTCCCCCGAAGCCAGGAAGGGCGGTGGCTTGTTTCATCCATGACGCGGCCTGGCGTTCATCGAGGTCCTGCACCGATTCAAGGTTCACGCCCCGCGAGTCCTTGCCCATCCCGATCGGCGTCACCGGTGGCACCGGTTTGAGCGAGGTGCCGCGGCCGAACGTCAGCTTGACGTGGCCGGCGAAGCCGCCGCAGGAGAAGCACCAGCCGTCGCCGACGCCATACCACGCCATGCCCCATTTCACGGCGCGCTGCAAACCCGGCAGCGTCCTGGCTGCCAGGGCATCCACGCGTTCGGCGATGCCGCGCTGCGGCTGCGGCAGGCTGCGGATATAGGCAAAGACCGGCTCGTCACCCTCCTTGGCCTTCGCCGGGCTGGCCCGGCCGGTCATGGCGACCGGCAGCGTCGTGGCGACCGCCTGCGCCTCCGCACGCGCGCCGGGTTTGCGTGCTTTCGACTTGGCCTTGGCGGCCGGCCCGGCACCGGGTTTCCCGGCCTCTTTGCCGGATGCTTTCTCGACGTCCACTGCACGTGCCATCTGAAGCCTCCCCTCGTGGAATCGTGTAGAGATGTCCCCGACACCTCTTCAAAAAATTAGACGCTTGAAAGTGGACCTGATCCCGTTCTTCCTCCGGTCCGCGGCTTGAACCTGCGAACCTCCTGTGGCCAGCCGCAGGCTTCGGCCAGCTTGCCGGCCCATCGCCTTGCCGCCTGCGCGTCGGCCACGTCGATCACGGTGAAACCGCCGAGGAACTGGGGATTCCGGACGTAGGGCCCGTCGCTGAACGTCAGCGCGCCGCGCGAGGCATCCGCCGTGAAGGCCGCATCCGGATCCTCCTCCAGACCGCCGGCGAACACGTAGACACCCGCCGCCTTCATCGCATCCACCACCGCCCTTGCCAGCGGACCGCGCTCCTGGAACCACGCTTCGGTGTGCTCGCCGACCCACGGCTGGTTGAAGTAGATCAGGTACTCGCTCATGTCCTGCCTCAAGGCAACGCAGCCCCGGTGGCTGCCTTCCTCTTCTCGACGAACAGGCGCTGCCTGGATCGACAAACGCGGGCGTTGGGCCAGTCATCCGGAAACCGGGACGACGTCAGCAATCCACGACCCCATATTTCCGGGTGACTCGGAAAAACGAGGGCGCTTCACTTGCCGTTTCGACGATGCCTGGGCAAGCTCGGCCGACAGAAGTCGACCCGAAGCGAACCAGAGGAGATGCCATGAAGTTCTCGCCGAAAACACGGGTGTTGGCAACCGTCATGGCTCTTGCGTCTTCGGTTGGCGCAGCGGCCACAGGATCGTCAACGGTTGCTCCTCGGCAAAACCTGGCTACGTCCACCTTGCTCGGCACCTGGTCGTTGGACACGTCCCGCATGGCCATGCCGCCCGCACAGCGTCCCAAAAGCGTGCGGTTTATGTTTGGCGACGCTGGCGGCAACACGTTGGCCATGCACGTCGATATTGTCTATGCCCCTGGCAACGAGGTTCATTCCGCCAGCACGTCCACGCTGGATGGGGCACTCTCTGCCGTCAAGAACAGCCCAGAAGCGGACACTGCGTCGTTCAAGTTGCCCGCACCCAACGTTCTGGTGATGGCGCTCCAGAGAAAAGGCGTCCTGGTGTCAACGCGGATCTATTCCGTCATGCCAGACGGTCGTGGCCTCACCGAGACGGCGGTCTACCCCGGGAAAAACGGCTCGGTCCTCATGAAAACGAACTACTTCACGCGTGTTCGTTAGGCCTGCAAGGATGGCCTGATCGGCGGCGGCGCAGCCGTCCGCCCAGTACGAATCATCAGGCGCCGGCACCCTCGTCGAGGGTGGCTGCGATGAGGTGCTCTGCGGCTGTGAGATTGGGCGCAAGCTCCGCTGGAAGCGAATACCGCGCGATGATTTCGGATGCGGCGGCAAACATCACCTCAACGTGGCCGGGTTGCAGCTCACAGATCAGAACTTTCAACGGCAGATCGATGCCGGCTCGCGGATTGGCGAGCATGATCGGCGTGCCCGCCCTGGGATTGCCGAAAACGATCAAGGTGGTGGGCGGCATCGTCAAACCAACCGCCTGGGCTTCCGCTTGTTGATCTATGGTGGCGAAAACCTTGATGCCTTTCGCGGAAAAGGCGGCGAGCAGCCGTTTCACCGTGTCGGCGAACGAGCAAGGGCTTTTCAGTTCAACGATGCCGTGTGACGACATGAGCGTTGCTCCTGACGCTGGAGTTAAGTGCGACCCATCAAAGCGGGTAGAGCCCGTTCCATGTTGCCATGGTCATGGCCCAGACCCGGTGCCTGGCGGCAGCGGGCCCCGCTCACCGCCACCACCTCAAGTGAGCCTGATCCCGTTTTGCTGGAAGCTATCATCTACGTGGCTCGCCCAGGCGAGTAACGCGCGTACCAACGACCCCATAAACCCGGAATCTCGCGCATGGAATCGGAACAGCTCACCTTTGGTGCTTTGGAGAGCCGCATCGAGAAAGTCCCTTTGGCTCCCGCTTACCGCATCTCTCCAAGTCGCCGCGCTCGATGGGGCAATGGCATCGGCATGGTGGCGGCCCTGCTGGGAGTCATTATCAGCAAGACGTTCCCAGCCAGCCTTACTGCACTTATTGCAGCCATTGTGTTGGTTGTCACCGAAATTGCCGCCTTCGCGGTGGCGTGGACAGCGGACCTCCCTGCTTTGAACCTGCGTCCGTCCAAGGAACGTCGCGAGTTCGCCGAAACGCTGGACTACGACCTGCCGCACCACCTTGCGCTGGTCGCATGGCTCCGAGGCTTCCCCCTGGAACGGCTGGAGGTGATGAGCGCCTTTGCCACCCATCGCCTGGAGCGGTTCCGAAGCAAGCTCCCGCTCTTGACCGGCAGCATGGAGAAACTGGGTTTCCTGCCCCTCGCCGCCGCGCTCTTCCTGCAATTCATGGGCATGCGCTCGCCCTCGCATGTGGACTTGATGGAGATCCTGCTGATCGGTGGTCTCATGCTCGCCTATTGGATGAACCTGCTGCAGGTGGGCGTGCGGCTCCGGCTGGAACTTTATGACGCGCTGCTCAAGATGGCGCTGACCGACAGCCATCCATCCAAAGCGTGAAAGCCACGGTCGGCGATACAGGGATCAATCGCCACGCCCATCTGCGCGAGGCGCAAACCGGATCGTTCGAGCAAGGTTGAATTGGGGTCTCCATCGAGTCGAGCGGAGTCCATCAAGCGGAATCGATTGCCCTGCTCGCTTTGAGCGATAGTGCTACAGACCTATTTCCCGTTACCGGAAAATGCCTCAGCATCTTCACGCCGGTTCCAAATCGACAATAAATCCCAACGAATTAATCAAAACCATGGACTACAAAATAAAGTCCGATTCCTACAGATTAGTCCCATCCAACTGACAGATTTTGCTTTACTTCCGCATTATAATGAAAACCGCCGGTAGCGCTCTGGCTGCCGGCCAGAGAAAACCGCCACAAAAGGAAATTCGCAAGACCAAAAGCAGCGCGGGCCGCATGGGCTGGAACCCATGCGACCCGCTGACCACAACCAACTTGCTAGGAGTTGATCATGGCTAAGCCCGATCATACGGCAGTCGCACCCGACGATGCGCGCATCCCCACCAACCCGCTCTCGCGCCCCTACTGGACCCTCGCCGAGGCCGACCTCGACCAGCAGGACGCCGCCACCCTGGCCGGCCTCACCACCGCCATCCGCGCCCTGGTCCGCGTCCTCACCAACAGCGAAGCCTTCCGCGACCTCCACACCAACAGCCAGAGCGACAGCATCGAACCCGGCCACTGCCCGCTGGATGCGCCCACCACCGAAGGGCTCTTCGCCGCGCTGTACTTCCTCAGCGAGCAGGCCGAGGGGCTTAGCCAGTTGCCGGTGACCACCCGGATCCATTCGAACGACGTGCCATACTGAGCATCAAACAGAGACCGAGGTCAGAGTAAACCCGAGATCAGAGGGCACCTTTCGGAGCTAGTAAAGTGCACTCTGACTCTAGTTTGTTCATATCCTCGGAGAGCCTTAGCCGATGCAAGGACTGTAAGACCTATGCCCTTGGACGCGAATCTAATTGAAGAAGTAAGGGGTGGCAGAGCGGTACTTTTTCTCGGAGCGGGGGCTTCGTTGGGCGCATCAGACGGGAAGGGACACACCATTCCCGGAACAGAAACGCTCGGAAAGGCCATCGCCGACTCCTTTCTTGGTCCCGGCGTGACCGATCTCGACTTTGTGCAGATCTGTGACTACGCCGCCACAGCTAAAAGTGGTCGCGAATTGCAGCGCTTTATCCATGACACCCTGACGCCTTTCCAACCCGCACGGTTTCATAAAAAAATTCCTACTTTCCACTGGGCAGGAATGGCAACGACCAATTTTGACCTCGTGGTTGAGCGGGCATACGAACAAGAACCGACTCGACTTCAGAGATTGCGTCCACTTGTCAAAGATACGCCAGACTTCATAGACACGATGGAGAAGGGTGACCTACTTTATTTGAAGTTGCATGGCTGCATCACGGCGTTTGAGCAGCTGAAACCCGGGATGGTTTACAGTACTGAAAGGATACTTCGACACAAAGAAGGGAGGGCTGCACAGTTTAGTCAACTGCTCGAATGGGCCAAAACAAAGACGTTAATTTTTGCGGGGTATAGTCTACGCGACTACAACTTACGGCTACTTCTAGACGAAATTATTAAGGATGGTGATGCCAGACCGCGTCACTATATTGTCAAAAAAGGTGTACTCGAAGTTGAAGGACAGTACTGGCAAGAGCGACGCTTTACATTAATAGATTCAACTTTTGAAGCTTTCATCGATGAGCTGGATGCTTCCATTCCCGGCGCGCTGCGAAAGCTCGCGGTCGCAAAGAGCGAGGAACCCACGTCCCTTACGAGCTATATTGCTAGCCACAGGAGGGAAAGCTCGCTACTTAGAAATTATTTAGAGACAGGAGCAGAGCATGTCTCCACTGAAACTGTGTCTCCAGATGGCACTCCACAGAGGTTCTTTAGCGGGTTCGATCTTGGATGGTATCCGATCGAGAAAGAACTCGATTTCTCTCGCCCATTGACGCAGACCATACTGCAAGAGCAGGTGGTGGTGCCGGGGCAACTGGGTGGGCCGAGGCTAGTTATCCTCAAAGCCCATGCAGGGGCTGGCAAAAGCGTCATGTTGCGACGGTTGGCGTGGGATGCCTCGCACAGGCTCAATAAGCTCGTCGTGTTCGTGCCAAGTACGGGCTACATAAATATTGAGGCTTTACAGGAGCTAGTAAATCTCGCCCAAGAACCCTTGTACTTGGTGATCGATGACATCACTCAGGTTTCCGACGGGGTCGCGGGACTCCTGAGTGCTGCCAAACAAGACAGGCTGCCGATAGTAATCATTGGCGGTGCTCGCTTTAACGAGTGGAACATTCGCTCGCAGAACCTTGATAGTGGCGTTACTGCTGAGTACGAGCTTCGATACATGTCACATAAGGAGGCCGAGGACCTTCTTGTACAGCTTGAGTTAAGCGATTGTCTTGGGGAGCTTAAGCATCTTCCACATGACCAGCAACTCAAGCAACTTGAAGAGGTATATGGGCGACAGCTCCTCGTCGCGCTGCATGAAGCCACTAGAAATGGGCACTTTCGTGACGTTATATTCGATGAATACAGCAAAATAGTTCCACGGGAAGCCCAGGTGCTGTATGCAGACATTTGTGCACTGCATCGATTCGGCTCCCCAGTGCGCGCAGGCCTTATTTCGCGTGTTCATGGCATTAGCTTTGAGCAGTTCCATGAGCGCTTCTTCCAGCCTCTGGAGCAGGTCGTTTCGCTGGAAATAGACACGCGGAACGGTGATTGGATTTATCGCTCAAGGCATCCGTACATCGCAGAAATACTTTACGGACAAGTGTTTAGGACCGAGGACGAGCGTTTAGATAACTTGGCCAAATTGATTGGTCGCCTTAATCCCACGTACTCGTACGACAGACGAATTATCGGCGACCTACTGCGCGGAACTCGGCTGGCTGAGCTTCTCTCCGAGCCACGACGGGGCATTACGCTATACGACCTCGCATTGTCTGCACTAGGCGAGGAGCATTACATACTTCATCAGAAGGGTATCTACCTGATGAAAGTGGCCAACGACATCGAGGGCCTTGCTCTAGCCGAGGATGCCTTGCAGGAAGCAGCAGCGCTGGCACCAACAGATCGAACGATTCGACATTCCATCGCGGAGCTGGCGCTTACGCGCGCACGGATATCCACCGATCTCATCGAGCGTGCAGCTTGGCGCAACGAAGCTGTTACAAAAGCGCAGACGCTGTTAGCTGCATCAAATGGTTCTTATGCTTACCACACCATTGCAAAGGCGCACATCCAAGCCTTGTCCGATGCCATGGACTCACAGGGAGAGGACCAGCTTTCGGCAGACACGATCAGTGATGCGATCAAGTCAGCCGAAGAGACAATTCGGAACGGACTAAAGAGATTCCCCGGCGACTCGCATCTACTCACTGAGGAGGCAACGCTGGCACGACTCTTAGAAAACGATGAGCGGGCCGAGCGTGCCCTTCACCGAGCTTTCGAAGGTAACAAAAAGAGCCAGCTTGTCGCACGTCGTTATGCGATTGTCTTAAGAGCAAGGGGGAAGCTCGAAGAGGCCAAAGAAGTCTTGAGGCAGGCTCTGGAATATAACCCTGGAAGTCAAGATCTCAATTTTGACTTCGCGCAAATATCCAGACTCATCGAGCCATCGATTGATGTGGAACGTCCAGATTTTTTGCTGAGTTACTATCAGCGCTCTTTCGCTAAGGGGGATAAGAACTATAGGGCGCAGCTTTTATGTGCTCGACAGTTGAGTTTAGCCGGAAGAATTTCTGAGGCGAAAGTCCTTTATGATGGGCTGAAGGCTGCTCCGGTTCCCTTTGCTGCGAAAAGTGCTGTCAAGGAAGAGGTATTGCGCGATCGAACAACTCCACGAGTCTTCAATGGAACTGTGGTGAAGCGATTTGGCTCTTATGGCTTTATAGAGCTCGATCACAATCGCATTCACTGTTATTTCGACAATAGATCGCTCGTGGATAAAGAAGAGCTTCCGAGCATTGGAGATCGGGTATCTGTCACCCTCGGGTTCTCTTTTTTTGGTCCGTCAGCACGAAATTTAACTGTGCTGGGCTAGTACACGGCAAGAAACAGGGTCAGATTCACTTAGAGCGTAAGCGTCCGCCGAAGCCACCTTTCCTCGGTATGGGCAAGCCGTTGCCATAGCCCTCTTTGGTCCGGAGGCAGGGCGATGGTCGGTATCGAGGTGGCATGTGGTTGGGCAGGGTCGAAGGACGG
>Ga0207702_10000168_pt1 | contig 78433 bp, 115 predicted proteins | sample KBSCornC62_FD_184302 | JGI IMG/M metagenome (GOLD analysis project Ga0207702, IMG submission 184302) | Corn rhizosphere microbial communities from Kellogg Biological Station, Michigan, USA - KBS Corn C6-2 (SPAdes) (version 2) | ecosystem: Host-associated > Plants > Roots > Rhizosphere > Soil ...
CAGAACCCGGACGGAAGCCGCGAGTTGTGGGACGAGCTGTCCGAGACGCTGGTCCGGTACGAGCCCACCGACGAGGACACCGCCGCCACCGACTGGCTGCTGGTGGCCTGATACACCACCCCCGCCCGCCGGTTGTCCGGCGGGCGTCGTCGTATCTTGACATTTGGTCAAGGTTGTGGTTGACTGCAAGCAGAGGGGACAACCGGTCCCCGCCGGACGAAAGAGGCACCCGAGATGTTCGAGTTCACGGCCGACACCACCGAGGTCACCGAGCACACCACCCCCGCCGGTGGCGTCCGGACCACCCGGCAGATCGGGCAAGAGGTCACCGCGCGCGGAACCCTCCGGGACTCCGCCCGCGTCCGCATCGAGCGGATCCACGAGGACGGACAGACCTCGACGGTGTATTACGTCCACTGCCTCCCCGAAGAGGTCGAGGCGGTCTCTGCGTGGGTCAGCTAACCCCACACCACCCCCGTCCCGAGCCCCCGCGACAGCGGGGGTTCAGGCGTATGACCCGACGTTCTGGGCCTGTATGCCCGTGCGTTTCTTACGCCGCAGCAGCCGGGTGACTGCCGACCCCACCGCGTCCACCATGTCGTCATTCGGACCGCGCGGGAACGACACCATCTGCTCCTCGGCTGCTCCGAGGCGAGCGGTGTGCACCACCCTGCCCCGCTGGTAGTGCGCCAGCGACTCGGCCGCGCGTACCCGCTTATCGACCGTCTGGTCGATCAGCTGGATCTTGCACGGCAGGTGGTGCAGGATGTCGTACCAGTGCTCCTGGCCCTGATTGATCTCGACCAGCACCAGCCCGATCTCAGGGAACGCCTCCAGGACCCGCAGTACCTCCGCGCGCAGCTTCTCGCCCACCAGCTTCACTGCGCGGGCGTACATCACCTCGCACATTCCGAGGTTGCCGAGGACAGCCGCCTGGATGTCGTCGGCGTCGATGGCCTTCCGGCGCGGATCGGCGTTGTCCAGCGGCGGGGACCAGCCCACCACCGCCAGACCCGTCCAGTCCGAGGTGGTCTTGGTCTTGCCCGCCGGGTCGATCGACAGTACCACCCGGGTCTTGCCGGTCAGAGACCCGTATTTGAAGTCGTCCTTGGTCCAGTAGTCGCCGTCCATGCCCATCGGCGAGTTGGCGAAGTTCTTCAGGAACGACCGGGTGTGGCGGATCGCCTGCAGGTAGGCTATCGGCCACTTGGCAGGCCAGATCGAGCGCTCCGTACCGTCGTCGTTCGTCAGGATAGGCGGGTAGTAGTGTACCCGCATATTCTGCTCGGAGATCCACTCCGGGTGGTCGTCCTCCGGCTCCGTGACCGATCGGACCAGCTGGTGGATGATCGAACCCGGCAGGGTCACCGTACCCGCGATCACCACGCGGGCGTACTCGGACAGCGGAAAGATGACGTCGGTGATGGTGGTTAGACGTCCCTGCACCTGAAACTCTGAGTACTGGTCCTCGCCCGGTTCGATGTCGTCCAGGATCAGCATGTCGGGCCGCTGGTGCCCGACCTTCATGCCGAGGGTCTTGGAGTCGGCGCCCCGGGCACCGAACACGAACCCCGACTTGCGGATCGTCAGGCCCTTGGTGTCGGACTGGGTGGCGCCCCGGTACCGGGTCGCAGGCTCGCACAGGTCCGGGAAGTCCTTCTGCAGCAGCTGGTTGTTCTCCAGCTCGTTCTTGAAAGTCTGCAGGTGCATCTCGGCCTGGGTGCCCGCGTCCGCGAATGCCGCGATGAACTTGCGGTGTCCGTGTGCTGCCGCCCACAGCGGCAGGATCAGGAAGAACCAGGTTGACTTGCCCAGCTCGCGCGGGGCAACGTAGACGTCACGCGCCTCGCGCGGCTGGCGCGTCGGCACCACCCAGCCGAGGGCCTCACGGCACCAGTCCAGGTGGGCGTCACAGAACGTGATCTCGTTCCGGGTGGCCTCGGACTTCAGGTGGTCGCGCAGGTACAGCAGCGCGAACAGCATCGGGTCGAGCTTGGTCTGCGCCTTGCGCCACTCGGTACCGGAGGAGGTGGGATCGGCCAGCAGAGACGGTCGGCTCTTCCACCCTATGTCCTTGGACCGGATGTACGATACCGGGTCGAACGTCTCGGAGGTCTCGCCCCGCAGATAGCCGATACGCTCGGACGGCCGGATGATGTGGGTGGGGAAGTCCTCGACAGCCTCGACCGGCGTGTCGATGACAGTCACTCGATCAGCTGCGGCTCTGTACCGGCGGGCACCAGCTTCGCCAGCGCCCCGGGGGTGACGTACCCCGGCCACTCACTCGGGGGGAACAGCGGCCAACCGGCCTTGTCAGCGCAGGCCGTGGCCAGCTGGGAGCAGACCACGTGGTGGCTGTGCTCGACCACGGCCTCCAGCAGGCGGGCTACCGGCAGGTGCAGGTGGTGGGCGGCGATCGCGGCGTAGTCGGTGAACGAGTACGGCAGACCGACGTAGGTCACCGCAGCCATCATCACTGCAGTGGTGTACTGCTCCGGGCACGGCAGCCACAGGACCTTCCGGCCCCGGTACTCCTCCAGACCGGCAAACCGGGTACCGCCCGGCTCAGCCTCGACCACAGTCGACAGGGCGGCCTGGGAGCCGCGCTGATATAACACGAACGCGTGCTCGTAGTCCTCGAACCCGTCGCCGTCGAGCCACTGGCCGACCCGGATGGCCTCGCCGACCACACCCTCGACTTTAACCAGCCCAATCGAACCCGCAGGCGGAAGCGTGCTCATATCTTACTCGACCTTTCTGTGCATAGCGGTCTGGCGTTTACCGGTACGGTTTCACCTTGTGGCACGTCGAGCACTCCCTCAGGTAAAATACCGACCCGTCCCAACCCCGGCGTGGGTAGGACTGCTGTTGCCAATCGTGGCGGTGTGGGTACCCGAACCAGTCCATCAACATCTGTACGAACAGGTCCCATCGAGAAAGTTCCGGATAGTCCGGCCACGGACGCCAGAAACTCAACGATGAACCCCCTTGCGATCGGGCAGGCTATGGTACCCGGTCTTCGGACCCCGCTCCGCCACCACCTGCTCGGCCCACTTGTGGGCGAACGGTTTCTTGGTGGCGTACAGGAACCTCCACTGCGCCTTGCTGTGCATCGGGCCGGGGGACTTGCGGCCTCCACCACCCCCGCCTGCCTTCTTCTCCGCCACGGCGTCCTCCGTTCTCTGTAAACAGTCGGCTGATGTGACGCTTAATCAGCAGGTGGTGCCAGATCAGCGCTGGCCAGCACCACGCCGCGCTACCCTCCAAATTGGGCCAGACCTGGTCCCAGTTGCGCAATAGGGCGTTCATCAGTGACCCGGGAGATTCGGACCGCCACCGGGCGGACCGGGTCGCCAGATACCGGAGGACTCGATCTGGGCCACGTCCCGATGGGCGTCGGTGAGATGCCCGACAGCGTCAGAAGCGTGCAGAAACCCGCGCTGGGTCTGTGCCCGGTGGGGGTTGCGGGCGTGTACCTGGTCTGCGATGACAGCCGACCACAGCGGGCCGTGCCCGGGGTCGTTGTACTTCTGTACATACCCGATCGGCACCCCCTTGTGCACCACGTGCTGCTGCTGGCCCGGCACTGTCTCGTAGGTCTGGTACTCCAGCGCCGAAGGCTGTTTGGCGGTGGTCGGGTTGGCACCCGGGTACTGGTTGATTCCCTGGGCCGCCGATGGATCTGCCTTGGCCGTGCCGACGTCCTGCGGCCAACCCTTCGACATGCGGTCACGCGACACCGCGTTGGTGTACTGCCCGCCGTCTGCGTCTGCACCGCTCACTTCTTCGGCTCCCGCACCATCGTCTCGGAGATCGACAGATCTCGACTTCGGCCGGTGTTCGGCTTGAACCCGTGTCGACCGTAGAAGATCTTCAGACGGGATACAGTGCCGCCGAAATCCTTGGACGGAGTCAGCGCCATGGTGTCGCCGTGGGCGTCGGCGTGCCGGGTAAGATGCTGCATGATGTGGCTGCCTACTCCTTCGGATCTGTTGTCCTTGGGTACCACTATCGAGTGCACTACCACGTGCCCGGCGCTACTACGACTGACGTTGAGCTTGAGTCCGGGGTGCAGTTGAGTCAGATTATCCGACTCACGCTTGACCCAATCCGCACCGGTCGACCGCGCGGCCTTGTCGGCCGACGTCGGGCGGTGGTCTCGGTCCCACTTCTCCCAGCTCATGTATCGAGTTTAGCGCAGACGCAGACGCTACGCCACGAACAGGCGGTCGTCGTAGTCGGCCAGGTAGGTGCTGTGATACTCGGGGTCGCAGACGTCCGCCAGCGGGTGCTGGTGACACCGGCAGCGGCACCTGCCCAGCGCGCGCCCGTCGCGGTACGGCTGTGCCAGAAGCTCTTGAGGGCCGACACCGTCACCGATGACCGAAAACAGATTCACGGGCAGGGCCTTTCGCACCACCCCCGACAGACAGCGCGGCCATAGGTCCTGGTTCAGGCCGGTGTCGTTGGAGGCCCGGCACAGCCGGGCGTCGTGCCGGTCGTCCGGGGTGACTACGAACAGCTTGCGCCGCAGGTAGGCGAACTGCTCGGGATCTTGAGACATGGAACCCACCGCTTTGCGAGCGAAGAAGTTCAAGAACTCCTCCCACCGGTCGGCCCGAGGCTTGAAGTTCAGCTCCCAGGTCATGCCGTCGACCCGCTCGCGTGCCATGAACAGACGATCGTCGATCTTCAATATCATCTCGATCACAACATCGTCGTAGGTGCGCCAGGCATGCCCGACCGCTCTCGAGGCAGCGTCCGGCACACCCGACACCACCCCCGCCTGCTCGGCCAGGTACTGCGACACCGCCCGCTGATGGGCCAGGGTCAAGGACTCGGCCTCTCTCACCGTACGCCGCACCTCGCGGTCGTACACCTCAGGGCGGCGGCGGACCGCCCTCTTCAGGCGGTCGACCAGCTCCTCCGGCTCCGGTTCCCGGCTCTCGACACTCACTACACCACCCCTATCGTCACGTCGCCCACGTTGTCGCCGGTACCGGGCGGACACTCGTGGTGCACGATCGCCTGTATCTGGTCGATCACCAGGGCGTACTCCTGGCCCGGCATGTTCGGCACGTACGTCTCCGGGCCTTCGCACCGCAGGTGGCCGACCAGTACACCACCCCCTTCCGGTGCGCCCCGAACGGTCATCAGGTGGGCGGCTGGCGCGGATGCAGGCTCGGTCACCGCCAGAACCTGCTCCACCAGGACCGGCCAGGCGGCGGCGGAGGGGGCGGGGGTGGTGGAGGCGGCGTGGGGTTGCTGGGCGGTCCCACCGGGTATGTGTCGGTCATGGCTTGTTCTCCTCCTCTGGTACCAGCAAATCGAACTCGTCGCACCAGGCAACCGCCCGCAGCATCACCCACCCGTGCGGTACCAGGCCGTCCTCCTCCAGGACCTGCAGATACGGCCCGTCCGTGATCTGGAACCCGCGCCCGGTGATCGAGGCGACCAGGTACCGGCACAGCGCGCGCCCGATCGAGTCGTCGAACAGGGCGACGATCTTACGGACCGACGGCGACAGGCTGTCCTGGAAGTAGGCTACCGACCCGTCCGGCGCTGGCGACACCATCGCGTGAGGTACCACCTCCCACTCCTTGGTGGGGTGGTACCGACGTAGGGGCGTCATCACGGTGACCCTACTCCTCCGGATCGACGAAAGACGCACTGACTATCTTCTCGAAGCGCATCTCGGCCGACCTGCACATGCCCATCAGGGTCGGTACGGACGAATCGGTGGGCACGATGGTCGACGTCAGCGACTTGGCTCCGTCTTCGTCGTAGCCGCGCCGGTGGATCACCACCAGCACGTCCAGCACCGGCAGGTCGGCGACAGCCCAGCCCACAGCGTGCAGATACCGATCGATCGCGTCGGTGAGGTCACCGTCTGCTACAAGTCCAGCCATGGTGTCATCCTATCGCACCGATTGCCGGGGACGCAGGTACCCCGCCGGGGCAAACAGAACTTCAGCCCTGGGTCTGTTCGGTCAGCCAGCGGACGGTGTCCTCGACCTCTTGGGCCTTGTTCGCCAGCATCTCCGCCAGCTCGCGGTCCTGGTCGGTCTGCACCGTGGTGTTCTGGTCCACCACCAGCCGGGTCGGCACCTCGATCGGTACCATCTTCTTACGCCGGTCGTGTACGGCGTGCACCCGGTCCTGAAGCTTGCAGAAGGACTCAACGTCACCTGCTTCATATGCCTTCTGCATCAGCTTGAGGTTCATGGTGGTGATGGTGTCCAGGCGGTCCAGCTCCAGGTTGCGTACCGTCTCCACCAGCTCAGTCGGTATGTCCCGCTGGGCCGCTTTCTTGCAGCGCAGCGTGGCCGACCGTACCGAGATGTTCTGCAGCTCGGCGATCTGGCGGTACGAATACCCCAGCTGGCGCAGCTCCAGGGCCTGTCGCTGGCCCGCCCGCTGCTGGGCCTTCTCCCGCTCCCAGCGGGCGATCGCGGCAGCCGACCGGGGCTTGTTCTTCTCGTCCTCGGACACCACCTTCACCACCCCCCTCTGCCCGGTCGGCGCAGAAACAGCCCGGCGCGTTCCGAGTCATAATACCCGATTTCGGGGTCGGACAGGCTGCGGTATGGGTTACGCTCGACCACGGCGTACCACTCGTCCAGTTGACGCTGTAGACTCCTGTGCAGCACCCCGCGCCAGTCCGGACCGTACCTCGCGCGCAGGCGGGCGTGGTGCGCTCCCTGGTCGGCCGCCGCGATCGTACGGGCACGTAAGTCAACCGCCACCCGTATCTTGCGGGCGGCATAGCGCTCAGCTGCCGTTCTCTTCGCCACCATCGTTCCCCACTTCGTTCAGCAGGCGCAGTTGCAGCACCTTCACCACCGCCTGCACCCGATTCTTGGCCTCGTCGAGGCTGCAGTCCTGTTCGAGGGCGATGGTGGCGTAGGTGTGTCCGTCGGCGCGCATGGTCATAGCCGCCCAGTGGTCAGGCGTCAGTCTCACCATCAGGGTTCCAGGTAGAGGCGCGCACGTAGACGCAGCGGGTGTTGGTGTCGTAGGTGCAGGTTACCCGCAGGCGCCGGGCGCGGGCGGAGGCCTCGATGCTGCGGATCAGGACGTCGGGGTGTCCCCAGTAGTCCCGGCCCCGGGTCAGCACCCACTGCTGACCGTTCAGCCACTCGGCGAACGGGTACTTAGGTCTGGTACCCGGCTCCGGCGGCGAGGCGAATACAGCTGTCATGACGCCAGGATAGCACGCGGTTCTGGGGTGCGGCGAGGAGCGGAGAAGGCGGGAGTCGAACCCGCAAGACCCGGGGGCCTACACATTAGCAGTGTGCTGCCGTCGCCAAATCGGCGGCTTCTCCGTGCGTGTCGAGACCGGCCCCGGCTTCTAACCCCACCGTATCCACCTGGGGGCGGCTTCTCTGCGTGCTGCGGGATACGGTCCGCAGCCCTGCTCCACCTAGACCGGGGTCGGCCTCGACACTGTCAATCAGCCCATCTTTCGCGTCACGAGGGATACGGCGCGACACTGCCGCCTTCTCCCAAGCTCGCTCAACAGGCGTAGTCGCTGAGGCGCCGGGCACCTTGGGGAGTAAGCCCGTAAACCACGCGACGGCACTCGACTCCAGCTGGATGCTGATCTTGTCTCGTACCTGGGACCACCCTAGCACACAGCTTCTCCCCCGTGCTTTCGGCCACCGGGGGAGAAGTGTAACGTCGCGCTGGACCGTGGAGCTGCTGCCCCGTGGTCACTGACCCGGAACCTCTCTGGAGGTCGATACCGTCCCGTAAGCCGACGTCTCACAGCCCCCGAATCCGTCGACCCGACCCCTGCCACGCAGAGAACGCCTGTTGGAACCCGTCACCACGCGGGCTGGCCCGTTCTCGGTCCGGTCAGGGGGTGTCGGCTGTGCGTCCCCGGGATTCTACCACACCGGCACGGGCTTGTTCGTTGGCCGTACGCAAGTCCTGGAGCATCTGCTCCTTCTCGGCGTCGATCTTGGACAAATTGATCTTGAAGTGCCCGGCCAGCAGGGATTCGATGTTGACCGGGAATGGCTCCAGGCGTCCCCGGCCGTCGTCCCGGCACAGCGTAACGCCGCGCTCTTCGATCAGCCACTCCAAGAATGCGCTGACCGCGCGAGCTTCGTCCTGGACCGTCTCCATCTTGTCGTGCTCGGGGTATTGGCTCATGCCGAGCAGGCTAGCACGGTGCTTACGGACGACGCCAGGGCACCGGGGTCGGCCACAGCAGATGAACCGAGAGGCAGGCCAGACCGGCGTCGACCAGCGTGCCCGGCTGAAGCCACGCACTGTCGACGTGGACGGCAGCGCCCGAGAAGATCGTGGCGATCGTGAACAGAACCACCGCTGCAACACCGAACATGTCGTCTCCTTACGGATTGGTCAAGCTGTCCAGACTGTATCCCTGGTCGGAGGTGAAGCCAGAGGCGGCCTGGCCGTCCCAGCGTACCGTCGGCATCCGCTCGCCCGTGTGGCCGTGAACGTGCACGCCGGTGACCTCGCCGGTCTCTCCTGAACGCACGTGGCGGACGCGTGTACCGGCAGGGGGTGGTGTACCGCGCGAGTCGTCGCCCGGTTTGACGTTCGGCTGGCCGTCGTACCTCGGACCGGGGTTCATGCCGCCCAGGTACGAGTCGTACGCGGAGCTTTCGGCGGTGTCCATAGACCCAGAGTACACCTCGGGCCCGTCCGACGCGATCGGACGGGCCCGGTGTCTGCCTACTTGGCAGGGCAGCAGGTGCAGCGCCCGCAGTGCGAGGACGCACCGCACAGGCACGGCCAGCGACGTGCGACCTTCTTCATCCAGTTCATCAGATACCTCCCCGGTAGATAGTATAGCTGACCCCCGCCGACCGAGTGAGGAAGACGGGGGTCAGGTGACTCTTGAGCCTGCTTACACGCCTTAGGCTGCTCCCCCGGGAAACCGGTCGACAACGGGTCCGGATCGGTCGGGCTTACCAGCGAATGCAGCAGCTGCAAGTAGTCGTAGCGGGTGTCCGATTCGCACGGCGCCTTCGGCTTATGAGGCCGACGTGGTACTACTCCACCACACCCGCATTGGTCGTCGCCGCTGCGACCCGAGCTTCTTCGGACACATCCCTGGGTCCCACGAACCGCAGCGGCGACGGGTACCACCCTAGCACGGCGCGGCTGTGCGGCGCCACGCTCCGGGCAGCCCAAGCCAGGGCTTGACAACCGGGCAGGGTACTGGTAAGCTGGCCCTTGTCAGTTAGTCAAGTAGGAAGAGGAACCGAGATGAGCAACGATCTGAAGCTGGTGGAAGAGACCGACGGCGTCCTGTGGTCCGTGCGGACCGGCGGCACGGTGTTCCTGGTCGTGGCGCAGCTGTCCAACCTGTACGACGTGCACGTCGTGGCCGACGGCGGCGTGGAGCACCTCGGGCAGGTCGCCAGCCACGACGGCGCGCTGGGCCTGATCCAGGACGAGCTGAACGGCTGACCCGCTGCACCACCCCCGCCCGGCGGTCACCCGGCCGCCGGGCCGTTCATACAAGGAGTAACATGCGCACCGTGGACATGCGCAAGCCGCAGTCGACCAAGCGTCGGCTGTTCGGTCTGCGCCCGCCCGAGAACACCCGCCCGTATGTCCTGTCCTACGAGGCGGTGGACCGGTACGGCGAGCGGAAGCGGTACATCCGCAACCTGTCGCAGCGCGGGGTGGAGCTGATCGGCGCCCGGCTGGCGCAGTTCCCGGCGTACGACCAGCGGGTCGGCAACGTCCGCGTCACCCGACCGGACCTGGCGAAGGCGGGCGACCCGCCGCTGGGCCCGGACGTCAGCGAATGGTTCTCGTGCTTCACCCAGCCCGCGTTTCACGGAACCCCGGCTCAGCTGCAGGCCAACCTGCGGATGCTGACCTACGAGCCGCCCACGGACGAGCCGGAGACGGAGACCAGAACCGCGACACAGATCTACCTGGACGGCGGGGGCGACCCCGCCAACACCCGCACCATGGAGCTGCTGGCCGAGGCCGACCGGAGCATCAGCCGGGCGGCGGACAACGCCAGGCAGCGGCGACACGAGGAGGACGAGAGATGGCCGGGATCGAGATCCACCTGAAGGTGTTCCCGGACGCCTGCCCCATCCAGATCGAGGGCAAGGTCAACGGGGTCGGGGTGTACTACCGGGCCCGGTCGGGCCGCTGGGAGCTGTTCAGTGGCGGCGTGTCGTACGACGCCACCGGCCAGCCGGTGTCGCTGGGCACCTACGTCGACAGCGGACACTGCGCCGAGGGCAGCATGGAGGACACCGTCGCCGACGGCCTGTTCCGCATCTTCGAGAACTGGCCCGCCTGGGGCCTGGAGGAGGGCTACTGATGTTCAAGATATTCCACCGCGCGTGGTGGGCCTCGATCGCCGACGCATTTCGCGCGGGTGTCGAGGAGAGCCGCCGTGGCTAGGTGCGGTGTACACCAAATCCACCGCCGGTCGAACGTCCGGTGCCGCAAGCTGTTCGGTATCTGCCTGCGGCGCCGGGCCTGGCAGGCCTGGTGCGACTGCGGCTGGGAGAGAGTCTACCGCCGCAAATCGGAGGCCGTGTACCGGCTGTACGGGGGCCACCTGCGCACCCACGAGATCGACCTGAGGGATGAGGACGCCGATGGATAACTGGCCCGACGTGATCGAGATAGTCGCGATCTGCGCAACCATCATCGCGGTGGTGTGGATACGCAACCGCGACTAGTGGCCGACGTCCCGCTGTCGATATTGACAGCGGGACAATTCTATGATTGGATCGTCTTAGCGGGGCCGCCCGGCCCCCACGTCGAAATGAGATGACCGAGATGACCGAGAACATCGCCTCCCCCGTCACCCTGGACCAGATCGCGGCCGAGCTGTCGCTGTCCGGGATGGCCCTGACGATGGCCCGCTGCTACATCGCGTCGGCCGAGAACTGGCAGCGCGGAGACCTGGGCGCCGGTGCGGTCGAGACCTACCCGGGCGACCTGGCCGACCGGCGCGCCTACATCACCAACCCGGTCAACATCGAGAAGATGGTCCGGAACGGCGCGGACGCGATCATCGGCACCTGCCGCAAGGGCAAGGAGTTCCCGCGCACCCTCACCGCCGAGCGGCTGGGCGACGCGTTGATGCTGGTGATCGCGTGACCAGTCCGAACGAGCAGCTGGCGGCGGCCTTCGAACAGGCCGCCGCCTCATCGGCGTGGTACAAGGTCGACGACATCTTCGAGACGCTGATGTGGGTCTCGGCCGACGAGCCCACCCCCGCCGACGCGTACGGGCGCCTGTGGTCCGAGCCGACCTATCGCCGCCTGGTGTTCGTGTCGATCGCCAAGAACGACCGCGCCTGGTCGATCGTGGTCCGGCGCTGCACCTACCCGTGGTCGCCGACCAGCCAGGATCAGGTGTCGGCTACCTTGGCCATCAAGATATTGAAGGATCCGGAGTCGCTGTGGACCTGAATCGAGAAGCCGGTATACCGATCGACCTGAACCTGTTCGAGGTCATGGCGTACGACGCCCCGGGCGACGTTCCTGCCGAACAGGTCGCCGAGGAGATACGCAACCTCATCCGGTGCCAGAGGCAGCGCGCCCACCAGGCCTACGAGAGAACCAAGGCGCTACACCACCCCCTCCCGCCGAACATGTCGACCAAGCGAGCGCTGGAGATGATCGAGGCGTACTTCGGCGTCGGGCGCGGGGTGCTGTGGAAGTTCAACCTGGAGGCGCTGGCCGACACCAAGAGGACACAGACCCGGTCCTCGGTCCGGTGGCTGGCGGCGGTGCAGGTGTTCCGCCAGATGACTGCGGAGCACCGGGCCTACGTGCGCAGGTCGGTGTCCGACACGCAGCTGGCGCTGAACTGGGAGAAACTTCGAGTCGCCTACTCGGTCGACCCCGCCCTGCACCGCGCCCTGATAGACACCGACCCCGGCGGCTCCCCCATCCCGCCGCAGATCCTGCGCCAGCTGCCGCACGCCGACCCGGTGTTCCTGCTGCCGCAGGGTATCCCGGTGGTGCTGGCGGACGGGTCCGAAGGTACCACGTGGGCTTTCTTCGTGCGCGGCCTGGGTCTGGGCCAGTACTCCACCTCCACCGCCGACGAGACCGCGTCGCACTACCAGATCTGTGCGCTGTCCTCGATCGGACGGCCGGGGGACACGCCCACCGACTGGGACCTGTCGGGCGTGTCGGTCCCGCTGGACCACGAGTTCACAGTGGACTCGGCGTCCGACCTGAGTGCCGCCGAGTGGGACGCTGTCGAGGTGGAGAAGGGAGACCGGGATCAGGTCCGCGCCTGGACCCGTACGATCCTGCGGATCTGTCTGCCGGTGCTGATGTACTGCTGCTCGGTCAACGCCGACCTGCAGGCAGCTGCACGTCCGGTCCGGCCGCCCCGCAAGAGCGGCAAGCGCCAGGCCGAGAAGGCCGCACCGACGGCCCAGACGTACAGCCTGGGCTACCGGGTCGGGCCCGCCCTCACCAGGACCGCCGAACGCCGTTCTCAGGCCGTCCTGGCTGCCCGCGCCGACAACTCCGGCAGGAGGCGGCGCACCCACATCCGGCGGGCGCACTGGCACACCTACTGGTACGGACCGCGCGACGGTGTGCGCGAGGCCCGGCTGAAGTGGGTGGCGATGCGGGTCATCAACGAGGACCTGGCGGCGGAGCCTGTACCCACGGTGATCCCGGTGCGGTAGTCCCTGCGGGAATGCCGCCTGTTGCCCCACTGTTGGAAATATTGACAGTGGGGCAACCCCATGCTTGGATGGAAATAGGGGCCGACCGGCCCCGCCGGTCGAAAGGTTACCGAGATGAGCACACACCACTACTCCCCGTCCGTCGGAGACTTCGTGGTCTCCGCCTTGAGCACCGACTCCAACCCGCAGCTGCTGCCGTACCGCGTCACCCGCGTGAACTACAGCACCGGGCGCGGCACCGTCCGGCACACCGTCACGAACCGGGCCCTGCAGGTCGTGCGCGGCCGGTTCAGCTGGTCGTTGGCCGACGGCACCCGGCGCCCGGTGCAGTTTGCCGTCCCTAGCGAGCTGCCGCACGCCGACACCGCCGGTGTCGGACACTCCGACAGTCCCCGGGTCGGCGACCTGATGACCCCGATGGTTCCGGGCAACGCCCTGTCCGACGACCCCGACCACATCTGGGAGGTCGCCGAGGTGGCACCCAGCGGGACGTGGGCGCTGGCACGGCGCGCCGACGACCGATCCCAGTGCCTGCTCGCCAGCTGCGACTCCCTGGGGGCGTACCGGATCGACTACGACACCCGGATCTGGTTCGTCACCCCGGTCGAGCGCCAGCCGGTGAACGCCCGGGGCTGGATCTCCTACACCGGGATGTCGGAGACCAGGCACAAGTCGGGCGTCCTGGTCACGTGGTCGCTGCGCGAGAACGGACGTTTCATCGGCACGATGTTCTGTCACATGCGCCCGGACAGCACCCGCTGGGAGTCGGCCTACTCCGAGGACATGCCGTGGTCGACCCGCACCGAGCTGGCCGAGTCGATGCTGTCGCCGCAGGGGCGCCAGCTGCGCGAGGCCAAGCGCGAGGCCACTCTGAAGGCAGCGGCTGGCGACTGATCCGCCACACCCGGTCCCCCTGTCGGCAACATATTGACAGGGGGACAAATCTATGGTTGACTGGTCCTAGGCGGGCGAGAGACGCCCGCCCCGACAGAAAGAAGTTAACGAGATGGCACTGTCCGAGAACCCCGAGGCCGTCGTCCAGATCTCCCTTACTCTGCCGGTCGACCGGTTGCGGGAGCTGGCGGACGAGGCAGAGTCGGCGGCCAGCTCCTACAGCCACGGCGGGACCACCGACGCCGAGATCGACCTGGCGGAGCTGGTGCTCTCGCCGCTGGCGGCGGCGTTGTACACGGCAGTCCGCGAGCACGGCTGCTGACCCCGACCCCTACACCACCGCCCCCTGTTCAGCAATTGAACAGGGGGCGGTGTCGTGTCTGGTCAGTGACCGGGCGGGGTGGTGTAGTCCGGGTCCGGCGAGGTCTTCTCGATCAAGATCCGGTAGTACCCGCCCTCGACGAAGACAGCCCCGGCCGGTCCGTTCACCACCATCTCCATCGAGCCGGACGGCGTGTAAGGCGACCACTCGACGTTGTCCCGGCCGTAGATCGACGCGGTCAGCTCGACCTTGACCGAGGCCTGGTCGATCACCCGCTTCCGGGTACAGATGTATCTGGTCTCCACCGCCACGGGCGTACCTCCGAGTTGTTTGACTACTGTATCTGAGACGCGCGTCCCCAGCCTAGCACGTTCGACCCGTCCGGGTCGTCCGGGTAGAACGTCTGGCTGCCGACCCGGCCGCACCGCTCCAGACACGACCAGACATACCCGGGCGGGGTCTTGTCGTCGCCGCGCCAGTGGTCCGACAGCCCGTTGTGCGCGCACCGGTCGGCCGGTTCGTCAGCGTCCGGGTCGTATACCGGCAGCTCGCTCGGGTGCGGTCCTTCAAAGCCGGGCGTATACCCCATGTCAGGCGTGATCCGCCCAGTGCCAAGTGCCGCCGAAACGGTCGGCCTCGTCCTGCACGCAGCCGCCGTCAGCCAGCGAGTGGAAGAACTGCCCGGTGGGGTTGACCACATGCAGTCCGACCATCTGGGGCGTGGTGCCCGCCTCGACCTCGGTCACCGTCGCCGCCCGGCACTGCGAGGTGTACGCCTGGGTGCCGTCCTCGCGCACCGGGGTACCGTGGCTGACGTAGTGCACTGCCTGTCCAATTATCGGCTTGTTCAAGACATGCTCCTGTATGTGGGGGGCCGCGTGTCGCGCAGCGGCGCCGGTCAGAACTTGATCAAACTGGTGTTGGCGTATCCCTGGCCGAACCCGTCTCCGTCGCCGGTCCAGTTGACGATACCGTGAGTGACGTCCTTCACGAACGGGTCGGCGTGCAGGTCCACCACCTCCCCCGTCTGACCCGAGATCCGGTGCCGGACCTGGTCGCCGACCGCCAGCCGCTGGGTTTCACCCGTACCGGACAGGTCGCGCGGCAGCGGATCGGTCGAGCTGCGCAGTTGGGGCGACGCGTCCCGCGCGTCGTATGCCGGGTTGCTCATGTCGCACCGGTATTCCTGTTCAAGGGTCGGCTGCTGGTCGCGTCCTGGTTGTACCGGTACAGATCGTCGGGGGTCGACCCCACCACCCGCACCGAATTGGCCGCCACTCCCTGCGGCCAGCTGGTCTCCTCACCCTCCCAGCGAACCGTGGGGGCGGCGTGCCCGTAGCCGTGCTGGGCGTGTCCCACGACCTCTCCCGTCTGCCCGGAGATTCTGTGGACCACCCGATCCCCCACCGCAGGCGTAGGGTCCGTCCGGTGGCTGTCGGAGGCCGTCTCGGGGCTGTTCCGGCGCACCCCCAGCGTGGCCTCCGGTTCTCGAGGGGCGGGCTGGCCGGGCGGGCTGTAGGTCGACCCGGCCTTCAGACCAGAATCGGCCGGTGTCTGGTATGACTTGGCGGCTGTCGGCCGCGTACCGCCTTCGCTCATGAACCCAGCGTAACACGCGGTTCTGGACGGCGGATATTGTCACCCGGGCAAGACGCGCAGTACCGTGGGCGCATGGCATCTACAAAAGCATCCGTCGCACGCACGTTGAACACATTGGAGAAGGAAGGGTGTGAGATCGAGTCCGGCGGGAACGGACACTGGCGAGTCACCTACGGCGGGGTACTGGTCGGGTCGGTGTCCGGGTCGCCGCACGCCGAGGTCGGGTTGAGCCACTCGCTGCGCAAGATCCGCCGCCGTATCGCTCTGTTGAACACCACCGGCCGGACCTACTGACCGCCCGTCGCACGGCGACGCGCGGCCCGGCTACACCACCGTCCCCTGTTCAGCGATTGAACAGGGGGCGTTGCCGTGTTCACTTGGCCGCTACCCGGCGGGCTGCCGCCCACATCGACTCGAAATCTGCGTGCGCGGCCAGGCACGCCGGGTCCACCGGCAGCTCCCGGTAGTACAGATGCTGGTGGTAGGCGGCGTTGGAACCGCAAGGCAGTCTCTGCTGCCCCTCCGGCCGTTCCTTGCAGGCCTTCGCCGCCCGCCGGACCCGTGCCTTGCGGGATCGCTCGGCGTTGGCTGCCTTGCACCTGGTGCAAGCCTCCTCGTCTCGGGACCGGTGCAGCTCGTATCCCCAGGGCGTACCGCACCTGTCTGACATCCGGCCGTCCGGCGTGCGGTCGATCACGTCGTCGAACAGCGCCGCCAGTACCTCGGCCTGCGCAGCGAGGTCCGGCGCCCAAGCTGCCACCGCGTCGGCCACCCGGTCTTCCACGTCCACCATATCTCCTCTCCGGTCATGGACCGACCCCCGCCCGGGTCGGGTCGGGGGCCGTGTCGGCGCCGCGTTCTCACGCGGTCTCGGGAACCAGCTTGTACCCGCTCTTCTTCACGGTCTTGGTCTGGCCGCCGCTGGTCTGGTAGGTCGCGTTTCCCTTCTGGTCGATCACGGCCTGGTAGGTCCAGCGCCCGACCTTGATGGTGTACGGGGGCGTCTCCAGCGCCTTCTCGGCGACCTGCTGCTGCTGGGTGCGGGGCGCCCGCGACTGCTTCGCAGCCGCCTGGGCCTTCTTGATCTTGGCGTCGGCGGCGGCGCGCTTGGCGATCTCCTTGGAGGTCTGCGCGGCCATCGCCTTCTGGGCCTTCGCGGACTTCTTCTCGGCGCGCGCCATCTCCTTGGCCAGCGCCCGCTTGATCCCAGCCAGCACCTGGTGCTCGAAACCGAGGCCCTTGGCGAAGTGTTCGGCGCTGGCGTGGGAGTTCACGCCGCCGTCGTGGAGCACGACCTCCAGACCGGCGGCACCGGCCTTGATCAGCAGCGACTTCAGCTTGGCGTCGTGGCCCGGCGCGAAGATCCGCTCGGTGTACTGGGTGCAGCCGGTGCCCTCGTACTGCACGTAGTCGTTGGGGTCGCCGTCCTCCGGCACCTCCCCGATCCACGACTCGATCTCGTAGGCGTGGCACGCGCAACGGGTCTTGCTGGTACCCAAGGTCTCGGGCTTGGCGTTCATCTCGGACTCCTTGTGTCTTATTGGAAAATCTTGTCTCTAAAACAAGTAAAGCAGCCCATTGACCAGGTGTCAAGTTCGGGTCGCCCACACGCCCCCGTCGCAGTGCTGGCACATCCACCACACCGTGCCTGACGTGCTCAGGAACGACTTGCCGACCCTTTGCTTGCCTGTGCTGGCGCAGCTGCGGCAGCGGATCTCCGACTGGCGCTGCGCCCGGTCCCACATCGGCGCGGGCAGCGACGCGCTCGGGTCGTGTATCGACCCGCCTCCAGGTCCGAGCATGTACACCATCCTCCCATACAGAACGGGCCGGGGTCCACACCCCGGCCCGCCGCCAACCGTTAGCTTCCGGTCGACCCGAACCCGCGCTCGCCGCGCGACTTGTCGCGCACTCTGCCCCACTGGGGGTCGTAGCCGACCACCGGCGCGGGCAGCAGGATCAGCTGGGCCAGCCGGTCACCGGCGCTGACCTCGACCGTCTTATCGGTCAGGTTCTGTACGCCCGCGAACAGCTCCCCGGTCCAACCGGCGTCGATGACCCCGGGGTTGACCAGCAGTCCTTTCTTGCGCAGGGTCGACGAACGACCGATGATCAGACCCCACAGCCTGTCCGGGATGTCGATCTTCACCCCGGCCGCGACGTCCACGAACTCGTGCGGTCCGATGGCGCAGTCCCGAACGACGTACAGATCCAGTCCGGCGTCGTCGGCGTATCCCCGGGTGGGCAGCAGGTGCTGCGGCCCGGTCGGGGTCTGCACCACCCCCCGCCCCTGCGGCACGACCGGCTCGAACACCAGCGGCTTGTTGCTCATGGCCTCGCGCACGACGTCGGCCATCTTGCGCAGGGCCTCGCCGAAAGCGCCTGACGTTTCCTCGGTGCTGCTCAAGACAGTGCATCCTCTTCCATGTTGAGGTATCGGGCCCGCTCCCGGGCCGACACCAGGTTGGCTATCGTCCAGAACCGGTTCAGGAAATCCGGCTCGCGGTCCGAGTCGGAGATCAGGTACTGGACAGCAGCGGCGATCAAGATACCCGGCGGGCAATCGACCTCCCGCTGGTGGGACATCGCCGACTCGATCACCTCGCGGCCGAGGCGTCCGCGCGCGGCTACGTCTATCCAGTTCAGCGACGCGGACAGCTGGTCCTGGGCTGTCGGTGCGATCCGCAGGTGACGGGCCGGGGGAGCGGCGGTGACGCCGTTCACCCGGTCCCGACGGGCCGACCGCCGCAGGTCAGGCCCAGCGCCCATACTGCCGGATGTACTGGGCCATGAGGGCGTAGATCGCGACGTCGACCCAGGTGTCCTCGGTCGGCAGCTGGCCCCGCAGGATCGCGTCCTCGATCCGGTCGGCCTTCTCGGCGGTGTACTGGGCCACGCCCAGCTCCAGCGCCTGGCCCTGGTTGACCCGCTGGCCCACCGCCGCCGCGAACCGGTGTCCCTTCTTCGCCAGCGAGTTGCTGCCGTACTGCACGGCCTTGGCCTCCGCCTGCGGGATGTGCTCGGCCGCCCACTTGCCGACCCACTCGCCGAAGCTGGGCGGGGCGACGTTGCCGGTGCCGTGGGTGGTGGTGCGGGGCCCCAGCTGCGCCAGCGAGTGGGCCAGGTTGGGCATGGCCGGATCCACCACCTCGAACACCTGGGTCAGCTGCGGGTCGGCCGCGTCGGCCACCAGCTCCGCCTCGTTCTGCTCGCGGACCACGTCCCGCTCTTGCGGGCTCAACTGCTGTGCCATCAGTCGTACATCCTCTCGTTGACGATCGCGGTGTCGGGTCCGGTGCCGACGTACCCGAGGTGCTGGGCACCGGTGCCGAGGGTCGACAGGTACCTGCTGACGGTGTCGAACGTCAGCTCCCCTTCTGTCCCGTCTCTGGCCCCGGCCCAGTTGCGCACGGCCTGGTCGATACCGGCCAGCCGGGGCTCGACGCTGTCCGCCATGGTCAGCGCCATCCACACCACCCCCTGCCTCGGGCCCCCGTTCGCCCGGACCGCCTGCTGGACCAGCTCCGGGTCCCAGGCGCCGACCCTGCGCACCTTCCGGGTGACGGTGGTGTGCTCGTCGGGGAGGCCCAAATCTGCCCAGGTGGTCTCTCCCTTCAGCCACCCCGAGTCGCCTGCGACTCGGATCGGGTGGGGCCGGATCGCAACCACCACCTTCAGATTCAGCGGCCAGCCGCCGCAGTCCTGCTGCCACGGGGAGATACCCGCCTGCGCCAGGAAGTCGATCGCGCGGCAGTCCCCGGAGGTGACCTTGGGGTAGTTGCCGGTGTGCAGCCCCAGCCCGTAGCCTTGGGTGCCTTCGATCACCACCGACGCCCGTGCCGAGTCGTGCAGCAGGACCGACATCCAGCGGGAGGTGTCGCGCCGCGTCAGCTGGTGCAGTACCTTCGCGTCCGACAGCAGCATGCCCGCCGGTGTCGCACCCTTCGACGCCCACTCGTCCCAGGTCTGCGCCTGGCGCCAGATACGGTCGGAGCGCGCGGCGCCGATTCCTTTGGCGGTGGACCCGATCCGGGCGTTCAGTCCGTTGACCTGCTCGGCCGTGACGTGGGCGCCAGTCAGCACCGTGGCCGACCGGTCGACGATCAGCCGGGCGTCCACGTCGTATCCGGCCGCGTTCAGCTGTCCGATCTCGTCGGCCAGCACATACGGGTCGACCTCCGACCCGGCCGCGATCACCAGCGTGCTGTCGGCTGCGGTGACCGCCGCCACCGGCACCTGGCGCAGCCGCCACGGGTGCTTGCCCACTTCGTGGGTGTCGCCGCAGTCGGCCGGACACCTCCCGATCACCGTGTGCCCGGCGTTGGGTCCGCCGACCCGGACGTTCACCACCTCCTGCCCCCGGACCTGCATGTCCGCGCAGATGCGTCCGGCAACGGCTCCCTTGCCCTCGGACCCGTACTGTCCGCCAACCACCACGTACAGGTTACTGGCCATACCTACCTGCCTCTCATGCCCGCGCCGCTGCACGTGCAGGCGGCTGTACCAGTATTTTTCCCTACAGCTTGCCCCGTAGTCAAGTCCTATCAGGACATTGATACACGCCACGCCTCTCGCTGCTCCCGGGTCTCCCACGAGGTCGACACCCGGAACAGCCCGTGACGCTCGGCCATCTTGGCGTCCCTGCCCTGGCCGTAGCTGGCCCACCGGCGCAGCGGCCAGCTGCGGAACGGCTCGGTGCCGGGGTTCTCGTCGATGCTGTGGGCCTGGCGGGGGGTCTGCATCACCAGCGGTGCCTCCCGGTGGCGGCACATCCACCGGACCGCCCCGATCATCTGGGAGGTACCCATCTCGCTACCTGTCTGCTGTGCAGCCAGGTCGGCACGCAGCGCGAACGTCTCCAGCACGACCCCCCGTGGCCGGGTAGGACCCGCAAGGTCGTACCCGAGGTGCTCCCACAGCTTGTCCAGGCACTCGTCGGGGGTGCTGGCGAGTGCCTGGACACACCGGCCGTGCTGGAAGATCGCCACCCCGCATTTGGTCTCACCAGGGTCGATCGCCCAGAACAGGTCGGTACCCCAATCGATGGTCTGCACCGCGCCAGTACACCACCCCCGCCCCACCGGTGTACAGTCAGACTGACGAGGTAAACCGGGTCACCCGGTGTTCACCCACCGGGCCAGCTGGCGCTCCAGCTCCGAGACGTATCCGGCGGTCCGGTCCATGATCTCGGACGCCATCCGGATGGTGTCGTAGCTGGAGCACACGATCTCGACCTGCTGCTCGTGCTCACCGCCGATCCGGACGTACATCCGTCCCTCGGCGTTCACACCGACGTGCATCTCGGCGCCGTCCGACACCTCGATCACGGTCTTGACGGTGGTCACTGCTCGTCCTCCTCCTCGTCCCGCTCCGGTCGGGTCTCGACGGCCCACAGGACGCCGTCCCGGTTCTCGCCGTCGTCGACCTGCTCGGCCTCGGTCACCCGGTACACCCGGCCTCGGACGAACAGCCAGCCGCCCTCCGGCAGATCCGGGTCGGTCTCGCACAGCGCCCCCATCGCCGCCCAGGCGTAGGCGGAGACGGTGTGGTCGGACCTGAGGTCACCGTCCCGTCGGATCGACTCCCCCACCGCCTCGACCGCCTCGGTCTGGGCGCTGTAGTACCCCGGGTCTTCCTCGTTGATCAGCGGTTTCATTGTCCCTCGTCTCTCTAGTCGTAGTCCGGGCTGTCCGGGTCGAGGTCCCGGGTCCAGACGTGGTACAGTCCGTCCTCCATACTGGTTTCGGTGACGTCGTGCACCCGGCCGTAACCGATGAGCCACCCGGCCCGGTAGCTGCCGCCGTCGACAGCCGGTCCGTGCGCCACCAGCGCGCCGACCACGGCCTCGGCCACGTGGGCGGTCAGCGACTCCACAGTCTGTTCACACACGGCCTCCCGCGCCAGCGCCTGGCGAACCACCTCGACCATCCGCTCCCTGGCGCTCATGAGGTCAGCTGCCTAAAGCCCTCTACCGAGTTGGCACGGTGCTCGGCCAGCTGGGCGCGAACCTTGTCCGCCAGGCCTGTCGGCGCCGGGGGCTCCTTCTCGTCCCAGCGCTCGGGGACGATGTCGAAGTACATCGTGCGTCCCCGGGTGCCGTAGTCGCGCTCGTACACCTGCTTGCCGATCGCGGCGACCTGCGCGGCCTGCGCCGCCCCAGCCTCGTTGTCCGGAACCTCCACCACGATCGAGTCGTGGATCGCCAGCACCTGGATGCCCGGCAGCTGGCGCTCGACCTGGATCATCCAGGTCTTGCCCGACTGGGCCAGGCCGCCCTGGATCACCGCGTTGAAGGCCTTGTGGCCGAACTCGTCCGGACCGAACCAGCGCTTGCGCCCGTCGACCAGGTTCACGTACCCCGCGCCGCCCAGCGTGCGGTCGGCCTTGCGCTGGATCTGGCGGGCGACTCGGGGGAACTCCGGGTAGGTGTGCTCGAAAGCCTGCTTCGCCTCCCGGGTCTCGTCCTCCGAGTAGTCGATCCCGGTGAACTCCAGTATCTGCTTGCGCAGGGTCCGGACCCCCGCGCCGTACAGCGTGCCGAACACGATGCGCTTGGCCACGCCCCGCAGGTCCTTGAACCGGGGGTCGTCCTCGGTGACGCCGAAGATACGCTTGGCGTTGGCCCCGTGCAGATCCTCGCCCGAGTCGATCACGTCCCACATCGCCCGGCAGTTCACCACCACCGTGGCTATCCGGACCTCGCCCTGCGGCAGGTCCATCTCCCACAGGGCGTGGCCCGGCCGGGCGTGGATGAGGTCGCGCACCGGGATGTCCCGGACCACCTCCGGCAGCTGGCCGTTGTGCGGTATCGCCTGCAGCTGGACCCGGCCGACGGCCAGGCGGCCGGAGATCGTGCCGCCGGGTTTCGCACCGGCCCGCTCCTCCGCCATCACGCACTGCTTGAAGCTGGTGCGCAGACGCCCGTCCGTACCAGTGCGGTCGGCCCATCCCCGGTACCACTTGCCCAGGGCGGACTTGCAGTGCGACCACTGGTCGTACTCGGCCGCGCCCGGGTGCCCCGACTGCATCAGCAGCCGCATCTGGGCCTCGTCGACCGAGGGCACGTTGGTCTTCTCCGACAGCTTCAGCGGCATGACCCCGAGCCCGCCCTCGGACTTCGGTGCGAAATAGAACCTGCGGATCTCGTCCAGCTTGGTCGGGTCGTACGGGATGGTCTGGCGCACCCGCTCCATCTCGGCCTGCAGACGCCGGGCCCCCAGCTTGGACGTCTGGACGTCGTATCCCACCCCCCGCTTCTCCATCTTCAGCAGGACCCGGGACAGCTCGAACTCCTTGTCGATCTGGTCCCACACCAGGTTGGGGTTGCGCAGGTGCGGGTGCTGCGGGAACCGGGAGTCCCCGGGGTGGTCGCCCTCGGAGATCCGGCGCAGCTGATTCTCCGCCAGCAGCAGGGTAAGCTCGGGGTCGGTGGCGGCGTACGGCCCCATGATCTTCCACGGGGTCAGGTCGTACCGCTTGGTGAGTCCGGTACCCTGCTTGCCCATCGCCGCCAGCAATGCCTTCTGGTCGGCGTCGGCGTCCACCCCGAACAGCCGCTTGGCGGACTTCTTCAGCGCGACCGACTGGTCCGGGTCGAAGAACGCCTGCACCAGCATGGTGTCCCAGATGCCCCGCACGGGTCGTTCGTGACCGTCGGCCGTCAGATCCAGATCGGCACCGAACCACCCTCCTACGTCCCGATCGGGGTCATCCGCCATCAGCTGATCGATCAGCTCCGGGTCGTACACCCCCAGCTGCTGGACGGTCTGGCGCAGCGCCGGGTTGTGCACCCACTCGTGGCGGATGCGCCAGTTGCGGGGGCCGACCCAGGTCATCCACTCGTCGAACTTTCGGTGGTGCATCACCAGCTGGTCGCGGCGCTGCAGCCACGCCAGCAGCCGCAGCCACGAGTCCAGCCCGACCGCCTCGTACGACTGCTCAACCGTCCACGGCACCGCCAGCCGGGTCTTCAGCGGCTTGCCGTTCTTGCCGATCTGGTCCCGCCAGCCGTTGTTGTATCCGGCTTTGGCGAGGTTCGCCAGCAGCTTCTCGACGTCCAGCGGCTCTACACCACCCCCCTCCCGGGGGCGCCGTATCCGCCCGTCCTTGCTGGGGTGCGGGCCCTGGTCGAACCCCCAGGCGTACTTCAATATCCGACCGGGGTCCCCCGGATCCCGGTACGCGATGCTGGCGGTTGCCACGCGCGCGGGGGGCGAGCCGGGGTCGCCGCTGTCGGTGCCGGGGTCGCCGTCCGGGTGCAGCCCGTTGGTCTCGGTGTCGTAGGCGACCCAGGTACCGGGCGGCAGCTCCGGCAGCAGGACGTCGCCGACGAGGGTGCCGGATGGTTCAATCATTTAACGGCCTTCCCTTCCACAAGCTCGCGGGCGGTACTGGACGCAGGGGGACGCCAGACCGGGACGTACCCGACCGGCTCTTCCATCCGGTCGACACACGCCGGTATCTCCCGGGTCTCGGTGACTGGTTCCATGTCGACCAGGGTGGTCTCGGCCAGCAGCTCCTGCCTGGGCGGGCGGGGCGGTCTGGGCTGGATCGGGCCGGGCGCCGGACGCGGTGTCTCGCCCGGCTGCGGCGGCGGGGGCGTCGGGCCCGGGGGGCGCGGCGGCTTGGGCTTGGCCGCCCACACACCGAACTGCTCGGCCGCCGTCCAGGCGACACCGGCGGCGAACGACACCGTCAGAACCCAGACCGTGCCGAACACCACCAGCGGCACCGTGTAGCGCAGGGCCAGGCTGTCGACCCACCGGGTCAGTGCCCAGGCAAACGCGGAGGTAGCGGCGGTCACCATCGAGCTGGTCACCGCCGCTACCTGTACCTTGCGGGCGTTCAACGGCTGACCCCGCGCACCCGCATCGAGCCGGTGGTGGTGGCGGCAGGTCGCCGGGTCCGCCGCGTACGCCGGGCGGGCATCCGCGCCGACACCAGCAGGCTGGTACCGGCCCACACCCCCAGGATCAGGGCCACACACCCCGATTCCATGCTGTTCGTGATGAATCCGTGGATGTTCATCTCGATTCCTTCCCTGGTCTGTCCGGTCTGTCTACACCAGGTTACTACTGGGATTGACTGTCTGTCAAATCAGGGTTGGACAGGACCCTGCCCCACTTGCAGGTGCACCGGATGCAGCCCCAATTGCGGCTGTGCTGGCTGGGGGAGTGCCCGCAGCTGGCGCTGGGACACGACGCCGGGCTGTTGCAGCTGCGCACGGCCAGCTCGACCAGGTGCTCCAGCTCCTGGTCGGGCAGGTTGAACGCGTCGTGGATCAACGTGATCAGATGCGGATCGACCGGGACATAGTAGTTCTGGATCTGGACCAGGGTGGACAGGGGGATGCCTGTCTTGTCGGCCATCCGCATCTGGGTGAGGCACTCCCGGACACAGATCCGCCGGATCAGGTGGGGCAGGCTGTCTTCCGGACCGATCGGGGCCCACGGCTCCGGAGACGTCTCCGGCGGCCTCGCGGAGACCTCCGGGGTGTCAGTGGCCACCGGCACACTGCAGCCCCCGGGAGGGGGCTCCGGTGGCTTCTCCGGGTCCACCGGACGCCAGGCGCCCCCGTACACCGGCCGGTACTCCGGGAAGTAGCCCTCGACCAGCTCCCCCTTCCGGTCCGGGTTGGCGCACCAGCGGTCGATCCAGTTCTGGTCGTAGCTGTACGGGTCGTAGACCGGGGACTCGGTCGGGTGGGCGACGCGGTACTGGTACCCCGCCACCTCCAGATCGGCTGGCGGGTGCTCCGCCCGCACCAGCGCCTGCACCGCCTTGCGCAGCTCGTGGGCCTGCGCGTGGAACAGTCGCAGCAGGTACAGCGTGCCCTTGGCCAGGTCGTGCGCCGCGCTGGTCTCCGGGGCGTTCCGCCCGATCCCGTTGGCGAGGCTGGTGATCTCGGCGATACGGGCCGGGGCGTCGTCGTCATCGGCCAGCCGGGCCAGGTGCACACGCTCCTCCTCGATCCGCTGGCGGACGTAGTGCGCCCCGTCCAGCAGCTCCTCGTACATGTCCTGCAGCGCGTCCCGGCCGTTCATCGGCTGCAGCGGCTGCCCGTAGGTCTCGATGCCCCGAGCCCGGCGCGCGTCGATGTCGGCCTTCACCAGGTCGGCGATCTGCGGCAGGTTGTTCGGGACCGGGTCGGCCTGCTCGGACAGCGCCGGTACAGGCTCAACCCGGGTCAGCTCGGACGCCGGTATCATCTCGTCGTCCAGGCCGGGGTCGTCGAACCGGACGTGGACGTAGTAAACGCCGCTGTACGTCTCGAAGCTCTTCACCACCCCCCGCCCCCGGTGCAGCCCGTACCCGGGTCCCCGGTTCCAGACCACCCGGTCGTCGATCTTGAGTGTGCTCACTGGGTGCTCAGGTTGACGCGCAGGTGGGAGGCGATCGCCTCGGTCAGGGCCGCCGCGTCTGCACCACCCCCCGCCTGCAGGTGGCTGGCGATCGCGGCACCCAGCGCGGCCGGGTTCGCCAGGGTGCTGATGATCAGGTCCAGCTTGGAGTTCAGGTTCGCCTGGCCCGCCGTCAGCTGACCCTGGCCCGCCTCCAGCTGTCCGGCCCGGTAGGCGATCACCACCGACCGGACCGCCGCGATACCGGCCGCCTGGTCGGTCTCCAGGACCGTGCCCGGGGCGGCGTGCTTCTGCAGCTCGGCCGCCGCGTCCGGGTAGTCGTTCTGCCAGTTGGCGCTGATGGTGTAGGACATGTCGGTTCCTCCTGCGGGTGTGGCGCCGCTGCCGTACAGCAGCTGCTGGAACTGTTCGGGTGTGCCTAGGTAGGCGTTGTAGTCCAGCGGCTGGCCGCCGTCGGACGCTTTGTTCGTGTACTGGGCGATCTCGACCGGGACGCCGCCGTAGGCCTCGAACCCGGACCAGCTGTCGCCGGGGTACAGGGTACGGGGATCGCCGGTGCCGCCGGGGTAGCTGGACGCCACCAGGTGGACGCCTCGGGCGAGCAGCTCGCCCAGGTTCGGGCTGCCCATCTGCTCCCAGTACCACTTAGGCAGATAGCACAGCCGAAGATTCAGTCCGGCCGAGTGCGCCGCGTCGATGTATCCGATGATCTGGGCCAGGGTCGGGCTGTACGACCCTGCGGGCTCGGCGTCGAGCATGCCGGGCAGCGACAGATCGCCGACGTTGGCCTTGGTGTGCTCCGCCTGGATCGCGGATCCCTCGCCCGACAGGAAGTGGTACCACAGGAACTGCTTGCGCAGCGCGGCGGCCTGCTGGCGCCAGCCCTGGTAGTTCTTGTCGGTGTAGTAGGTTCCCTCGGTGGTCTTGGCGATCACGAACGAGGCGTACCTCAGTCTGGACAGGTCCAGTCCGTTCTGGTACGAGCTGATATCCGGCCCCAGCATAGCTGCCATGTGCGGTTCTCCTCAGAACTTGCTCAGGTCGACGTAGTTGGCCATGACCCGGTATCCGGCCGAGTTCGGATGCAGGTGGTCGCCCGAGTCCAGCGCCGGGTCGATCGCCCCGTTTGCCGATACCAGCACCCGGTAGAGATCTATCGACCCGTCGGCGACGGTGTTGGACATCACCCAGGCATTGTAGGCCGTCTGTTGAGCCTGCACCGCCGGGGTGCACCTGACCTCGCCCGCACACGGGGTCAGGGTCGTCAGCAGCACCCGTATACCGTGCTGGTGGGCCTGCTGCACCACCCCCGCCTGGGCCTGTTCCAGCGTGTCCGCGCTGACCCCGCTGCGCAGATCGTTGATTCCGTCGGCGTCGACCAGGTCCACCACCCCCGGCACCGCGTACACGTCCCGGGCCAGCCGGTTCTGCAGCGACAGCCCGGAGGCACCCTGGTCCGACGTGACCTGGTTGCCGCCGATGCCCTGATCCAGGACCGACCAGCCGGGCATGCGCTCGGCCAGGTAATTCGGCCAGCGGGTGTCGGTCGAGGCGCCCGACCCCAGGCCGTCGGAGATCGAATCCCCCGCCACCACGACCGTGTGGGGGGCGGTACCGAGGACGTCGACACCGGAGATCAGGGTGTCGAACGTGAACGTGTTGGTGACCGGCATCGCCTGGACGCCCGACACGTCGCCGCCGACGTAGTTGTAGTTGGTCTCGTCGGCGAAATCGTGCCGGGGCGCCTGCGACAGGTTGGCCCCGTGCGGCAGGTAGATGCTGACCGCCAGCCGGGTGGCCGGTGCCACCGCCAGGGCGATCGGGTCCGACACCGCGTCGCCACCGGCGGGGATCGTCACCGACTGGCTGCCGTTGAACGTGGCGGTAACGGGGGTGTCGATCGACTGGGCCGCCGACTCCTGGACACCGACGGTTACGTGCCCGATCCACGCGGGCTGGGCGGAGTAGGCGTCGGTCAGCCGGACCCGGATCTGTGTACCGCCGCTGGACAGGTCGACGATCTGCCGCAGGGTCTGGTTGTCCCAGGCGCCTTGGGTCGGGGCGTAGGCCTCGGCGACACCGCCGGACGCGTTGTACACCGGCCCGGCAGCCTGCACCTGGGGGGCAGACGCCGTGACCACCGCCGCCAGCAGCACCGCCCGGACCAGTGTCCTGTATCGTCTGCTCACGTCTGCACCTCCTTGGGACGGTATTCGATCACGAGCGGGGACGCCTGGTCCAGCTGGGACTGCCGGTAGGTGACCAGCCGGTCGGAGTCCACGGCGGCCAGGTCGGCGTCGGAGATCTCCACCCGGTTGTCCAGGCGCGAGACCAGCAGCGCCAGCATCCGGGTGGTCTGCAGGTCCATACGGGCCTCGGCTGCGCGAGCCATCTGGTACGACAGGTTCTGGCGCTGCTGGACACGCTGCTGCTCCAGCTGCCGCAGGAACCGGTGCAGGACGCGGATGTGCCGGACGTCGGACAGGGCATCGTGCAGTCCGTCCGGGTCCTGCTGCGGCAGCTCCTTGTCCGGCACCTGCAGCCGGTCGATCTCCTGCTGGACGTCGGAGGTACGCATCGGCATACCCTGCGGCAGGCTGATCATCGGTCCGTACAGCCACGCCAGCGCCACCTGGTCGAAGTCCGAGTACCAGCCCCACAGCTTCGGCCGGGGGTGGGACAGGATGAACCCCCGCACCTCCTGCCGGATCTGCCGGGCGGTCTTGACCGACGGGTGCAGCAGGTCCAGGACCGGCATCCGATCGGGCCCGACCTCCCCCGCCAGCGGCAGGTGGGGCACGACGTGATTACGCAGCCACGGGTGCCCGCAAACTCGCAGCCACGGCATGTCGGCGTTGACCGCGTAGTACTCGTCACCGGCCTCGGTGACCATCCCCACGCTGATCGGTACGATGCTGCGCCCGTCCTCCAGGAACTCCCAGTCGTGGTAGATCAGATTGTCTTCCATATCGGATTACTCCCTGTTCCGTTTCTTGATGTTTCGCCTGGTCTTGACCGACAGCACGATCACCGTGACCAGAACCGCCGCGTTGAACACTGTGTTCACGATCCCCAACACGTCAAACCTCTCAATATGCGGCGGGGTGGTGCAAGGCCGCGCCCCACACCACCCCGCCCGGTCAGGCAGCCAGCAGCCGACGCGACAGCGCCAGGCACTTGTTCATCCGGTTGTGGTGCACGACCTCGTACGGCCTGCCGCTGCACCAGCTGTCCAGCCGCCCGGCGTCGCACCCGCACGCCCGCAGCTGGCGGTCCAGGACCTCCGTGACCTGCTCGGGGGTGGGCGTGTCCAGGTCGATCTCGGTCGAGGCCAGGTAGAACACCTCGGCCAGGTGCAGCTCGTCCAGGTCCAGGTGGGGCCGGTCGGCGAACTCCGGCGGTACGGTCGCCCACTCGGCCTGCTCGGTCGGCAATACCGGCTTCTGAACGTACAGCGTCGTGCCGGGGTTCCCCGGCACCCGGAACGGATACCACGGGGCGCCGTCCGTGTCCAGTGCGACCGCCTGCAGCGGGTATCGGCTCATCTCGGAACTTCCCTTCTGCGTGTCTTTCGTTGAGTTTAGCTGTGCTTGCACCCTGCGTGCCCCAGATCCCCGCAAATGTCGCAGGCCGGGAAGTGGTGCTGCCCCTCCTGGCCGGGGTTGTAGGACTGTCGGCAGTAGAAGCAGATGCTGTCCCCCGGTTCCACCGACTGGCTGGCCACCGGGATGTTCGACCCCAGGCCCCGCAGCTTCTTACGTATCCGCCTGCCCCGTTCGGACATCGCCTATCCTCGTCTCCCCGTACACAGCCAGTCGATCGCCTGGCGCAGCCCGTCCAGGCCCAGACAGGCCCCGAACAGGTGCCACTTATCGCGCTCGCGCCCGTCGTCGTACAGGCCGAGGATCAGGGCCGCCATGTCGGACACCCCCACGTGGTACTCACCGTCCGCCAGGTAGGCCAGGTCCAGCGCCTCCAGACGGTCCAGCCACGGCTGCGGCAGGGTCCTGCGGTCCACGTACGGCAGGCCGTCCACGTTGGTGTGCACCGGGATGCCCTCCAGGACCACCGTCCAGCCCGCGTAGCAGTAGGCGGTGCCGCAGGAGGTCTCGACGACCCAGTTGTTCTGGTCCCACAGGGGCAGGTTGGACTCGATGTGCGCCAAAACCCGGCGCATCCTCAGCTCGTCGGCCACGAAAGTATCTCCTCACTCGGGTTGACCTGGATCTGCGGGTTGTCCAGGCGCTCCAGGTGCGCGATCTCGGCCAGCGCCTGCGCCGCCTGGAAGTGAGCCTGCGCCACGACAGCGGTAGCGTACCGGATCTCCCACTTGGCCGCTGCCGTGGCGTCGGCCTGGTCCAGCAGCTCCTGCCCGCGCCGCAGGTGCTCGGCCGGGGTCACAGCTGCTCCAGGTCCGGCAGCTCGTAGCCGACGGCGCTGGACTGCCGGGCGTCCTGGCGGACGCGGTCGGCGTTCTCCTGGTCGATCTGGTTGGCGGTGTCCAGGCTGTCGGCCATGCCCGACGCCATCTTGTCCACCAGATTCCACATCTCAGTGTCCGGCATCTCGAACGTGGAGAAGCTGGTTGCGGTGGCTCGGGCCTCCTCCGCCAGCCGCTGCAGCCGGTCCCGAATCTCGTTCCGCGCCCGGTACGTCGGGTTGGTGGTGTGTCCGGTCGTGTGCCTGCTCATCTCTGCGCCTTCTTTCCTGCTCGTATGTCCAGCCAAGCTGCCTCAATCAGCAGCCAGTCTGTCCGGTTGGTGGGTTTTGCGAACGATATCGCCTGGCTGGCCCTCATACACTGGGCCCCGACCCTCCAGTGCAGGTCGGCCCCGTCCCAGTCCCGGGTCAGCAGAAGCGCGTCCCCCGACTGGTTGTGCGCGTCGGCCAGCTCCTTTAGCCTGCGACCCAGCAACAGCCGGTTTCGGGCGTCCTTCAGAGCTTCGTCGTACTCCGGGTGGTAGAACCCCGTCTGCGTGTCTCCCATGTTCTCCCTCCCCCGGGGCGGGGGTGGTGCAGAGCAGCGCCCTACACCACCCCCGCCCGCCTACGTCCTACTTGCACTGTGTGGTGGTAAACGTCTTGCCCGGCCCGTTGGCCTGGACGTTGTTGTGGCAGTCTCCGCACTTCCCGGCGGCGACCAGCGGAAGCGCCAGCAGTACAGCCGCCGCCGCAACCCATTTCTTGATGCGCATGTTGCCTCCCGTTCGTTTCGTATCAGTCCACCAGCGCCAGCTGGCGGTAGAACTGCCGGACCTGCTCGATCGTCTGGGCGTCGGCCATCTTCGGCAGGCTGCGCCGGATCGGGGCCGCCCATCCCGCCCGCATCCGGGGGTCCAGGATCGCCAGCACCCCCCGATCGTGGACCGACCGAATCAGGCGCCCGCCCGCCTGCTGCAGAACCATCCCCATGTCGGGGATGGATACCCGGCTGAAGGAGGAGCGCTCGCCGAACCGCTGCTCCACCAGCTTGCACCGGGTCTTGAACACCGGGTCCTCCGGCGGCTGGAACGGCATCTTGTCCACCACCACCAGGCGGCAGGTGTCGCCCTGGAAGTCCACCCCGGTCATGAACGACCGGGTGGCGAACAGGACGTTCCGGCGGTTGCTGGCGAACCACCCGGCCAGCGCCCGGTTGTCCATGCCGTCGCCCTGCATCCGGCTGGCGATCCCCAGCCGCTCCAGGCGCGGGCCCACCCTCTCGTGAGCCTCCCGCATCGCCGAGACGCTGGTGAACAGCAGCAGCGCGTCGCCGCCGGACGCCTCGACCAGCTGGTACATCTGGTCCTGCGCCCACTGCTTCCACTCCAGTCCCTTCTTCGGGCTGGGGGCGGACATCGGGGGCAGGTACAGCATCGCCTGCTTGCCGTAGTCGAACGGGGTGCCGACGTCGATGTCGTCGTAGGCCGGGATGCCGAGCCTGCGGGCCAGGTAGGTGAAGTCTCCGCCGACCGCCAGCGTCGCCGAGGTCAGCACCGTCGGCAGCTCGCGCTCACCCCGGGAGGTGTTGAAACCCTCCCACAGCACCGCGCGCAGCCAGCCGCCGACCTCGGCCGGGGACGACTTCAGCGCCACCGCACCGCGACGTCCGACCGTCTCCATCCACACCACGTCGGTGGGGGAGTCCTCGGACTCCGGAGCGGCGAACTTGCACAGGTCGGTCATGAGGGAGGACATCCGGCGGTTGTACTCGCACACCAGGTCCTCTTCGCCGGTCTCCGGGTCGATGATCGGCTCGCAGTTGCATTGGGCGCGCGAGACCCACTCGGCCAGCGGCTGCAGGGCGTCGACGATCTGGCCGACCGACCGGCGGTCGTCCTCGGCCAGGTCGGCGGTGCGGGCGTCGCGCTGGCTCCGGAACCAGTCCGAGATCTGATTGAAGTATCGACTGGCCACGGTGTTGACCTTCTCGACCTGGGACGGGGCACCGGCCGCGTCCAGGTGGTAGGCCAGCTTCGAGGTGGCGTCCAAGATCCGGTGCAGCGTGACCTGGATGGACAGGCCACCGGCCACGATGTCGGGCATCTCGTGCGCCTCGTCCACGATCAGGCAGTCGTAATCGCCGAACAGGGAGGCCTTGCCCCGGGTCATCGCCCGCAGCTTCAGGTCCTGGGTCAGCAGACTGGTGTTGACCACCAGCACCCGGGCCGACAGCGCGCGCAGCTTCGCCGCCTCGCTGTAGCAGTTGTCCGAGAACGGGCAGGCCTTGCGGCCGATGCAGCCTTCGGCGTCTACCGTCATCTCGCGCCACTGCTCGTCGGTAACCGGGGTTACCAAGTCGGTGCGCTCGCCCGCCGAGCCCTGCACCACCCCCGCCGGGTGGCCCGACTTGTCGGCCGCCCGCAGGCAGACGTAGTTGGACCGGCCCTTCAGTATTGCGTAGGTCAGGTCCGGGAACAGCGCCTGCTTCAGCAAAGGCAGGTCCTTCAGGAACAGCTGGTCCTGCAGCGCCTTGGTGGACACCGCGACCACCACGCGTCCGCCGGTGGCGATCGCCGGGATCAGGTAGCCCAGGGACTTGCCGCAGCCGACGCCCGCCTGGGCCATGCGCACCCGGTTCTTGGCGTTGCGGTGCAGGGTCTCGGTAACGGCGTGCGCGTAGTCGCGCTGCTGGGTGCGGCTGGAGAAGCTGCCCCAGTGCTCGGCCAGACCCTGCTCGGCCTGACCCCAAGTCAGTGTAGGTGTCATAGGGAGCAGTCTATTCCCATCTTTGTCTATTTGTCAAGTATGAGGCCCCGGCCTGCTCGACACCGCAGGCCGGGGCCGGTACGTACTACAGCCGGGCCATCAGCTGCTGGATCTCGCCGATCCGGTCCGGGTCGGCGCCGTCCAGTGCGTCCAGCAGGATCAGCACCTGGCCGACGGCGTCCGGGTCCATCGACACCGTGTACTGGGTGCGGGGGTTCGTCTGTCCCGCGTTGGCCGGGTGGTCGTACGCCACCGTAACCGGGATGTGGTCTGACAACTTGACTCCTCAGTCGTGAAAGAACACCAGCACCGCGATGACGGCGACCACCGCCGCCACGACCGCCAGCGCCCCGATGGTCTGGAGAACCCCGGCCGCCGTAATGTGCACAGTCACCCTACACCACCCCCTTCCACAGGTCCTTCGGCGGCCGTATCCTGACGTCCCCGCGCTCTACCGCCAGACGCAGGGCCTGGACCCGGTGGGTCGCCCCCAAGATCTCAAACATGTACCGGGTCCGGTTACCGACCTGGTTGTGTCCGATCTTCAGGCGGGCGGCTACCTGGTCGTAGTTCAGGCCCTCCCGGCACAGCATGTACAGCAGGTCGCGCTGGTCGGGCTCCAGGATCGGCTGCAGCCACGGGTTCGACGGGGTCTTCACCAGCTGCAGCCGGTACAGCTGGTACAGGGCCTCGGAGGAGCAAGCCGCGTGCAGCTTGTACATCGCGCCCCGGATCCAGTACTGGGCCCGTTGCTCCTGCAGGCCCAGCCTCTTCGACACCTCCCGGACGCCCGACGACTCGGACAGCAGGACTACCGCCTCGATCTCGTGGGGCAGCGGTACCCGGCCGACCCGGGTACCGTCCCAGAAAACCTCGACCCTCTCCTTCAGAGGCATCGGTACACCGTCAGCTCACAGACCGTGGCCACCGCCATCACGACCAGCAGCACGCCGCCGACCCACTCCGCCACCTTCTCGAACTTGTCGGACAGGTGGGGCATGCACGCCGCCAGCACGATCAGAGACAGCGCAGGCGCCACGATCAGGATCTTGAACACCTGATACGCGGTCACTTACACCACCCCGCCCGCTCGGGTGCGGACTGCCTCCAGCACCGGATCCCAGTCGACGATCAGACACCGGCCGGGGTACTGCACCGGTACCTTCGAGGTGTCCAGGAACACCCGGGGCTCGGACACGACCTTGTTGCCGTCCCAGTCTTTGGAGGTGACCGTGCGGACCTCCCGCACCTGACGGATCTCCAGGTTGCTGGAGCGACCAGACTGGTAGGCCTTGACCAGCCACATACCGGGTTCGATCTCCCGGCCGGTCAGGTCGCGGGCTGACAGACCGTTCCAGTCGCCCTCCCACTGGTCTAGCGGGTTCGACACCCGCTTGTCCCCGTCCCAGCGTACGAACTCGTCCCGGCGGGTCATCAGAACGCGCCGCCGGTCCGCATGTAGCCCGCGATCAGGGTCGGCAGGCTGGAGTCGAAACCGCCGACGTTGACCACACCCGGGTCCGTCGGATCGGCCACCGAGTGTCCGTTCGCCACCATCGCCGACACGATCACACGCGCCTGGGGGTTGATCGAGCGCCGGTAGTCCTCCAGGACCTTCGAGGTGTGGCGGTTGCCCGACCAGCTGACGTTGTCGGTGATCAGCACGAACGCATCGCACACGACGTTGTTCCGCAGCGCCCACTCGATCGGGGCGGAGCAGTCGGTGGCGCCGCCGTCGTGCCGCAGGCTGTAGATCTCGCCCAGCGACATCCCCGCCCGCAGCTTCGACGGCCTGCAGACGCTGTCGAACTCGACCGGGTAGCAGTCGCCGTCGAAGCTGCGCATCAGGGTGGCCGCGACCGCCGTACCGAGGTGGTAGCACGACCCGAGGTGGGACCCGCCGTGCCGGACCATCTGGCCCATCGAACCGGATGAGTCGACCGCGACGACCAGGCGGCCGGGGGACTTGTCGGCAACCTGGACGGCCAGCGTGTACGCCAGATCCAGCGCATCGACTATCTGTCCGTCCGGCACCCAGGTACGGGCCGGTGCCTTCAGATTCGGCTGGGCGAACCCGGAAGAGTACACCAGACGCGCCAGCAGCAGATCGAACGGGTGGATTCGGCCCCGATGCAGCTCGCCCGCGTCGGTCAGTCGGTACACCACCCGCCCCACCGACTCGTCGAACGGCTCGAACACCCCGAGACTGGTCATCCGGGCGAGGTTGCGGATCAGGGCGGTCATGCCCAGGTGGGGGATCAGCGCCCGCCACACCCTGGCGTCCTTCAGCACCTCGTCCGGCAGGAACTCCCACGGGACGTGGTAGGCGTTGATCACCTTGACCGCCTTGGCCGGGGTGTCCGCACGCTGCGCCTCGTAGAAGGCCTTCGCGGCGGCGAAGTGGCCCGACACCTCCATCGGGGTCTTGCGGCCGGTGGCCAGTGCGTACAGCGCCTGCTCGGCCTCGTTCGACGGCACCGGCCGGACCAGCGACAGCAGGTGTCCGGGGCTGAAGTCCTCGCCCGACCCGGTCTTGCGGGACCGTCCCTTCAGCAGGGTGTACGCCACCTGCTCCGGCGTGCGGTCCGTGAACCAGCTGATCCAGGCACGGCGGGTCGCCCGGGAGTTCGCACCGACCGGGGCGCGCCCTGCACCACCCCGCCCGCCCGGCTTCGAGCTGAGTTGCTTCCAGTAGCCGAACAGGTGGGCGAGGTGGTCGGTGGTGCGGGCGACCTTGGGCACGGCCTTGGCCGCCGCCCGCTTGGTCTCCAGGTCGCCCGCCGCCAGCGCGTAGGCGACGACGTACAGGGCCGGGTGGTTGCGCGGGGCGCGGGGCGGGCGTCCGGTGGAGTACTCCACTGCGGTCTGGACCGCCCGAGGGCCGTCCTCCAGCAGCGCGAGCCGCACCGCCTCGATGTTCTGGTAGGTGTGGGTGCGCTCGTCGGCGTAGTAGGTCCCGCCCTCGGTGCCCAGCACCAGGAAATCGGACAGCCGGGTCCACACGTCCTTGACGAAGACGTAGCCGCCCTCGGGGTTGCGAACCATCTCGGTTTCGCGACCCGGCAGCGGCTGGGTCTGCGGCGGATCGGACGGGTTGTGCCTGGACAGTGCGTCAGACATGGCGGTGGTGCTCCCTTCAATTCGTTGTGCGAATAAGACACCCGGCCCGCCGGGGGGTTACGGGCCGGGCTGGTGGACCAGGCGGGGTTCGAACCCGCAACCTGCGCCGCTCTGCCGTGTTGAGCTACTGGCCCTCCTGGGCCGGGCGAGAAAAGGGACGTGCGGACCGGGGTTAAGTGCTTTGCCAGTTAAGCTACGCCGCCCGGGGGCTGGCGACAGGACTCGAACCTGCAACACTCCATTAACAGTGGTAACCGATCTGCGTTCATCTCGCCCGGTAAATCCGGGGTGGTACGTGGCCGTGCCCTGGTGGAACCAGCCGAGAAAGCTGGGGTGACTGCCGGGTTTAACGTGTTAGGCCGCTACACTACACCGTCCGGAGACGGCGACGGGATTCGAACCCGCGTTGTCCGGTTTTGAGACGGTAACCGACACTCGTTCATCTCGGCTGGTCCGGAGACCAGGTGGAGCTGTCGTGCTTCAAACTAGCGTCCGAATAACGGGTGCAGGCCGGATTCTCCATGCCAGGTAACCGATCTGCGTCAATTCGGACCGTATGTACGTGTGTCTGTGCTGTCTTGCGAACGAGAAACGGATTTGGCTGCGGGCGGTACTAGCCAGTTCCTATAACCGGGGTAACCCACTGCCGTTCATCTCGTTCTGGGGACCACGGTACCGGACCAGTTGCCAGGCTGTCAATTCCGGCCCGGATAAAACCCAGGAAACGGGCCCCCAGAAGGCCGTTCCGGGGGGATGGAACACCTCCCGCAAAAAGCCGGGGATATCGCACGCACGCACCCATCCGAGAGCGCACACACACGAGGCTTCTCCCCGAGAGACTGTTCCACCCGTTCCGTCATATATCGCACCGCAGGTCACACCCTATGCAGCACATGGAACATACCTATGTTCCTTCTTAAAGTAGATATATGTTCCATGTGTGTTCCATTGTAGGATGAGGTGTCCGAACACAGTTGCAGCGCGTTACAGAACAGTAACGCGCTGCAAACGGAACATAGGAAGGGGGCACATGGAACACACCCGGCTGTTCCAGGCCGGGGTCAGTCTCCGTCTACGTCCACACCCGCCCGTTCCAGGACGGTCCCGGTCAGCTCCACCGGGAGCGCCACGTACCGCTTCTTCGTGCCCTCGGCGTCCACGTGCTTAGTCTTGCCCAAGGTGTCCCCCACCACCGCCCGCAGCTCGGTACGGATGGCCTCCTCCGTCCCCAGCTGGCGCTCCCGGGCCGACAGGTTCTGCCGGTTGTGCCAGGCGTCCGCCAGCCGGGGGATGGACACCCAGATAACCCCAGAGCGCTCATCCAGGTACACCGGCTGCCACATCCGGGCCGAGACCGGTACACCACCCCCTGCGCTGCGCAGCGCCCACGGGATGATCACGTTCACTGCCAGGTTCGCCGCGCCGGTGTCCACCTGGGTCTCCACCCAGTCGTCCACCCGCTTCACGTGGTCCTCGTCACCGGTCACCGCCGCCAGGATGCGGGCACCCATCCGAAGAATCGCCATCTTGTCCGCGTGCCGCCCGGCTCCCGCTGGTCGCAGAGAGGCCAGGAGAGACAGACGGGGGGTCTCGGACAGCACCTGGGCCACTAGGGTACCGGCCACCGCCGTGAGGCCGGACGTGTGGCCCCCGTACCGCGCCGTCAGGGCCACCACGTCGTCCCACTGGGGGCGGTCCGGATCCCGCAGCGACCGGCGCCCCTTGGGGGACTCGAACGTCAGCTTTACTGCCCGGTCGTGCATCGCCTTCTCAGACATCATCGTGCCCGAGCCCTCGCCCGACACCAAGATAGGCGACAGCAGAGACACCCGCTCGGTCTTCCTGGAGTCCTGGCCTTTCTTGCCCCGGGTGCCCTCCGACGTCGCCTGTCGGATGATGTCCACCACCTGACCGCCGGACACGTCGGTCAGGTCGTCCAGCCACGCGATACCGTTGCGGTGGGCGGCAACGGCGTCTCGGAAGCTGGCGGGGGTGTGCTGGCCCGCACCGTCCCGCGAACCCGCCAGCGCCACCATCATGGCGAAGAACCCGGTGGTCTTGCCCGACTCCGAACCCGCCTCCAGAAGCATGAACGGGAACAGAGAGGCCGGGTAGCGCCCCTTCAGAATCGACATCGCCCACCAGGCGCCGAACACCGAGGCGGCGGTCTCCTCCTGGAAAGTCAGCACCTCGCGCAGCACCTCCACCGCCTCGTCCTTGGGGCAGGTCCCGTAGTGGTACCCCACCCAGCCGGACAGGTGGGCCGCCGGTACCACCGTCCGGTGGGGCGTCACACCACCCTCCTCGATCAGCCCGTTCGGCGTGAGGAACGAGCCGTCCTCCTGCTGCCCGTAGAAATCGGCTATGCGTCCCTCCTCCGGGTTCTGCGCCAGCAGGTAGCGGATCAGGCGGGTGCCGTACGCCACCTTGCACAGGTCCTGCGGGTGGCCCACGATGCCGATGTGGTGAGCCGCCAGCCAGACGTTCAGGCGGTTGATGCTGCCGAGCACCTCCGCCCGCAGGGGCTCGTTGAGGTAGGTGGTGTGGGCGGTGTGGATGTCGACATAGAACACCCGTTCTTCCTGCTCCTGCACCACCCGCCTGGCCTTGACGTCGAAGTCTGCCCACTCGACCACGTGGATGTTGCCGTCCTCGCCCTTGCGGCGTGTGTACAGCTTGCCGTCGCGACCGGCCAGCCAGCCCGACTCTGCCTCGTGCGGCAGGACACCCGAGTGGTTCTTCTCCCGGTCCCACACCGACTCGGCGGTCTTGGCTATCTCGCCGTCGTCCATCGGGTCCGGCAGATTCTGACCGATGTACTGCATCAACTGCAGATAGGCATCCTCCATCGGACCCGGCCACAGCTTGGCCAGGTGTCCGCCCACCTTCGTCAGCCAGTTGTTGCGTCCGCCCTCGCTCGGCGGATCCGCCAGCAGGCCGGTGAGCGTGCTGCCCGGCTCCCGCTTCTCCCGCGCCCGGTCCAGTGATTTAACGTTGGACGCAGTCGCGCGAGTGGGGTGGCGTAGGGCCTCCGGGACGTCGAGCAGCTCGCCGCCCGCCCACTCGTACGTACGTCCGGAAGCGTGTACGGACGGCGGGATCACTACACCACCCCCGTCCCCCCGCAGGTCGTACCCCAGTTCGTTGTCGGAGTGGCTGGGCCACTCGCGGGCGTCGTCCGGCGGGATGCGGAAGTGCAGGTGGTAGCCCTTGCCGGTGGTGACCCGCAGTGCCCGGTCGTAGACCTCGGCCCCGATCTTGTCTCGCCAGTACTCCCCGGCCTCGGGCTTGTCGATGTCCAGCACCACCCGCTTGGACACCTGACCGCAGGCCATCCACAGCCCCTCGGCGTCGAATTGCGCGGCAGCCAGCTGGGGCCAGGGGTTGCGCCCCTTCTCAACCCAGGTTTTCTGCCACTTCACCCCCAGATCCCCAGGGTTCTTTCCTCCAGCGGGCAGGGGGAACACCCAGACCCCCTGCTCGAACAGCTCCAGCCACTGCTGCTCTACCCGCTCGTTACGCACACGCCCACCCGCTTAATTGTTGGAGAGACTAGGCCCGAGTGTATCGGAGATAGGGCAGCCCCCGCCGTCCGACACGGGAACGGCGGGGGCTGCGGTGTTTCTACGCCCGCGCGTCTAGAACAGCGGGACGTCTTCCTCGGCGGTCTTGGCCTTCGACTTGGCCTTGGCGCCACCGGACGCCGCCGGGGCGTCGGTCGTGGCCTGGTTGTGCGGCAGGACCTGCCGGATGTCGTTGCCGGTGTCTCCCTTGCGGGTGCCGCCGTCGATGATCTTCTGAACGATCATCAGCTTGACCGGCTTGCCGATCAGGTCGTCGGTGTTGGTGTCGGCCGGGTAGCCGAAGGCCTCGAAGACCTCCTTCAGCTTCCACAGCGCCTTCTCCGACAGCGACGTGTTCAGCCACTGCTGGCGGCCCTCGTAGCCCTCTTCGGTGATCTTGAAGGTCCACTTCCAGTAGGGACCGTTCGTGCCGTCCTTCACCTCCACCTCGCCGTCCAGCACGGCGTTGTAGATCCCCTCCGGGATCGGCTTGAAGGAGTCCTCGGCCTCTTCGACCTTGGTGGCGGTTGCGGTGCTCAGCTTGGGCATTTCGTGTATCCTCTCGCGGCGGCCAGTTCCGTCTGCTGGCCCCATAGTAATTGACAGCTTGCCAGGGAGTCAATCCCTATGCGGCAGCCGACTCCTGGTCGTCGGCGGGCTGGTCCTCGTCGAACTTCTCCGGCTGCGGGCCGGTGGGTTCCTCCGGCGCCGGGTCCGGCGTGCGGGAGGCCTGGATCCGGTCCAGGTACCGGGACTGGGTGGGGTCGGACCCCAGGTCCAGCTCCTCGAAGATCACCTGGTTCACCCGGTGGAACGACGGATCCGCCATCACCACCGGCAGACCGCCCAGGCGGTCCTTGCCCTTGTACTTGCCCACGTCCCGGAACACACCCAGGTACCCGGACGCGTCCTCGATCGACGGGGCCTTTGAGCAGTATCCGACCACGTCCACGAAACCGCGCAGCTGAGTGCCGAACTTCGGCGGAAGCTGGGGCAGGTACACCACCCCCTCCCCGTTCGCGTCGACGTCGCGCTTGGCCAGCGCAGTGAACGCGGTGTGGCACGGCAGATCGCGGAACCGGCGGGTGATCCGGCGCAGCTGCTCGGTCACGATGCCGCGCTCGGGGAGTTCGACCAGGAACTCGTTGTCGTCGACGTCCTGGATGAGGGACCCGTCGCGCGCGGTGACCTTCTTCACGGCCTTGGCGTGCCGCACACCCACCTGCTCGGCGATCAGGGCATCGTGGATCTCGGTGATCGAGTCGAACACCACGCCCGCGACGTCGGCGCCGTCCTCCAGCTCCTGCTTGAGGTACCAGTAGAAGTCGTCGATGTCCTTGTAGCAGGCGATCGTCACCGGCCGGATCCGCTGGACCGGGATACCCAGCTTGCGCAGCGGCTTTTTCTTGGCGCCGGACTCGACGTCCAGCAGGTAGACCGTACCGAGATGAGCCATGGCGGCGGCGGCGGAGGTCTTGCCCGACCCGGGGTCGCCGTAGTACAGGATGTTCAGGTACTCGGCCATGTCGTCCAGCGACTGGTTGTACTTGTTCGGTTGTTCCACTCTGTTCTCTCTTGTTGGTTGATGTTGGTTTCTGTTTTATTCTCTTCTGTCTGCTTTGTGCGGCCGGGGTGGCAGCCGGAATCCAACCGGCTTAGCGACGGGAAAGACACCGGCGTCGGGAGATGAACCTAGAACCGACACCGGCGGAAAGCCGCCTGTACTCAGAACTGCGGAGGGATTCAGCTCCACAGTCCATCTGCCACCACCCCGACCTGTCCCTGACAGTGGACCCCGCAGACGGGCTGCCCTCTGGGAACACGGTGGGTACTGCACCGCCCGGCTATCGTCCCACACCGCCGGGCAGCCTGTCTATCTGGGCCAGCCGAACAGGCCGCGCGTGGTCTTGTACGCCCGGTAGGTAGCCCCGACATACACCTCGTAGCACCACACCGCGCTCCACACCGTGATCCACGCGCACCCGGCCAGGATGTACCACAGACCGATGAACGGCAGCTGCCACGCGTAGACGTGGTGCCTGTGTCGCACGTAGATCACGGTGTCCCCTCAGTGGCGGGTGTCGTCTTGGATGTAGCCGGTGTCCAGCAGGAACTGACGCTCGCGCCCGGCGTCGGTCTTGCGACCGAGTAGACAGGCGTCCAGGAACCCGCACTTCCAAGTGCAGGTGTCGGCGTCCGGGTGCCGCTCGGCGACCGCCTTGGCGGCGTAGGCCTTGCGGAAGGTGTCGTAGGCCTCCCGCACGATCACATCCAGCTCGTGGTCGGTGCGGGCCAGCGGCTCGCGGGAGAAGCGCTCGTCCAGCGGCGATTCCTTGGTCTTGAGCCGCCTGGTTCGGGCAGCGTTCCAGATGCCCATGAACACCGGATGCTTCAGCTGGCGCATGCCCCAGATGTAGAGTGCGAACTGGTCGGCCATGTCCAGGTTCTTGCGCTTGGGCAGCTCGGCCCCGGACTTGTGGTCCACGACCGCCAGCTTGTTCTTCATCGACCGGACGCGCACGATCAGGTCGATCTGCATCTTCAGGTTGAACCGGCTGGGACGTCCCTGGGCGGTCAGAATCGGGACCTCCAGCTTCTGCTCCACCCCCCGGATGTCCCAATCCTCGTCCGAACCCCACTTCTGTACGTACCCGTCGTACATCCACCAGACCAGCTCGGCGAACTCGTTGTCCTCACCGCCCCAGTCGGCCGACCACTCGGTCAGCCACTGCTCGGCCGCCAGCCGGGCCGAGATCAGGTCTCCGGGCCGCTCCATCAGCGACCGATAGTGTCCCTCCATCACCTTGTGGTACAGCGACCCGATGGACAGGGACTTGCTGGTGGTATTGCCCACCCACCGCTGTTTGTACGTCAGGTCGTGCTTGTGGGGGCACTGGCGGTAGGCGTCGACTTCACTCCACGACACCGTGATCTTGCCTGCTGTTGCCACGCGTTTCCCTAGCCTCTCGCTCGGTTACTTCTTCCCCGACTTCGTGAACTTGGTGTCCGCGACCACGATCTCCTGTCCACGCGCGGAACCCTCCAACAGGCGGATCTGCAGGTTCTCGTTGTCCTGCCTGCGCAGGACCTGGGCCCCGAACCGACCCGATCGGAGATTCACCACCCCGACGTCCCCGGACGCGGGGCGGCGGGTGGCCTGGAACTGCATGATCGCATCCACTCGGGCGATGCTGGCCTGGGTGCGGGCCTGGCTGTCCTGGACGGCCGCCGCCCGGGGCGCCCGCCGCTCCGGCTGGGGGCGGTGACCGGCCAGCACCTTGTCGCGCCAGAAGCTGCCGCCACCGCGACGCTCGTCCAGCCAGCTTGCGATCTCGATCGCCTCACCCGGCTCGCCGGTCATGGGGTGGCGGACCGGGTCGCCGGACGCGTGCGCCTGGGTCAGGATCGACTTGAACCGGGCGTCGTGGCCGGACCGGAACAGCCCGCCCGCCCGCACCGCCAGCGCCTCGCCGCAGCCGCAGCCGCAGATCTTGGCGCGTGCCGGGGCGGAGGTGGTGGGGGTCTGGTCGGGCTTTGACTCGTACTTCTTCACGTGCTTCTGGCACTTGACGTACGCCCCGCTGGGGGAGGGAGCGGTGAACTTCTCGCCGCAGGCGCACGGAGTGCACCACTTGCCGTTCAGCTCGAAGGACTCCACGGGCCGGTGCTCTTTGACGGCGTTCATCTCTGATGCCTTTCAGTCGGTGGTGCGTATCCTATCGGGTAGGTATGACAGTGGTGCGGGGGTAGAGCTTGGTGGGGGTGTAGGAGGTCGGGCCGTACCGGTCACAGAACGCGGCGGTCAGTCCTCGGACCAGTCCGGGCTCATCAGCGACTGCCACAGCGACCGAAGTCGGCCGGGGGTCTTCTCCTCGGTCTCGACGGGGGCGCCGGTAGCGGGTCGGTCCGGGTGCCCGTCGTACCCCGCGTCCGGTCGGACGCCACGGGCTTTTGGGCCCTGCACCACCCCCGCCCTCTCATCCGCGATCTGCTCGAACGACTTCACGTCGGCGGTGTCCTCGTCGGAGTCCTGCTCCAGCGTCGGCGGCTGGCGGCGCTGCGGGTGGGTCAGGACGTCGTCGGTCGAGTAACCGCGCTGGTCCAGCATCTCCGAAGGGACGGCGGGACGGTCCTGCCTGCGGCGCGCGTCCTCGCGCAGGATCTCGTCCTTGCGCTCGGCAGGGGTGGGCGGGGTGTAGCGGACGGGCTTGCGGAAGTAGTCGGCACCGACGTGCTCGAAAGTCAGCCAGGAGCCGGGGGCGTACCCCTTCAGCGGAACGGTACGGCCGGGCAGCGTCACCAGCAGCGTGCCGTTCGGAAGCACCGTGGCCACCGCGTCGTGGAACACGTCCGTGGGGGACAGCGAGTTCGACGGGGTCACCGCCACGTACGGTCCGCTGGACACCGGGACCTGCTCGCCCTGGGTGTTCTCGACCGTGGCCGGGGCGGGCTCTCCGTTCGGTCCGTTCGTGCCCTCGGGGTCGGCGTGCGACCACTCCTGCGGGTCCGGGTGGCGCTCCACCGCCGCGATCCAGCCGTACGGATCCCCCGGGTCGGTCATCTTCTCGTCGCTCACGTCTACGCCTTCCGTTTGTATATACGTTGTTTGCATATCGAGTGGACCAGGCAGGACTCGAACCTGCGCGCGGGCCGCCGCCCTTTTTGTGCCGACATCAAGGGGAATCGAACCCCACACCCCGTCCGAGGGGACGCCCGGTTTGAACGGGCTTGACGCATCCGATTTCTGGTCCGTGAAGCCGGGCCCGTCCGCAGTCCGGGCCCGGCGGTCTGTGCTCAGCCCCAGGGCAGTCCGCGCTTCTCGGCGCAGATGGGGCCGTAACCGGCGGTGATGCTGCGGTCGTCGGTCAGGTCGCGGCTGCAGTAGATGCAGTTTCCGTACAGCTTGCCCCACGCCTTCGCCTGCTCGGCGGTCAGCGTCATCTCGGGGGTGATCTTGTAGACCAGGCCCGGCTCGTACTGCCAGTGCTCGCCGTCCCAGCGCTTCGCGTACAGCCGACCGCTGCCGTTGCGGGCCTCCTGCACCTTCACGTAGGAGGAGAACTCGCCGTCCGGGTCGGGCAGCAGATAGAACCCGTCGCCGACCTTGGTGGCCTTGGGGGCGGACACCGTCGGGCGAGACTTGTACGGCAGCGGCTTCAGCGAGTCGATCAGACGGCTGCAGTCGCGGGCCGAGACGTACGACCCGGACTGCAGCGCCGACACGATCGGCGCCTCGGACAGGCTGTGCTCGCGGCTGCCCAGCAGCGACAAGGCGAAGTTGCGGGCCTTGTCGGTGGCCTCGGCCGCCTGCTGCGGGTGCGAGTGGCGCCGCACGGTCTCGGCCGCGATCTTCTCGGCGTCGGAGCTGTTCAGAGCGAACAGCGGGTTGCAGTTGCGGATCTCGAGCTTCGGCATTTCCTGAACCCCCAGCTTCGTGTTCCTGGCTTGTGGGGACCAGTCTATCCTACTATTGACCCGTTGTCAAGTAGTGCGAAACCCGCTACACCACCCCCGCCCGGATCAGACGTGGATCAGGTTCTCGAACGCCTTCAGCAGCCGGTTCTGAGACTCGCCGCCGACCAGACGGACGTCGACCGGCGGTTGCTCGAAAGACCCCCCACGGCTGATGTGCACCACCAGCCGAGTCTCACCGTAGGTGTACCCGGTCTCCACCATGGTCTTGCGGTCCGGGTGCTGGTACTGGTCGAACCGGGTCTGCAGGTACCCGGCCTTGGCCATCAGGGTACGGGCGAAACCCAGCGCCGATCTGGCCTCCAGGGCCCGCCGGGACACGTCGAGGCGAGTCTGTTCGTGCAGGTCGATGTGGGTGACGGTCATGCGGCTGCCTTTCTCTCGGTGCCGTCCTCGTTGAGATCGACGGCGGGTTCGGGACCGAAGACGTGCATGCGGATGTAGTGGCCGAACGTCTCCCGGCCACCGGCCATCGCCTCGGTCATCTCGTTCAGGTCCAGGTCGTACGCCTGGACGATCTTGCGTGCCACGTCGATGGACGGCACCCGCTCCCCATTGCGATAGCGGGAAGCCGTCGTGAAGTGCACGCCGATAGCTTTGCCGAATGAGGCGTTGCTCACGGGTGTTTCAGTGGGGCTGTCCATACCTGTATGGTAGCACAAGGATTGACACCCTGGCTATACCGGGTCAGGGACTCGAACACCTCAGCCGGGCGTACTGCTTGTGCAGGGCGGCGGAGGCCTTCGCCGTGTTCGCCAGCTGCTCAGCAGTCTGATTCGGAGGGCGTACCGGATCGTCTGCCAGCCCGATCAGCAGCTGGTACAGCGGACACAGGTTCTCGGTCCGCAACTGCTGCTGCTGCTGGGAGGTGGTGTAGTTCTGAGACAGTGCCTGTTGCAGGCGGCGGTCGGTGTTCCGCTGGTCGTTCACCACGGTAGCCAAGATCGCGGTGATGGTGAGGTCGATCGCGAAGCTGATCGCCAAGCCTATCGTCAGACGCTTCAACAGGCGAAGCCGCTGGGACAGACCCCGCACCTCCTGCGCCAGCTGGCTGCCCACGGTTGCCAAGTTGTCGGACTCAGTCATGTGCTGGACCTCCCTCGCGCCTCCTGTCGGCCTCCGCAGTCAGCTCCTGCGCGAAAGAGTTGACTTTGCCGACGGTACGGCTGGCGTCTGCCGCCCACTTGTGCTGGAAGGCAGTCTGTATACGGCCCGCCAGCTGGTCGGCGTCCCGGTTGCGAGCCAGCTGCGCAACCATCCCCTTGACCCGGGAATTCTGCGCCTGGACACGAGCCTTCTGCATACTAGCCTCCTGCCGGGCGGCCTCAGCCTCCCGTCTCTCCCGCTTCAGCTGCGCCGTCTTCCTAGACTGCCACAGTCGCATCAGACTCGCCCTTGGGGTCGGAGTGTTGGCCTGTAACAGCTGGCGGGGAACCGTGGCTCGGGGCAGGAAGGGCGCTGATAACCTGATTCGCGGTCTTGGCATACCCGACCAGTAGTGTGTCACGCTGCTCCTCTGCCTTAACCCGGCCTTCCCGTTCGTGCTCGTAGGCCTCTTTCCAAATATCTGCGATCCGGCGGGTCTCCTTCAGCAGGGGTCTGGGCACCAGGTACCCGAACACCACCGCTCCCACCACAAGAGCCACGATACCCCAGGGCCCGGCTTGCTGGAAGACAACGGACGTCGTCATCTGATCCGAACCCCCAGCATCATACTGAGTAGGGACACTCAAGGCTCCTTAGTCAGCTACGTTGACTCAAATGTTAGCATCAGGAGCCGAGTATCGGCCATACACCACCCCCTCCCCCGCACGGTTGGCAGAGGCCCGGAATTCGTACGGGGGCGGATTCTGCCTCCGTAGATTACGGGCAACCTGGGAGGCGCGGGGCCGGGACACGTGGCGGGAGACGACCACCCACCGGCCAGGGTGATGGACAAGCTCCGCCACGATCTGTTCCCGACCGGCGTTCTTTCTCACGCTGTCGGCATCGGGCCAGTACTCCGGGGGGTCCTCGAACACCAAGTCAACCATGATAGTATCGTACCATTACCGAGCCATGATCTAATCGACGCGACAGAATCGGCGTCCCCCGACAGGAGCACAGAGTGAAGATAGCGGTGACCGGCGGAGCCGGATTCATCGGCGGGCACGTGGTGGACGAGCTGCACCGGCGCGGACACACTCCGGTGATCTTCGACCACCGCCGCGACCGGCGGCACACCGTGGCGGACAACCAGCTGGCCTACTGGCCGGTGATGCTGGGGGACTGCCGGGACGAGGTCGCCGTGACCGAGCTGGCCGCCCACGTCGACGGGATCATCCACCTGGCCTCGGTTCTCGGCACGCAGGAGACCGTGGCCAACCCGCGCCCAGCCGTCATGACCAACGTCATCTCCGGCATGAACGTGATGGAGGCGGCCACCCAGTACAACATCCCGATGGTCAACATCTGCGTCGGGAACGCCGGGATGTCCAACCCGTACTCCGCCTCCAAGACCTGCGTTGAGTCCCTCGGCCACATGTACGCCCGTGATCGAGGAACCAAGATCAACCAGGTGCGGGTGGTGAACGCCTACGGACCGCGCCAGCTGATGGCCCGGCCCTACGGCCCCGGCAAGGTCCGCAAGATCGTCCCGGCGTTCATCGCCCGTGCGCTCACCGGCGCCCCGATCGAGGTCTACGGCGACGGCGAGCAGATCTCGGACTGTGTCTACGTCGGCGACGTGGCCAAGGCACTGGTGTCCACGCTGGAGTGGACCGCCGAGAACCACCTGGAGCTGCCGGAGATCGTCGAGGTCGGCCCGACCGAGCACCGCACCGTGAACGACGTCGCGAACCTGGTGCGCGGGATGGCGCTGGCGACCGGTGTTCCGCAGCCGAACCTGCAGCACGTGCCGATGCGGCCGGGTGAGACCCCCGGCGCCCGCGTCGTCGCGAAGAACGAGACCATGCGGCAGATCGGCATGGACCCGGCCGAACTGGAGGCCCTGGACTCCGGACTGTCGCGTACCGTCGCCTGGTACGCCGAGCACTGGCTGCCGGGCCACCGGGCATGGCTGGCGGCGAACCAGTCCGACCGCCGTGGGTAAGGCGTGGCTGTGGTCGGCCGACGAGGGCGGGTGCGGCTGGTACCGCACCGTCATCGTCGCCGAGGCCCTGCGCGCCCGGGGCCACGACATCGGACAGGGGATCGAGTTCCAGGGCGAGTACCTGGACGCAGACGCGGTCATGGTCCAGCGGCTGTCGCTGCCCGGACCCACCACCTCCTGGGCCCGGTGGAACTTCGAGCACTCGAAGACCACCGTGTTCGACGCGGACGACGACTACTTCCACATGTACCAGCACCCGGAGTTCGGACCGGCGGCAACCGAGTACAGCAAGTCCCAGGTGCAGGCGCGGCTGCTGGCCAACGCCGCATCGGCCACCTTCACCACCTGCGCCTCCTGGCGGCTGGCCGAGATCTTCGACATCTACTGCAACAACGTGGTGATGGTGCCGAACGGCCTGCCTGAGCGGTACCTGGCATACGAGGCACCGTGGGAACGCCTGGAGAAGCTCGGGGTCGGTGCGGCGATACACCGGCCGGTAGTGGGCTGGGCCGGGTCCGCCTTCACCCAGTGGGAGCTGTCCGGAGACGTCAGACGGGTGCTGGCATCGGTCGGCGACTGGGGAGGCCGGGCACACACCGTCGGCGTACCGTACGACCACGCCCGGAAGCTCGGTATCGCCCAGCCCGGCACTCGGATCACCGGCTGGGTGCCGGGTACCGACAAGTACCTGGACACCATCGACTTCGACATCTGGCTGGCGCCGTACCGCCGGACCGAGTACAACGAGGCGAAGGTCGCTACCAAGGCGCTGGAGGCCGCGTTCCTCGGCATCCCGATCGTCGCCTCCGACACCACCCCCTACCGCCAGTTCGTGGTTGAAGGTGAGACCGGCTTCCTGATTCCGCCCGGCGGCGACTGGGAGACCCCGGTCCGGGAGCTGATCAACAACCCCGAACTGCGCGAGTCCATGGGCCGGGCCGCGCGCGAGGTCGCCCAGAAGTTCACCGTCGAGAGGCTCGCCGCCACCTACTGGGAGCCGCTGCTGTTCGGAGGCCGCAAGTGATCGCGGGTAAGAAAGTGGTTGCGTGGACGCCCTACGGGCGTGAATCCACCGTCAGCATCCTGTTCGACTACCTGCGGCGGGAACACGAGCGCGGGCTGGTCGACGAGTACTGGCTGTACCTAAACACCGACGACAGCCAAGGGTCGGACCTGGCCTACGCCTACCGGCTGGCGCGGCGCCACAAGGACTGGGTCCGCCTGATCGAGCGGCCGGTTCACCTGCCCCGGCTCCAGCCGAAGCAGCGCAACACCGGCTACGCCTACCGGTACATGGCCGACCCGGACGCGCTGTTCTTCCGGTTCGACGACGACATCGTGTACGTACACGAGGACGCGGTGTCGAACCTGTGCAACGCCAAGGTCAACCTGCCCGGCACCCTGGCCTGCTTCGCGCTGATGTGGAACAACGCCATCACCTCCTGGTACGCCCAGAAGCTGGACAAGATCCCGCTGGAGTACGGGGTGGTGCAGTCCCCGTTCTGCATGGACCCGGTCGGGTGGGGGGACGGCGGTTTTGCCGTCAAGATCCACAACCTGCTGCTGGGGTGGCTGGACGACGGCGAGCCCGAGAAGGCGTTCTTCTACCAGAACTTCCCGCTGGCGCCGAAGCAGCAGTTCAGCGTGTCGTGCCACGTGATCGACGGGCAGGACTTCTGCGACCTTCCGGAGCCGGGGGTGCTGGACTACCCGGAGGAGGAGCACTGGATCACGGTGCACCGGCCGCCGCTGATCGGCAAAGACAACGTGATCGTGGGGGACGCCTTGGTCTCGCACTACACGTTCTACCCGCAGGGCCGGGCCGTGCGGGCAACCAACATCCTGGACCGCTACCGCAAGATCGCGAAGGACCTGACATGAGCAAGCCCGTGAGCGCCCACCACAAGCCGACTGCTGAGGAGCTGGCAGCCACCGATCGGGTCGTGGCCGAGGCCGTCAACGGCGCCGACCCCGGGACGGGCGAGGGCGCGTCAGCCAACGGGGCCGTGACGGTCGACCGGGACGAGATCCAGATCGACCCGCAGCTGCTCGCGCAGGCGACGCAGAACAAGAACGCCCGCCTAATCGCGATGATGGTCCACGAGAACGCCATGTTCGAGGTGGCGCTGGAGCAGGAGCGCCGGGCCCGGCAGGACGCCGAGGCCAAGTACGAGGCCCTGCTGGCGTCACTGGAGGACTAATATTGTCCTCCTGTCACGGTTGTGCTAAGCTGTCTCTTGTACAGCCTACCGTGACAGGAGGACAAGATGTCCGAGAACACCGTCATCCGCGAGATCGTCGCCCCCGACGGCACCCAGTACGAGGTGTACACCGACGGCTCGTGGGTGCGACGCTGCTGGGACGGGTCGTTCGTCTCCGAGGTGTCTTTCTTGGGGGTGGGAAACTGCGGGCCTGACGACGAGGTGCTGCGGAAGGTCGCCGAGAACCACCCGCCGGTGCCCGGTAGCGAGTACCACCGGGTGGTGTGCCCGGACGGGACCGAGTACAAGGTGTTCCCGGACGGCACCTGGAACCGCCGGTCGTGGGACGGGCTGTTCGTCTGCGACTACAGCAACGCCAGCACCACCCCGGAGGAGGTGGTCGCCAAGCTCGGACTCTGACCCCAAACCCCCGTACACCACCCCCGCCGGTCGGCTCTGGGCAGCCGAGTGATCCCCGGCGGGGGTGGTGTACGTGCGTCAGACCTGGGTCAGCTTCTCCTCCAGATCGCGCACCGTCTCCTGCAGAGCGGCGATTTTCTCATCCCGGGCCCGGACGCGGGCGTTCGCCAGCACCAGCTCCGAGGTTTTCGTGTGCAGCTGCCGCTCCAGCTCCGCGATCACCAGGTGATTCGGGATCTGTTCGGTGTTGTCGGCGCCGGGCACTACACCACCCCCGCCCTCTTGGCTAGCGCCTGCACGACCGGGTCCGGGTGGTCGGCCACGGCCTGCCGCAGCTGCTCGTCCTGCCGGTGGCGCGCCGTCTCCTCCGCCACCGCTGCGGCACCCCGGGCCTCGATCTCGAGCCACTCGGCGTCTGTGACCGGGGTGTGGGTGACCGCCCCGGTGTCCAGGTTGACATCCAGGTGTACCGGACGGTCGTCTTCGTTGCGTACCATGCGCTACCTCACATCTCGGCGTACAGGGAGAACTGGGACCCCGCCGCGAACGACCCGGCGCTGGGCAGCAGCGTCAGGCTGGACAGCTGGGCCGCCGGAACGTAGCCGCCACCGTACGACCCGGTAAGCTGGCCGGTGGTGGTGTTGGACCCCGTAACGTATCCTACACCCACCGCCACCGCGTTTCGTCCGGAAGCGGACTTGTTCCACCCGAGTACGTCGAACCGGCCACCGCTGTAGTAGGAGGCGGTGGCGGAGGCGCCGGTGATCTTGCCGATCGTGATGGAGCTGGTGGCGGACATCGCCCCGGATGCAGCCTGCGCGGTGGTACCCTGGCCCTCGACGTACTGGTACCCGTAGTTGTTGCCGGTGTCTCCGTTGAAACGCAGAAGCAGGCTGTCCGACAGCGCCGCGTTGGTGTCTCGAGCCGACCAGTAGACCGTGACGTTGGTGTACTTGGACGAGACGCTGGAGAAGGTGATCGACGCGGTGGTACCGCCGAGCACCTGGGTGGCCGCCGCCTGCTGGGAGCTGTAGGAGTAGGTGCTCCCGTTGTACACCGCCGACATCCCGGTGTCGGTCTCGTAGATCTCCAGACCGGTGAACGGAACCGACGGGTGGGCGGACGAGGTGCAGGTCAGGTTGGCGAAGGCCTTCTGCTCCCACGCCGACCCGTTCCACACCTGCAGATACTTGGTGTCGGTCTCGTAGATCATCAGGCCGGAGGTCAGTCCGGAGGTAGGGTGGGTGCTGTTGGTCACCGACTCCGCCGCGTGGGACATGTAAGTCCACACTGGGGACGCCTTCGAACCGGTATTCTGCACATACCGGCCCGAGTCGTGCTCGAAGATGACCTGGCCCTTGTAGGTGTTGCTGGGACGGGTGGTGGACGTGCAGTCGACAGCGCCCATCAGGCCGTCGATTACGCTGAAGTTGTTCTCAACGTGCAGTGGGAAGTTGAACGTGTCGCCCGTGTCCGGCAGCAGCAGCAGGATGTTTGGTGTGTTTGTGTCAGCCACCGCTAGCCTCCTCGGCCATGGTCTGTCGGATGGACTCCACCCGGCGCCGGAACGTGTGGACGGCCGGGTCTTGAGGGTCGTATGCCTCCTGAATCCGATTCAGGTGCCCGTCCGGGTCCAGGTGCACCACCCTCCGCTTCACCCGCTCCACCCGCTCCAGGTGGGCCGCGCGTGCGGTGTCCTGATCGGTATTGTACAGGAAGGTGGGGTCGTGCACCGTGTGCTGCATATGCGGCTCGTGGAGCACCACGCCCAGAAGCGTGTCGAAGTCTGCGGGGTCGATGCCGTACTCGGCTGCCCGCCAGGCCAGCGTGCTGTGCGGGAACCCGGCCGCTCGTGCGGTGCCGTCGTCCGACGCCATGTCGATCATCCACACCGGTTCGGGCGAATTGGGTGCGCGGACGTCCCGTACCCCCGTGATCGTGTGCGTGATCTTGTCCATTGAGTTACCTGTTCCTGTGGGCCCAGAAGCATATGTCCCAGCCGCCGCCCAGCGCACCGGCTGCCTGGAACGTGAAACCGGTGGTGGCCACGTTGGTGAACATGGACGCGGGGGTGGCGGAGGTGGTGGAGCAGAATATGTTGCCTGTTGGGGTCATGTGGCTGACCATGGTGGGCCCGTACGTCCAAGTCAACGAGGTGGTACCGGCCAATATGTTGCGAATCTGGCCTGCGACGACCGCCTCCGTAGCGCCCGGAGCCGTCAGGCTGTTGTCGTTGTGGTATCCGTTCAAGATCCAGTTGGTATCGGTGTTTCCGGTTACGTACGTCAGGGTCAACGACCCGTTGTTGGACCCGGAACCCCCGGAGATGCCCAGCGCGGCGTAGTTGCTGGTGACTTGGACGAATCCGCCCAGAGCAGTCTGGGTGGTGTCCAACACCTGCAGAGCAGCGCCGGTCGGACCCGCCATGATCAGGCGGTTGAAGTAGGTGGACCCACCGACCACGTACGTACCGGAGTTGACACCGATACCGGCCGTATTGCTGTCCAGATTGAACGCGTTGATGAACGCGTTGTTCGACCCGGCCGTGTCGTAGAACCTCATGATGGGGTATATGGCTGAGGCGTCGATCGTGATCTTCTCGCCGCCGGAGGACGACGACAGGGTCAGCACCGACGAGTTGCTGTTCAGGTCGAAGGTGATGTTTCCGAACGAGTCGTAGGCGTGGACTCCGGTCGAATCCATCGCCACCCGCTGTCCGGCGGCGGCGGTCTCGATCACACCGCCCATGATGATCGAGGCGGTGACGGTGCCCGCCGTCAGCTTCGACACCGATAGGTCGGTGATGTAGGCGTTCGACCACAGCGTGGCGGTCGATCCGGCCGAGGCGCTGGGGTTGGATTTGTTTCCCGCCTCGTCCACCGCGATGATCTTGACGTACATCGCATTCGCCGGTGGCAGGTTCGGCGGGATCGTGAACGACCCGACCACCGGTATCTGGCCGGTGATGTTGCCGATGTTGGCCGGAAGGTTGCCCAGCTTCGTTGCGTTCGTCGGGATGAACAGCGGATCGTATGATCCGTGCACCTCGATGTGGTGCAGGTCGACCGCCTGGTTGAAGGTACCGCCGCTGGCCGAGCCGCAGTCCCAGGTGACCTGCACCGAGGCCATGTTGGTAGCGACTGTGGGCGTGTCCGGAGTCGGGGGTGCGATCGTGTCCGACTGTGCCTGATAGGTGGACGTAGCCGACCAGGCACCGTAGTTCGGGGGATTGGCTGTGTCCACCGCCCGAATCTGGAAGTCGTACAGGACGTTCGGGGTAAGCTCCTGGATCAGCAGCTGGTTCACACCGCCAGCAACAAACGTCACCTTCCAGTCGGACACCGTGGTCGGTATCAGGTTGGCGTAGGTCCCACCTATCGCGTTCAGAGTGGCGTAGGTGTATCCGGCCAGATTCAGGGCAGAGTAAGTGGGGTTGGTGGTGTAGAAACCCAGATCCGGCCGGTACCTGACCTCGTAGTGGGCCAGGTCGATCAGGGTGGTGCCGTCGGTGTTGGTCGGGGTGGACCACTGCACCTGTATCTGAGATTTGGTGCGCCCGTCTGACGTGCCCTGGTACGTGGTGGAGGAGAACGCACCGAACACCGGGACGCCGGGGGTGGTGTTGTCCGGCTGGGGACGGGTACCGACCGGTTCCGAAGTCGATATCAGGTTCCTGTTGAACCCACCCACCGTCAAATTGGTGGTGTTCCCGTCCTCGAACATCACGTAGTCGGTCAGGTCGTACCAGTTGCCCGACTGGTCCCGGTACGATACAGTCATATCTGACGTGACCGGCCAGTCCGCCTGAATCACCCGCTGCTTGGTCGGGTTGATCCGCTGGCCCCGGAACACGATCTCGTTGTTGGTGTCGACAAAACCGGCGTCAGGGTCGTACAGCCAGACGTAGTCCCCTACTTGCAGGTCGCCCTTGATGTCGTACTCGTCGCTGGACAGGCGTACCTGGTCGGCGGGGGTGGTGTAGGGCAGCAGAGCAGCCTGCGCCGACTGGGTGGCGTTGAGAGAGGACACCGACGACGCCGACACCATCCGTGTAAGAGTCACGGGATGTCCGAAGAAGTCGGTGTAAGGATTTGACCCTCCGACGTCGGAAATGTTGGCCGCGCCCAGCGCGGTCGAGGTACCCTGGCCCGACGCCAGCACCACCACCCGCGTGGTGTAGTCCTTTACATCCTCGATCAGCTCGGCCACGCCGGACAGACCGCGCACGGACATATCGAGACCGGTGTTCTTGGACACGATCGCGACGGTGGGGGTGGTGCGGTACAGAGAAGCTACCGGGCCGAAGTCCAGCGTGCAATTGTTGTTGACCCGCCACTCAGCGATCTGGGTAGGGAGCGGACCCTGGGTCACCTGCTGGGCAAATGAGGTCAGTGCTTCAGACGGCAGCTTCCATACGAACCCGCCGGTATACGTGGCCGAAGTCGGCATCGAGTAGATCGTGCCCGCGCCGACGGACGAAGGCCGCAGCGTGTTGACCACCGTGGCGTAGGACGCACTGGTGAACTGTGATCCGTTACCGGATCCGCCGGGGGTGTTGTTGCCCTCGATCACCGGCCCGACCTTGGAAGCGTTACCCAGCCAGGTGGCCATCCCGTCGCCCGAGATTACGGGCCCGCGTCCCTGAGACAGCGACTGGAAATCCAGACCGGTGATCACCCCTGCGTACCGGCCCGAATTGAACTGGCCGTTGCCCTCGATCGTCGGGTTGTGGCGCCCGGTGGAGATCACCACGCACTGAAAATATTGCAGTGCGTCGATGATCGAGCGCGGGGTGTTGGCCGACAGCGTGATCGACCAAGACCCCGGCGACATGATCGCCTCGGTAACTGACACCCTACACCACCCCCCTCATCGGCGTACCCCCTGCACCAGTTCGGACGGGGTGGCCAGATACTGACTGTACAGATCGGCCGCCAGGTCACCAGCGGCCGAGGTGGACACCTGGGCCCCCACCATCGCGTCCATGTACACGACAGACGCGGACGAGGAGATACCCCCGTTCACCAGGTCCGAGGTGAAGGACAGAGCCGACCCTACCACATACTTGTCCCCTGCTGCGTCCGCCGAGGTGGCGAAGATGTACCCGGTGGCTGACGATCCCACCTCTGGCGTCGTGCGCACAATCTTGAACTGGCCGGACGACTGCGACTGCAGAAACACCTCGACGTGCCGGGCACCGCGCCTCAGGGTCAAGTCGCAGGTGACCCGGGTCACCGACTGGTAGGTGAACACCATACGCAGCACGATGATCTCGGGTTCGTTCCGCAGCAGCGATACTCCCTGGGGTTGCCCCAAACTGGTCCCGTTGAACAGCAGGTCCCACGTCTTGACAGCAGCGTACCCCGTCGGGTTGTTGTAGGTCTGCAGGCGTAGAACACCTGCGCCGGACGGCACCGGAGTAACCTTCAGTAGGCCGTTGGCCAGCGTCCAGCTCGTTGGGTTGGACGGAGTGAACAGGATACCGGACCGCTCGACGCCGTTCTGGTCTACGAAGTTCACCCGGCCGTTCATGTAGTTAGACACCGAGCACCCCCAGCGGGGGATGGTGGTGAGGGACGCGGGCAGCCCGACATAAACCACGTGGGTACCGTCGGACCCGACCCGGTTTACCACGCTCGGGGTGTTCCCTTGGGCGCTGAAGTAGGAGTAGTGTCCGATGCTCGGAGAATGCCATCGCACGCCAGACAGGCCGAACGAGTTGTTGCGGGTGGTACCGGTTAGCCGAGATTCGACATCGACCTCGAAATCGGTGCCCACCCGCATCAGGTCGATCGCCCAGGTGAGGGTCTGCTGCTCCCCCTCCCAGTTCTGCAGATCCGCCGTCGAGTCGGTCACGGTGTAGTACCCGTTCAGGCCCGTTTTGTCGGTGAACGTAACCGGTACGAAGCTGCCGACCAGACCCCCCATGTCCGCTCGCCAGGCCTCCAGCATCGCGGACGTGGTAGCGATCTCAGTCGCTGAGGGGACCGACTCCTGCCCCTGAATCTTCAGTGTGCGGCCGGTGGGGGTGGTGGAGGATGGCGCGGCGCTGGCGTCGGTGGCAGCCTGGGTGGGGAACTCCACCAGCGGAAATCGCCCCAGGTTGATTACACCGAACTGCGTCATGGGTTGTCCCTCTGTACCGTGATCAGCGCGTCCCGAATCTGCTTAGCATACAGTTTCGCGTTAGCGTCGAGCGAGTTCGGCCTGCTGAAATCGGCCATCATCTTGTTGGTGATGTTGACGATCAGGTTCTGCACCACTACACCACCCCCGCCCGTCGGCTGCGGACTCTGTGCCTGCGTGAACCCATATCCCAGTGGCTCGACCTTGGCCCCGGCCGGTACGTACAGCCGCTCGGGACCGGCGTCGCCCACGGTGACTACGCCGCCTTGGGTGATGTTGGCGCCCTGCGCCAGGGTGGGGATATCTGCCCACGACGGGATGCCGACGGTGATACCGCCGATGGTTCCGATACCGGGGATGTGGGTGTCGATGCCGGGAATCGTGAACGACAGGTTGTTCCAGGCGTTGGCTATGCTGTTGTATACCTGCTTGAACTCTCTCCAGATGCCGTCCCACATGCCCGAGGCCGCCCTGGCGATACGACCCGGCAGCCCGGACACGAACGACACCATGTTGTCCCAGTACTGCCCCACGTGTCCCAGCCAGTTCTGCACGTCGCTGGCGATGTGGGACATCCACCCGGTCATCTCCTGGACCAGGATGGTCCACCCCTGGGTGACCGGGCCCAAGATCTTGTCCACCAGCTGAAGCAGCCACGTGATGATTGAAGCGATCGGCGGTATGACCTTGGACACTACCGCCGTCTCGAACTGCTGGAACAGCGAGATCAGCGGAAGCACAGCCTGGAACAGATTCAGGAAATCCTGGATCAGCGGTATCAGCGCGGGCATGATCTGAACCATCGCGGTGGTCAGCTCCTGCACCAGCTTGGTCAGGTTCGACATGTTGCCGGACAAAGACGCCACGATGATGTTGACCAGCTGCTGGAACAGCGGCATCAGCGGAGTCAGGACCTGGGTGGCCAGATTGACCAACAGAGCCGCCAGCTGTCCGATCTGCGGCAGTATCGGGTCGATCGCGTCCAATATGTCGCCCAGCATCTGGGCGACCAGGTTCAAGAATGGTGACAGAGCCTGGATCACCGGCATCAGCATCTGGACCAAAGCGTTGATCAGACGCGACAGCGGAGGCATCAGCGTAGTCAGTGCCGGGCCCAGCGCCGACGATATCGCCCCCACCAGCTTACCGACCGGACCCATCAGGTCCGAGATCAGAGTCAGGATCATGTGGATGGTGTCGCCTGCGCCCGATCCACCCTCGACCAGGCCCTGGAACAGGTCCCCGATGCCGGATAGGACCTCCGACAGGCCCGACCCCAGAGCCTGGACGATCGGAGCCGCCTGTGAAGCGGCGGTCACGATCTTGTCGAACATGTCCAGGAACCCGCCGCCGACGGTGGACATGAACCCGACACCCTGATGCAGGACCTCGAAGAAATCCTGGACGAACTGCTTGTTCTGGAACAGGCTGCCCAGCTGGGCGAAGAAACCGCCAAACGCCTGTCCTGCTTCGGTGATCGCGGTCTTTACTTCAGGCATCAGCGGCTGGATGTCCTGCAGGAACTTCAGGAAACCAGGCAGGAAGGCGTTCTGCGCCACCCCGTCCAGCTGCTGCTTTATCTGCAGGATGATACCGACGATCTCACGTCCGACCGGCGTGAGCTTCTGCATCGCCTGCTGGTAGGCGGACGCACCACCCGCCCCGGATGCAGCTGCGGCGGCAGCGGCCAGCTGCTGCTGCTTGATGGTATCGGTGAGGTTCTGCTCCGCCTTCTGCACAGCCTCAGCCGAAGATATCTGCTGGTTGGCCGCGTTGCGCTGTGCGACAGCCAGAGCATGCTGTGCGTCGGCCGCCTGCTGGTTGGCCTGGGCGACGCCGTGCTGGGCCGACGCGACACCTTGGATGGCCGACTGCAGAGCCCGCTGCGCCGACAGTACGTTCGGTGCCTGGTCCACCCCGTTCTGGGTAGCCTGGTTGGACTTCTGCGTAGCCTCGACATCGCGCTGCTTGGCGTCGATCAGCTGCTGCTGCGCCTGGGCCAGCTGCAGCGCCGCGTGCTGCTTCTGCAGGTCGGTCGACAGGCTGTTGTCGTTGACGGCAGTCAGGTTCTGCTGCGCATCCGCCACTGCCAGCTGGGCCGCCTCCACCGACAGGTGGGCGTCAGCTGCCGCATTCTGGGAGTCGATCAGCGCGTTGGCCGCGTCCTGCCGCGCCTGGGTCAGCGCCTGCTGGGCCAGCGTCTCCGACTGCTCGGCGTTCTGCAGCGACTGCTCGGCCTGCTGCACCGAGTACATCGAGTCGGCGATGTGCTGCTCGGCGGAGGTGATCGAGTCGGCCGAGTTCTGGGCCGCGATCGCAGACTGACGCTTGGCGTCGGCGATCGCCTGTTCGGCGTTTCGGATCTGTATCGCGTTCGAGAAGGCAGTCTGTGCGGCCTGATTGCCTGCAGCCCCTGCCGACCCCACCTCTTGGCCCGCTGCCGAGACCGCCGCCATCACGCCCTTCAGCGCTCCCATGGCGGTACCCAGACCCAGGGCGAAACCGCCGATGGCGGCAGGTATGGCGGCCAGCGCCGGAGCCAGCGCCAGCGCGGCACCCGCCATGCCGAGCATCATGGAGGACATGCCGCCGCCGGAGGAGGCAGCTCCTGAGGCAGACTCTCCAAGGCGGTCGGCCCTGTCGGCCACCACCTCGATGTCTACCTCGAGATCTTGGGCCTCGCGCCTGGAGGATCCGAAAGACGACTGGACGTCGTCCACCGACCGCTTCATGTTGGACATGGCGTTGCGGACGTCGTCGGTGGACTGGTTCAGTCCGATGATGTCCCCGGCCAGGCCGTCTATCGAAGCACGCAGACGTTCGATGCCTTCGTTGTTCCCGAGGTCGTCAGACTTGCGCTTGACCTCCTCTTCCTCGGCTGCGATCTCCGCCAGCTTGGCCTCGGCGTCCCCGGTCTCGAGGTTCAGATCGACGTGAGACTCGACCTTGATCTCGTCGATCTCGGCCTTGACTTTCTCAGTCGCCGCCTCGCTCTCGAAGACCAGCGGGATCTCCAGCTGTTCCCCGGCTTCAGCTTCCTTTACCTTGGACGACACCTGTGAGCGCAGGTTGTCGTCTTTGGCGGCCATCTGGATCTGCATGACCTGGCCCGCCACCGCCTGCTCCAGCATGGCGTTGACCTGGTCCCGCAGACCCTGATCCTTGGCGGCGATCTGGATGTAGGCACGAGCTATCTCGAAACCCATGCCGTCGTCCGACACCGACGTCTCCTAACCGATCATCCGAAGCTGAACATGTCACCGATATCCGAGAACCGCAGGGCTGCCGGTGTCGCCTCGACCTCTTTGCCGTCCCACGGCGACGGTGGGCCCGGTAGCATCGGGGTACCGTCTGCCGCTATTTGCACCTCTACACCACCCCCCGCCGGGGTACGCCCGGATTGAACCGCTGGTGCCGGGGCTGGTTCCTGCTGCTCCGTCTCCTGCTGGTCCCAGGTACGCAGTCTGTACTGGACCGCCCCGCCGTAGGCGGACAGCCGGGGCACCAGTACCGCCCACCGACGAGACCCCATGTGGTACATGTCGTCTACCCGGTGGAACACCGACAGGTCGGACTCTACGTCTCCCTCCATCTCCAGCACCCACAGCATGGACTTCAGCCGGGGCAGGATCAGGCTTTTGGGCCCGTCTTGTCGTCCCCCAGGATGGCCTTCTGACAGGACAGCAGCACCTGCGCCAGGTGCTGCGGCTTGATACCCCGGTGGTTGGCCAGGGCGTCGAACGCCTCCTCGCCCAGCAGCTCCATCAGCATCGCCCCCACCGCCGCGTTCTCGCCGCTGGTGTTGATGGTCTTCAGCATCCGCAGCGCCGCCCCGGCCCCGATGTTCCGGTCGATGTAGTAGGACTTCCCGCCCAGGCGGAAGATCTCTACAAAATCCGGCTCCCCCTCCTCCAGGTCCTCCGCGTCGAGATCGAGGACGTCGATCTCGGGCATCGGGATGTCCTCGACCGCAGCCGCCTTCTTACGCGCCCGGGGGCGGTCGGTCGGCGCCTTGACCGTACGGGCACGGCTGGACGGGGAGGTGGCGGTCTTTTTGGCGGTGGTGGCCACAGGCGGTGTGTCCTCAGGTGGGGGCGCGCCGGTCAGGAAAGCTGGTCGACGACGTGGATGGGTGCGATGGTGGAGCTGACGTAGTGCCCGTTGAACGACACCGTGAACACGGTCTGCTTGGCCTTGTCCATGGCGGTGTCGACCTTGGCCGTCGACAGCATCCGGCGGAAGATCGCGCGACGGCGCAGCGAGTTCGGGGCGTACCCGTCGATCACCATCGCGATGTAGGTCGGCTGGGTGGCCGAGGTGGCGTACAGCGGCTCCAGCGTCTGGTAGGTACCGGCGGCCGAGGTGGCGCCGGAGGTGGTGGTGGCGCCGTTCAGCGACACCGCCAGGTTGTTCAGCGTCGGCTCGGCCAGCTGGGTCGTGATCAGGAACTCGCGCTTGGTGAGTCGGCGGCCGATCGAGTCGACCAGCTGGTCGACCATCAGCTCGGTGTACTGCTGGTCGACCGAGAGGGTGATGCCGTTGAGCGTGCCCCCCATGTCAGTCCAGGAGGACGTCGCCGGAGTCAGGTTCACGTTGTAGTCGGGCGGCTCAGCCGCGCCGAACAGGCCCTGATAGATCGTGCCGGGGCCCATGATCAGGTTGGTGACGGTGACAGACACCGAGAACTCCTGTCTTCTGTGGAGGCCCGGCAGGCGGTTCGGGCGGGGGTGGTGGTGGTTACTTCTTCTTCTTACCGCCGGAGATCTTCATCCCCGGGTATTTCTTAGCGACGTTCTTTTTGACCGTCGCCTGCTCCGCCGGGCTGGCGAAACGCTTCGCCTTTCCGAGGGCGTTCTGGGCCCGGCCGGGCGTGTCGATCGGGTACGAGCCCTTCGCGCCGGGCGTAGAGCTACTCTTTCCCGGCAGGGCGAAGTCTGACCTCTTCAGGCTCCGGCGCTTGTCCGCCGTCAGCTTCGGGCTCTTCCTGGCCACCGTCGGCCACCTCCTGTGTCGGCAGGTCGTCGCCCAGCAGGGAGGCGACCACGTTCATGCGCTGCAGGTCCTGCAGCTCCTCATCGGAGACCTCGATCACCCGGTCGGGCTGCATCGTGGTGGTGATCCGGTGCTCGGTCATGTGAAATCCCCTCGGTCCAGCGGCCAGCGCATCGACGCCAGTTCCGGGTGCTGCTTGATCGATATGCAGTCGTGCTCGGGGAACTGGCCGCCCAGCTCCACCACCTTCGCCACGCCCTGGAACAGGAACTCCAGCTCGGCCGGGTCGTCGTGAACCAGGATCAGACCGCCGTAGGACAGCGGTTCGTTCGACACTGCCCCCACCATCGCGTACCTGCGGTTCATGATGGCAGCTCCAACCAGTACATCTGCAGATCGAATTGGTAGACCGCCCAGTACGCACGGTCCCCGTACAGCGGACGCGGTTCCTGTAGCGCGTGCGCCTGCTGGACCCGGGCGGGCGGGTACCCGCTGGGCAGTATCAGCTTGGCGTTGAAGTTCGAGGTATCCTGGCAGGCGGCGACAATGTTCTCGGCTAGACCGTTCGCTATGGCCCATTGGGGCTTGCGGGAGGCAGTCAAGGCCGGGAACCCGTAGCACTTGATCGACAGTACCGGCTCGCGCTCGGGTACGTACATGTTCGGGCTGCCGCCGACCGTCGCCCAGGTTACGAAACCGGAGGTGACCAGGCTGGCGTTCTGCTCGACCTTCTCCGGCACCTGGCGTCCGTTCATGCCGGAGTTGAGACCGGGCAGGCTGGACAGCCACAGCCCGGTCACCAGGTCGGTGTTGGCGCGGTAGGTGTACGTCATGTCACGCCATGATCGCAGACAGGTCGCGGACGCGGTACAGCGCCGGACGCAGGAACGGCTGTTCGGGACTGTTGCCCTGCCGGATGTGGCCGCGCACCTGGTGACCCTGGCGCATGTACGGCCTGACGTACTCCTCGCCATGGAACCCCAGCTCGACCGCCGCGCAGTACGGCAGGTGGGAGGAGACGCGGGCGACGCCCAGCGACACGTTCAGAGCGACCAGCGACTCCTTGAGTGCGCCGGTATCCACCGGGCAGATCTGTTGTGCGTCCGCGCGCACGGCGACAGCGGTACGGATCACAACCTCGTTGACCCTGGGTAGGACGTGGTCCTCGTACCAGCCGTCGTTGATCTGCAGTTCAGTGGCCACCGAACACACCCTCCTCTACGTCGGGTCGTTACACCACCCCCTACCGGGTCTACCCCGGCTGCAGGGGACGGTGCTGGTGCTTGCTTGTGGGACGGGCGCCGAGCTACTTGCTCGGGACCCGGTAGCGGCTGCCGTCGCGGTCGACGAACGGGCCGTTCGGGTGCGCTTCCTTGGTCGGCTGGTGGTGCGCCTCCTGGGCCGCGCCGATCGCGCCCTGACCGCGAAGGAGCTTCGCGGTCTGGCCGGGCGAGACGCCGTTGGAGGCGTTGCCCGCAGGCCGGTCCGCGTTCAGCGGGTCGCGGCTCCCCAGGTCCGGAATGTTGGCCATGGTGCTTCGCCTCCGAAGATAAGCTTATGTTGGACCAAGTATACAGTTGGAACCGGGTCCGTGTCAGTTGACGTACTGCAGGTCCAGCCTCAGATCCGGCGTGTGTACCGGACTGTTGAGCACAGATACCGACGAGATGGAGTAGATCTTGCCTGAGGTCTCGTCCTTCAGCAGGTCCGTGTCGAGCACGTCGGTACCGGCCGGGAGGCGGCAGATGGTGTACCGGTACACCCGGGGGTCCTGGGTCTGGGAGTCGATCCCGTTGCGGTTGCGCTCCATGACGGAGGCGGGTATGCCGGTGTGGACCGGGGTGAGGCTGTCGACGGTGTCACCGGCGGGGGTGGTGTGGGTGCCTCGCAGGATGCTGACTGTGGTGGTGGGGAAGGCTTGCATCAGCCTGACGGGCCTCCAAACTGGGACAGGTGGGTCTCCATCCACGGACCGGTGTTGTTCGGTACGTACCCGACCCAGGTCAACATGCGGCGCTTGTGCATGTGCTCCCGGGCCATGAGCCGGTGGTGTCCGTCGACGATGATCAACTGCGGGCTGGCGCCGATCCGGATGGCGACCGCTGGCGCGGCGGTCCCGTCCTGCCACTTGCTGACCTCGCGCTCCACCTGCTTAGGCTCGGATGCTGCCGCCCAGTCCGACCGGTCGGAGGTGTCGAACTCGTCCAGGTCGATCTTGGCGGCCGGGTCCCAGCGTACGGTCTTGACCCAGGCGATGGCGTCCGGCGGGAACCGCCGGGACAGCTGCTTGTACACCTGCTCGCGGGCAGCGATGCTGTCGGCGGATTTGCTCATTACGGCGTCGAGCTTCCTCGATAGCCGAAGTTGTACATGTCGACCCAGCGCTCGTACAGGTCGTTGGCCTCGGCATCCGGGTCCGACGAGATCGGGGTCTGGTCGTCGATGAACGGCGTACGGACCCGCAGCGACCGGGACTTCTGCCAGGACAGCTGCTTCAACGACCGCAGCGCCAGCGGGGCCAGCATCAGGGACCGCTCGGTGCCCTGGTCGTCCATCGTGGTCGACAGGCCGTCCTGCGACAGCTGCTTCACGTTGTTCCGGTACAGCAGGCCCGGCTGCCCCACCTGCCACACCGCCTGGTACGCCAGGCCGTAGCGCAGATACATCAGGTCGAACGGCTGCATGTTGAAACCGGACGACTCGGGGGTGTAGTTGCTGAACATGTTCAGCACCTGCTGGGCGTTCTGGATCTGCAGCGGGGTGAGGGTGACCCCGGTCACGTTGTTCACCCAGTTGACCGGGTTCACTGCGTTCACGTTGCCGCGCCCGCCGATCAGATCCTCGTCCAGCGTGATGTCGCACCAGGTCAGGAACACCGAGTTGTCGTACGCGTCGACCGTTACGATCTCGGAGGTCTGGACCGCAGAACCGGCGTAGGTGGCATTCCAGATCGCCACGTAGTCGCCGGTCGCCTGACTGGTGGACACTGCCCACTGGAAGGTGTACAGTCCGGTAGCCTGGTGCACCACCCCCGCCGACGTGGGGCCGAGCACGTTGCTGCCGTTGGCCACCTGATTGACGGTTATGGTCAGGCCGATAACGTCGGCAGGGGGACCTCCCGGGTAGGCGTCCCACTGCACAACCAGATCGGCTGTCTGACCTTGATTGACGCTTATGGTCACCTACACCACCCCCTCCCGCCTAAGCAGTCCGGGTGAACGTCAACCGGTCTGCCACACCCACGTAGTTGCTGGACGCTGCGTTCTTGGTCGCCATCAGCAGACTGACCGTGTGAACCCCGGACGTGCTGACCGCCACGCCGGTAAGCTTAGCACGCTGCGGGGTCAGGCTGGCAGCGTAGCCGTCGACCGTGCCGACCGACACCCCGTCGATCTGGATCGTGTAGATGCCCCGGTTCTGAAAAGGCAGGTGCAGCAGCTCGACCGTGTAGGTACCGGCCGCGCAGGCCAGATCGTACGAGATCTTGTCGTTCTGGGCACCGTCGGAGATGTTGACCCATCCGACGAAGTTGCCGGTGTCAGCGTTCGACAGGTAGGTCGGCGTCCAAGTACCTACCGTGGCGACCTGGGTCGAGGCCGGTCCGTCTGCCCGCACCTCGAACTGTCGCGGGTAGGGGGTGGTGTTGCTGCCCGCCGGTGGCTGCCAGGACCCGTTGCCCTGGCTGTCCGAGGTCCAGACGTCGCCCGCAGCCGCCCCCGCCGCCACTTGGAGCGGCGGGCTGCCGCTGAGTACCAGCGGGCCGGACATGATGTCGCCTACCTTGGCGACCCTGGACAGGTCCGCCGTCTGGCCGTACCCGGTGGCGGACATCCGCGATCAGCCCTCCGTGGCCTCTTCCGGCGCCTGTCCCACGGGCTCCGGGTCCTCAGGGCCGGGCGTCTCTTCCGGGTCCTCCGAGACCGCACCGGAGCCCGTCTCGGGGTACACCGGCAGCGGCTCGGTCATCAAGTCGTGGCCGCCCACCATCGTGGACGGGGTGACCGTCGAGCCGGGGTCCTCGTCCGCCACCGCCGGAACCACCTGTACCCGGTAGGTCAGGTTGGTGTGGTTCGGGTCGAACGGGTGCGGCTCCTCGGACTCCAGCTCTGGGGCTGACTTCGGATGCAGGCCCTGCTGGAGAGCTGCCTGCAGCACCCCCACGGCGTTGTCCTGGTGGATTTGGTGATCTTCCGGCAGGCCGGTGGTGTGGGCGCGGTTGTGGACTGTGAACACCTTGCGGAACCAGTTGCCCTCGGTGTCGGGCTCGGTCCGCTGCGCCACCTCGGCCTCCGGGTTGCCGTCCAGAGACGGGAACTGTCCCCCGGTGTAGTCGGGCATCTGGTCGCTCCTTCGGCGGTATACCGGAGCCGGTCCCGGCAGGGACCGGCTGGGCGGACGGCGTTCCGCCTGAGACGCCGTCCGCCGTCTGTGGCGGGACGCGGGTGGCCGTCAGGCCGCGCGTCACAGGTTGATGTTGCCCGAGTTGTCCTCGTGGACCGCGAACGCCGCCTCGTGGCCGACCGCGAACGCGCGCCGGGCGCGCATCTTCAGGATCGACTCGTCGGTCAGCGCCGACAGGCCGTTCCGGCCGTCGATGAACACCGACTCCGGACCCGACCGGCGGCCGATGATCATGTAGTTGCGGTTGGCCCAGATCAGCAGCGGGTTGCCGGTCGGGGTCGGGGTGGCCGTCGCCGAGGTCATCGCGCCGAGAGACCAGTGGATCGGGATACCGAAGATCGTGTCCGGGGACGAGGCCATGCCGCCGCCGGGGAAGCCCGCCGTCGACTCCTGGAAGATCGGTCGGTTGTTCGTGTCCTTGATGTTCCGCAGCAGGTTGCGGTACGCCGGGTGGGCGAGGCAGACCATCTCGGAGATGTCGAAGTAGTTGCCGCGCTCGACGTTGCCCAGCGAGTTGGAGAGGGTGGCGTAGGTGGTGCCCGCGCTGCCGGTCTGGGTCAGGTTGGCATTGGCGGTGTATCCGGTGTTCGAGTTCGTCTGGGTCAGGCTGTAGTACACCGACGCGAACGGAACGCCTGTACCGACAGCGGCCGACGTCGCCAGGCAGGCGTTGTCGAACATCTTGCCGTAGGAGGTGGCCCAGTCCTTCTGCTTGGTCGCGATGACGTCGGCGATCGCGTCGTCGATGTCCTCTTCCGCGATCCGGACCGCCTGGCCGAACTTCTGCGCCGACAGGATCACCGAGTCGTTGACCGACTGGTCCTCGGAGTAGGTGCCGCCCTTGGCGACCAGCGCCACGCCGACACCGGCGGACCGGGGGACCGACCGGGTCTCGGAGTTCATGGGGACCGGAGATCCCAGCGCCTCGACGCCGGAGATCTGGTTCACGCGCATGATCACCTGGGAGTCGAACTCCTCGGGGATCCACGCTTCCATCGTGTCTCGGGCACCGCCCGCGACGGCGTAGACCGGCCTGTCGCCGATGTAGCCGATGATCGTCTTGGGGGCGATACCAGGACCGCCCGGCAGACGGTTAGCAGAGAACATCTGCTTGTCTCCTGGGTTTGGGTGAGTCGTTGCTGGTTGATTTAGACCAATCCAGGTCCGTACCCACCCGCACCCGCGAGCTGAGACTATGTTACCACGTCAGGACGTCAAGAGCTATACGCGGTTGCCGAGCGCCAGTGCGGCGATACGCTCGGCTGAGGACTGCGGACGCTCCTCGATGTCTTGGCGACCGGCTGGCGTGACCTTCGGAGCCGGGGCCCGCTTGCGCACCGGCTTGGGCGGCTCCGGCGGAGCGAACAGCTGCGGCAGCTCCTGCTTCAGCTGTTCGATCTGGTCGTCGAGACCCTCGGCAACCTCGCCATCGTCGTCGATCTGGACCTCCTCCAGATTCAGCAGCGCCACCAGCCGGGAGACGTTGCCCGCTGCACCGGCGTCCTTCAGAGCCGCACGAGCCGCCGCCTTCACCACCTTGTCCTGGTACTTGGCGACTGTGCGCTCCTCGGCCTCCTTCGCCGCCTGCGCAGTCAGCTGCCGCACCTGGGCCTTAGTCAGCACGCTGTCCGGGAGCGTTGGGACCGGTGGCGTTACACCACCCCTGCCCCCCTTCTTACCCTTGCCCGCCGGTGTCGGCTGCTGGCCATCCAGCAGGGCCTTGCGTTCGGCCTCGGCCTCCCGCTCGGCCTCCCGCTTCTGCAGCTCCGCGATGGCCTTCTCCTTCTCGGCCAGCGCCAGACGGCGCTCCTTGGCCGACGCGTTGGCTTTCGACAGGGCGCTCTGGACCTTCAGCCACTCGGCCTTCGAGGGAGGGGCCCACTTGCCGTCCTGGCCGCCCTCCTCGTCGTCCTCCTCGTCGTCGTCGGGCTCGTCCTCCGCGTCGTCGGGCTCATCGGCCTCGATCTCGAACTCGTCGGAGGCTGCTCCGATCACGGGGTAGACGGAACGTCCGTCCCTGAGGTGGCCGATCGGTTGACCGGGCGGGGGAAGCAGGCGGATACGGCTCATGTGCGAACTCCCAACGGGGGCGACAGCTGTCTGCATCTGCAAACTGTAGCCAGTTTAACATCGGCTACGGACGGTGTGCAGTGCGCCTCTTCGACGGATGTACCCGGTTGTCGAACTTGCCCTTGTTGACCGCCGCGCGGGACTTGGCCTCGACCGACTTCGGAAGACCTGCGCCCTTGGCCAGCAGACGGGCCGCAGCATCGAGTCGTGAAATATTGGATTCGCTGGGTAGCGACCATCCGTACAGGATCGACCGCTTGGCCTCGCGCCGCAGAGCGGCGGGCAGGTCCACGTTGGCCCCGACCCCCGGCCGGTTGTACAGCGAGGTCTCCTCGGGGCCGCCCGCCGGTACCGCCGGGCCGTACCAGATCTCCGGGTGGCAGCGGCAATATCGGTGACGCGGCGGACGCATCAGCGGCATACCGGGCGGGTAGATATCCGGTGCCGACCCCGGCTTTCCGAAAGTGGCCGTCTCGTCAAATCCTTCGCCCTCGGCCGGGTTGACCGTGTGTCCAGACAGCGCCAGACAGACTACACAGGCGTCCGGCTCCGCCACCCACAGCAGCAGGGCGCCGCGCTGGGCGGCGATGTAGGAGATCGAGGACGAGTTGGCCCGGTTGACCACCCAGGAGGTTCGCCCCTCCAGGTTCGAGGCCGCCTGGCTGGCCTTGCCCACCGCCCGCACGGCGTCGTCCCAGCCGGTGATGGGCAGCTGCTGCGCAAACTGCTGCGCCGCGTCCACAGCGTCGGAGATCGCGGCCGGGGCAGCCTCGACCGCGTCCTGTACGGCCTTGTCCACCGGTACCTCTGCCTCCGACACCGGGTCCGGCAGGTGCCGGTTGGCGTACACCACCCCCGCCCGTCGGGCATCGTCGGTGGCGGCGGTCAGCGCCGGTACCGGGTCGTACTGTCGAATCTGCTCCAGCTCGACAGTCAATACGCTGACGAGCTGCTGTGCCTGGGCGGGGGTGGTGGAACGGTCCAGTCCCCCGAACATCAGCACATACCTGCTGGCCAGAAGCCGGAGAGTGTCGGACAGCTGCCTGCGCAGGGGTCCGGACACGGCCTCGACCGCATGTTTCTCCAGCACCAACATGGCTGCGACGGCGGCGGCGTTCTCCACCGTCACCGTTGACACAGCCTGTTGCTCGGCCGGGGTGTTACCGGCGCTGTTGGTCGGTTCCGTCACTGCGCCGGATCCGGTCGGCCAGCCGCTGGGCAGCGGTTCTCTTCGGACGGGCCGGTGGGTCCTTGACCCACTGGACATCCCCGGGCTTCCAAGTCATCTTGTCGGCGGTTCGTTCGTCAGTCGGCGTCTTGGGTGTCTTCACTACACACCTCCTTATCTAAGAAAATTGTATCATACCCATTGACTTTGTGTCACGCTATAAACTACTTGCGGATCAGGTCCACCTGCCGCTGAGTCCGGCCGTTCTGTAGCGTGACGATCCGGTCGGCGGCGATGTGGAACCGGGTGCCGCGCGGTGTCAGGATCTCCCGCTCGGAATCGCCGAAGCTGCTGGTGTCGGACAGCTTCATCACCTTGGACCCCTGGGGATGCAGGATGCGGACCAGCGTGTTGGTGTTGCTACCGGCCATGCCGCCGCCGAATCCGCCGCCGACCGCCGCGTGAGTAGCGGTACTGGTGTATCCGTGGTCGACGAACTCGCCCCCGACCTTCTCCCCCACCTTGCCGAACAGCTTGTCCGCTTCCCGGGTCCCCCGGTAGGTCACCAGGTCGTGCTCCAGAGCGGGTTGCTTCCTGAACGCCGAGTCCAGGTTGGCGGTGTGCTTCTCGGCGTACGCCTTGTCGGTTGCGGACAGCTTTCCGGGGTTGCGGTGGTGCGCGTTGATCGTCCCGTATCCGCTGCTGGAGTACGCCCCGATCGACGACTTCTCGGCCGCCGTCAGCTTGGCCTCGGACGCCCTCGGAAGCGCCGTGTACAGCTGCTGGGAGTGCCGCCGGGAGTTGCTCTCGGTGAACGAGGTAAACATCTGGTGTGCGCTGGCCTGGGGTATCCGGTCGGCCAGCTTGTCCGTGTGCTCCTCCTTCACTCCCGCCGGGATCACCTTGCTCGGGTGGTCGGCCGCGAACCGGTGGTATCCCTGCATCATGGTGTGGTAGTCGCGGGCCTTGTACTGGTCGGACCCGGAGTGCGACGTGCTGCCGAGCTTCGACAGCACCGCCGCGTGAGCCTGATACGCCTTCTGGTGATTGACGTACGACGGGCTGGCGTTGGCGGCGTGGGTAGCAGCGTCCGCCTTGTCCGCCAGGTCCTCCGTGCTGCCCTCCGCGTGCTTGTTCTCCACCAGGGCCGGGACGGTGTGAGTCACCTTCGGAGCCTTGGCCTTGGGCGCAGCTGCCTTCTTCACCGCCGGGGCGCTGGGTACCACCTTGCCGTGCTGCTCGGCGTGGGCGCCCTTGATCGCCGCCGCGATCTTGTCGGCCGAGGACGACGCCGCCGTTTTCTTGGCGGCGGGCGCTCCCTTGCCCGGGTTGACCGTACCGCCGAGCTTCTGGATCTGCTTGGCGTGCAGCTCCATGTTGCCCCTGTGGCCTTTTTTGATCCCGTAGCTGGTGGCCAGGCCCATCGCTTTGTTGTGGGCGTCGTAGGCCGCCTGGTGGGCCGCTACGGTATTCTCCTGCATCGCCTTCGACCCTGCGGCGTTGGCAGCCTTGCGAGCCTTCATATAGGCCTCTGCCTTGTCCGTCGGAGACATGTCGTGCGGGTTCAGGGCCTCTTCGGTGTGGGGGGTGTGCGCGTTCACCGGGTCGGCCGCCACCGCCTGCTTCTTCTTCTCGTTGTAGGCGGCCATGCGGATCTTGGTACGGAAGGCGTCGGCCGGGTCCTTCTCGCCCTTCACCGGTGCCGGACGCTTCATGTCCTTCTTCAGGACGTGCGCGGCGGTCGAGCGCGACTCGGCCGCCCGGGAGATGGTCGACCCGGACTTGCCGGTCTTGGACGTCATCTTCGGCGCGTCCATCTTGCCCGGACCGAGCGCACCCCGGATCGAAGCGGCGATCTGGTCGGCGGACGATACACCACCCCCGCCCGATCCGTGTTCAGCGTTCCAGGCGTGGAAGGGCGCGGCGGTTTTCTTGGCCGGTGCGGGAGCGTGCATGGCGTCGCGGGCTGCGGCAGCGGTCTTGGGGGCGGCGGCTGCCGTCTTTTTGGCCGCCGTCTTCTTCGGAGACGCCAGGCCCATGCCGGGGACGTGCGGGACCTGAGGAGCAGCCGCTTTCTTGGACGACACCGCAGGCAGTCCGTGCACCGCCCGGATGTGATTCAACGCACCCTGGTGGGTAAGGGCGGTGTGGGACTGCAGGTTCCCGTTGACCTTGGTTACGGCCTTGTACAGGTTACCCTGCTTCTCGATGTTCCCCAGGTGCTTGCCGCCCGAGGTCACCTTGGACCGACCGCCACCTACGTCGGCCACGCGCACACCGGCGCTGCGGTGTTCGGCGTCCCACTTGGCCCAGCTCACTTGCTCCCCTCCTGCTTCCGCTTAGGCACGCTCGCCTGACCAGCCAGCTTCTGGGCACTGGTAGGACGATCTTTCCACACCAGGTCGCCCGGTGTCCAGGTGAACCGCTTGGACTTCTTCGAATCCGCCACGTCCGTCATCCTCCGTGCTCCAGGTCGATCTGACGTTGTAGGGTGCCGTCGTGCAGCCTGACCATACGGTCTGCCTTGACGCGGTAGGAAGACCCCCGAGGCATCATGATCTCGCGCTCGGACCGTCCGAACCCGCCCGCACCGGCCGGATTCAACACTCGCGTACCGGCCTTGGTGGTGACCCGCAGCAACGCCCCGCCCTGATGCTGTGCCCCGAACGACCGTGCGATCTCCGGGTTGGTGGTGGTACTGGAGAATCCGTGGTCGACAAACTCGCTACCCACCCTCTCCCCCACCTTGCCGAACAGCTGCTCCACGTGGGACACGCCCCGGTACGAGGTCAGGTCGCTGGACAGCGGAGCCTGCTTGGCGAAAGCCTCGTCCAGCCGGTCGATATGCCCCTGGGCCTGCGCTGCCACGCTGGGGTCGGAACTGGGCCCGCTGCGCAGGTGGCTGTTGATGGTGGCGTCCGACCCTTTGGTGTACGCCCTGACAGAGTCCAGGTGCTCCGGACCCACCCCCGTCTTGCGCACCTCCGGTATGGAGTTGTACGCAGCCTCAGACGCTGCCCGGCTTCTCGTGTCCAGAAACTGCCCGGCAGCCGCGTTCGGGTCCACCCGGTCCCCGTGCTCCTCCACCACCCCCGCCTTCGGACGGTTCGGGTGGTTGGCGTAGTAGTGGTACGTACGCATGGCGTTGTGGTACGTAACCGCGCCCGGGTTCTTGCTGCTGACCTTGCCGGACCCCAGCTTGCCCGCCGCGTAGCTGTGGGCGGCCATCGCCGCCTTGTGGTTCTCGTCGGTCGGGTCGGCCTCAGCCTTCCGGGTCGCCTCGTCCGCTGCCTTGGACGCACGTCCGTACTCGTCGTCCTTGTACAAGGTCGGCTCTGCCTCGGTTTTGACGGTCTTGGGCGCGCGCGCCGTCTTCTTAGCTGGTGCGGGGACGTCCTTCCCGTGCTGCGCCCCGTGGACCCCCCGTATCTGGTCAGCGATTTTCTTGGACGAGTCAGATGCAGGGTTGGACCGGGCCTCGGTGCGCGGGGTGTGCTTGTCGACCGGGTCCTGCGACACGGCGGCGGCTTTCTTGCGGTTGTACTCGGCCATCCGTATCTTGGTCCGGAACGAATCCGCCTGGTCCTTCTCACCCTTGACCGGGGCAGGGCGCTTCATGTCGCTCTTCTGGACGTGGGAGACGGCCGACCGTGCCGACTCGGCCCGGGAGATCGTGGACCCGCTGCGACCTCGGACTGTCCTGACCTTGGGCTCGTCGGTCTTGCCCGCTCCGAGCGCACCTCGGATCTGGGCCGCGATCTTGTCGGCCGAGGACACGCCGGTACCGCCATGCCCGTGCTCGGCATCCCACTTGGCCCAGTTCACTCACACCACCCCTACTTGACCTTCTTCTTGACCTCCGGCGCCGCCGGAGCCGGGTTGACCTTGCGTACCGCTCCCAGCGCGTGGAAGGCTATCTTGCCGTCGTCGTGCTGCACCTTCACCACCCCCGCCGCCGTACCGATCACGCTGCCGTTAGACCCCGACTGGTCGACCACGCGGTCGTCCTTCTGCGGGGCCTTCGCAGCCAGCTGCTTGGCGGCACGGCGGTACTCGGCGGGTGTCTTTTTCTTGGACATCAGGCGGTCTGTCCTCTCGGTCTAGCGGCGCGGCATCGGGGGCGGGGTCTTGCCGTACCCCAGGGACTTGGTGGTGCGCTGGCCGGGGGCCACGTTGACGTCCTCCGGCGTCGATCCCGGCATGTCGGACTTGGCCCGGGGCCGACCTAGCGCGGCCGACATGCCCGGGTCCATGCCTTTCTTGGTGGAGGAGGTGGTCTCGGTGCCCCTGGCGCTGGCGTGGGTGACCTGGCCCGTCTGCCCGCAGCCGTGCAGCAGATCGGCGTCGTTCGCCGCTCCCTTGGCGTATCCGCTCGAATAGGCCATCAGGCTGTCCCTTCGTCGTATTCGGTAGATTTCTCGTCAGGCAGGTTCAGCAGGTTCATGATGATCGAGTTGACCTGCTTGGAATCCATCGCTCCGAGACTGGCGGCGGTGGCCAGCTGCTGTGCGGCACCAGCCACCTTGACCAGCAGATCCACCCGCTGGTCAAGGTCGTCCCCGCCGTACGGCAGCCACTCCTCGACCTGCTCCTCCTCGTACCCCGCCTCCTGGAGGATCTGGCGGCCGGGCACGCCCAGGTCTTTCTTGACCCTCATCATCTGCCAGCCTGCCGCGTCGTCGATGGTGGCGCTGGGCGTCCAGCGCACCACCACGTTCGGGTTGAAGATACGCCCGGTGCCGGAGTCGTCCTCCCAGGTAGCGATCTTCAGCGCGAACTGCATCGACTCGGTCCAGCCGCGCCCGTAGGTGACCTGTCGGCGGCGCACCTTCTTCAGCAGCGGGACCTCGGCCGCGCGGATCGACTCGCCCGACGGGGGCAGGCGGGAGTAGGTCTGCGGGTCGAAATAGTGCAGCGGGGTGCTGGTGACCTGCGCCATCATCCGGACGTAGACCTCCAGCGGCGACAGGAACACCTGGGGGTCCGGCGGCTCGAACTGCCCCGCCTGCCGCACGCCGTTCAGCCACCACACCTCGCCCGGTCCCGCGCGCAGCGTGGAGTCGTGGCCGGTGTCCTCAAATCGGTTGATGTCGTCGGAGGTGTCGAAGTCGGCCAGCTCGTCCGATCCCTTGTCCGGATTGGCGAGCAGGTACCGCTGGGGGAAGCCGTAGTAGTCGATCGTCGCGGCGTGCGTGATGATCAGCTTGTTGATGGCATCCTGCGGGCCGTACGCCGCCCGGTGCTCCGGGTCGCCATAGGGGGTGCCGGTGCGGAAGTGGAACACCGGTATTTCGCCGAACGGGTTGGGGCAGGGCCACTCCTCGTCGTCGTCGTCCCGGAACTGGATCCAGTCGCGACGCTGGTTGCCTTTGGAGTTGGCTACTGTGATGTACTTCTCAATCCGGTCCGGGTAGTACAGGTTGACCCGGGTGGGGGGCTTCGACTTCATCCCCAGCTGGGCCGGAAGCGTCCACTTCTTGATGGCGTATTTCTTGCGGGTCGGGTTCTCAATGTCGTACACGACCCGCGTGGTCTTCGGCGAGTTGTAGAACATGTCCACCGGCTGGTAGTCCAGGTCGTCCTCGGCCTGGTCCTCCTCCAGCGCCGTGCCCGATCGGTCGTCCTCGTCCTGGTCGGGCGACGGCCAGACGATCAGGTATGCGTCCCCGAACTCCCCCGCCCGGCGGTGGATGTTGGTGGACTCCAGTTCCATCAGATTCCGCTCCCAGATCCGCTGCAGGATCTGGTCGGCCTGTTCGTCGTCCGCCACCTGGATGGCGTTGATCTCCAGGCGGTCGGCCATGACGTCAACCGGGGTCTTGGCCAGGTTGAACCGGAAAGTGATGCCGGTGCGCTCCAGAGCACGTCGCAGGCGGATGCTGGCGAAGAACTCCGGGTTGGTGGCCTCGTAGTACATCTCTGCCCGGTGGTAGTCCGGCAGAGAGTTTGCCAGCGTCTGCAGGCCCTCCATCAGGTCTTGGCTGGCGGCCAGCGTCGCCTCAACGGGGTTAGCCACCAACGACCTCCGAGTCTGTTCAAGCAAGTTGGGTCTATTGAACCATTCGAGGCACGCTGTCGGCCACGCCCGTGCGGACGCAGACGGGGGTGGTGTGCTTGCCAACTAGACAATACTATGCTAGAATGGACCCCGTTACACCACCCCCGCCCGAGGAGACGTCGAACATGGCCAAGCACAGCAACACCTGGACCGAGTCGGAGAAGCGCAACGGGCGCACCTACCACCGGGGCGCCTGCGAGTGCGGGTGGCGCAGCGTCTGGCAGAACACCCAGTCGGCTGCCTCGTCCGAGGCCACCTACCACAACGTGGGCCGTACCGGCTCCAACTGAGGAGTAACCGAAATGAGTGACGACTACGAGAAGGTGTCCGGCCGCGACCTGTCTACCGGCTGGCTGGCCGACATCCACGCGGTCGACAAGGAGGGCGCGCGTCTGAAGCCGGTGACGATGTGGCTGGTTGCCGTCACCGTCGTGCGGGAGGCCCTGGGTTTCGCGATGTACAGCTCGCTGGAGCCCCAGTGGCGCAGTCTGATTAAGCCGGACCACACCGCAGACCGTGTCCCCGGCCAGTGGCTGATCCCGCTGGACGTGAAGGCGCTGTCGGAGCTGGCGCTGGACGGCGTCCGCTGGGACCGGGAGGTCAGCATCTACGAAGACCGGTACCTGGTTCACGTCGAGATTGCACGCTGAGGAGCGGAACAATGGCTAAGAAGGTGTACCAGGTCTGGGCGCTGCTGCGGGGCGAGAACGGGACCGAGCGCTGGCAGGCCGTCACCCGCAAGTACGCCGTCAAGAAATCCGCGCAGAACATCGCCCGCGAGCTGTGGCTCGAAACCAAGATCGACGAGTCCGAGGAAGAGGAGGATGAGCCGGGCGAGTCCTCCCTGACCGAGAACTTCGAAAACCGCCAATACGAAGGCGCCTGACCGGCGCAGGCTGTCCCCCTGTCAGAAGTATTGACAGGGGGACAATCCTATGGTTGACTGGTCCTAGAGGGGGCGGGCTGGCCGCCCCCCTGGTCGAAAGAGACACCGAGATGACCGAGTACATCATCGACGCCGAAACCGCCACTGCTCTGAAGAGCGAGCTGGGCACCGTGATCCGCGAGGCGATCGAGTCGGGCATGACGGACTACGCCGACACCTTGCGCGACCTGCTGGGGAAGGTGGACGCTCGGCCGATCATCGAGACCCCGGCCGTCGCCTCCAAGCCCGAGCTGTCCCAGGGCTGGCAGGTGGCCGTGTCCTACGAGACCTCCACCGGTGCCATCCCCTACGTCACCGACCGGAATCTGGTCGTGGGTGCGATCGCCGAGCTGGTCGGCGCGGATCTGGCCGACAGCTCCGTCACGATCGAGCAGCTGGACAAGATGGTGGAGGAGGAGGACGCCCAGTACGGACTGTACACGGTCCCCCTGACTCAGGCGCACGTGGAGCAGATGGCTACCGGCACCACCGAGTTCCTCGTAAACCACCCGATGGGCGGACTGATCTACATCACGATCCCGGAGATCTGATCTTCGGCCCGCGACCCCCGACCCGCACCGGGTCGGGGGCGCCACTGTGCCCCAACATTGACAGCCAGACAAGGGTATGATTGAATGGTGTTAAGGTTAAGAACTAGCGAGAGGCACTGAGATGAACTTCGACGACGCCGCCAAGTACCTGGGTCTCGGCGAGCCGGTCCAGCGCGAGGGCTGGCCCCAGACGCTGATGGTCTGCCAGAACCCGGACGGAAGCCGCGAGTTGTGGGACGAGCTGTCCGAGACGCTGGTCCGGTACGAGCCCACCGACGAGGACACCGCCGCCACCGACTGGCTGCTGGTGGCCTGATACATCGCCCCCGCCCGCCGGTTGTCCGGCGGGCGTCGTCGTATCTTGACATTTGGTCAAGGGCGTGGTTGACTGTGGGTAGAGGGGACAACCGGTCCCCGCCGGAAGAAAGAGGAACCCGAGATGTTCGAGTTCACGGCCGACACCACCGAGGTCATCGAGCACACCACCCCCGCCGGTGGCGTCCGTACCACCCGACAGATCGGTCAGGAGGTCACCGCGAGCGGAACCCTCCGGGACTCCGCGCGCGTCCGCATCGAGCGGATCCACGAGGACGGACAGACCTCGACGGTGTACTACGTCCACTGCCTCCCCGAAGAGGTCGAGGCGGTCTCCGCGTGGGTCAGCTAGCCCCCTGCACCACCCCCGCCCCGAGCCCCCGCGACAGCGGGGGTTCAGGCGTACGATCCGACGTTCTGGGCCTGGATACCGGTACGTTTCTTGCGCCGCAGCAGCCGGGTGACTGCCGACCCCACCGCGTCCACCATGTCGTCGTTCGGACCGCGCGGGAACGACACCATCTGCTCCTCGGCTGCGCCTAGGCGGGCGGTGTGCATCACCCTGCCCCGCTGATAGTGGGCCAGCGACTCGGCCGCGCGTACCCGCTTGTCGACCGTCTGGTCGATCAGCTGGATCTTGCACGGCAGATGGTGCAGGATGTCGTACCAGTGCTCCTGACCCTGGTTGATCTCGACCAGCACCAGACCGATCTCGGGGAACGCCTCCAGAACCCGCAGCACCTCCGCACGCAGCTTCTCGCCCACCAGCTTCACCGCGCGGGCGTACATCACCTCGCACATCCCGAGGTTGCCGAGGACAGCCGCCTGGATGTCGTCGGCGTCGATGGCCTTCCGGCGCGGATCGGCGTTGTCCAGCGGCGGGGACCAGCCCACCACCGCCAGACCCGTCCAGTCCGAGGTGGTCTTGG
>Ga0207702_10000170_pt1 | contig 77504 bp, 74 predicted proteins | sample KBSCornC62_FD_184302 | JGI IMG/M metagenome (GOLD analysis project Ga0207702, IMG submission 184302) | Corn rhizosphere microbial communities from Kellogg Biological Station, Michigan, USA - KBS Corn C6-2 (SPAdes) (version 2) | ecosystem: Host-associated > Plants > Roots > Rhizosphere > Soil ...
AGGACACGCCGTAGCCGGGCACCATCGCCATCCATGTCGACGCCAGCGACACGCGGCAGGGCATCTTCCGCGTGCACGAGACGATACCGGTCGAGGCCGGCAAGCTGACCCTGCTGTATCCGGAGTGGATCCCCGGCAACCACTCGCCCAGCGGCCCGGTCGCGATGCTGGCGGGCTTGAAGCTCAGCGCGAACGGCCAGCCGGTCGCGTGGAAGCGCGACAAGTACGACGTGTACGCCTTCCATCTCGACGTGCCCGCGGGCGTCACCAGCCTCGATGCGGATTTCCAGTACCTGTCGCCGCGCCGCGGCGGCTACGAGATGACCGACCGCATGCTGATGCTGGAATGGGACAAGATGAGCCTGTATCCGGCCGGCCACTACACGCGCGACATCACCTTCAAGCCCGATGTGACATTGCCGCAGGGCTGGCAGTTCGGCAGCGCCTTGGAGACGGCTTCGCAGTCTGGCGCCACCACCACGTTCAAACCGGTGACGTACAACAATCTGGTCGACTCACCCATGTACGCGGGCCAGTATTTCAAGCGCGTGCAGCTCAACGACGTCGGTCAGGCGCCGGTGCACCTGGACATCGTGGCCGACGCGCCGAAGTACCTGGAGATGACGCCCGAGCAGCTCAAGGAACACCGCGCGCTGGTGGCCCAGGCGGTGAAGCTGTTCGGCTCGCATCACTACGACCACTACGACTTCCTGTTCTCGCTGTCCGACGAGCTGGCCGGCAACGGCCTGGAGCACCACCAGTCCAGCGAGGACGGCATGGGCGCGGACTATTTCACCGCCTGGGCCGGCAACGCGCCGAACCGCGACCTGCTGGCGCACGAGTACGTGCATTCGTGGAACGGCAAGTTCCGCCGCCCGGCCGACCTGTGGACGCCGGACTTCAACGTGCCGATGGGCGACTCGCTGCTGTGGGTGTACGAGGGCCAGACCCAGTACTGGGGCTTCGTGCTCACCGCGCGCGCCGGCCTGTGGACGCCCGAGCAGTTCCGCGACGCGCTGGCGATGACGGCGGCGAACTACGACCGCAACCGCCCCGGCTTGCAGTGGCGCACGCTGGAGGACACCACCAACGACGCCACCGCCGCGCACCGCTCGGCGCTGCCGTACCGCAGCTGGCAGATGAGCGAGGACTACTACTCGGGTGGCCAGATGCTGTGGCTGGCAGCGGACGCCAAGCTACGCGCACTAACCGGCGACAAGAAGTCGCTGGACGATTTCGCCAGGGCCTTCTTCGGCGTGGACAACGGCAGCCACGGCACGAAGACCTACACCTTCGAGGACGTGGTCGCCGCGCTGGACGGCGTGGCGAAGTACGACTGGGCCGGCTTCCTCAAGGCGCGTGCCGATGCGCTGGACGCGCCGTTGCTGGATGGTCTGGCGGCGTCTGGCTGGAAACTGGTCTACACCGACACGCCCAGCGAATACGAGAAGCAGTACGACAGCCGGCCGGAATCCTCGCGCCACATGTACAACTTTGCCTGGTCGATCGGCCTGACGCTCACCAAGGGCGGCGAGATCAACGACGTGCGCTGGAACGGCCCCGCGTTCAAGGCCGGCGTCAGCACCGGCGCCACCGTGGTGGCAGTGAACGGACAGACCTATTCCAGCGATGCGCTGAAGGAGGCGATCACCGCCGCCAAGGCCGGCACTGCGCCGATCCGGCTGCTGCTGAAATACCAGGGCAATCTGGAGACCGTGCCGGTGGACTACCACGGCGGCCTGCAGTACCCGCACCTGGAGCGCATCGCCGGCACGCCGGATTACCTCGACCAGATCATCGCGGCGCGGAAGTAGGGTTCGATCCACCGGAGCGCAGGTATCGAATCGTGCGCGGGGCGGGGAACTTCCATGAGGCGTCACCCAGCCAGCGTCGGGCCGGCAGCGCCGCGTGGCCCCGGCTTGCGGCTAGTGCGATTCGCCGACTGACGCCCCGGACGCCGGTTGGGAGTGCATCAGCGTGCGCGCGATGCAGGCGTGCGCTTCCGCCTCGGTCACGAAGCCGGCGTGATGAGCATCGATGGCATCGAAATGGCGGACGATGAAGGCGACGGAGCCGGCCTGTGCCTCGGCCTTGCTGAGCTTGCCATCGTGGTTCCGGTCGGCGGCCGGTGCGCGCGGTTTGTGATCGGCTCACGCTCAGGCGCGACGGGCGAGCGTCACATGGGCAGCCGCGGGCGTGGTCACGTGTTCGACCACGCGGAAACCCAGCGCCGGCAAATCCAGTCCCGCGAACAGGGCCTCGCCCCGTCCCAGCACCACCGGGGCGATGGCGAAATGCAGCTCGTCCACCAGGCCCGCCTGCAGGTACTGGCGCACCGTGCTCACGCCGCCGCCGATCTTCACGTCCTTGTCGCCGGCCGCGGCACGCGCCTGCGCCAGTGCCGCCTCGATGCCTTCGGTGACGAAGTGGAAGGTGGTGCCGCCCGCCATAGTGATCGGTTCGCGCGGGTGATGGGTGAGCACGAAGGTGGGTGCGTGGTAGGGCGGGTCCTCGCCCCACCAGCCTTTCCAGCCATCGTCCGGCCACGGCCCGCGCTGCGGGCCGAACATGTTGCGGCCCAGGATGAAAGCGCCGAAGCCCGCCATGGCACGCACCGCGTAGGCGTCGTCCACGTCCTCCTTGCCGCCGGGCTGGCCGGTCATCGCGTGGAACGTGCGGGTACCGAAGTACCACTGGAACAGCTCCCTGCCGCGCTTGCCCAGCGGGTCGTCCATGCTCTGTTCGACGCCGGCGCCGAAACCGTCGAGCGACAGCGAGAAACCGGCGACGCGAACCTTGCTCATGGGGATATCCGTGTGCGGTGGCCTGTGCACCTTGTAACGCAGGCGGCGCCCCGGAGGCAACGCGGCAGGTTTTCGGAGCGCTCCGCGGCTTGTCGATCCGCCATGGCGCCATTCGTCGTCCAGACGAGCGCCGCATGCCGCGGTGTCGATACCCACAGGAGATGACGCGATGCGATTCCTTTCGATGGTGCGGATCAACGAACGTGCGGGCCAGCAGCCCAGTGCGCAGCTGATGGAAGACATGGGCAGGCTGATGGCCGAGATGATGGCGACCGGCAAGCTGCTGGATACCGCCGGTCTGCGGCCCACCGCCGAGGGCAAGCGCGTGCGCCTGTCGCACGGGCGGCAGACGGTGATCGACGGCCCGTTCACCGAGGCGAAGGAGGTGATCGGTGGTTATGCGGTGCTGCAGGCTGCCTCGATGGACGAGGCGCTGGCGCTGACCCGCCGCTTCCTCGACGTGCATGGCGATGAGTGGGATATCGAGTGCGAAGTGCGCGAGATGGTGGGACACGGCGACGAAGCGGCGTGAACTTCCTCAGTCCTCGACGAGACGTTTCAGGCGCAGCAGCGCCCGATCCCATTGCGCCGCGATCGCGTCCAGCGCGCGGCGCGCCTCTTGCAGCCGCGCGGGCTCCAGCTCCCATTGGCGTTCGCGTCCCTGCCAGCCGTCGCGCACCAGGCCGGCATCCGCAAGCACCTGCAGGTGCTTGGTGACGGCCTGGCGGGTGATCGCGGTGCCGGCGGTGAGCTGCGCGATCGACAGCGCGCCGCCGGCGCACAATGCGGCGAGCAGGCGCAGCCGGGTCGGATCGCCGAGCGCGGCGAACACCGGCGCGCTCTTCTGCCAGGCGGGCTGCTTTGGCATGGCGCGCTCAGTGCGTGGCCAGGTAGCTGCGGATGTTCTGCATCTGCTCGTCCCAGCCGCCGCTGTTCATGCGATACGCCTCGGCACGGCGCGCCAGCGGAATGCGGTCGAAGCCGGATTCGACGAGGCGCAGCAGGATGCCGTCGGCATGCTCTTCCAGCGCGAATTCCACGAGCGTGGTCGGTTCCTGCGAATAGTCCGCCGAAGGGTCGACCGCGTAGGGGTGCCAGCGGTACGCGAACAGGTGCTCGGGTTCGATCCGTTCGACCTGCATCTCGCACACCAGGTGCTCGTAGCCGGGGTAGGTGATGTGGCCGCGGGCAGTTTCGCCGGCGACGAAGCGCTGGCCCTTGAAGTTCACGCCGAACCAGTCGCCGAAGCTTTCGGCGTCGACCAGGGCACGCCAGACCTTGCCGCGCGGGGCTTCCAGGAGGATCTGCCGCTCGATGCGGTCGCTGTTGCCGCTATTCATGGGGTGGTCTCCGCAGGGGAATTGGGCAACTCTCCGGTTGCATGTTACGCCGTGTGTGATGAAATGCAACTTTTCGGTTGCGTGATTGGGTGGCAACGGGTTCGTGCGCGGCTGTCAGGAATGTTTTGCGCGGGACAGGTTGATTTCAGAACCAATAGGTTTAGTATTGCCGATCCCGACCGCGCCACGCGAGGCGCGTTGTCCACGGGGCGCTTTCGGCTCCGGTTCCCACATCTTCATCGAGGTTCTGCCATGACGTCCCGTCTGTTCGGTACGGCGCTGGTGCTCGGCCTGCTGTCGGCCGTCGGCCCGTTCGCCATCGACATGTACTTGCCCGCGCTGCCCAGCATCCAGCGGGGCCTGCACACCGACGTGGACGCGGCGCAGATGAGCCTGATGGCGTTCTTCGTGGCGATCGCGGCGGGGCAGGTGATCTACGGGCCGGTGTCGGACATGCTGGGTCGCAAGCCGCCGGTCTACTTCGGGCTGTGCCTGTTCGCGCTGGCCAGCATCGGCTGCGCGCTGGCGCCGGACATCCACAGCCTGATCGTCTGCCGTTTCGTGCAAGGGCTGGGCGCCTGCGCGGGCATGGTGATCCCGCGCGCCATCGTGCGCGACATGCATACCGGCACCGAGGCGGCGCGGCTGATGGCGCTGCTGATGCTGGTGTTCAGCGTGTCGCCGATCCTCGCGCCGCTGACCGGCAGCCTGGTGATCCGGCTGGCGAGCTGGCGCGGCATCTTCTGGGTGGTGGCGGCTGCGGCGGTGCTGGGCCTCGCGCTGGCGGTGTTCGTGCTGAAGGAGACGCGCACCAGGGCGCAGCGGGTGGAAAGCAGCCTGCGCTCGGCGCTGGCCGCCTATCGCACGCTGCTGCGCGACCGGCCGTTCCTGGGGCTGGTGTTCATCGGTGCCTTCGGCATTTCCAGCTTCTTCACCTACCTCGCCAATTCATCCTTCGTGCTGATCGAGCACTACGGGCTCACGCCCACGCAGTACAGCCTGGCGTTCTCGGTGAACGCGGTGTCCTTCATCGGCGCGGCGCAGTTCACCGGCCGGCTGGGCGAACGCTACGGCCTGCGCCGGGTGGTGCGCGGCGCGGTGACCGGTTATGCCGCGACCATGCTGGCGCTGCTGGCCCTGGTCGCCGCGGGCATGGACCGGCTGGACCTGCTGATGGCGCTGCTGTTCGTGGGCTACGGCTTCCTCGGCCTGGTGATCCCGACCACCGCGGTGCTGGCGCTGGACCGGCACGGCCCGATCGCGGGCACCGCCTCGGCGCTGATGGGCACGCTGCAGTTCGTCACCGGCGCGGCGGTGATCGCGCTGGTGGGGCGCTTCCTCGACGGCAGCGCCCTGCCGATGGTGGGCGGGATCGCCGGTTGTTCGGTGGTCGCGTTCCTGCTGGCGCGGGTTACGCTGCGCCGGGACGACGAGCCCACCATGGATGGCGTGGCGGTGGAGCAGGCCTGATGTGTACCCGACATTCCGGCGCAGGCCGGAATCCAGTCGAGTGACTCGTGCGAAGCACACAAAATCTGTTTCGAGTGCTTCGCACGCATATTTCACTGGATTCCGGCCTGCGCCGGAATGACGAGCCAAAGAAACAGCTGAAACTTTCACCTGTTGAACGCGGAGACACGCATGAATGCAGTGGCACAGGCGGCGAGCGACGACATCCTCGTCGTGCGCGGGCTGGACAAGGTGTACCCCGGCGGCTTCCAGGCGCTGAAACCGATCAATCTCACGATCCGCCGCGGCGAGATCTTCGCGCTGCTCGGCCCGAACGGCGCGGGCAAGACCACGCTGATCAGCATCATCTGCGGCATCGTCAACCTCGGCGCCGGCAGCATCACGGTGGATGGCCACGACATCGTGCGCGACTGGCGCGCCAGCCGCGCGCTGGTCGGCCTGGTGCCGCAGGAGCTGAAGACCGATGCGTTCGAGACGGTGTGGAACACGGTGCGCTTCAGCCGTGGCCTGTTCGGCAAGGCGCCGGACGACGCCTACATCGAGCGGCTGCTGAAGGAGCTGTCGCTGTGGGACAAGCGCGACAACAAGATGCTGATGCTCTCCGGCGGCATGAAGCGGCGCGTGATGATCGCCAAGGCGCTGTCGCACGAGCCGCGGCTGCTGTTCCTCGACGAACCCACCGCGGGCGTGGACGTGGAGCTGCGCCGCGACATGTGGGCGATGGTACGGCGGCTGCGCGAGAGCGGCGTCACCATCGTGCTCACCACGCACTACATCGAGGAGGCCGAGGAGATGGCCGACCGCGTGGGCGTGATCAACAAGGGCGAGTTGATCGTGGTGGAGGAGAAGGCCGCGTTGATGCACAAGCTCGGTCGCAAGCAGCTGCGCCTGCAATTGCATGACCCGCTGGACGTGGTGCCCGACACCCTGGCGCCGCACCGGCTGGAACTCGCCGCGGGCGGCAACGAGCTGGTCTACAACTACGACACGCAGGGCGAGCGCACCGGCATCACCGCGCTGCTGGCCGACCTGGCCGCGGCCGGCATCCGCTTTCGCGACCTCAGCACGCGGCAGGACACGCTGGAACAGATCTTCCTGCAACTGGTGAAGGAGAACGCCGCATGAACTGGTACGGCATCCGCGCGATCTACCGCTTCGAGATGGCCCGCACCGGGCGCACCCTGATGCAGAGCATCGCCTCGCCGGTGGTCTCCACCTCGCTGTATTTCGTGGTGTTCGGCTCGGCGATAGGCTCGCGCATCACCAGCGTGGACGGGGTGAGCTACGCGGCCTTCATCATCCCCGGCCTGGTGATGCTGTCGCTGCTGATGCAGAGCGTCTCCAACGCTTCGTTCGGCATCTACTTCCCCAAATTCGTGGGCACCATCTACGAGGTGCATTCCGCGCCGCTGTCGTTCCTGGAGATCGTGCTGGGCTACGTGGGCGCGGCCGCCACCAAGGCGGTCATCGTGGGGCTCATCATCCTGGCCACGGCCCGCGTCTTCGTGGACTACTCGATCGCGCATCCGCTGGTGATGATCGCCTTCCTGCTGCTCACCACGATCACCTTCAGCCTGCTCGGCTTCATCATCGGCATCTGGGCGGACAACTTCGAGAAGCTGCAGGTGGTGCCGCTGATGGTGATCACGCCACTGACCTTCCTCGGCGGCAGTTTCTACTCCATCCACATGCTGCCGCCGTTCTGGCAGAAGGTGACGCTGTTCAACCCGGTGGTCTACCTGATCTCGGGTTTCCGCTGGAGCTTCTACGACTTGGCCGACGTCAGCGTGGGCGTCAGCCTCGCCGCCACCCTGGTTTTCCTCGTGCTGTGCCTGGTCGCGGTATGGTGGATCTTCAAAACCGGCTATCGGCTGAAGGTCTGAGAGCAGCCACGGCGCACTGAACGATTCGGCCACGCGCGAGTCGAATCCGGATCGGGACGATGGCGTGGAGGTGAATGGTGGCAAACAGACGCAAATCGGGCAGCGGCGGCTGGGTGCCGGCGGCGATCGTGTTGGCGGTCATCGTCGCGGCGGGTGCCTGGGTGGCGTGGCGCGCCACTCGGCCGAACGCGGGCGCCGGCCCGGGTGCCGGCCCGGCACCTGCGTCCACCGCGGCGAGCACGGCGGCGCCAGCCCCGGCGGCCGGCATCCAGCACCCGATCGCGCAGGCTTCGGTACCGGCTCCTGCTTCCACCGCTCCATTGCCGGCGCTGGGCGACAGCGATACCAGCGTGCGTTCGGCGCTGGTTGCGCTGGGCGGCGACGGGCTGAAGGACCTGCTGCTGCCGCAATCCGTCGTGAACCACATCGTGGCGACCGTCGACGCATTGCCGCGGCACGAACTGGGCAGCAGCTTCATCCTGCCGCTGCACACGCCGCGTGGCGCGTTCCGGACTGGCGAGACCCAGGGCATCCTCACCGCCGACACGCGCAATGCCGAGCGCTACGCACCCTACATGGCCATCGTGCAGCACGCCGACCCGCAGGCGCTGGTGGCGTGGTACGTGCACAGCTATCCGCTGTTCCAGCAGGCCTGGCGCGAGCTGGGCTATCCCAAGGGTTATTTCAACGACCGGCTGATCGTGGCGATCGACGACATGCTGGCCGCGCCCACGCCGGCACAGCCGCCCGCGCTGCAGCTGGAGAAGGGGCGCTACGTCTACGTCGATCCCGCGCTGGAATCGCTGTCGGTGGGGCAGAAGCTGATGCTGCGATTGGGGCCGGCGAACGAGGCCGAACTCAAGGCGAAGCTGCGCTCGATCCGCGACCTGCTGACGGCGCGGCCGCCATCGACCGCGCCGGCGCATTGACGAGCCGGTTCGTCGAGCCCTGGCGCCGTGCAGGCTGCGTGGAAGCGGGACAGAGGCGTGGAACAGGCTCTCAGTCGGTCTCGCACAGCTGAGCGCGACGTGCATCCTCGTCGGCGCGGCGCGAGTGCGTTTCCGAACGCCATGACACCAGCGTGGGCGCCGTCACGGATGGACGTTGCGGCGTCGGTACTGCGGGAGTCTTTCCGGCGAGCATCCCTGCGACCCTCAATACTCCACGTTCCACTGCGGAGCGGGTCAGCGGCATGTGCATGCTTCACCCCTCGGTCGCCCCTGCGCGACCGTCGGGCGCACTCTAACCGCATTCACGTGGCCTGCACAATTGCCGCCCGTCGACCGTGCGTGTCATCGCGTGTTGCGGCGCATGAGTCGGCGCAACCGGCTTTGCCGAGCGCAAACTGTGGAAAGTGCGCTACAGGTGGGCAAAATCGGCATCCCCGGTGACGAGCCCCCATGAACCAGCCTCACGCATCGCAACATGACCTGTTTGGCGGCAGCCACGCACCGGCCGTGACCATCCATCGCCTGTTTCTGGCCTTGTTGCCGGACGAGTGCGTGCGTGCCGCGCTGGCACGGGCGGCAGCCAGCTTGAGGGCCCAGCCGGAGGCGGATGCCGGCTGGGTGGACCCATTGCGCTATCACGCCACGCTGCATTTCCTCGGTGATCACCCGTCGCCGCGGCCCGATCTCGTTGCGGCGACGGAACGTGTCGCTGGCCTGCTGCACGGCGCTCCCTTCGACTGGACGCTGGACCGCGTGCGCAGCTTCCACGGCAGGCGTCCGCCGCGGGTGCTGTGCGGCAGCGTGCTACCCGGACCCTTGCAGACCTTGTGGGTGTGCTGGCGCGAAGCTTTGCTGCGCACGGTGCCGGGGCTGCGGCTGGAGAACCGTTTCGTGCCGCACGTCACGCTGGCTTACGGCCGCCGGTTGTCGCCGGAGGTGGCGGTCGAGCCCGTGCACTGGCGGGTGAGCGGGCTCGCGCTGATCCAGAGCGTGGTGGGGCAGCACGATTACCGCACGCTGGCGAGCTGGCCGTTGCGGGACTGATGCGCCACAAGTCATGGCCGCGCCGGGTGCCGATCGGGCGCACAATGCGCCTTCCCCTCGCTGAAAACGGAGTTCGTCATGCGTCCGACCGTTCTTGCCGCGTTGCTTGCGCTCTCCCTCTCCACCGTCGTGCCGGCCATGGCCGCCGCGCCGTCCGGCAGCCAAGCCGTGCCTGCCTATGTCACCGGCGCGATCAACGACCCTGCGCGCGCCGCCGATCATCATGACGATGCGCGCCGCCGGATCGCTGCGGTGATGACGTTCGCCGAGGTGAAACCGGGCGACACCGTGGTCGAACTGGTGCCAGCCAGCGGTTACTGGACGCGGGTGTTCAGTGCCATCGTGGGCCCCAAGGGACACGTGTACACCGTGTGGCCGGACGAGATGGCCAAGTACTCGGCCAAGGACTATGCGAACTGGCAGCGGCTGATCACCACGCCGCACTACGAGAACGTCAGCCTGCTGAAGCAGCCCGCGGCCCAGCTCAACGTGCCGGCCAAGGCCGACCTGGTGTTCACCGCGCAGAACTACCACGACTACCACGACCCGTTCATGGGCCCGGTGGACATGGCGAAGTTCGACAAACAGGTCTTTAACGCGCTCAAGCCCGGCGGCGTGTTCGTGGTGATCGACCACGTGGCGCCGGCCGGCTCGGGCCTGGCCGACACCGACACCTTGCACCGCATCGATCCCGCGGTGGTGAGGAAGGAAGTGGAAGCCGCCGGCTTCGTGTTCGACGGCGAAAGCCATGCGCTGCGCAATCCGGCCGACCCGCACACCAACAAGGTGTTCGACAAGTCGATACGCGGCCACACCGACCAGTTCATCTACCGCTTCCGCAAGCCCGCCAAGTAACTGGCGACCATGACAGCCCGCGAGCCACGGATGGCTCGCACGCGGCCAATCACGTCCGTGATTGGCCGGCGGAGCCCAGTTCGGCCTGCGGCCGGGCTGGGCGAGTCTGGAAAGTGCAGGAGGCACTTTCCAGGCATCAGGGGGCAAGCTCTGCAGGTTAGTGAGTGCAGCGAGCTACCATCGCGGCATGCACACGCTGCGCTTCGACAACCGCTTCCTCCGCGAACTTCCCGGCGACCCCTCCGACGCGCCCGGCCCGCGTGAAGTGACGGGCGCCTGCTACTCGCAAGTCATGCCCACGCCCGTGGCCGCTCCCCGTCTGCTCGCGCATTCGACCGGGATGGCGGCGACGCTGGGCTTCGATGCGGATGAACTCGCCAGCGAGAATTTCGCGCAGGTGTTCGGCGGCAACGCGCTGCTGCCCGGCATGCAGCCCTGGGCGGCGAACTACGGCGGCCACCAGTTCGGCGTGTGGGCGGGCCAGTTGGGCGACGGCCGCGCGATCTCGCTGGGCGAGGCGATCGCGGCGAATGGCGAGCGCTGGGAACTGCAGCTCAAGGGCGCTGGCCCCACGCCGTATTCGCGCGGCGCGGACGGCCGCGCGGTGCTGCGTTCCTCGATCCGCGAATTCCTGTGCAGCGAGGCGATGCATCACCTCGGCATTCCCAGCACGCGCGCGCTGTGCCTGGTCGGCACCGGCGAGGACGTGGTGCGCGACCTGCTCTACGACGGCCATCCGCGCGCGGAGCCGGGCGCCATAGTCTGCCGCGCGGCGCCGTCCTTCATCCGCTTCGGCAGCTTCGAGTTGCCTGCGTCGCGCGGCGACACGGCGCTGCTGCGGCAGTTGGCGGACTTCACCATCCGCCGCGACTTTCCGCAGCTCGTCGGGCAGGGCGAAACGCTGTACGGCGACTGGTTCGGCGAGGTCTGCGTGCGCACCGCGCGCCTGCTGGCCGAGTGGATGCGCGTGGGCTTCGTGCACGGGGTGATGAATACCGACAACATGTCCATCCTCGGCCTCACCCTGGACTACGGCCCCTACGGCTGGATCGACGACTACGATCCGGGCTGGACGCCGAACACCACCGACGCACATCGCCGTCGCTATCGCTACGGCCAGCAACCGAACGTGGCGTGGTGGAACCTGTCGCGCCTCGCCGCAGCGCTGGCGCCGTTGTTCGGCGACATCGCGCCGTTGCAGGCGGGACTGGATCGCTACGCTGCCGTCTACGCGGAGGCGGATCGTGCCAACACGGCCGCCAAGCTTGGTCTCGCGGCCTGCCGCGACGAGGACGTGGCACTGATGCAGTCGCTGCAGGCCTTGCTGCACGAGGCCGAGGTGGACATGACGCTGTGGTTCCGCGGCCTCGCCGACTTCGATCCGCAACGGCCTGTGCTGGAGCCGCTGCACGAGGCGTTCTACGACGAGGCGAAACGGCAGGCGCACGAACCGGCCTTCGCGGACTGGCTGGCACGTTACGCGGCGCGCCTCGCCGATGACTCGCTGCCCGCCGCCGAGCGTCGCGCCCGCATGCGCATTGCCAACCCGCGCTACGTGTTGCGCAACTACCTGGCCCAGCAGGCGATCGAACGCGCGGAACAGGGCGACTGCGACGGCATCCACGAATTGCTGGACGTGCTGCGCCATCCGTACGACGGGCAGCTCGGCCGCGAAGCCTTCGCGCGCAAGCGTCCCGATTGGGCACGGCACAAGCCGGGTTGTTCGATGCTGTCGTGCAGTTCGTGAGAACGGCAACCGTCCGGCATGGCGCGACGAGACGACGGTGCAACGGAGGGGAATGCGGCGCTGCGCATCGCGTGCGTGGGGCATGCGGTCTTTGCGGCGACGATGATAGCCCTCGGCCTGCCGGGCCTGCCCCGGGGCGATTTCGCCGCGATCAGGTCGCGGTTTTTTGCCCGCGCACGATCCACACCCACGGAAACATGCGGAACTCCGGCCACGAGCGGCGTACCACGAGGCCGGCCTCGCGCAGGGTCTGCGCGTACAGCGCGGTGCAGCGGAAGTCGAGCAGGGCGACTTGGCCGCCGGGTTTCAGCACGCGTGCGATCTCGCGCACGGCCTGTTCACGCTCGGTTTCGGTGGGCAGGTTGTGGATGGCGAGACTGGAGACGATGACGTCGAAGCTGGCGTCGGCGTAGGGCAGGTGGCGCATGTCGCCGGTGTCGATCTGCACGCGCTCCGCGACGCCGGCGAGCTCGGCATTGCGCCGGGTGGCCGCGGCGGCGTTGCCGCTCTGGTCGCGGCGGCTCCACAGGTCGATGCCGGTGGCCCGTCCGCTCGGCAGGCGCTGCGCCGCTTCGAGCAGCAGAAGGCCTCGGCCGCAGCCCACGTCCAGCACCTGTTCGTCGCCGCGCAGTTGAAGGGCGTCGAACATGCCGCGTACCACCAGGCGCTTGCCGACCCGGCTGCTCAACGTCATCGCGATGGCTTCCAGACACATCATCAAGCCGGTGAGCATCATGGCCCCGAGCACCGAGTGTGTCGCGTCGCTGGATGCCGCTGTCGGAAAACCATGAGTCAACGCCATCGCCGCCAGCAACAGCGCCGGCCCGGCGATGGCAAAGCCCAGCACCAGCGTGGGCGCGTCGATGCCAAAGCGCGGCCTGGCGCTGGCGTGGTGGCGTTCGATCCCGCGGATGTTGTCCTGCATGGCGCGTGCTCCGTGTGCCCGACCCGGTCATCTTCCCGGCGCGCAGGTGCGGCGATCCAGTGACAGCTGTCACGTCGATGGCATGCGGAGACGTGCTGCATGCAAGAAGCCGCCCGTCGTGCGAGCGGCGGGCGGCAGGGATTCAAGACATGTTTTCGGGCGTGTCGGTCAGGCGTGCGCGATCGTGCCGTGCGCGTCGTGGCTGTCGTGATGATCGCCCAGCGCAAGCACGGTGTGGCCGGCACCGGCATTGATCGTTTCCGCGGCGGAGATGTAGCCGCCGATCAGCGCGGTGATCAGGCCGAGGTAGCCGCCCAGCATGGTGAAGCCGTTCGAACCGCTCCAGTCGGCGATGGCCAGCGCCAGCAGGCTCAGCCACAGGCCCAGCATGAACAGGTTGCGCATGGTGCCGGCGTGCATCGAGCCCAGCCAGATCCACAACGCGAACACCGCCCAGACCAGGAAGTACCAACCCATGTAGCCGCCGGCGTCGTCGCGCATCATGTCGCTGCTGCTGGCGTGGGCATGCATCGCCCAGGTCCACCAGAACGCGCTGAAGCCGAGGAACATCAGCATCTCGATCGTGCGCCCGCGGAAGAATTCCATCAGGCCGGCCAGCGCCATCACGGCGCCGCCGAAGGTGAAGGCCAGCAGCATGTCCATGTGCGCCGGCGCGGCACCGAACCAGCCGGCGTTGAGCATGCTCACCATCCACAGCGTGAGCGCGAAGCCGGCGTAGCCCAGGGTCGAGGCATTGGCAGTTTTGTCAGTCATGGCGACCTCCATTCGTGGGAAGGAGAGCGGTCGCTCCGATGACTGAAGCGCCACGGGAACGGCTGGCGCCAACGGTGTGCTTCGCGCCTCAGCGCGGATCGCCTGTCGGTAGGCGGAATCTTGGACAACAAAAGTCGCGAATGATTCCCGAAAACGGCGCGGCGCGCCTTGATGGTCGTCTTGCCGATGGGCTTGTTATCCCGACGTGATGGAACAGCGAAATACGGCTTGTGCGCGAGGTCAGTCCGCATCTTCCGCGTAGCGGGTGATTCCCTCGGGCAGTTGAACCCATGCATGCTTGCGGCACTCGTAGACGGAGTCTTGCGGCGCGGGGAAATCCGGGTCGGCGAATGCCCCGACCGCGACCATCACGTAGCGGTCGTTCCCTTCCTCCGTATGGAAAACCGTGCTGCCGCAGACGGGGCAAAACCGGAAGCGGAACTGCGTCCCATGGTCGCCCGTCCGCACGTATTCCGTCGTGGTGCCGGTGACGGCAAAGGGAGCGGAGTAGGCGGCCAGCGTCGCGAACACGCTGCCGGTGCGCTGCTGGCATGCGAGGCAGTGGCAGACGCCGCCGCCCAGCGAATCGCCTTGCACCTCGATGCGCAGTTGCCCGCAGCTACATGAAGCCGTCTTGCCTGGCATGGAAACCTCCGCCGGATTTCGTGGTGCCATGCGAGTCATGCCGGCATGGCGTCTTGGCCATCAGCTGGCAGAGGAATAAACCCTTTGGCGCCTGCATGCCAGTGTCCGGATGCTCGCGTAGCGATCCCGCGGGTGGCGACGCGGAGCGGGTTCCGTGGGCGAGGGTGGACATGCGCGGCGTGGTCAGCCCGGCCGGCGTGCCCCCAGCAGCACCAGTACTTCCTGTGCGCTGCGGATGCGTTCGCTGGCGCCCGGCAGGTCGAGGGTGATGCGCAGCTTGTCCTGGCCGTCCAGCTTGTACACGCGCGGCAGCTTCTGGATCAGCTTGATGATCGCCATGGGATCCACCTCCGGCTTGTCGCGGAACACGATGCGGCCGCCGTTGGCGCCGAAGTCCAGCTTGCGGATGCCCAGCGGCGTGGCCATCAGCTTGAGGCCGGACAGCGCGAACAGGGTCCTGGTCGGCTCGGGCAGCAGGCCGAAGCGGTCGATCATCTCCACCTGCAGGTCGCGCAGCGCGTCGTCGTTGCGCGCGCTGGCGATGCGCTTGTACAGCGTCAGGCGCGTGTGCACGTCGGGCAGGTAGTCGTCGGGAATCAGCGCGGGCAGGTGCAGTTCGACTTCGGTCTCGTGCTCGCTGGACAGGTCGAAGTCGGGCACCTTGCCGCTCTTCAGCGCGCGCACGGCGCGGTCGAGCAGTTCGGTGTAGAGGCCGAAACCGATCTCCTGGATCTGGCCGGACTGCTCGTCGCCCAGCAGCTCGCCCGCGCCGCGAATCTCCAGGTCGTGCGTGGCAAGGGTGAAGCCGGCGCCGAGTTCTTCCAGCGACGCCAACGCTTCGAGGCGCTTTTCCGCATCGGCGGTGATCGTCTTGCGGTCGGGCACGATCAGGTAGGCATAGGCGCGATGGTGCGAACGGCCTACGCGGCCGCGCAGCTGGTGCAACTGGGCGAGGCCGAAGCGGTCGGCGCGGTCGATGACGATGGTGTTGGCCGTCGGGATGTCGATGCCGGTCTCGATGATCGTGGTACACACCAGCACGTTGAAGCGCTGGCGGTGGAAATCCGCCATCACGCGTTCCAGCTCGCGCTCGGGCATCTGGCCATGGGCGATGCCGATGCGCGCCTCGGGGATCAGTTCCTCCAGCTCGCGCGCGCTGCGCTCGATGCTCTCCACCTCGTTGTGCAGGAAGTACACCTGGCCGCCGCGCGCCAGCTCGCGCTGGAACGCCTCACGGATGGTGGCCGGATCCCATGCCGAGATGAAGGTGCGCACGGCCATGCGGTGCGCCGGTGGCGTGGTGATCAGCGAGAGATCGCGGAGCCCGCTCATCGCCATGTTCAGCGTGCGCGGGATCGGCGTGGCGGTCATGGTGAGCAGGTCGACTTCCGCGCGCAGCTTCTTCAGCTGCTCCTTCTGGCGCACGCCGAAGCGCTGCTCCTCGTCCACCACCACCAGGCCCAGGTTCCTGAACTTGACGTCCGGCTGCAGCAGCTTGTGCGTGCCCACGATCACGTCGATCTGGCCGTCGGCCAGCCGCTTCAGCGCCTCGTTCACTTCCTTCGCGGACTTGAAGCGCGACAGCACGTCCACCTTCACCGGCCAGTCGGCGAAGCGGTCCGCGAAATTGCGGTAGTGCTGCTGGGCGAGCAAGGTGGTCGGCACCAGCACGGCCACCTGCTTGCCGGCGGTGGCGGCGGCGAAGGCGGCGCGCAACGCCACCTCGGTCTTGCCGAAACCCACGTCGCCGCAGATCACGCGATCCATCGCGCGCGGCGCGGCGAGGTCGCGCAACACGGCGTCGATCGCCTGTTCCTGGTCGGGCGTTTCCTCGAACGGGAAGCTGGCGCCGAATTCCTCCACCAGCTGGCGGTCGATGGACAGCGATTCGCCGCCGCGCGCTTCGCGCTGGGCGTAGATCGCCAGCAACTCGGCGGCGACGTCGCGCACCTTCTCGGCGGCCTTCCTGCGCGCGCGCTCCCAGGCGTCGCCGCCCAGCGAATGCAGCGGCGCCAGTTCCGGCGCGGTGCCGGAGTAGCGGCTGACCAGGCCCAGCTGGGCCACCGGCACGTAGAGCTTGTCGCCCTTGGCGTACTCGATGACGAGGAACTCGCCCTCCATGCCGCCCAGTTCCATCGACAGCAGGCCCTGGTAGCGGCCCACGCCGTGGTCCACGTGCACGATGGGCGAGCCCACGGAAAGCTCGGTGAGGTCGCGGATGATCGCGTCGGGATCGCGCGCCGCGCCGCGCCGCCGGCGCCGTTCGGTGCGCACGCGCTCGCCGAACAGTTCGCGCTCGGTGAGCACGGTGAGCGCGGGTCGCTTCAGCGCAAAGCCCTGTTCCAGTGGGGCGATGGTGATGGCGAAGCGCGGTGCGTCCGCCGTCGCGGAGGCGGCAAGGAAAGCCTGCCAGCCGTCGATATGCGCGGGCTTGAGTCCTGCACCTGCCAGTGTTTCCAGCAGCGCCTCGCGCCGCCCCGCCGAATCGGCGGCGACCAGCACGCGGCCCCGATAGCTTTCGAGAAAATGCCTGAGCGAGGTGCCCGGCTCCTCGCCCTTGCGGTTGAGCGGCAGTTCGGGCGCCGGCTGCGTGCCGGCATCCACCGCGTGCGCATGGCCCGGCTCCACCACTTCCACGCGCAGGCGCTTGTTAAGCTGCTCGCGCAATTGCTCGGGCGACAGGTACAGCTCGGCCGGTGGCAGCACCGGGCGTTCGATGTCGTGGGCGCGTTGGTCGTAGCGTTCGGCGGTCTGCGTCCAGAACGCTTCGGAGGATTCGCCCGCGCCTTCGCCCAGCACGAACAGTGCGTCGTCGGCGAGGTAGTCGAACAGGGTGGCGGTGCCTGTCTGCGAGTCCCCGGCGGCACCCCGCACATCGGTGCGAGCACTCCGCGCCGGGAAGAACAGCGGCAGGTAATACTCGATGCCGCCCGGCGTCACGCCTTCCTTCATGTCCTGGTACAGCGGGCACCGACGCACGTCGATGGGGAAGCGTTCGCGCAGCGCGTTGCGGAAATCCTTGGCGGCCTCCTCGGTGAGCGGGAATTCGCGCGCGGGCAGCAGCTCCACCTTCTCCACCGGCTGCGCGGAGCGCTGCGTCTCCGGATCGAAGCTGCGGATCGAGTCCACCTCGTCGTCGAACAGTTCGATGCGGTAGGGCTGGTCCGCGCCCATCGGGTAGATGTCGATCAGCGCGCCGCGCACGGCGAAGTCGCCGGGCTCGGTCACCTGGGGCACGTTGCGGTAGCCGCTGGCTTCCAGCCGGCGCTGCTCGATGGCAAGGTCGAATTTCTGCCCCTTCGCCACCACCAGCCCCGAGCCGGTGATGTGCGAACGCGGCGCGATGCGCTGCATCAGCGTGGCCACCGGCACCACCAGCACGCCGCGCTTCACGCCGGGCAGGCGATACAGCGTGGCGATGCGCTGCGAGACGATCTCCGGGTGCGGGCTGAACACGTCGTAGGGCAGGGTTTCCCAGTCGGGAAAATGCAGCACTGGCAGCTCGCCGGCGAACAGGCGCAGCTCGTCCTCAAGCGCCGAGGCGCGCTGGGTGTCGCGCGTCACCGCGACCAGCAGCCCCGCGTGCGAACGCGCCGCCTCGGCCAGCAGCAGGGCGCGTGCGGAACCGTGCGGTGGCGTCCAGTAGCGACGCTGCTTCGGGGTGGAGGGGAGCGGGGGATGCGGGATCGGAGCGGGCATGGACACGTCGGCGCTGGGGGCGCGAGCGTCGAACTGCGCCGGGAAAGCGCCCAAGTGTAGCGCGGCGCGCGAACCGGGCATTTTCCCTCTCCCCATTGAGACGCCGGGAAGGGCCATGGATGGCACTGCCTTGAGGAGCGAGGAAGAGGGTTGATGTCCGTAGGTCGGGATTCATCCCGACTGGTATGGCATGGCGTGTCGGGCTGAAGCCCGACCTACAGCCGCAGCGTGATCTGCGCCGTGCCCGGTTCGTCCGGCATCAGGCGCTGGGTGAAGCCCAGCTCCCGGCACAACTCCAGCATCGGGCGGTTTTCCAGCAGCACGTAGCCCCAGATCTCGGCGAGGCCGCGGCGGCGGCAGTCGTCGACCAGCCGCTGCATCAGCAGTGCGCCGAGGCCGATGCGGCTCCAGTCGCGCTCGACGATCACCGAAAACTCGGCGCTGTCGGCGGATTCGTCCACGTAGATGCGGCCCACGCCGCGGATCTCGGCGGGACACACCGCTTCGTCCGCCAGCACCAGCGCGGTCTCGCGCGCCGGGTCGATGTTGCACAGGCGCTGCGCCATCGGCACGGGCAGCTCGGACATCGCGTGCAGGAAACGGCGCCGGATATCCTCCGGCGACAGCCGGGTGAAGCAGCGCCGCAGCGCCGCGACGTCGCCGGGCTCGATATCGCGCAGCCACAGTTCGCGGCCGTCGCGCGTGCGCATGCGCTCGCCGTGGGCGGTGTGCACGGCCAAGGCGGGGGCGTAGCGCTCGCGGCTGCGCGGGGGCAGCGGCGGGTGCGGTGTGTTGGAACGCAGGCTGGCGGAAATCATTTCAATACTTTGGCGTATTGTGTGCGGTGCAGCATGATCCGATTCCAGCCAGGACTCAAGTCCTTGCGCTGGTTTGCCGCAGTCGCGCATGCGCTGAGGTTCAGCCTCGGCTGCTACCCGTCGGTTTGCGCGGCCGCTTCGGTCCGGGCGCGGAATGCCGCCCTTGGGCCGCGTCGATCGCGTCGATCCAACCTGCGCGCGCGGCGGGAAAGGCATCGGCGTAAGGCACGTAGGGCTTGATGTCCAGGATCGGCGTGCCGTCCAGCAAATCCACGCCACGCACGCGCAGCGCACGTTCCTCCACCGCGACCAGTTCCACCGCGGACAGCCCGATGGCGTTCGGCCGATGCGGCGAGCGCGTGGCCAGCACGCCGCGCTTGCCGCCGCCGCGCGGCGGCCGCACCTGCGGTTTCCAGCCTTCGCTGCGATGGAACACGAACAGCAGCCATATCCGCTCGAAACCGGCGAGGTCGGCAAACGCCTCGGCCGGAAAGCCGTCCACGAACTCGATGCGCGCCTCCGCCTCGGCACCCGTCTCGGTGCCCGTCACCACGGTGGACTGGTGCGGCGCGTCGATGCGCCGCGCGTAAGGCGAGCGAACGTGGGCGATGGGATGGGCGGTGAAAGGCGCGGCGGTGTGCGACATCGGCGAGGCCGGGCATTCGAGCCCAGGACTGGGGGTGACAGTCATTGTAGTGGGCACGATGGTTGCCGGGTTTCGGCGGCTGGCCACTCGATGCACGTCGGGCCGGCGGTCGGAAGCGGTGCGTCGCCGGCGCCTGTCATTGACGGCTGCCTGGCTTGGTGTGCCTTGCGCGCGTGCGCCGCGGAGTTGCCGTCGAGGCTGCGGTCTTGCCGCTTGCCTTGCCTAGGTCCATCACCACCGTTCCCGGTATGTGCTGCTTGCCCCAGCGTACAAACGCGAGCAGCACGTCGCCCAGGGCCTTGCCCTTCGGGGTAAGCGTGTAGGCGTAGCGTACCGGACGTTCCTGGTAGGGGGTGCCGACGATGATCCCCGCAGCTTCGAGGCGCTTGAGGCGCTCCGCGAGGATGTTGGTCGGAATGTGTTCCGGCGAGTTCGCAAGCTCGCCATAGGTGCTCTTGCCGTGCAGCAGGTCGCGCACCACGAGCAGTGACCATTTGTCGCCCACGACGTCGAGCGAATTGGCGACCGCGCAGGCCGAGCGCGCAAAAGGCTTGGTGGTGCTCATTTCAACCGGTTCCCTGTTGCCGCATGACAAGTTACTTGCATTATGCAAGCTATGGCGGTAGCGTCGCCACACACTTGCAAAATGCAAGTTTCTATGGGAGGTCGTCCATGTCTGCCACAGTTCTTCCGCGTCCGGCCGAGTCGCAACCCACGGGGACCGGCGGTATTCGTCCGGGCATCATCCTGGTTCTGACCGCATGGCTTGTACTCGTCGTGTCACTCGGGGCGTCCGGCGCCTTCGTCGGACGCCCCGGGCACCCGCCTGTCGCCATTGCCATCGGGGTCGGGGCGCCCTTGTTGCTGTTTTTTGCATGGCTGCGGTTCTCGTCGTCGTTCCGCGATTTCGTACTCGCGCTCGATCTGCGCCTGATCGCGGGCATGCAGGCGTGGCGGTGGGCAGGTCTGGGCTTCCTGTCCCTGTATGCGCACGACGTGCTGCCGGCCATGTTCGCCCTGCCGGCTGGCCTCGGCGACATGGCCGTCGGTTTCGCGGCCCCGTGGATGATTCTCGCCCTCGTGCGTCGTCCCGATTTCGCCGCCAGCCCCGCATTCGTCCGTTGGAATGTGCTCGGCGTGCTTGATCTTGTGATGGCTATTGGCCTCGGAACCCTGGGCGCGACCTTGTCCACGGGCACCGCCCGGGAGATCACGACCGCGCCGATGGCCACGTTGCCGCTGCTGGTGATCCCGGCATTTCTCGTGCCGCTGTTCCTCATGTTGCACGTCGCGGCGCTCATGCAGAGTCGCATCGTGCGCAGCCGAGGAGCATAGAAGCCGTGGAGGACAGTGTGCTGTCGTCAATGGCGGCAGCGCACCGGGTCATTCCATTCGTGCCAGTTGCCGCCACGTCGCAGCACGCGTGTGCGGTGAGTACGACGAGATCAATGCGGGACGCTTCAGGCACTGCCCACTGTCGTACCGGCCCGAACCGTGATTTCGTTGACGTGTGGTGGTTGCCGCATGGAAGGGTTGCGAGGTGCTGTAGCCGTGACACGAGACTTCACTGCGGCGCTGCCGGGATCGCCTGCCGCGAACCCGGCGGTCATTTCGTCACCGCCGCACAGTTTGGGTGCTGAGTCGAGGCTCAGCGTATGCCCACGCCCAGTCCCACGCCGAAATTGATGTTCGGATGTCCGCTTCGCATCTCCTCGGCGGTCCACACGTGCGACTGTGCGGTCTGCACCAGCGGGAACACGTAGTCGGCCTCGCCGACCTTGCCGGCGCGGCTGCCGGCGAGCTGGCCGTCGACGGTGATCGGCGCACCGTTGGGGTAGTTCATCGGCTCGGCGTAGCCGGGCACGAGCGCGATGAAGCGGCCGTTGCCGCCGGCGCCGAATTTCGGCCGCTGCGAGGAATCCAGCGGGTAGGCGAGGATCTCGATCTCGCTGTGGTCAGGCAGATTGTTCACGGCCACCACGCGGCCGCCCCAGATCACCTGGCCGCGGGCGTATTGCTCGGGCGCCTGCGCCACTTGCGCGGGCGTGGCGGCGAGGGTGCCGGGCGCGGCCTTGTAGATCGGCGCGGGGGCGCAGGCGACGAGAGCCAGCAGCAAGGCGGGCAGAATGATGCGTGTGGCGGTGGTGGCGAGGCGCATGATGGACTCCGGGCGTAGGGCCGAGGATTTGTCGGAGGCTACCTCAATTCCGTTCGTCCTGAGCGCAGCGCCGCAGGCGCGGAGTCGAAGGGGGCGTTATTGCCTGGCTGGTGTGTTTCGACTTCGCGGAACTCTGTTCCGCTACGCTCGACACGAACGGGGTTTGCGCTCGACACGAACGGGTATCGTCGATGCCTTGCTTCAGCGGCGGCGCGGCGTGGGCGATAGCCGCGTGGGCCTCGCGGGTTTCGCGGGTGCTGCGGCGGATTCGGCCACCAGCCAATCCAGTTTCCACTCGGCGGGGCGCTCCTGCGCAAGCAGGCGGGCCAGTGCACGCAGCGGTTCGCGCAGGGTTTCGTCGAGCTGCCAGGGCGCGTTGACGATCGCCACGCCGGAGCCGTTGAGGCGCAGCGGCGAGTCGTCGCCGTGCACCAGCAGTTCCGCGCGCAACACGCGCTTCGCGCCGCAATGCGAAAGCCAGCGCAGGAAGGGTTGCACCTGGCTGCGCCGCTTGATCGGATACCAGATCGCGTAGATGCCGGTTGGCCAGCGCTGCAGGGCCTCCTTGACGGCATGCTCGATCAGTCGGTATTCGGCCTCCTGCGCCTCGTAGGGCGGGTCGATCAGCACCAGGCCGCGCTTCTCCATGGGCGGCAGCAGCGCCTTCAGCGCCTCGTAGCCGTTGCGTTCGTGCACGTGCATGCGCGCGTCGCGGTGGAAAAGCTCGCGCAGCCGTGCGGCCTCCTCCGGATGCAGTTCGCACAGCTGCGCGCTGTCGATGTCGCGCATCGCCAGCGCGGCCTGCAGCGGCGAGCCGGGGTAGAGCTTGAGGGTCTCCTCGTTGCCGGGCACGGCGAGGATGCCCTCCAGCCAGCGACGCAGCAGGTGCGGCAGAGCGGCGGCGGTGCGGGTGTCGGCATACAGGTCGGGATAGAGCAGGCGGACGATGCCGTCCTTGTACTCGCCGGTCTTGCCGGCCTCGGTGCCGTCCAGCGCATAGCAGCCGCTGCCGGCATGGGTGTCGACCACGCAGAACGGTGTGGGCTTGAGCTTGAGCGCATCGATCAGCGCCAGCAGCACGGTGTGCTTGAGGACGTCGGCGAAATTGCCCGCGTGGTAGGCATGACGGTAGTTCATGGCACGAGTATAGAGGCCGCGCCGCGGAAACCTCCGGCAGCCGTGTCGGAGCCTGCTCCAGAGTTGAGGTGCCGGCAGGCAGTGGGTAGGCTCGCGGCATGCCGCTTTCCCTGCGCCAGCTTGCCCGTTCACGCCGCCTGCGAGTGATGGCTGCGCTGGCGTGGCTGCTGCTGGTGGTCAACGCCGCGGCGGCGATGCCGATGGTGATGACGGCGGGATCGCCGGCCCCTGTCGCGCATGCGCTGGCCGGCACGCACGCCGGGCAGGCGGCGATGCCGCACACCGCGTGCGACGATGGCCATGCCGGTTGTTGCGGCGGTCAGCTCGCCCCGGATTGCCACTGCGCGGCGATGAGCGGCGGTCTGCTGCTGCCGGTATTCGCCGCCATGTCGGGCGGGATGGCGATGGCTATCGTGCCTGACCGCCTGCTGCCGCGACATGCGCCGTCGCCGACGGCCTCGCCACCGCTGCGGCCGCCGGCGGCCTGACTCTCCCAAGCTTGTGCTGCGCGCGCTTGCCGCTCTGCCGGCGCGCGCGAACCATGCTGCGCTCGGCAGTGCCCCGATGCCGATCTATCCCGAGGATTCCATGAAACCGTTTGTTCCCACCGCGACCGATCTGTCGCGCCGTCGTTTCGTCCAGGGCATCGCGCTGGGCGGCGCGGTGGCCAGCCTGGGCCTGCTGCGTTCGTCGAACGTCCGGGCGTCGAACGGCCCCGGCCAGCCGCAGGTGTTGAGCGGCACCGAGTTCGCACTCGACGTCGTCGAGATCCCGGTGAATTTCACAGGCCGGCCATGCCTCGCCACCACCGTCAATGGCGGCATTCCCGGGCCGACCCTGCGCTGGAAGCAAGGCACCACGGTCACGCTGCGCGTCACCAACCGCCTGCGCGTGCCCACTTCGATCCACTGGCACGGCATCATCCTGCCGTTCCGCGAGGACGGCGTGCCCGGCATCAGCTTCCCCGGCATCGCGCCGGGCGAAACCTTCACCTACCGCTTCCCGGTGCGCCAGAGCGGCACCTACTGGTACCACTCGCATTCGGGCTGGCAGGAGCAGACCGGGCTGTACGGTCCGCTGGTGATCGAGCCGGCCGGCCCGGAGCGGCACCCGACCGCGCGCGATTACGTGGTGATGCTCAACGACTGGACCGACGAGGACCCCAGGCACATCTATGCCACGCTGAAACGCCAGAGCGACTACTACAACTACGCGCGCCCCACCGCGCCTGAATTCTTCCGCGACGTGCGCGAGCAGGGGCTGCGTCGGGCGCTGGCCGAGCGCAGGATGTGGAACGAGATGCGCATGAATCCCGGCGATCTCAGCGACGTTTCCGGTTGCGCCTGCACGTACCTGATGAACGGTGCCGCGCCGGCGGGCAACTGGACCGGCCTGTTCAAGCCCGGCGAGAAGCTCCGGCTGCGCTTCATCAACGGTTCGTCGATGACGATCTTCGACGTGCGCATTCCGGGCCTGAAGATGACCGTGGTCGGCGCCGATGGCCAGGATGTCGAACCGGTGCCGGTCGACGAGTTCCGCATCGCGGTGGCGGAGACCTACGACGTGATCGTCGAGCCGCAGGAGGACCGGGCATTCGCGATCTTCGCCCAGTCGATCGACCGCACCGGCTACGCGTGCGGCACGTTGGCGCCAAGGCCCGGCATGCAGGCGGTGGTGCCGGCGATGGATCCGCGCATGCCGCTGGCGATGGTGGACATGATGGGCGCGATGCATGTTTCTCCCCTCTCCCTCCGGGAGAGGGTGCCCGAAGAGCCTGCCCCGGACTCGATCCGGAGGCGGGGGAGGGTTCGGTCGGAGAGCAGCGTCACAGGTTTCGCCGAACCCTCTCCCCCAACCCCTCTCCCGGAGAGAGAGGGGATTGTCATGCGGCATGCTCTTTCGGAGAGAGAGGGAAGTGTCGTTCATCATGCCCGCACGGAGTACCGCAACCCCGGCGTCGACATGCACGTGGACATGCCACGCACCAACCTCGACGACCCCGGCGTCGGCCTGCGCGGCAATGGCCGACGCGTGCTCACCTACGCCGACCTGCACACCATCGGCGGCCCGCTCGACCCGCGCGAACCCGACCGCGAGATCGAGCTGCACCTCACCGGCAACATGGAGCGCTACATGTGGTCGTTCGACGGCGTGAAGTTCTCCGACGCCAAGCCGATCCATTTCCGCAGCGGCGAACGGCTGCGCATCGTGCTGGTCAACGACACCATGATGAACCACCCGATCCACCTGCACGGCATGTGGAGCGAACTGGAGAACCCGGACGGGCAATTCCAGGTGCGCAAGCACACCGTCAACGTGCAGCCCGCGCAGCGCATCGCCTATGGCGTCACCGCCGACGCGCTGGGCCGCTGGGCCTACCACTGCCACATGCTCTACCACATGGAGGCAGGGATGATGCGCGAGGTGGTGGTGTCATGACGATGAATCGCCGCCTCACTTCACGCGCCTGGCGCCGTCCGGTGTGGTTGACGGCCCTGCTGCTGGCCTTGCCACCGACCGTTCCGGCGCAAACGGCTCCGGCATCGTCGAGCAGCACCTCGACGATGGACATGGGCACCATGCCCGGCATGGCGATACCGGCCACGACGACGAAGCCGACGAAGACGCCCGGCAAGCAAGACGGAAAGAAACCCGCGACGGCAAAACCGGCGGCATCCAGCCATGACATGGGCGCCATGCCCGCCATGGCACCGGCGTCCGCCGCGCCAGGCGACACATCGGGCAGCATGCAAGGCATGGATCATTCGGCTATGCCTGGGATGAGTCACGCCGGCATGCAGCACGAAGATGCGGCCCACGCCATGCATGGCGGCATGCAGGGGATGCGGCCGATGCCCGGCATGACGATGGGCCCGATGCAAGGCGGCCGCGCGCCGCCGGATGCGCGCAGCCCGGACTACTCCGACGGCGTGGGCTACGGCGACATGGCGGGCATGGAACGGCATGACGCCAAGCCGCTGGGCATGTTGCTGATCGATCAGCTGGAAGCCTTCCACGGTCGCGACGCGAACGGCCAGAGCTGGGAGGCCCAGGGCTGGTACGGCAGCGACGCCAGCAAGCTGTGGTTCCGCACGGAAGGCGAGCGCAGTGGCGGCAGGCTGGATGACGGCGATGTGGAGGCGTTCTGGAGCCACGCAGTCGCCACGTACTGGGACAGCCAGCTCGGCGTGCGCCAGGACTTCGGCGCAGGCCCGAAGCGGACGTGGGCCGCGTTCGGCGTGCAAGGCCTGGCGCCTTACTGGTTCGAGCTGGAAGCGACCGGCTATATCGGCGCCAACGGCCGCACCGCCGCGCGCCTGCGGGCCGATTACGAACTGCTGTTCACCCAGCGGCTGATCCTGCAGCCGGAGGCCGAGGTCAATCTGTACGGCAAGGATGACCCGCAGCGCCGCATCGGCAGCGGCGTGTCCGACGTGCAGTTCGGCCTGCGCCTGCGCTACGAGTTCCACCGCCAGTTCGCGCCCTACATCGGCGCGAACTGGGTCCGCCGCGTCGGCACCACGGCCGACTATGCGCGGCAGGATCATCAACCCGTACTCGACCGGCAGATCGTGGCCGGCATCCGCCTCTGGTTCTGACAGGATTTTCCATGAAAAACTTCACCGCGCAGGTCATCACGATCGCCGTCACCTTGGGCGTGCCGGCCATCGGCGCCGGCGCATTCGCTTGGTCCGGCCTTTACGACATCGGTGCGGACGATCACCACACCAGGCCGGTGTTCGCGATCCTGCAAACCTTGCGCGACCGTTCGATCCGCTCGCGCTCGGAAGGCCTGACCGTGCCGAACCTCGACGATCCGCAACTGATCCTGAAAGGCGCCGGCCAGTACGCGGCGATGTGCACGGGCTGCCACCTTTCGCCGGGCGTCGACGACACCGAGCTGCGGGCCGGCATGTACCCGCAGCCGCCCAACCTCTCCAGGGGGCACGTCGATCCGAAGGAGGCGTTCTGGGTCATCAAGCACGGCATCAAGATGAGCGCGATGCCCGCCTGGGGCATCGCCGGCCACGACGACGCCACCATCTGGAGCATGGTGGCCTTCCTTGAGAAGCTGCCCGGCATGTCGCCCGCCGAATACAGGGCCATCGTGGCCAAGGCGCCGCCTGACGAGGACATGGGCGACGACCACGGCGCCACGCATGCAGATGCGGCAGACATGCGGGGGATGGACATGTCCGGTCATAATCCCGAGCCAGCCGCCGCTGGCGATGCCGGACATTCGCTACATGAGCCTTGAGCCGATCCTGCAGAGCACGCTGACCTGTCCGCATTGCGGCCATCAGTCCGTCGAAACGATGCCGACCGATGCCTGCCTGTTCTTCCACGAGTGCGCCGGCTGCGGCGTACTGTTGCGGCCCGAGGCGGGCGATTGCTGCGTGTTCTGCTCCTACGGCAGCGTGCCGTGCCCGCCGGTACAGTCGCAGAAATCCTGCTGTGGTTAGTGCGAGGTGAGCGCGGCGCCTGAGCGCGCGGCAAGCGTCACCTCGACGGTGACGTGGGCGAGTTCCTCGTGGATCGCCAGCTGCCGGCGAACCTCGTCGGGTGCAAGCGGTGTCGCCGAAACCAGCGCGAGGATGCAGGCGTAGCGCCCCTTGCCCACGCGCCATACGTGCAGATCGCTCACTGCGGCGGCGGGAAACCGTTCCGCGATCACGTCGCGGATTTCCTGCACCACCGGGCTGTCCATTTCGGCGTCCAGCAGGACGCCGCCGGACTGCTTCAGCAGGCCCCAGGCCCAGTTCGCCACCAGGGCGGCGCCGACGATACCCATCGCAGGGTCGAGCCACGCCGCGCCGAGGAACTTGCCGCCCACCAGCGCGCCGATGGCCAGCACCGAGGTGGCCGCGTCCGCGACGACATGCAAATAGGCGGAGCGCAGGTTGATGTCGTGGTGGTGCGCATGATCGTGATGGTCGTGCGCGTGCCCATGGTGGTCGTGCCCGTGATGGCCGCCGCGCAGCAGCCATGCGCAGGTCAGGTTCACCACCAGGCCGACCGTGGCGATCGCGATCGCGTCGTTGTAGTGGATCACGCCGGGTACGAACAGCCGCTCGACCGACTGGAACAGCATCAGCGCGGCCACCACGCCCAACAGCAGCGCGCTGCTGTAGCCGCCCAGCACCTCGATCTTCCAGGTGCCGAACGCGAAGCGGCGGTCATCCGCGAGCCGGCGCGCCAGCGCATACGCGCCCACCGACAGGCCCAGCGCCAGCGCATGCGAACTCATGTGCCAGCCGTCGGCCAGCAGCGCCATCGAGTTCAACAGGTAACCGCCGACGATCTCCACCACCATCATCACCGCGGTGATGACCACCGCGCGCAGCGTGTTGCGCTCCGCCAGCGGATTGCCCTCGTTGAACTGGTGGCTGTGCGTGTATTCCGAGATGTCGGGCACGGTGCTCATGGTTTTCCTTGTAATATACCCCCCTATGGTATGTGAAACCCATGGGGGAACGCGATGGCTCATCTGGCGAAGGACAACCGAAAGCTCGTCGCGCGCGTGCGCCGGATCGGCGGGCAGGTCGCCGCACTGGAACGTGCGCTGACGCCGGACGCCGATTGCGGCGCCGTGCTGCACCAGCTGGCGGCGGTGCGTGGCGCGGTCAACGGGCTGATGCTGCAGGTGCTGGAAGGGCATCTGCGCGAGCACGTCGCGCCGGCGAACCGGCGCGGTCAGGCCGAACTGGAGCCGGTCATGGCGGTGTTGCACAGTTACCTGAAATGACGCCGGTTCAGTAGCCGCGTTCGGCAGGCCACGGCGATGCGCTGGCGCAGCGCGTCGTGCCTTTCGGCGTGATCGAGCAGGGCTGCCGCCGTTGCCTCGACCGGCACGCGCTCGCCGCCGGCGCCCGGCGTCAGTCGACTACGTTATGACTCTCGGTGGTGCCGAGCAGCTCGGTCTGCCGCGGTCCGCGCCGCACGCGATGCAGCAGCGGGTGCGCGAACACCGCCACCAGGATCACCGCCACGCCGCCGTAGAACCAGCCGTCGAGCTGCCGCTGCTCGCCGAGCAGCAGCATCGCCAGCACGATCGCGTAGACCGGCTCCAGGTTGGTCACCATCTGGGTGCCGAACGCGCTCAGGTGGCGCAGCGCCACCAGCGCCAGCGCGAACGGCAGCAGGGTGCAGCCGAAGGCCAGCGCGAGCAGGAGCAGCGCGTCGTGCGCGTCCGGCAGCACGAAGGTGGCGCCCGTGTGCGGCAGCAGCGGCGCGAGCAGGGTGAGGAAGGTGGCGCCGGTGCCCAGCTCGATGCAGGTGACGGTGAGCGGATCGCCGTGCTCCACCAGGCGCTTGTTGAGCGAGCCGAACAGGGCCACGAACAGCGCCGACAACACGCCCACCGCGATGCCCAGGCGCATCCCGTGTGGCACGCCGCCCACCACCATCGCCACGCCGGGCACCACGGCGACGCCGACCAGCAGCTCGCGCGGGTCGAAGCGGCGCCTCGCGATCCATGGCTCGACGAAAGCCAGGAACACCGGCCCCAGCGCGATGCAGGTGGCGCCCACCGAGGCGTTGGCCAGCTTGATCGCGGCGTAGAACGTGAGCCAGTGCAGCGACACCAGCACGCCGATGCCGGCATACGCCCAGCGCAGCCGCGCCGGCATCGAACGCAGGCCGCGCCACACGCGCGGCATCAGCAGCAGCGCGGCCGTCACCAGCAGCATGCGCCACCACACCAGCGGCAGCGCGGGCAGGGAGATCAGCTTGCCGAGGATCGCGGTGAAGCCCCACAACAGCACGCAGAAGTGGATCTGCAGGCGGGCCTGGTTGCTGGCTTGCATGGGGGGCGCATCGAGGGGAGACGCGGCATTCTACGTCGCATCATTGAAAAGTGCGGCCACGGATGGGATGGCCGCCCGTTTGATTTTCGCGATCAGGGATGATCGCAAGGATCATTGAATAGTGCGGCCAGGAATGGCCGCCCGCTTGATTCTCGCGATCAGGGAGAATCAGCGATGCGGCTTGCCGGCAGGTGCGGCCCTGGACGGCGCGCGCATCTGCTGCAGCACCGTGGTGCAGGTGTTGGCGTTGCCGGTGTCGTGGCTGGGGGCGACCAGCGCCAGCAACGCGGCCGCGGGTGCGGCGACCACGCCCAGCGCCAGCGCGCCGGCGCCGCGTGCCAGCAGCGGGCCGGCGTGCACGCCCACGTCGGGCTGCTTGAACGTGCCGCGCACGTACAGCGGCGAGCGCAGCGACAGCACGCGAAAGCCCTTGGTATGGGGAACCACGTCCAGGTCCATCTTCTCGTCGGCGAAGTTCACCGTGCCCTTGACGTTGATCACCGCGTCCTGGGTGTCGAACACGAACAGCCGCGTGCGGAACAGGCCGTCCTGCGCGGCGAGGTCGGTGGCGGCGCAGTTGATCTTCACCGTGCGGTCGCCGAACAGCTTGCCAAGCACGATGTTGCCCACGTTGAGGCCGGCGGTCTCCAGCAGGTTGCGACTGATCGCGCCATCGTTCATCAGCAGCTTCAATTGACCGCTGGCAGTGCCGAGCAGGGCGGCGACGGAGTTGCCGCGTGCGTCGAGCGCGGTGTCGCCGTTGATCTCGCCGAAGCTGGTGTGCATCGGCTCGAAGTTCGGGAACAGCTGCTTGAGCTTGAGGTGGCGCGCACGCAGCTGCAGCGCGCCGCGCATCGGCGCGGCACTGCCGTCGAGGCGCAGCCGGCCATCCACCTGGCCGCCGGCGAGGCCGAAGCGCATCGGGTCCAGCGCCAGCACGCCGTCGTCCAGCACCAGATGGGTGGACAGTGATTCGATCGGCAGCGAGGAGCCGTGCTCGATGCGGCCGGCGGCGAACGTCACGTCGGCATCCATCGCCTTCCAGCGGTCGGTGCGGAAGGCTTGCGTGGGCAACACGCGGTCCGAGGCGGCGGGTGGCGGCGCGGTGGTGCTGGAACCGCCGCCACCGACCAGCGGCGCCAGGTCGGCGAAGCGCAGCAGGATGGCCTGCACCTTGCCGCTGAGTTTCGGCCGCGCGCCGCCGGTGACGTAGTCGAGGTCGCCGGCGAGATCGCTGCCGCCCACGCGGCAGCGGAAGTCGTGGTAGCCGAAACGGCTGCCGTGGCGCCCCAGCGTGGCGGTGAGCCGGCCGCGGGTGGCGTAAGGCGGTGTGTCGGGCAGGGTGACGCCGAGGATGGGGTAGAGCTTGGCCATGCTGGAGCCGGCCAGCCACAGGCGCAGGTCCAGCGCGCCGAGGTGCAGCGGATCGGTGAGCGTGCCGACCAGGGCGATATGGGTATCGCCGATGCGCAGCTTGGCCTGCAGCGGGAACGGCTGGTCGGCCTGCTGCAAGGCCAGCACGGCGCCGGTCTTGCCGCTGCCGTCCAGCGGCGCGCCCTGGTAGCTGCCCTTCGCGGTCCACGCGAACTGGTAGCTGGATCGCTGCGCAGCCGCGTCATCGGGCTGGTTCTGTTCGTTGTCCTTGCCCATCGTCTTGCTTGCACCGCGCCCGGCGCTGCTGATCGCCTGCGTGCGCGCGTCCGCCGTCGCCTGCGCCACGATCTGGTCGTAGGGGATCGCCTGCTGCAGCGGTTCGACGTGCGCATCGACTTTCACGCGGCCCTTGGCATCGTCCAGCGCGATCCGGCCGGCGTCGAAACCGATGGCGCCGAGGTCCACCGTCCATGCGGAAGGCGTGCTGCCCTGCGGCAGGTTGAACGTCCAGTTGGCGCGGCCCTGCGCGTCGCGTTCCAGGTCCACGCTGGGGTTCACCAGCTGCAGGGTGGGAATGCGCACGCGGTGCTGCAGCAGGTCCAGCGGCGAGAGGCTGAAGCGCAGCGCGTCGAGGTGCGCGAATTGCGGTTGCTTCGTCCACGCCGGGTTCGCGACGGAGATGTCCTGCGCCACGATATGCGGCCATGGCACCCATGCGCGCCAGCCCTGCGATTGCGGATCGCGCATCCACTGCACGCCGAGGTTGCCGTCGATCGCGAACGGGCGGCCGATCGCCGTGCTGGCCTGCGCGTTGATGGTCGGCTTCAGCCTGTTCCAGTCGAACAGGGACAGCGTCACCACCAGCGCCGCGACCAGCACGACGGCCAGCGTCACCGGCACGCCGATGATCCATGCCAGCAGCTTGTGCCTGCGCCTCATGCCCGTCTCCCGCGGCCGCGGTGCGGCCGATGATGGCGATGCATCAGGAGATAAACTATGGCATGACAAGGTTTCGTGGTGAGGACGCGATTCCGCTCACCGCGCGTTCATCGGGCGATCAATCCGTCTCTGCGTCTTCCACGGCCTGCCAGTAGCCGGTGGCCTTGATCCAGTCCTTCGGCACGCCTCGCTGGTCCAGCCACTGGCGCATCGCGCGGGCGCGGCCCGATTCGGCGGCGATCCAGTAGAACGTGTCACCGGCGATGGCGGGCAGTTCGTGCAGCGCACGTTCCAGCAGTTCGCCGTGTTCGGCGCCGTCGCGTGCGAGCCAGCGGATCTCGACTTCGGCGCGCGAGGACAACGCTTGACCGTCGGCAACTTCGGGTATCTCGATCAGCGCGGTGGCGCGCGCGCCGGCGGGCAGTTCCTCCAGCCAGCGGCCGATCGCGGGCAGGGCGGTCTCGTCGCCCATCAGCACGTAGCGGTCGAAGTCATCCGCGATCACGTGGGAACCGCGCGGTCCGCCGGCGCCGATGCGTTGTCCCGGCGCGGCTTGCATGGCCCAGTTCGAAGCGGGGCCGTCGCCGTGCAGCACGAAGTCGACCACCAGTTCGCCGCGCACGGCGTCGTGGCGGCGCGGGGTGTAGTCGCGCATCGGCGAAGGCTCGCGGCCGGCGGGGAACTCCGCGCCGTTCGGCCCGAGCACGGGCAGCACCAGCTCGCCGTCGCGGTTGGGGAAGAACAGCTTCACATGGTCGTCGGGCGCGGCGCTGCGGAAGCCGTGCAACTCGGGGCCGCCGAGCGTTACCCGCCGCATGTGCGGGGATAGCTGCTCGACCCGCAGCACGGCTAGCCGGCGCAGCACGACGTCGTGACGCAGGCGCCGGTGGATGTGGGGTGCCATCACGGGATACCTCGTGGGGAGCGGGCGTGCGGGGGCGCGCCGGCGTGGATCAGTCCTGCGGCCGGCCGGCGGCGATCTCGCTGGCGGCGCGTTCCAGGATCGCGGCCACGCGTTCGGCCTCGGCCTTGTCCCAGCTCGTGCGCATCAGCAGGGCGTGCTTCAGCGCATGCATGGCCTTGCGCACGCGCAGCGGCGCGGCCATCTTCGCCGCCAGCTTCGCGCTGTGCTCGGTGCGCGCGGTCGCCGCGTCCACCGCGGCGCGGTTCTCGTCGAGGAAGGCGCGGCCCTCGGCGGTGATCGCGTACAGCTTGCGGTTGCCCGCTTCGCTCTCCACCTGCGCGTAGCCCATGTCCTCCAGCATGGACAGGGTCGGGTAGATCGCGCCGGGGCTGGGCGTGTACTGGCCGTGGAACATCTCCTCGATCATGCGGATCAGCTCGTAGCCGTGGCGCGGCTGCTGCTCGATCAGCGCCAGCAGCAGCAGCTTGAGGTCGCCGTGGCCGAACATGCGACCGCCGCCGCGCCGGCTGCCGCCGCGCAACCCGCTCCAGCCGCCGAAGACGGCGCCACCGCGTTGCTCGTCGAACGGATCGTGGCGGCCGGCGTGGCAGCCGTGGCCGTCGCCTTCCATGTCGAAGGCATGAAAGACGTGGTGATGGTGGTGCCTGAAATGATGGAACAGCGAATGCATGCGCACGACTGACTCCGATATATCGAAAGTGCATTCAAGATATATCGTAGATATGTCGTTTGCAAGAGCGCGCGACGCGCTGTTCATGCAGGAGCGCACCCTGTGCGCGAATGCCCTGGGGTTGGTCGGAGCCTGGAGCGACCGCGCACGACCGAAGGAAGTCCCTTGTGGACAGAGTGCGCTCCCGCGGCTTCAGCCCCGACGGCGGATGCGCCAGACCCAGGCCGGCGGCAGGTTGAGCCAGGCGCCGCCGATGCGCTCGGCCGCGAGGCCCAGCCGCTGCCGCAGCGTGCGCGGCACCGGGCAACGCAGGCCGTAGGTGAACTGGTAGAGCACGCCGTCGGGCTGCAACTGGCGCTCGAACACGCCCTCGACGATGGCGGCGACCTTGTCGGCCGGGATCGACAGCAGCGGCAGGCCGCTGATCACCGCGCTGGCGCGTTCGTCGCCGAACAGCGACGACGCGCAGCCCAGCCCGGCGGCATCCATGCGCAGCACGCGCGCATGGGGATAGCGTTGCGCCAGCGCGCCGGCCAGCACCGGATCGGTCTCGACCAGCACCAGTCGGTGTCCCGGCAGGCCGCGTTCCAGCAGGGCCCGCGTGAACACGCCGGTGCCCGGACCCAGTTCGATCACCGGTCCGTGCGCATGGTCGACGTGGGCGGTCATCAGCCGCGCCAGCGCCGGGCCGGACGGCGCCAGCGCACCGACGCTGCGCGGATCACGCAACCAGGCGCGCAGCAGATGCAGGTTGTCGTTCAGGGGCATCGATGGCTGGACCGTGGTTTGCCGGCCATCACCATAACCGCACCGGCCGGCGCGGATGTTCGGATACGGTTATGTCGCCGTGACCGGCATCGCGCCCGCGGCAGCACCGGGTTGTCGCCGCCACGAGCCGGAATTTTCGCGGGAATGGCTGGGCGGGGTCCGTGTTTGCGACGGCACGCCTGGTCACAGCGGCTTCCCGTCCACCCGCACCGGCGCGTGGATGTCGCAGATGCCCAGCTTGCCCACCGGCGTTGGATAGAACGCGTTGTGGCCATGGCGTGCGGCGTCGATCAGCGCGGCGAAGCTGGGGCTGCCGGTGCGCAGCACCTGGATCTGCTCGCGCTGTGCGGGCGGCAGGTCGGCGGCCAGCTTCACCGACAGGATAGTCGTGCGTTCGGATGCCTTTTCGTAGAAGCCCATAGCCCCGGTACCGCGTGGCAGCGCCGACAGGTACGGCATGCCTTGCAGCACGCGACCGACCACCGCGAGGTTGTGGTCCAGCCGGCGCGGCGCCTGGCCGATGACGGCGTACAGGGCGCTGCCGTTGCCGCTGTCGGGCGGCACGTCGCGCCCCACGCCGACCATGCCGTAGCAGTGCACCAGCCATTCCTTGTCATGGGCCGGGTCGCGCGCCACCGGGAAACCTTCGGAGAAGCCGACCTGCGGCGCGTAGACGTCGCCGTCGGGCAGCGGCGTCCACGGCTGCTTTGGATCGATGGTGCGGGTGAATTCCGGCGGCAAGGTGGCCTTGGCCTTGCCCAGCGGATGCATCTTCGCCTTGTCGCCGCCGTCATCGCCGTTCGGATCGTCCCATTGCGTGACGAAGTTGTCCTGCACGCGCACGATGGCGAGGCCATCGAAATAGCCCTGGCGCACCAGGGTGCGGATGTTTTGCGCGTGCAACGGGGTGAAGTCCGGTGCCAGCTCGATCACCACGCGGCCTTGCGGCAGCTGCATGTAGAGCAGGTTGGCCGGGTCGGGCGCGCGCCACTCGGAAGGCTTCGACGCCGCCAGGATGTCCTTCGCGCTGGGCGTGGGCTTGTCCTGTGCGGCGAAGGTCGGCGTTGCCGCGAAGGCGAGCGCCAGCGCGACGGCGGCGGCAAGATGATGGCGCATGGTGGTCTCCCCGGTTGGCTGGCGTCGCGGCACGTTAGCAGGAGCCGACTCGCGTGTGCGCTATTTGCGGAAGCGCACGAAGGCGCGCTTGGCGAGGTACAGCAGATGGCCGGTGAGGCCGGCGTCCTGGGCCTGGCGCAGCGCGGTGTTCTCGGCGTAGAGCAGGCGGATGTGCGCATCGCGCTGTTCGATCAGCTGCCGGATCTCGGCCACGTCGCCGCGCGACAGCGTGTGACCCTCGTCGAGGTGCGGTGGCAGCTGGCGGCTCACGTAATAGGTGGTGTGGCGCGGCGCCGTCTCCGTGGCGGGGCGGTCCTTGGTGTAGAAGTACAGCGCGACGGAGCGGCGCGTGAGGTTGGCGTGCTCTGGCGGCAGCTCGATCCGGTCGAAGGCGTGCCAAGATCGCTCGGAGGTCTCGAAGATCACGCAGCGGTTGAACGCCGGCGCCACCGAGCGTGCGGGACGCGCATCGGCGTGTGGGTCGCGGAACAGTTCCAGGCAGCCGCCCCACGACTCTTCCCATTGCGGGTTGAGGTAGACGATGAGGTTGAGCCGGCGGTGCCAGCGTTCGCTGGGGTGGTAGTTGAAATCCACGTGCGGGTCCAGGCTCATCCCGTTGCGGTTCTCGTGGGTGCCGCCGCCGAGATACCACGGGTCGTAGATCAGGCCGTCGATGCCGGTGAGGCGCCCCACCGCCTCCAGGAATTCGGGGCTCTGGATCGCGTCATCGAGCCGCTGCCAGACCGGGCCGAGCTGGCGGATCTTCGCCAGCGTGGACTTGCCACCCGGCTTGCCGTCGTCGCCCACGGCATTGCCGCGCTCGAAGGCGGGGAAGCTGTCCAGCAGCGCCGCGGCGAAATCCGGCGCGAGGAAATCGTCGATCACCACGTGCGGGAACGGCGCCGCCGAGGTGAACTCGGCGCGGCAGGTATCCGCGGATTCCAATACGCGCGGATGGATGATCGACAGTTCCGTTGAGCCCTGCATGTATCTTCCCGGTGGCGAATGACCCGCCATTCTATTTGGCTTGAGGCCACGCTCCGCGGCGCGCGCTCACTTCCCTTCGAGCGCAGGCTTGCCGGCGCGCCGCTTCTTCCACGCGTAGCCGATCCCCAGCAGCACGAACCACACCGGGCTGGCCAGCAGGGCGGCGCGGGTGTCGGACTGCAGGCACAGCAGCACCAGCACGAACGCGAAGAACACGAGGCACGCCCAGCACATGAACACGCCGCCGGGCATCTTGTACGCCGAGTCCGCGTGCTGCTGCGGGCGCTTGCGGCGGTAGGCCATGTAGGCGCACAGGATCAGCGACCACACGAACATGAAGAGCACGGCGGACAGCGTGGTGACCAGGGTGAACGCGGTGACCAGGTTGGGCACGAGGTAGATCAGCGCCGCGCCCAGTAGCAGGCAGATGCAGGAGAACAGCAGGCCCAGCGAAGGCACCGCCGCCTTCGACAGCCGCGCGAACGGTTTCGGCGCATGGTTCTCGCCGGCCAGGCCATACAGCATGCGGCTGGTGGAGAAGATGCCGCTGTTCGCCGAGGAAGTGGCCGAGGTCAGCACCACGAAGTTGATCAGGCTGGCCGCGGCGGGGATGCCGGCCAGCACGAATAGCTCCACGAACGGGCTCTTGTCCGCTTCGACCAGCCGCCACGGCGTCACCGCCATGATCGCCGCCAGCGCCAGCACGTAGAAGATGATGATGCGTACCGGGATCGAATTGATCGCCTTCGGCAGGTTGCGTCGCGGGTCCGCGGTCTCGGCGGCGGTGGTGCCGACCAGTTCGATGCCGACGAAGGCGAACACCGCGATCTGGAAACCGGCGAAGAAGCCCGACAGTCCGTGCGGGAAGAAGCCGCCGTCGTTCCACAGGTTCGCCAGCGAAGCCTTGTTGCCGGCCGGCGAATGGAAGCCCCAGGCCACCAGCGCGAAGCCGACCAGCACCAGCGCAATGATCGCGATGACCTTGATCAGCGCGAACCAGAACTCCAGCTCGCCGAACATCTTCACCGTGGTCAGGTTCAGCGCCAGCAGCAACAGCACGCACAGCAGCGCGGGTATCCACGGCGCCAGGTGCGGCAGCCAGAACTGCACGTAGGCGGCGATCGCGATCACCTCGGCGATCGCGGTGACGATCCAGCAGAACCAGTACGTCCAGCCGCAGAAGAAGCCGGCCCACGGCCCCAGCAGGTCGGTGGAGAAGTCGATGAACGACTTGTACTCCAGGTTCGACAGCAGCAGCTCCCCCATCGCGCGCATCACGAAGAACAGCATCACGCCGATGATGAGATACACCAAGAGGATCGACGGCCCGGCCAGGCTGATGGTCTTGCCCGAGCCCATGAACAGGCCGGTGCCGATGGCGCCGCCGAGTGCGATCAACTGCAGGTGGCGGTTGGAGAGGCTGCGCCTCAGGTGCTCCGGTTGCTGCGTGGCTGCGGACATGCGGGCGCCGTGGTCGTGGAGGAAGCCGCCACGATAGAAGAAAGCCCCGATCCCCGCCAATGGCCACGCCATGACTTCCGGCGCATGCACTAGTGTGAAGTCAACACTATGCTTCACCTCAAGCTAAGCGGCAGTGCGGGTGAGTGCGTGGACGACGGCGCCAGCCAGTTGAAGAAGTTCCAGAAGGAGTTGTCCGCCGGCACCGTGTCGCTGGTGCTGCTGGCCGTGCTCGGGCAGTCGCGCCAGCCGCTGTACGGCTACCAGATCGCCAAGCGGCTGGAGGAGGCGGGCGAGGGCGTGCTGGCCGGCAAGCAGAGCGCGCTGTATCCGGTGCTGCGCAACCTCGAAGGCGCGGGCCTGCTGGCCAGCGAGGTGGAGCCTTCGGTGAGCGGTCCGCCGCGCCGTTACTACCGCATCACGAAATTCGGCCGCGAGGTGCTGCGCGAGTGGACCGCCGCGTGGAACGCCAGCCGCGACAGCGTCGACAAGGTATTGCAGGGAGAACTGTGATGAACGCATCGTCCCATCCGCCGCGCACCATTGCGGAATATCTGGAACAACTGCGCGCCGCCCTGCGCGCCGCCGACCCCGCCCTGATCCAGGACGCGCTGTACGACGCCGAGGAACACCTGCGCGCCGAGCTGTACGAGCGCCCCGGCCGCGACGAGGCGGCGATGCTCGAGCATGTGGTGGAAAGCTACGGCGCACCCGACGAAGTGGCCGAGATCTACCGCGACCAGGAGATCAAGATACAGCGCGCGATCCGCCCGCCGCCGGCGCCGAAGCGGCGCTCGGCCGCCGGCCGCTTCTTCGGCGTGATCGCCGACCCACGCGCCTGGGGCGCGCTGTTCTACCTGCTGTTCGGCCTGGTCACCGGCATCGCGTATTTCACCTGGGTGGTCGCGGGGCTTTCGATGTCGGCTGGTTTCTCGGTACTCATCATCGGTCTGCCGTTCATCGTGCTGTTCTTCGGCAGCGTGCGCGGCCTCGCGCTGCTGGAGGGGCGACTGGTGGAAACCATGCTGGGTGTGCGCATGCCGCGCCGGCCGCCGTATCCGCAACGGCACATGTCGCTGTTCCAGCGCATCGGCGCGATGTTCACCGACCCGCGTAGCTGGAGTTCGATGCTGTACGGACTGTTGCAACTGCCGCTTGGCATCTTCTATTTCACGCTGATCGTGACGTGGCTCGCCGTCTCGCTGAGCTTCATCGCTGCACCGATCGTGAAGCTGGTAGCCATGTACGAGCCGGTGGTCGGCATCCGGTGCGACAGCGGCCCCGACTGGCTGTGCGACGTTCTCAACTGGATGGGCGGCTGGGGCGGTGCGGCCGTGCTGTGCGTACTCGGCCTGCTGCTGTTTTTCACCCTGCTGCACGTGGCACGTGGCCTCGGCCACCTGCACGGCCAGCTCGCCAAGCACCTGCTGGTGCGCCGGGCATGAGCGCGGCGATGGAGAACGCACTGAGCCGGCTGGCCGGCGAATGGGCGGGCGAGGAAACCATCGCCACCACGCGCTGGGGTGAGGGCGGCCTGGCCCGCGGGCACTTTTCCGCGCGACTGGATCTCGGCGGCCGCACGCTGCTGATGGACTACCACGAGGAGCGCGACGGCCAACCCGCGCTGCAGGCGCATGCCGTGTTCACCGCCGGTCCCGGCCACGACGAATATGCGCTGTACTGGTTCGACAGTTACGGCTTCGTGCCTGCGCAGCCCGCGCCGGGGCACTGGGACGGCGAGCGGCTGGTGTTCCTGCGCAGCTCGCCGCGCGGACAGACGCGGCACACCTACGCATTCCGCGACGACACCTGCGGGCTGACGCTGGAAAGCTCGTTCGACGGCGGCGTGCACTGGGAGCCGGTGATGCGCGGCAACTATCGGCGAGTGGCTTAGCCATCCCCCTCCCCTGCGCGCAGAGCCTGTCCCGGACCTGATCCGGGAGGAGGGCAGGGTGGGGTGCCTTTCGTCCGGTTGACCCCGCCCGATCGTCTTCCTACGCTGCCCGGACGCACCTGTGCGTACTCAATGGGGAACACCATGCGCTTCCGTCGCTCCTGGCTTCCGGTCCTGCTTCTGGCGTCGATCACGGCCGCTGCCGCCGACGTGCCGGTCAACGGTTTCCCGCCCGTGCAGCCCGCCGCCGACCTGGTGCTGCGCGACGCCAGCATCGCCACGCTCGATCCGCTGCAGCCGCACGCACAGGCGCTGGCGGTGAAGGACGGCAAGATCGCCGCGCTGGGCAGCGACGAAGCCATCGCCCGTTACATCGGCCCGCACACGAAGGTGCTGGACCTGCATGGTGCCTTCGTCACGCCCGGTTTCATCGAGGGCCACGGCCACCTGATGGACACCGGCGATTCGCTGATGCAGCTCAACGTGGGCATGGCGCCGAACTGGGATGCCATCGTGGCGATGGTGAAGGCTGCGGTAGCCAAGGCCAAGCCGGGCGAGTGGATCGTCGGTCAGGGCTGGCAGCAGAGCAAATGGAACAAGGTGCCGCAGCCCAACATCGACGGACTGCCGCTGCCGGCCAGCCTCGACGCGGTGTCGCCGAACAACCCCGTGCTGCTCTCGCACACCAGCGGCCACGCGATCTACGCGAACGCCGCGGCGCTGAAGCTGGCAGGCATCACGCGCAACACGCCCGATCCCGTCGGCGGCAGCATCGTGCGCGACGCGCAGGGCAATGCCATCGGCGCGCTGCGCGATACCGCGGGCGATGCGGTGTACGCCGCCTACAACCGTTACCTCGCCAGCCTGCCGCCGCAGGAACTGGCCGCGCGCAGGGAGCAGTCGCTGAAGCTCGCCATGCAGAACGAGGTGAGCAAGGGCATCACCGGTTTCGTCGACATGGGCGAGGACTTCAAGACCATCGACTGGCTCAAGCAGCAGGCCACCAAGGGCTTCCCGCTGCGCCTGTACGTCAACGTCGGCGTCCTGGATGTCGACAGCCTCGACAAGAACCTCGCCAGGTACCACACGATCGGCTTCGCCGACGACCACTTCACCGTGCGCGGCGTGGGCGAGGACGTTTCCGACGGCGCGCTGGGCACGCACAGTGCGTGGTTCCTGCAGCCGTACAACGACGCGCCGGGCATCACCGGCAAGAACGTCACGCCGATGGCCACGCTGGCGCAGATCGCCCGTATCGCCGCGCGCGATGGCTTCCAGGTCTCGATCCACGCGATCGGCGACCGCGCCAACCGCGAAGTGCTGGACATGTACCAACAGATCTTCGACGAATACCCTGCTGCACATAACCTGCGCTGGCGCATCGAGCACGCGCAGCACCTGGCGCCTGCCGACATCCCGCGTTTTGCGCAGATGGGCGTGATCGCCTCGATGCAGTCCATCCACGCCTGCTCCGACGCGCCCTACGTGGTGCCGCACCTGGGCGAACAGCGCGCGAAGGAGGGTGCCTACGTGTGGCATACGCTGATCGAGAGCGGCGCGATGGTGCTGGACGGCAGCGACACGCCGGTCGAGGACACCAACCCCATCGCCGGCTTCTACTGCGCGGTGACGCGCGACAACGGCCACGGCCAGCGCTTCTTCCCGGCCCAGGTGAAGACCCGGATGCAAGCGCTGCGCTCCTACACCTGGAACAACGCCTACGCCCTGTTCGAGGACCGCCAGCTCGGCTCGCTGAGCCCCGGCAAACTGGCCGACATGGTGGTGTTCTCAGGCAACCTGCTGACCATCCCCGACGACCAGATCCTGCGCACGCGGGTGCTATACACCGTGGTGGGCGGCAAGGTGGTGTATCAGCGGAAGGGTGCCGAGGCGTGGCGCAGCGGGGAGCTGTTCAAGGCGATGCCCGAGTTTGATCATGTGAATTGAGGGGCGCCGAATGATGATTGGCTCAAGGGGTTGTCCCTGAAACCTTTTTCCCAGTATTTGCCGCGACCCCTACCCGGCTCATCGCATCCATCCACCGCTTCAGCGCATGGGGCTGCCGTGCCGCAGTACCGCTGCCTATAGTCGGCAGACAGCCATCGCTGCAGGGCCACCCACTCAGGAGACACTTGGTGAAGACATGGGTCGTTACCTCGTTGATATTCGCCGTGCTCGCCAGCCCCGCGCGTGCCGTGGCCGCAACCGATTCCGACCACGATGCACAAAGACAGGTCCTGCAAGTGATCGAGCGCTTCCAGACGGCCGTCATCAAGAAGGACCGAGCCGCCTTGGAGACTTTTTCTTACCCATGAATAACTCGTGGATCGCGCTCGACACTGCGGCGGTGAAATAGAACCATGCACAAGCATCCGCAAAGAGGCAGGCGTGGTTGGCGCATCGTGCGACGGATCGGGCTGGGATTGGGCGTGCTGCTGCTGGTGCTCGGCGCTGCCGGCGCCTTGTGGAATGTCCTGGCCATCCATCATTATCGCAAGGCCTATCCGCCGCCCGGCAAGCTGTACACGGTCAACGGAGAACGCATGCATCTCTACTGCAGCGGAGTCGGCTCGCCCACCTTGGTAATCGAATCAGGGCGCGGTGACGACTTTCTCGGATGGGGCAAGGTGCAACCCGCTCTGTCGCGCGCTACGCGGGTGTGCTCGTACGACCGTGCCGGCTACGGCTGGAGCGCTCCACAGCCCGGGCCGCGCGACGCAGCTCATATCGCCAACGAGTTGCATGAGCTGCTGCGGCAAGCGGCGATCGAAGGGCCACTGGTTTTGATGGGCCATTCTGCCGGCGGCATCTATATTCGTGCCTACGCCACACGTTACCCGCATGACGTGGCCGGGCTGGTATTCGTTGATGCCAGTTCGCCAACGCAGAATCTCGAAATGCCGGCTGCGGTACTGGCGCTGGATCAACACAGCGCCTTTCAGGTGGCGCTACTGAAGGCGATGATACGGCTGGGCGTCGCGCGCGCGATGGGCATGTGCGATCAGGTAATGCCGGGCTTCGAAGCGCAGGCAGGTTTGTTGAAGGCGGACGCATGCATTCCTGCACAGATCAACGTTTATCAACGCGAGGAGGCCGGTTGGTCGGCCTCCCTGTTGGAGACAGCCCAAACAGGATCGTACGGTGACTTGCCCATCCTGGTCTTCTCGCGTGATCCGAGCCAGCCGCTGCCGCCGCAGCTACCCGCGCCCGTCACGGCTGCCGAATGGCGGCGGGCCAACGTGATCTGGGATCGACTGCAGCAAGGGTTGGTGAAGCTGTCGACGCGCAGCCACCGGATCATCGCAAAAGGCAGCGGCCACTACATTCAATTCGACCGACCCGACGTGCTGAACAGTGCAGTGCCGGTGTTCATCCAGCAGATCCGTGACGGTTCGATACCTGCTTCGGATGGTCGCGTACAAGTCAAGTGAGCTTACCCTGTTCCGAAGCCGGGACGGAGGAAGTTAAATAAGAATAAGGTGTCAGTGACAAAGCATCAGTGACAAAGCTTCGCCAGCCGGCGCCACCCGCTCAATAGTCCCGCACGTCCAACACCACGAAGCCATGCGCGCCGTAGTCGTCGCCTTCCTGCGGCCACGCCAGGGCAGCCAGTGCATCGCTCCCCGCCACCCACGGCTCGTTGTCGAGCAGGACTTCGCAGCGCGCTTCGCCCTCCGCTGCCTTGCGGTACACCAGGCGCAGCCAGTGCAGTTCGGGAGTCAAGGCTTCGCGTTGCAGCGTGGACTCGATGGCCGCAGGCACCTGTTCCAGCATCTCCAGGTCGGTGATGTCCGCGCCGTGCAGCGCGAAGGGGCCGGCGAACACGTCCCAGGTGCGTACACCGATCTCCCATGTCGCGATCGTCAGCTTGCGCTCGTCGGTGACGTACCAGCAGGCGGCCAGCAACGGATGGAGCGCGCTTTGCTCGAACGCGCGCAAGGCGGCCGTGCAGCCGTCCGCGTCGGCGCCGTGGCCGGCAAAGCTTTCCTCGATGCAGCGTTCCTCGCTCAGCACCACGTCGATATCGAGGTGGCCCGGCGCGCCGGCCGCGGCTTCGTGCCACTGGGCGCGCACGGTGGGAAAGTCGCCGTCGGTGGTCAGCCAGCCATCCTCGTCGGCATCGAGTGCCACGTCGTGCCGCTCAAACAATCGCAACAGGTATTTCTGCAGTGCCGCGCTATCCATCGTCATTCCCGCTCGTCGGTGTGTTTGTCGCAGGCAATTCGCGCCAGGTCAGATACAGGCGCAGGTCGAGTTCTCGCTGGTGGTAGTCCGGCAGCATGTGCTGGCACAGCTGGTAGAACGCCTTGTTGTGTTCGGCTTCCTTCAGGTGCGCCAGCTCGTGCACCACGATCATCTGCAGGAACTCCGGCGCCGCATTCTTGAACAGGCTGGCCACGCGGATCTCCTTTTTCGCCTTGAGCCGGCTGCCTTGCACGCGCGAGATCGCGGTGTGCAGGCCCAGCGCCCGCTGCACCACGTCGAGCTTGCTGTCGTACAGCACCTTGTCGATGCCCGGTGCGGTTTTCAGGTGCTGCTGTTTCAGCGCGGCCACGTAGGCGTACAACGCCTTGTCGCTCTGCACGTCGTGGCGGCCCGGGTAGCGCGTGGCCAGGTGTTCGCCAAGGCGCTGCTGCGCGATCAGCTGCCGCACCTTGTCCTGCAGGGCGGGCGGGTACGCCTGGAGATACTTCAGCGGGGTCATCGGCGCATTGTCGCATTGCGCCGGCGCGCAGGCGTCGCGCTTCAGGCCGCGCGCGGCTGGATGTGCTCCAGGGTTTCTTGCAGTTCGCGCTGCGCGCATTCCAATTCGTAGCGCTTTTGCAGGTTCATCCAAAGCTCGGGTGTGGTGCCGAAATAGCGGGCGAGGCGCAGTGCGCTGTCGGCGGTGATGCCGCGCTTTTCATTGGCGATGTCGTTCACCCGCGCCGCCGTGACGCCAAGGGCGCGGGCCAGGGCGTTGCTCGAGAGTTCGAGCGGCCGCATGAACTCCTCGCGGAGGATTTCGCCCGGGTGCACCGGCGGCAGCAGTTTGGTGGCCATGGTCGTCGTCCGTCGTCAGTGGTAGTCGCAGATTTCCACGTCGTGGGCGTTGCCGACCTTCCAGCGAAAACACAGGCAGAACTGATCGTTCACCCGAATGCTGTGCTGTCCGGCCCGGTCACCCTTGAGCGCTTCCAGGCGGTTGCCCGGTGGTACGCGAAGATCCGTCAGCGCGCCCGCTGCGTCGAGATATTCAAGCTTGCGGCGGGCCGCTGCCTCGATGTTCGCGAAACGGCGCACACGTGTGCCGTTGAACAGGGCTTCCGTATCCTTGTCGGCGAACGTCCGTATCATGAGGCTCATCGTATGCCGATAAGCGATAAGCCGCAGGCTGGCGCAGCGATGGACGCGGAGCAGAGCGGGTCCAGGTTCGCTTCCAGGAGCCTCGCCACTTCACCGGTAGTTGAGGTCCGGCGAAGCCAGCAGGAAGGTGTTCCACTCCTGCTGCGACTGCGCCTTGCCCAGCGCGCTGCGCGTGGCGGCCGAGAGGTGCGGTTCGATGGCGTCGTAGTACAGCCGCGTGGCGAGCATCGGGAAGCCGGCTTCGCGGGTCTTGCTGCCGGGCGGGGTGAACAGCTGGGTGTTGCCGTTGCCGATCGCGGCGGCGATGTCGAAGCGTTTGGAGAGCTGGCCCGAGCCCGTCCAGCTCGCGCCGTCCAGCGGCCAGCCGTCGGGGGTGATGCGGCCGTACAGCGGCTCGCCGAGCTGGTCGAGCCAGTACACCAGCGGCAGCGCGTTCGCGATCGGCTTGCCGTCGTAAGCCAGGCGCACCGACGACACCACGAAGCGGGTGGGGTCGATGAACTGGCGGCCGCTGTGCAGCAGCTCGGATGAGTCGAACAGCGTGCGCAGCACGGCGGCGATGTCGCCGTCGGTCTGCCGGAAGGTCTGCGCCATGCGCGCCACCAGCGCGGGCGGCGGATCGTCGGCCACGAAATACTGTGCGAGCTGGCGCGAGATGAAGCGCGCGCAGGCCGGCTGGCGCACGATGATGTCCACCGCTTCGCGCACTTCGGCGTAGCCGCGGCCCTTGATGCGCTGGCCGAGAAAGACCTTGTCGCTGAAGTCGTGCCGGTACGGGTTGAACTCGAACAGGCCGTGGAGCACCACCAGCGGTGCCGCCTTCGCGTTGAAGCGCTGCGGCTTGCCGTCCACCGGCGCGATGCCGACGCCGGTGAGGATCAACGCCAGCTGCTGCACGTCCTGTTGGGTGTAGCCCGAGCCCACGCCCAGCGTGTGCAGCTCCATCAGCTCGCGCGCGTAGTTTTCGTTGACGTGGCCCTTGGCGTTCTGCGCGTTGTCCAGGTATTCCAGCATCGCCGGGCTTTCCAGCGTGGCCATCACCAGATCCTTGAACTTGCCCAGCGCATGCGGGCGGATCACGCGCTGCGCGTAGTCGGCCAGCTCCCAGCGGATGCGGCCCTTGGGCGCGTACACGCTGAAGTGGTTGAGCCAGAACCACACCAGCTGCTCCTTCAACTGGTTCGGCCCGTACACCGCCTGCAGCAGCTCGGCCTGCCGCGCCTGCTGCATCAGCTCGTAGCCGTGCTTCTGCCAAGCCTTGTTCGCGGCGTCCCGCTCCGGCCCTGCGGACAGCGCCTTGGCCTGCTCTTGGGCATCGTGCAGGTCGGCCAACAGCTTGGGCAGCGGCGTGCGCGTTGCCTCGAAGCCGTGGATCAAGCTGGCGATTTGCGGCGGCAGCGAACCCGGTGTGCGGTCGGCGAGTTGCGCATCCAGCAGGCCTTCGCGGCCCAGAGCGCGGTAGCGCGTCACGTCCGCGCCATTCACGCCGAAGCCGTCGCGGCGCAACCAGGTGAGGTTGTCGCGGGTGAGGGCGCTGCCCGTGGTCGCGGTGTCGGGATGTGCGGGAGCACTTGCGCAGGCGCCAAGCAGCATCAGCGGCGCGAGCAGGGCGGTGCTCGCGTGCCTGCGAATGCGGGGGCGGAAGCGTGTCAGTCGCATGGGCTATCGACCTCGGAATGAGTGCGTTTGCGGCCGAACATGGCGAACCTGGCAACGAGTATCCGCGGCAGGCCGATTAACTGGAGAGGTACCCGGAGGAGCGGGAACACTACAGGCAAGAACGGCAGGTGGTTGGCGTACGGCTCGGGGCTGGACGATCCGGATCGGGTCAGCCAGACGAATCGTGCGCGGTGGGTTGCCATGCCAAGCAAGGGGATCGCGGTGGCCGCGCAGACACGTTGAGGCCATCGGAACATCCCGGCATGACCAGCGCTGCATGGTCAGGGACACTGCCATGGCTTGCAGGCAGCGAAGGCATGGAGTACAAACATGCAACGGTATATAACGAGATATGTATCATGGCTACCGATGTTTTGCGAGAGCTTGGGCCTGCCTATCTGGGCAGTCGTCTCAAACGTCTCGGCGAACGCATGCAGGCGGGCGCGGCGCGACTCACCACGGATGCGGGTCTGCCGATGCAACCCAGCCACATGCCTCTGCTTTCCGCGCTGGATGGGCAGGCGTTGACGGTGGGGGAGCTGGTGCAAGCCGTGGGAACGAGCCAGCCTGGGGTCACGCGCGGCGTGCGCCAACTGGTCGAGATGGGGCTGGTGCAATCGCAGCAAGGCGTCGATCAGCGCAAGCGGTCGGTGTCGCTGACGCCCGCCGGAGTCAGCGCACTGGCGCGCGCCCGTTTGCACGTCATACCGGCGGTGGAGGATGCCGTTCATGCCTTGATGGACGATCGGCTCGACGCTTTCATGGAGCAGATCGTCCATCTGGAAAACGTGTTGTCCGCGGCGCCGATCGATGTGCTCGCCGCACGCAGCAGCCGCGAAGTCCTCAGGATTCGCGAGTACGACGACACGCTCGCGGGGGACTTCCGCGACATCAATGCCGAGTGGATCAACGCCATGTTCCACCTCGAAGCGGTCGACAACGAAGTCCTGAACCACCCGCGCGAGAAGATCATCGACACCGGTGGCGTGATCCTTTTCGCCGAGGCGCGCGGGTTGGGCATTGTCGGCGCGTGCGCGCTGCTGCGATCCGGCCCCGGCGCCTGTGAACTGACCAAGATGGGCGTGCGCGAGAGTGCGCGCGGCTTGAAGGTCGGCGAGTTTCTCTTGTCCGAGATCATTCGGCGCGCCATGGCCATGCGTGCCGATCCCTTGTATCTGCTCACCAACAAGCGTTGCGCTGCAGCCGTGCACTTGTACGAGAAGCTCGGCTTCCGGCACGACAAGGAAATCATGGCCCGGTACGGCGCCGAGTACGAACGGTGCGACGTCGCGATGCGGTACTTCCCGGGCACTCCGGAGCCGGCCGAGAGTTCGTGAGCGTTTCAGGGTACGCGGCGAGTCGCGGTGCCGTCCGCGGCCGTTGCGACATCTGCGTCCAGTCCTCCCGGTCGGCAGCGGTTTTCTGTGGCGCGCAACGGCACTCGGCATGGCGCGCTCACACCAGCCGCAAGTCCCTGGCTTTCGCCCGCGGAAACACCGTCTGCAACTGGCTGGCGTTCAAGCCCCACAGCCGCGCGAACATCCCGCCCAGCACGTCACGGTAATCGTTGAGGATGGGGTAGTCGCGGTTCTGGAACAGGTTTGCCTGCGTCACCGCCATCTGCTCGCCCGCGATCTGGCCGCCGGCGACCTTGCCGCCCAGTACCCAGTGCACGGTGCCGTGGCCGTGGTCGGTGCCGCGGTCGCCGTTCTCGCGGAAGGTGCGGCCGAACTCGGAGAGCACCACCACGGTGGTGTCGTTCCAGGCATCGCCCAGCGCGTCGGCGTAGGCGGCGAGGCCTTCGCCGAGGTTCTTGAGGTTGTTGGCTAGCCCGCCCTTGGTGCTGCCTTGGTTGACGTGGGTGTCCCAGCCGCCCACGTCGACGAAGCCGAGGCGGTACTGGTCGCGCATCAGGGTGGCGATGCGCCGCGTTTCGGCGGCGAAGTTGTGCGCGCTGGGCGCGCCGCGGCTGGCCGCCACCATCTCGTCGCGCAGGTCCTTGGAGATGGTCTGCGGCAGCGCAAGGCCGTCGGCCGTGGCCTGGGCCAGCGCGGTGCCCTTGTACATGCCGGCGAGGATCGCGGCCTGGCGTTCGTTGAAATGCGCCTTGGGATCGGCCTTCAGCGCGATGTTGGGAATATCGCGCGCAGCGCCCTGGAAGGAGAGCGGCAGGTTGTCGGTGAAGGCGATCGCCGGCACGCCGGTGAGCAGGCCCGAGAGCCGCGCGAGGAAGCCGGAGCGGAAGTTGCCGCTCGCGCCCACCGGTTCGCCGCGCTCGATGTGGTCCTGCGTCTCGAAGTGGCTGCGGCTCAAATCATTGGTGCCGGCGAACGGGATGAAGGCGAGTTGCTTCTTCTGCCACAACGGATAGAGCGAGTCGCGCACCACCGGATTCAGGCCCCAGTTCGCGTCCAGCGCCACGGCGCTGTCGGGATCGTTGGCGTCGGGGCGCTTGATCGCGAGCGTGGGTCGCGAGGCGTAGTAGAAATCGCTGCCGCATGGCACCAGCAGGTTGTTGCAGTCGTAGCCGCCGCGCAGGAAGACCAGCAGGAAGCGCGGCGTGTTCGCTGGCGCGGCGAACAGTCGGCCGGAGAACGACAGCGTGGAAGCGGCGGCTGCGCCGGCGGCGGCAAGCAGGAATTCGCGGCGGTTCATGGCGGATACCTCGGTGATGGTGGCTTGCCCCTCCCCCTGCGCGCCCCAAAGGGACTTCCTTCGGTCGAAGGGGAGGCCGGGAGGGGGTGAGTCTTTCGCTTCAAGAGCAACCCCTCCCCGACCCTCCCCTGCAAGCAGGGGAGGGAATTGGATGTCAGCGGTAGTTGAAATCAGGCGAGGACAGCAGGTACGTGTTCCACTCCATCGGCGACTTCGCCTTGGCGAGCGCGTCGCGGGTGGCGTCGGAGAGTCGTGGCGCGATCGCATCCCGGTACAGCGCGGAGTCTTGCAGGTCCGGCGCGCCGGGCGGCGGATCGTTCGCCGCGATCGCACCGTCGCCGTCATCCACGAACAGCCGGTTGCGGCCGCTGCCGATCACGCGGGTGAAGTCGAAGCGCTTGCTCAGCTGGCCCGAGCCGGTCCAGCTCGCCGAATCCAGCGGCCAGCCGTCCGGTGTGATGCGGCCGTACAGCGGCTCGCCCATTGCGCGCAGCCAGTTCACCAGCGGCACGGCATTGGGGATGGGCTGGCCGTCGTAGGTGAGGCGCATCGCCGAGACCAGGAAGCGCGTCGGATCCTTGAACTTGTGGCCGCCCACGGCGGCGGCTTCCTTCGACAGCATCATCGTGCGCAGCACCGCGGCGATGTCGCCGTCCGTGCGCTGGAAGGTCCGCGCCATCGCGTCCACCAGCGCGGGTGCGGGTTTGTCGGCGATGAAGTATTCGGCCAGTTGCTGCGAGACGAAGTGTGCGCAAGCGGGCTGCTGCGTGATGAGATCCACGGCCTGCCCGATCTCGGCGTAGCCGCTGCCCGGGATGGTCTGACCGAGGAAGGTCTTGCCGCCGAAGTCGTGCTTGTTCGGATTGAACAGGAACAGGCCGTCGCGCACGAAACCGGAGCGTTCGCGGCGCATGCGATCCGCGAACTTCGGCGGCAGCAGGCCGGCGCCGGTGAGCACGCGCATCAGCTGCTGCACGTCGGCCTGGGTGTAGCCCGAGCCCACGCCGAGCGTGTGCAGCTCCATCAGTTCGCGCGCATAGTTCTCGTTGGTCTTGCCCTTGACGTTGTGCACGTTGTCGAGAAACACCAGCATGGCCGGACTCTTCAGCGTGGCCATCACCAGGTCCTTGAACTTGCCCAGCGCGCGCGGGCGTATCACGTTCTCCTCGTAGTCGGCCGCGAACACGCGCACCGGGCCCTTGTTCGCGTACACGCTGAAGTGGTTCAGCCAGAACCACACCAGCTGTTCCTTGAGCTGGTCGCCGCCATAGATCGCGTGCAGCAGCTCGGCCTGCGCGGCCTGCTGTTCGAGCCCGCGGCGGTACTGCGCGAGCGCTTTCTTCGCGGTGTCCTTGGCCGGGCCGGCGGGCGTGTCCTTGAACTGCTTCTGGCGATCGCGAAAATCCGCCCACAGCTCGGGCAGCGGCGTGTTCACCACGGGCAGGGCGCGGATCTGCGCGGCGACCTCTGGCGGCAGCGTGTCGTCGCCGCCGGCCAACTGCTCGTCGAGGAAACGCGTGCGGCCGAGCTGGCGATAGCGCGCGAGCGTGGCGCTGTCCAGGCCGAAACCGTCGCGGCGCAGCCAGGCGATGTCCGAGAGGCTCAGCCCGCCCACTTTCGCAGTGATGGTGGACGTGGGCATGCGTTGCGGTGTGCTCTGGCCTGCGCAGGCCAGAGCAGGCAGGCAGGTCAGCAACAGGCTCAGTGCAAGGCCGTGTCGGCGTAGCGGTGCGGCAGGCATGCGTCCATTCTCCGGCGAGGGTGTCGGGTGGCTTCAACGGAGAGGATGCCGCACCGGATGACCGCGTCGCCGCGACGCATCGGGCGGATTCGCTGGCGATTCATCTTTCGCAGCATCTTGCGCGGCGATGGCCGGTTACCATGCGCTCCCCGCCGGAGCGATGCGATGTCCAAGACCTACGACCGCGCCTATTTCGACAAGTGGTACCGCGACCCCGTGCATGCGGTGGGCTCGCCGGTCGAGCTCAGGCGCAAGGTGGCGATGGTGGTGGCGCAGGCGGAGTACTACCTCGGCCGGCCGATCCGCAACGTGCTGGATGTGGGCTGCGGCGAGGGCACCTGGCGCGCGCCGCTGCGCGCATTGCGCCCCGGCCTCCACTACCGCGGGCTGGACGCCAGCGAGTACGCGGTGGCGCGCTACGGGCGCAGCCGCAACCTGGGCCTCGCACGCTTCGGCCAACTCGAACACCTGCGCTTCGACACGCGCTTCGACCTGGTCGTGTGCACCGACGTGCTGCATTACCTGAAACCCGCGGAGATCCGCGCAGGTCTCACTGGCATCGGCGAGATGCTGGAAGGCGTCGCTTTCCTCGAAGTGTTCACCAGCCGCGACGACGTGGATGGCGACCACCACGGTTTCGTGTCACGCGCGCCGGCCTGGTATCTGCACGAGTTCGGCCGGGTGGGGCTGCTGCCATGTGGCTCGCATTGCTACCTCGGACCGCGGCTGGAGCGGCATATCGCGGCGCTGGAGCGCGCGCAGCTGCCGGCATGATCTTTCCCCCCTCTCCCACTTGTGGGAGAGGGCGCTTTTGTCTTGGCCACTGAAAAGGCGGCTTCGTGCGTCTGCCGATGCGCGGAACCGCGGAAAAGCCCCTCTCCCCCAACCCCTCTCCCGCAAGCGGGAGAGGGGAGATGGAATGCACTCGCACAGTGAGTGGTAGCAGGTGCATCAAAACTCCACATGCGCGCGCACCCCCGCAAACGCCGCCGGCCCGCGGTCGCGGTTGTAACCGGGGTGGCGGATCCACTGCAGGTCAGGGCTGAGCATGAGATGCGGGAACGGCGCGTAGCTGTAGTACAGCTCGGCGATTTCCTCGTGCGCGTAGTTCAAGGCGCCGTCGCCCAGCACGAAGCCGCTGCCGCCCGCTTCGAGATAGTCGCGATGCGCAGGCGACAGTGCGTTGAGCGCGAAGCCCACGCCGATATGGTCGGCGCTGCGGCCCCAATGCGCGCCGGAGAATTGAAAGCCGCCGCTGACGGCGCGGTCTACCTCGGTGAATGCGAAGGATTCGGTGTGGCCGTCGTTCCAGCCCGCGCGGGCGAACAGGCCGGTGTCGCCGCCGTCGGCCAGCGGCAGCTCGCCATTGACCACGAAGCCGAACTTGCGCCGGCCGGGGCGGTCGTCGGCGTGCACGTCGGGCACGGTGCCGTTGGCCAGCGCCTGGGCGAGGGCGTCGCGGTAACTGCCCATGCGCGCGATGTTGCGGAAAGCGAGCAGGCGCAGCACCCAGCCGTTCGGTTGCGGGTGCAGGCTCAGCTGCAACTGCTCGCCGCGCGCGTGGAACAGGTCGCTTTCCAACCGCTGGCCGTTCGCCTCGTGCGGCATGCGGTAGACGCCGTAGCGCAGCGTCCATGCCGGGTTGATCCACGCCAGCATCAGGCCGTCGGTGTAGCCGCGGGTGTCGGCGGCGAAGTCCCAGGTCGTGGCGTTGAACAGATCCCAGTTCATGAACTGGGTGCGCGTGGCATTGGCGTAGCGGTTGCGGTCGAAGTCGTCGTTCACCGCCAGCTTGCCCAGCTTCACGTCGAGGCGTCGGGTGGCCTGCGTGCCGGGCAGGTGGTCCTGGCTGCGTTCTGCTGTTTCACTTTCCCCGCCCAGCGGCAGCGACCATTGCAGGTAGCGCCGCGCCACGTAGGCGCCGCGGCCCAGCCCGGCCACGCCGGCGCGGATCACGTCGCCGTTGGTGAGGCCGCCCAATCCTGTGGCGCCGCTGACGCCTTCGCCGCGGAACATCTCCACGTCGAAATAGAGCGCCAGGTGCCACGGCAGCGCCACGCCGAAGTAGGCGCCGAAGGTGTGCGAGCGTTCGGTGTCGCTCCGTGCCTGCAGGCTCAATGGGCCGGCGTAGGGCGAATGCACCGGACCCTGATGCTGGTCGACGAAGGTGTATTGCGCGCCCAGCCATTGCGGGACGAACAGCGGCGCATCGTCGGCGCGAGCATTGCCAATCGGGGCGAGCGCTCCGGCAAGCAGACAGGCGAGGGCGACGGCGAGCGTGCGCGCGGCACGCGGAAGGAGGGTATTCGTGAACATGACTTGGATCCGTGGCGGCCGGCCGGGGCGGCGGCGGATGCAAGCGGGACGATCAGCCGCGCATCACGCCGGACGCCGCGGTCCGGAAAGGAAAATCGGTGGAAATGCGCCCGGTCGGGGCGCGGAGGGAGGTCGACTGTCGCTGGGCATCAGTGGCCTCCGTGGTCCGTGGCGGAATTGATCGCATCCTGCGGCATGCACGCGGCCGCGCGATGACGGGCGGGCATGCGCTGCCGCATCGCCGGCATGGCGACGTGGCGAATGCAGACGAATGCGCAACGCGCGTGCAGGCGGTCGACGGGATGGATGCGACGCGATCGCGTCGAAGTGGGGAAGCATTGGAGCGACATGGGCTCGCCTCTGCATGCACGCGCGGCGCATGCAGGCGGCCGGCTCCCTCAGGCGAGGAAGACGCAGGCCGACCGCAAGCGGTCGCGGGTATTCACGGAATGATCGGACGCCGGCATCCGCAAGCTGTTGCAGGCGCCGGCGCGGCTACTCGGGTAACTGTCCATTTCTCGCCGGGAATGGCCTGGGAAGCCTGCAGCCGGGCTGAAGGCGCGCGCACTGTAGTGGCGCCCCGATGGCGTGTCAACGCGACGGGATGGTTCGCCCGAAGATTCGGCTGCGAGGCGTGGCGCAGCTCGGGCGCACGGAGATCCCCGTCGAGGTGTGCGGTCCTGCGAGCCAGCCAGTCGGCTAGTTGTTGTCGCCGCCCAGCAACGAACCGACGACACCGCCGAGCAGGCCCGCACCGATGCCGGTCGTTGCCGCCCGGTTGCCTTCGCCGGGCAAGTACTCGGCGATCTGGTGGGCCAGGCGCGAGATCGGCAGGGTCTGCAGCCACACCGTGCCGGGTCCGGTGAGCGACGCCAGGAAGATGCCGTCGCCACCAAACAGGGCATTGCGGATGCCGGGCACGGTGGTGATCTGGAAGCCCACCGTGGCCTGGAAAGCGCCGACATGGCCGGGGTGCACGCGCAGCGTCTCGCCGGGGGCCAGGTCTTTCTGGATGAGTTCACCGGACAGCTCCAGCCAGGCCGTGCCGGTGCCGCCGATGTGCTGCAGCAGGAAGCCGCTGCCGCCGAAGATGCCGGCGCCCAGCGACTGCTGGAAGCCCACGCCGATGCTGACCTGCGGCGTGGCGCAGAGGAAACCGTGGCGATGCACCATGTATTCGCTGCCCGGCCCCACCGGCACCGGCACGATGTGTCCGGGCACCTTGGTCGCGAACGCCACCACGCCGGGAGACTGCACGGCGCGGTAGTCCGTCATGAACAGGCTGCCGCCGCCGGCCACGCGCTTGAACATGCCGAACAGGCCGCCACCGCCGCCCATCTGGGTGTGGGTGGTCATCTGCACCGACGCGCTCATCCACGACAGCTCGCCGCTTTCTGCAAACACGCTTTCGCCGGGATCGAGCTGCACTTCGAGCACGGGCATGGTGGTGCCCTGGATGTGGGTCTGCATGGCGACTCCTCTGGCGATGGCTGGATGAGGCGCGCTGTCCACGACGCAATGTCGCAGTCGCGGGCCTCGATGAAGACGCGCTGCATCCTACGCTTCCGAAGTGCGGGTCGTCAGCGTCCTTCCACAAACCGAAGGCCGCCTTGCGGCGGCCTTCGGTTGCAGTGCATCGGACGGCCTGCTCAGCCGCCGCGCGAGGCGCGCTTGCGGTCGTTCTCGGTGAGGTGCTTCTTGCGCAGGCGGATTTCCTTCGGGGTGACTTCGACCAGCTCGTCGTCGTCGATGAAGTCCAGCGCCTGCTCCAGCGAGAACTTGGTCGCCGGGGTCAGCTGGATCGCGTCGTCCTTGCCCGAGGCGCGCATGTTGGTCAGCGGCTTGGGCTTGATCGCGTTGACGGTGAGGTCGTTGTCCTTGGCGTGGATGCCGACCAGCTGGCCTTCGTACACGTTGTCGCCCTCGGCGGCGAACAGCTTGCCGCGTTCCTGCAGCGGCCCCAGCGAGTAGGCGGGGGTGGTGCCGCCGGCGTTCGCGATCATCACGCCGTTGAGGCGCTTGGCGATCTGGCCTTCTTCCTTCGGACCGTAATGGTCGAACACGTGGAACAGCAGGCCCGAACCCTGGGTGAGGGTCTTGAACTGGTTCTGGAAGCCGATCAGGCCCCGCGCCGGGATCATATATTCCAGGCGCACGCGGCCCTTGCCGTCCGGCTCCATGTTCTTCAGCTGGCCCTTGCGGACGCCGAGGCGCTCCATCACCGGGCCCTGGTGGGTTTCCTCCACGTCGACCACCAGTTGCTCGATCGGCTCCATCTTCTGGCCGTCGATCTCCTTGATGATGACCTCGGGGCGCGACACGGCGAGTTCATAGCCCTCGCGGCGCATGTTCTCGATCAGCACCGAGAGGTGCAGCTCGCCGCGGCCGGAAACCAGGAACTTGTCGGCGTCCGAACCCTGCTCGACCTTCAGCGCCACGTTGTGCACCTGCTCGCGGTCGAGGCGATCCTTGAGCTGGCGGCTGGTGAGGAACTTGCCGCCGCTGAGGTCCTTGTTGCCGGCGAACGGCGAGTTGTTGACCTGGAAGGTCATCGAGATGGTCGGCTCGTCCACGGTCAGCGCCGGGAGTGCCTCCGGGGCGTCCAGTGCGGTCACGGTGTCGGAAATGGTCAGCTCGGCGATGCCCGAGATGGCCACGATGTCGCCGGCCTCGGCGCTGTCCTGCTCGATGCGCTCGAGGCCCATGAAGCCAAGCACCTGCAGCACCTTGCCCTGGCGCTTCTTGCCCTCGCGGTTGATCACCGCCACCGGCATGTTCTTCTTCAGCGTGCCGCGCTGGATGCGGCCGATGCCGATCACGCCCACGAAGTTGTTGTAGTCCAGCTGGCTGATGCGCATCTGGAACGGGCCTTCCGGGTCGACCTCGGGCTTGGGCGCGTGTTGCATGATCGCCTCGTACAGCGGCGTCATGTCGCCCTCGCGCACGTTCTCGTCGAGGCTGGCGTAGCCGTTCAGGGCCGAGGCGTAGACGATCGGGAATTCCATCTGCTCCGGCGTGGCGCCGAGGCGGTCGAACAGGTCCCAGACCTGTTCCACGACCCACTCGGGGCGGGCGCCGGGGCGGTCGATCTTGTTGATCACCACGATCGGCTTGAAGCCCATCGCGAACGCCTTCTGCGTCACGAAGCGGGTCTGCGGCATCGGGCCGTCCATCGCGTCGACCAGGATCAGCACGGTGTCGACCATCGACAGCACACGCTCCACCTCGCCGCCGAAGTCGGCGTGGCCGGGGGTGTCGACGATGTTGATGCGGTTGCCGTTCCACTTGATCGCGGTGTTCTTGGCCAGGATGGTGATGCCGCGCTCCTTTTCCTGGTCGTTCGAGTCCATCACGCGCTCGGCCAGCACGGTGCGCTCGTTGAGCGTGCCGGACTGCTTCAGCAGCTGGTCGACGAGGGTGGTCTTGCCGTGGTCGACGTGGGCGACGATGGCGATATTGCGCAGGTTTTCGATGGACATGGGCAGGGCTCGGGCGATGCGGGGATCGTCGCGCAGGTTTCTGAAAGGCGAATCGGTCGATTATACGCACTTGGATGACGGTTTGCCTGCGCCTTTTCGATCGATCCGGCGGGCTGCGCTATCCTTGGCGATCCACGCGCCGTGCCTGCGGCGCACCGACCCTGTCCAACGCCGAGGAATGCCCATGGCCATCCAAGTCACCCTGCACACCAACCGCGGCCCGATCCGCCTGCGCCTGCACGACGACAAGGCGCCGCTGACCGTGGCGAATTTCGTGAACCTGGCCAAGCGCGGCTACTACGACGGACTGTCGTTCCATCGCGTGATCGCCGACTTCATGGTCCAGGGCGGTTGCCCGGAAGGTAGCGGCCGCGGTGGTCCGGGCTACAAGTTCGAGGACGAGTTCCACGCTTCGCTGCGCCACGACAAGCCGGGTGTGCTCTCCATGGCGAACGCCGGTCCGCGCACCAACGGCAGCCAGTTCTTCATCACCCATGGCGCCACGCCGTGGCTGGACGGCAAGCACAGCGTGTTCGGCGAAGTGATCGACGCGAATGACCAGCAGGTGGTCGATGCGATCCGCCAGAACGACGTCATCGAGAAGGTCACGGTCGAGGGCGACGTGGACGCGCTGCTGGCGGCCAAGGCCGACCGCGTGAAGGAATGGAACAGCGTGCTCGACCAGCGCGGCTGATCCGCGACAGGTGTCACCCCTGCAAGCCACCGCTCTGGTGCGGTGGCTTTTTCACGCGCCGGTCACGACAGGGACCGCGTGCGATCCATAGAATCGACGGGTCGCGCGCAGCGACTGCGTGCGGCTTCCATCATCCAAGGAGAGCAGCCATGTCATTACTCGGTAGTTTGCTGGGCGGCGGCGGTCAGGCCGGCGGTTCGGATCTCGTGTCGGTGGCCGGTCAGCTGATCCAGCAGGCGGGCGGCGTGCAGGGGTTGGCCGGCATGCTGCACCAGGGCGGGCTCGGCGAAGCCGTGCAGTCGTGGGTGGGCAATGGCGCCAATCAGGCGGTGTCCGGCGACCAGCTCAACCAGGCGCTGCAGAGCGGCGGCCTGGGTTCGGTGCTGCAGGAGGCGGCCGGCAAGCTGGGCATGGACCAGGGCCAGCTGTCCGGTGCGCTGGCGCAGGTGTTGCCGCATGTGGTCGACCATCTGACTCCCGGTGGCCAGGTGCCGGCGCAGGGGCAGGGCGGCGGTTTCGATCTCGGCTCGCTGGCGGGGCTGGCCGGCAAGCTGTTCGGCTGAGCATCGCCGACACGTCATGGGTCGTGCGGGCGAGGCATGCCCCGCCCGCACGACCGCGTCTCACGAGGAGGCGCTGGGCTTGAACAGCACGTGGTAGATCGCGAGCAGGATGATCGCGCCCACGATCGACGCGATGAAATGCACGAAGCCTGTCGGTGGCCACCAGCCCAGCCGCTCGCCCACCCAGGTGGCGAGGATCGAGCCCACGATGCCGATGATGATGGTGACGATGAAGCCGACCGAGTCCTTGCCGCCGCGGATGAACTTGGCGATGACGCCGACGATGAAGCCGATGATGATGACCCAGAGCCAATGCATATCCGTGTGTCCTCATGCGTGGTTGATGAAGTCCCCTGGATAGTGCGGAAGCCGCGCCTCCTTGCGGCTCCTGCCGCGCACAACAGTGAAGACGTGGCAGCGGCGGCATCATGCCACCCGCACGCACAGGCATGCATCCACGGATCGTGACGGCGCAAGCTTTTGCGGGGGCCTCGGGAGGCGCGATACCGCATGCTAAAATCGCCGGGTTTGCCGCTTCCGTCCCCCACGAACCCGAGGAAGTCATGCCCCAGCTCGCCCAGCGCGTCGGTCGCGCCAAGCCCAGCGCGATCATGGTCATCGCCGCCAAGGCGAAGCAGCTCAAGGCCGCCGGCCGCGACATCATCAGTTTCTCGATCGGCGTGCCGAATTTCCTGCCCGGCGAGCACGTGTACGCGGCCGCGCGCGAGGCGCTCAGCCACGACAGCGGCCAGTACGGCAGCAATCGCGGCGCCGAGCCGCTGCTGGACGCGTTCCTGAAGCACATCGAGGCGCTGGGCTTCACCGGCTACGGCCATGCCAACCTGTCGGTGGGCATCGGCGCCAAGCAGGTGCTGTACAACCTCGCCGAGGCGTTGCTGGACGAGGGCGACGAGATCGCCTTCGCCGCGCCGTACTGGACCACCTACCGCGACATCGCCGACATCGTGGGCGCGAAGGCCAACGTGCTGCCGTGCGGCCCGGACCAGAACTACAAGCTCACGCCGCAGCAGCTGGACACCGCGCTGGCGCGCAAGCCGAAGGTGTTCCTGTTCAACAATCCGTCCAACCCGACCGGCATGGTCTACACGCGCGAGGAAATCGCCGCGCTGGCCGAGGTGCTGGCGAAGCACCCGGACACCTGGATCGTCACCGACGACATCTACAACTCGATGGTGTTCGACGGCATCGGCTACCACAACTTCGTGTTCGCGAAGCCCGAACTGAAGGATCGCCTGGTGTTCGTCGACTCGGTGTCCAAGACCTACGGCATGCCGGGCTGGCGCGTGGGCCTCTTGGCCGGGCCGGAGTCGGTGGCCAAGGCGGTCACCACGCTCAACTCCAACCACATCACCAGCGTGCCGGAAGTGATCACCGCGGCGGCGGTGGCCGCGTTTACCGGTCCGCAGGACATCCCGCAGTCCAAGTGCGCCGAGTTCGCGGCGCGGCGCGACACCGTGGTCGCCGCTCTCAACGCGATTCCAGGCGTCAGCTGCCCGCGGCCGCAGGGCGCGTTCTATGCCTTCCCCGACATCTCGGTGGCGTTCGGCAAGAGCCACCAAGGCACGAAGATTTCCAGCGACGTGGAACTCTGCGCAGCGCTGCTGGAAGCCAAGGGCGTGGCCTGCGTGCCGGGCTCGGCCTTCGGCGAGCCGCGCGCCCTGCGCATTTCCTACACCTGCCCGCAGGCTCAATTGCGGCCCGGCCTGAAACGTATCCAGGAGTTCTTCGCCGAACTCGTCTGAAACCATATACCCGTAGGAGCGCACCCTGTGCGCGATTGATGTTTTCGCGAGAACAATCGCGCACAGGTGCGCTCCTGCCTGATCCTGCCCGTTGAAGGAGTTCCCCATGAAAGCCCCCGTTCGAGTTGCCGTTACCGGTGCCGCCGGCCAGATCGGCTACGCCCTGCTGTTCCGCATCGCCGCTGGCGACATGCTGGGTCCCGATCAGCCGGTGATCCTGCACCTGCTGGAAATCACCCCGGCGCTGCCCGCACTGCAGGGCGTGGTGATGGAACTCAACGACTGCGCGTTTCCGACCCTGGCCGGCGTCGTCGCCACCGACGACGTCAACGTGGCCTTCAAGGACGTGGACTACGCGCTGCTGGTCGGTGCCCGTCCGCGCGGCCCGGGCATGGAGCGCAAGGACCTGCTGGAAGCGAACGGCGCGATCTTCGCCCCGCAGGGCAAGGCGCTGAACGACCATGCCAAGCGCGACGTGAAGGTGCTCGTGGTGGGCAACCCGGCCAACACCAATGCGCTGATCGCCCAGCAGAACGCCCCGAGCCTGGACCCGAAGTGCTTCACCGCGATGGTGCGCCTGGACCATAACCGCGCCAAGAGCCAGCTGGCCGAGAAGACCGGCAAGCACAACACCGACGTCCGCAAGATGACGATCTGGGGCAACCACAGCTCCACCCAGTACCCCGACCTGCACCATGCCACCGTGGACGGCAAGCCGGCGCTGAGCCTGGTCGACCAGGCTTGGTACGAAAGCGACTTCATCCCCACCGTGCAGCAGCGCGGCGCGGCCATCATCAAGGCACGCGGCGCTTCCTCCGCGGCCTCGGCCGCTTCCGCCGCGATCGACCACATGCGTACCTGGGCGCAGGGCACGGCCGAGGGTGACTGGGTGTCGATGGGCATCCCGTCCGACGGCTCCTACGGCATCGCGCCGGGCGTGATCTTCGGCTACCCGGTGACGGTGAAGGACGGCAAGTACGCCATCGTGCAGGGCTTGGAAATCAACGCGTTCTCGCAGGCGCGCATCGACGCCACCGAGAAGGAACTGCGCGAGGAGCGCGCAGGCGTCGAGCACCTGTTCGCGAAGTAAGCAGGCGCGGCGGCGCTTGCCTGAAAGGGAAGGGCGGCCTGGCCGCCCTTCTTCGTTTCGGCGCAGGGATGGGCCGTGTTGCCGTCACGATGCCTGCGACCATCGTCGCGCTGCCCAAGCGGTGATGCCGGGACTAGGCTTCAAACGGGTCGGCGCGGGAGGCGGGCATGGACTACGAATCGTTCTACCGGCAGTCGGTCGAACAGCCGGAACTGTTCTGGGCCGAGCAGGCGCGGCTGATTCATTGGGAGACGCCGCCGCGGCAGATCCTCGACCAGTCGAAGCCGCCGTTCCGCCGCTGGTTCGTGGGCGGCAGCACCAACCTCTGCCACAACGCGGTGGACCGGCATCTCGCCGAGCGCGCGGAGCAGCTGGCGCTGGTGGCGGTGTCCAGCGAGACGGGCATCACGCGCGAGTTCAGCTATCGCGAGTTGCATCGCGAGGTGAACGCGTTCGCCGCGGTGCTGCAGTCGCTGGACGTGGGTCGCGGCGACCGCGTGGTGATCTACCTGCCGAACATCGCCGAGGCGGTGTTCGCGATGCTGGCGTGCACGCGCATCGGTGCGATCCACTCGGTGGTGTTCGGCGGCTTCGCGGCGCACAACCTCGCGCTGCGCATCGACGACGCGCAGCCGAAGTTGCTGGTCTGTGCCGATGCCGGCATGCGCGCGGGCAAGGTGATCCCGTACAAGCCGCTGGTGGATGCCGCATTGAACGAGGCTTCGGCGCCACCGCCGAAGGTGTTGGTGGTGGATCGCGGGCTCGATCCGCAGATGAACCGCGTGGCGGGCCGCGACGTGGACTACGCGCACCTGCGCGCCGAGCACATGAACGCCGACGTGCCGGTGGCGTGGCTGGAATCGAACGAACCCAGCTACCTGCTCTACACCTCCGGCACCACCGGCAAGCCCAAGGGCGTGCAGCGCGACACCGGCGGTTACGCGGTGGCGATGGCGATGTCGATCCGCTGCATCTTCGACATCGCGCCGGGGCAGGTGATGTTCTCCACCTCCGACGTGGGCTGGGCGGTGGGGCATTCCTACAACGTGTATGGCCCGCTGATCGGCGGCGCCACCTCGCTGCTCTACGAAGGATTGCCCACGCGGCCCGATCCGGGCGTGTGGTGGGACCTGTGCGAAAAGTACGGCGTGCGCAGCATGTTCTCCTCGCCCACCGCGATCCGCGTGCTGAAGAAGCAGGACGCGAGCTTCCTGCATGCGCATGACCTGTCGAAATTGAAGTGGCTGTTCCTCGCCGGTGAGCCGCTGGACGAGCCCACCTCGCAGTGGATCAACACGGAGCTGCGCGTGCCGGTGGTCGACAACTACTGGCAGACCGAAACCGGCTGGCCGGCGATCACCCTGATGCCGGGGCTGGAGATGAAACCGGCCAAGCTTGGTTCCCCCGGCTTGCCGGCGCCCGGTTACCGGATGAAGGTGATCGACGAGAACAGCGGCAAGGAAATGCCGGCGGGCGAGAAGGGCGTGCTGGTGCTGGAACCGCCGCTGCCGCCGGGCTGCCTCAGCACGATCTGGCGCGACGACGACCGCTACGTGCACAGCTATTTCAGCCACTTCCGCGAACTGCTGTACAGCTCGCTGGACTGGGCGATCCGCGACGCCGACGGCTACACCTTCATCCTTGGCCGCACCGATGACGTGATCAACGTGGCCGGGCATCGCCTGGGCACGCGCGAAATCGAGGAATCCGTGGCCGGCCACCCGGCGGTGGCCGAGGCGGCCGTGGTCGGTGTGCGCGACGAGTTGAAGGGCCAGGTGCCGGTGGTGTTCGCCACACTGAGGCAGGATGCAGGGAGCGGTGCCGCGGAAGTCGCGCGCGGCATGCAGCAGTGCGTGGTCGACCAGCTCGGCAGCGTGGCGAAGCCGGCGCGGGTGTACGTGGTCAACGCGTTGCCCAAGACGCGCTCCGGCAAGCTGCTGCGACGTTCGCTGCAGGCGCTGGCCGAACAGCGCGACCCGGGCGATCTGTCCACGCTGGACGATCCGGCGGCGCTGGAGGAGATCCGCAAGGCGCTGGAGCGCGGGCCGGAAGCCTGACCGCGGCAGCTCCCCTCTCCCGCAAGCGGGAGAGGGGGCAGAAGTGCGTCAGGCTGTGGCCGTCTCGGCCACCGGTGCCGAGCTGCGGATCAGATGGTCGAACGCGCTCAGCGCGGCGGTCGATCCGGCACCCATCGCGATCACGATCTGCTTGTACGGCACCGTGGTGGCGTCGCCGGCGGCGAACACGCCGGGCATGGAGGTCTGGCCGCGCGCGTCGATCACGATCTCGCCGCGCGGGCTGAGTTCCAGCGTGCCCTTCAGCCACTCGGTGTTGGGCAGCAGGCCGATCTGCACGAAGATGCCTTCCAGCGTGAGGCTGTGCATCACGCCGTCGTTGCGGTCCTTGTAGACGAGACCGGTGACCTTCTGGCCGTCGCCGAGTACCTCGGTGGTCTGCGCGCTGACGACCACCTCCACGTTGGGCAGGCTGCGCAGTTTGCGCTGCAGCACCTCGTCGGCGCGCAGCCTGCCGTCGAACTCGATCAGGGTGACGTGGGCCACGAGGCCGGCCAGGTCGATGGCCGCTTCCACGCCGGAGTTGCCGCCGCCGATCACCGCCACGCGCTTGCCCTTGAACAGCGGGCCGTCGCAGTGCGGGCAGTAGGCCACGCCCTTGTTGCGGTAGTCGTTCTCGCCGGGCACGCCGATCTGCCGCCAGCGCGCGCCGGTGGACAACACCACCGTCTTCGACTTCAGAGTGGCGCCGTTTTCCAGCTCCACTTCGATCATGCCACTGGCCGAAGCTTCGGCTGGCACCAGCTTGGTGGCGCGCTGCAGGTTCATGATGTCCACGTCGTAGGTGCGAACATGGTTCTCCAGCGCGGCTCCCAGTTTCGGGCCTTCGGTGTAGTCGACCGAGACGAAGTTCTCGATGGCCATGGTGTCCAGCACCTGGCCGCCGAAACGCTCGGCCGCCACGCCGGTGCGGATGCCCTTGCGTGCGGCGTAGATCGCCGCCGCCGCGCCGGCCGGGCCGCCGCCCACCACCAGCACGTCGAACGCCTCCTTAGTCTTGATCGCTTGGGCGGCGCGCGCGGCGGCGCCGGTGTCGAGCTTCGCGACGATCTGCTCCAGGCTCATGCGGCCCTGGTCGAAGACCTCGCCGTTCAAGTACACGGTGGGGACCGACATGATCTGGCGGCGATCCACCTCGTCCTGATACAGCGCGCCGTCGATGGCGACGTGCTTGATGTTCGGGTTCAGCACGCTCATCAGGTTGAGCGCCTGCACCACGTCCGGGCAGTTCTGGCAGGACAGCGAGAAATACGTCTCGAAACGGAACATGCCGTCGGGAGCAGGGCCTTCGAGGGCCTGCACCTGCGCGATGGTTTCGGCCGCGGCCTTGGATGGATGGCCGCCCACCTGCAGCAGCGCCAGTACCAGCGAGGTGAACTCGTGGCCCAGCGGGATGCCGGCGAAGCGCACGCCGATGTCGGTGCCGGTGCGGTTGATCGCGAACGAGGGCTTGCGCGGCTCGCCGTCGTCGCGGCGCAGGGCGATCTTGTCGCTCATCGCGGCGATCTCGTGCAGCAGTTCGTCCAGCTCGCGCGACTTCGCGCTGTCGTCCAGCGCGGCGACGAGTTCGATCGGCTGGGTGAGTTTTTCCAGGTAGGCCTTCAGCTGGGCCTTGATGGCTTCGTCGAGCATGGCGAGCACTCCGGGTTCGGATGCGTGGTAACGGGACACTTGTGGCAGCGGCCGGCGCCATCGAGGGGAGGGCGGCTGCGAAGGGGGAGCGAAGCCGGGCGCAAGCCGCTGGCACAAGCATCCTCGGGAGGGGTGGAACCGGGCGCTGCGTGCCCGGTTCCGGTACGACGGATGGATCAGATCTTGCCGACCAGGTCCAGCGAGGGAGCCAGGGTCTTCTCGCCTTCCTTCCACTTGGCCGGGCACACTTCGCCCGGGTGGGAGGCGACATACTGCGCGGCCTTCACCTTGCGCAGCAGTTCCTTGGCGTCGCGGCCGATGCCGCCGGCGGTGATCTCGACGATCTGGATCTTGCCCTGCGGGTCGACCACGAAGCTGCCGCGGTCGGCCAGGCCAGCGTCCTCGATCAGCACCTCGAAGTTGCGGCTGATCGCATGGGTCGGATCGCCAACCATGGTGTAGCCGATCTTCTTCACCGCGTCGGAGGTGTCGTGCCAGGCCTTGTGCGAGAAGTGCGTGTCAGTCGAGACGCTGTAGATCTCCACGCCCAGCTTCTGGAATTCGGCGTAATGGTCGGCCAGGTCTTCCAGCTCGGTCGGGCAGACGAAGGTGAAGTCGGCGGGGTAGAAGAACACGACGGACCACTTGCCCTTGAGGTCGGCTTCGGTCACTTCGACGAACTGGCCGGCCTTGAACGCCTGCGCCTTGAAGGGTTTCACTTCGGTGTTGATAAGTGACATCTGTGTTGCTCCGTGGTGGTTGAAAAGCCTGTGACGAATGCTAGGCGTCGCCTCACAATCAATCCAATTGATTGTTGGCATGGATGCCATTGTCTAAGACTATGGTATGGCCGGCCACGCGATACGCAAGAGGCGGTTCGGCGCCGCGCCCGCTCGCGCTGCCGCGCCTGGGCCTGGCGCACAGGCGACCCGGCGAACGTCCTGTCCCGGGCGCGCGACCGCGTGGGCTAAAATGACTGTTTTGACGGAGGCCACATGACACAGCCAGCCACTGCGGGCGCCCGCTTCCGCGCCGCGCTTGCCGCCGAATCCCCGTTGCAGGTGATCGGCGCGATCACCGCCTACGCCGGCCTGATGGCCAAACGGGTGGGTTACCAGGCGCTGTACCTGTCCGGCGGCGGCGTGGCCGCCAATTCGCTGGGCATGCCCGACCTGGGTATCTCCACGATGGAAGACGTGCTCACCGATGCGCGTCGCATCGTCGACGCCACCGGCCTGCCGCTGCTGGTCGACATCGACACCGGTTGGGGCGGCGCGTTCAACATCGCGCGCACCATCAAGAGCTTCGAGCGCATCGGCGTAGCTGCCGTGCACATCGAGGACCAGGTCGGCCAGAAACGCTGCGGCCATCGCCCGGGCAAGGAAGTGGTGCCGAAGGATGAGATGGTCGACCGGGTGAAGGCCGCGGTGGACGCTCGCACCGATCCCGGCTTCGTGGTCATGGCGCGCACCGACGCGGCGGCGGCGGAAGGCATCGACGCGGCGATCGAGCGCGCGGTGGCCTATGTCGAGGCCGGCGCGGACATGATCTTCCCCGAGGCGATGAAGACGCTGGACGACTACCGCAGGTTCAAGGCGGCGGTGAAGGTGCCGATCCTCGCCAACCTCACCGAGTTCGGTTCCACCCCGTTCTTCACCACCGACGAACTGCGTTCGGCCGACGTGGACATCGCGCTGTACTGCTGCGGCGCCTATCGCGCGATGAACAAGGCCGCGCTCCATTTCTACGAGACGGTGCGCCGCGAGGGCACCCAGAAGCACATCATCGACACCTTGCAGACGCGCGAGGAGCTGTACGACTTCCTGGGCTACCACGCCTACGAGGACAAGCTCGACGCGCTGTTCGCCCACAAAGGCTGATACCGGTCATGTAGGAGCGCACCCTGTGCGCGAATGCTCTTCGCGAAAGGCTCTCGCGCACAAGGTGCGCTCCTGCAGAGACACATCGTTCCACCGTTCGAAATCCCCTGCATCACTGGAGACATCCGATGAGCGAGCAAGTCCTTCCCAAGGCCAAGAAATCCGTGGCGCTGTCCGGCGTGGCCGCCGGCAACACCGCGCTGTGCACGGTGGGCCGCAGCGGCAACGACCTGCACTACCGTGGCTACGACATCCACGACCTGGCGGCGAAGGGCTGCTTCGAGGAAGTTGCACACCTGCTGGTTTACGGCGTGCTGCCCAACTGGACCGAATTGCAGAACTACAAGGCCAGGCTGAAGCGCCTGCGCGGCCTGCCGGCACCGGTGAAGAGCGCGCTGGAACTGCTGCCCGCAGCGACCCACCCGATGGACGTGCTGCGCACCGGCTGCTCGGTGCTGGGCACCGTGCTGCCGGAGAAGGACGACCACAACGTCACCGGCGCGCGCGACATCGCCGATCGCCTGATGGCCGGCTTCGGCTCGATGCTGCTGTACTGGTACCACTTCAGCCACAACGGCAAGCGGGTGGAGACCGAGACCGACGACGACTCCATCGCCGCGCACTTCCTGCACGTGCTGCATGGCAAGAAGCCCAGCGAGCTGCACGCGAACGCGCTGGACAAGTCGCTGGTGCTGTACGCCGAGCACGAGTTCAACGCCTCCACTTTCACGGCCCGCGTGATCGCCGGCACCGGCTCGGACATGTACTCGGCCCTCACCGGCGCGATCGGCGCGCTGCGCGGCCCCAAGCACGGCGGCGCGAACGAGGTGGCGATGGAGATCATCGCGCGCTACCGCAATGCCGACGAGGCCGAGGCCGACATCCGCGCCCGCGTCGAGCGCAGGGAGATCGTGATCGGCTTCGGCCATCCGGTGTACACGGTGTCCGACCCGCGCAACGTCATCATCAAGGAGATCTCGCGCAAGCTGTGCACGGACGGTGGCAACCCGGTGTTGTTCGAGGTGTCCGAGCGCATCGAGAAGGTGATGGGCGAGGTCAAGAAGATGTTCCCGAACCTCGACTGGTACTCGGCCAGCGCCTACCACATGATGGGCGTGCCGACGGCGATGTTCACGCCGTTGTTCGTGATCGCGCGCACCTCCGGCTGGAGCGCGCACGTGATCGAGCAGCGCGAGGACGGCAAGATCATCCGCCCCAGCGCGAACTACACCGGGCCGGAAGACCAGGTCTACGTGCCGATCGACAAGCGCTGAAGCGTCGGTAATCCGGAACAGAGAGGGAGCCGTTGGCTCCCTTTTTCGTGGGCGGCGAGTGTTCGCGTTGCCGGCACCTGTGCCCGTTACAGGTGTTGCAGACCTGATACAGGTTCCGACATCGCGAATCCCTGGGCTCCAGAGCCCCGTTCTGCTGCATCGGAGGAGATGCAGCGGCAATCCCGCCCGGTGCAAGCTGTAACGCTGCTGGAACAGTGCGTACGGCGGGCTGATGCCACGTTGGCGATGCAATGACCCCAACTGACTGATTTGCAGATGAATTACTCGCGCATGCCCGCTTGGCATTTCCCTTGCCAGTTCAGCTTGCTGCACACGCAAGACTAGGCGGGATGGCCCAAGTCAACCAGGGGATTCCCGAGCACAACCGCAATCCGGCACAAGCCGGAAAGTGGCGGCGGTGTCTGGCGCTGCAGGCAACCGGTTCCGGCGTCAGCCGGAATTGACGATGCAAGTCCTGATCGGACTTTTCCAAGGAGAACGAACCATGCGCAAGACACTCATCGCTACCGCCATCTGCCTGGGCCTGGGTTTCAGCATCTCGGCCATGGCCGACCACAACCATCAGACCAACGCCGGCGGCAACAACGCCCAGGACAGCTCGGCGGCGCTGCAGAACGTGGCCAACCAGAACAACTCCAACAACACCAGCAATTCGAACAACACCAGCAGTTCCAACAACACCACGACCACGCTCAACACCGTCGTGGCGAACAGCGTGCTGAACGGCACCGTGTCGAACGTCGGCGTCTCCGGCATCGGCAACAGCGCGATGAACTCGGGCAACGCCAATGGCGGTCACGGCGGTATCGGCTTGGGCGTGGGTGCCACCTCCGCCCCGGGCGGCAACGGCGGCGATGCGCACAGCCACAGCGGTGACGGCGGAGCGGGGCTGGGCCTGAGCGCCGCGGTCGGCGGCTCCAACTCGTCCGATGGCGGCAACAGCAATGGCAGCGCGGGCGACGGCTTGAACGGCAGCCTGGCGGCGAACGGTGGCCACCATGGTTCGGGCAATGGCGGCAATGGCGGCAACAACTCGAGTTCGGCCGGTGGTGGTAATGGTTCGTGGGCAGGCGGTGCCGGCGGCAGCGGCTCAGCCGATGCGAGCAGCGGCGCGGCCTCGGGCTCGGGCGGCAGCAGCGGCAATAGCGCCAGCATGGGCGGCGCGGGCGGCGCCGGTGGCTCGGGCGGCTCGGGCATGGGCGCGGGCGGCATGGGCGGCGCTGGCGGGACGGCCGCGGCGGATGCCGGCAGCTTCGACATGGCCAACCAGATGACCGGCACGGCCGTGGGCGCGGCCGGCATCGCGGTCATTGCGCAGAACAGCGGCGCGGCCGCACTGGTGCAGCAGAGCGTGAATGTGCAGGCCAACCTCACGGTCGGCCACTGATGGAACCTCCCGCGGTGGGGCGCGAACGCCTCACCGCGGCTTTGCTGCGACTGCGTTCCACGAGGGAGCCGGTGGGCAGCCGTGCATGCATCCCACGGCGTCCTCGGCGACAGGCAGTCGCGGCGGGAGTACAGAACCATGCGAACGTTCCGATTCGGTTGCGGGTTCCTGCTGTTGCTTTGCGCCGCGAGTCTTGATGCGCTGGCGACGGACGCGCCGCGGTCCGCCGTGCCGGCGCCCCGGACGGGCGTCACGACAGCTGTCGTGGCGGCACCGGCGCAGTCCGCCTATGTCGACGGCCTGGGCACCAGCGTCAGCGGTTCCACCCTGGCGCGATCGCGCGGCGGCATCGAGACGACCGAGACCATGACGCTCAACGGCTCGGTGGACCACAACACCGACAACCACGTGGTGACCGGGTCCAACCTGATCGACGGCGGCGCGTTCAGTGGCGCCGTCGGCTTGCCGACGGTGATCCAGAACTCCGGCAACAACGTGCTGATCCAGACCGGCGTCATCGTCAACGTGCAGTTCAAGCCATGAGCAGGATGCTCCCGGCGCTTGCGATCGTGCTGGCGCTGGCCTGGCCCGGCGGCCTGCTTGCCGGGTCGGTGGAGATCAACGGCGGCGCGGGCTCGACCTACACGCTGCATCTGACCACCTTCAAGGAAGCGAAATTCAGGAACACCGTCCGGCAGAAGTACGACTTCAGTTGCGGCTCCGCCGCCGTGGCCACCTTGCTGACCTACCAGTACGGCTATCCAGTCACCGAGCAGGCGGCATTCGCGCAGATGTACGCGCACGGCGACCGCGCCAGGATCAACAAGGAGGGCTTCTCCCTGCTGGACATCAAGAACTACCTGCAGACGCTCGGTTTCGAGGCCGACGGCTTCCGTCTGCCGCTGGACAAGCTCGCCCAGGAGCACCTGCCGGCGATCGTGCTGATCGTGGTGAATCGTTACCACCATTTCGTGGTCGTCAAGGGCCTGCTGGACGGTCGCGTGCTGGTGGGCGATCCCGCCTTGGGCACGCGCTCGATCCCGCGCGAACGCTTCGAAAAAATGTGGCAGGACAAGTTGCTGTTCGTGATCCACAACCGGCGCGATGAAGCGCATTTCAACCTGGTCAGCGATTGGCGCGCGGCGCCTCTTGCGCCGCTGGGCATGGGCATCGATCGACGCCTGATGGACTACACCACCATGCCGAAGTTCGGGCCCGGACAGTACTGAGGTGATGGTGATGCAAAGCAGGAATCCGAAATCGAGAACGGGTCTGCGAGTCGTGTTGCCCTTGTGCCTGCTCGGCAGCGCAGGCGTCGTCCACGCCATGCCGGGCGGCGATGCGGGCAACACCGGCGCCCAGCCACAGCCATCGGCGGTGCCGCCGGCGGATCAGGCGCAGTCCGATATTGCCGGCCTCGGGCAGCCGGTCAGCGACGCCCGCCTCGACCACGCGCGTGGCGGTTTCGATCTCGGCGGCGGCCTGGTGGCCTCGTTCGGCCTGCAGGAGGAGACCTACATCAACGGCCTCCTGGTGATGTCCACGAGCATCAATATCCCGGACATCAGCAAGATCACGCAGCAGCAGGCCGCCGCTCTGGCATCGACGCTCGACGGCTTGAACCTCGTGCAGAACGGACCGGGCAACGGAATCGTTCCCGCCAAGGCAGCCATCGCGCCCAATGCCGGCTCGACCGCCCAGTCATCCAGTCCTCCGGCGGCAGTGACCGGATCGGGCGCATCGAACGGCGCCGTCGTCGCGCATGTTCCGAATCAGCCGAGCACCATCACGCCCGCCATGGATGCACCAGCGGAAACGGTTGGCGTGCCCGCGCTCGGCGCCAACGGCGTGGGTTCGGCAGCCACCCGGAACACCCTGGGCGCCGCAGCCGCGGCGTCCGCGCTCGCGCAGGGTGGGGGATTGGCACAAGTCATTCAGAACACCTTGAACAATCAGTCCATCCAGACCCTGACCACGCTCAACGTCTCGGTGAACACGTTGCAGGCACTGCGCCAGATGAATCTGCAGAGCACCTTGCAGTCGGCGCAAATGCTCTCGTTCGGGCATTGAGCGCCATGCGAACGCTGCCTGCGCATGCCTGAAGGTGCCGAAGCCTCCCAAGATCGGTTAGACAAGGAGCTGAAATGGAACGCAAACGTCGGCAATGGGCATGCGCGGCCAGTTGCGCCGGGTTGATGGCGTTCGGTGGTTGGGCAGGCGCGCAGGAAGCATCGCCGCCCGCGTCGCCCGCCGAGGCGGGGCACGGTTCGTCCGCCGATGCAGGACATGGCGATCCATCGTCTTCCGCGTCGATACGCCAGCGCCTGCAGCAGCAGGATGCGGAGATCGACGCGATGCGCCAGCAGATCGATGCGCAAATGGCGCAGCTCAAGCTGATGCGCCAGCAGATGGCCCAGCAAGCGGCCGACTATGCATCGCTGCGTCACGCGGTCGGCATGCGCGAGTTGGAACAACAGCGTGGCGGCAACCTGCAAACGACAGGGGTGAATTCGCCGACGCAACCCATGCCGGCCGCATCCGCCGGGCAAGCGGTGACGGCCGCCCGTCCACAGGAGGTTGGCCAGGCGCCGCCGAAAGACACCCGCCCGCCCGAGGTGGCCCCCATCACCAATCAGCCCGGCGTGCTGACGCCGAGGCACAGCTTCGTGCTGGAGCCCTCGTACCAGTTCGGCTACTCCGCCGCCAACCAGGTCGACTTGGTGGGCTACACCATCATCCCGGCCATTCTGATCGGCCTGATCGACATCCGCACGGTACGCACCACCAGCCATACCGTGACGCTCACCGGGCGCTATGGCCTCACCAATCGCCTCGAACTGGAGGTGCGCGTGCCTTATGTCTGGGAGGGCAGCAACATCGTCAGCCGCGAGGTGTTCACCGGCACGGCGACCAACAACGTGCTGAGTTCCAGCGGCAGCGGCCTCGGCGACATCGAGGCCACGGCGCGCTACCAGTTCAACGACGGTGGCGTGGACAAGCCGTATTACATCGGCTGGCTGCGTTTCAAATCCCGTACGGGCCAGGACCCCTTCGACGTGCGCACCGACTGCCAGACGCGCTGCATCGAGAATGTCACCGGCACGGGCCTGCCGCTGGAGTTGCCGACCGGCTCGGGCTTCTATTCCCTGCAGCCCGGACTCACCTGGCTGCTGCCGTCCGATCCCGTGGTGATCTTCGGCAACCTCAGCTACATGTACAACTTCGAACGGCACAATGTGTCCGAGAACCTCGTGGTCGGCAAGCAGTTCATCGGCAACGTGAAGGTGGGCAATGTCGCCGATGCCAGCATCGGCGTCGGTTTCGCGATGAACGACAAGGTGTCGTTGAGCCTCGGTTACGACCAGAGCTTCATCGGCGTGACGCGCGAGGCCGGCTCCAAGGTGCCGGGGTCGACCAAGATCTGGCTGGGCTCGCTGCTGGTGGGCGGCTCCTATCGCATCAACCCCAAGCGGACCTTGAACTTCACGCTGGGCGTCGGCGTGACCCGCGATACGCCCGACGTGCTGATGACGGTGCGCATGCCGATGGCGTTCTGAGGGGAGCGTCCGGTCAGGTTGCTGCGGGTCGACGAGGGCGCCGCCGCAGCCAGCCGCCGCCGCAGACGCCCACCACCAGCATCGCGTCGAGCAAGTACTTGACCCAGGCATGCGTCGTGAACCAGCCCGACCACAGGTGGTCGTGGGCGATCATGCGCGCCGCGGTCCAGGCGATCGCGCCGGCTCCGAGGTAGACGATGAGAGGGAAACGCTCGATCAGCTTCAGGATCAGGGTCGAACCCCACACCACCAGCGGCACGCTGACAGCCAAGCCAAGCACCACCAGCAGCAGGTCGCCGCGTGACGCGCCGGCGATCGCCAGCACGTTGTCCAGCCCCATCAGCGCATCGGCGACGACGATGGTGCGCAGCGCGGCCCAGAAGCTGCCGGCGGCGGCGACGTCGTGCGGTGTGTCGTCCTGCTTCAGCAGCTTCCAGGCGATCGGCAGCAGCAACAGGCCGCCGGCCAGCATCAGGCCCGGCAACTCCAGCAGCCACACCACCACGGCGGTAAGCACGATGCGCACGGCGACGGCACCGAAGCTGCCCCAGAACACAGCCTTCTTCTGCAAAGGCTTGGGCAGCCTGCGCGCGGCGAGCGCGATCACGATGGCGTTGTCGCCGGCCAGCACCAGATCGAGCAGAACGATGGTGAACAGGCCGGAGAGAAAGCTGGTGAGGGGTTCCATGCGAGGGTCCGACGCGCCGAGGACATGCAGCGACGACGGACGCGCGCAGGACCGTCGTCACCGCAAAAGTCTCGTTCGCGACATCGGCCGCCGCGGCGTCCGGAGCGAGGCTTCGCTCGTGATGACGAACACCGCACGGATGCATGACCGCATCCGGAACTACTCCCCTTTGGGTGGTAGTCCGGCCATTTTCGTGGCGGCCGGGGCAGGGGTCAAGCGCGCTGTGCTCCTGCCGGTGCGTGGCCGGATACAATGTGCGATTGTCCTCGCCGCGAGAACCGTCATGAGCGCTCACGACATCCGTTCCGCCGTCCGCCCCGATCCCGACCGGCCGATGGTCGACATCGCCGACTACGTGGCCGACTGCCGAATCGAGTCGAAGGAAGCCTACGACACCGCGCGCTACATGCTGCTGGATTCGCTGGCCACCGCGATGATGGCGATGAGGTTCCCCGAGTGCGTGAAGCATCTCGGCCCCCTGGTGCCTGGCGCCACGCTGCCGGGCGGCGCGCGCGTGCCGGGCACCAGCCACGAGCTGGATCCGGTGCAGGCCGCGTTCGCGATCGGTACGCAGATCCGCTGGCTGGACTTCAATGACACGTGGCTGGCGGCCGAGTGGGGCCACCCGTCGGACAATCTCGGCGCCATTCTCGCCGTGGCCGATTGGCTGGGCCGCAAGGCCGAGCGCGAGGGCGGCCAGGCGCTGACCGTGCGCGACGTACTGGGCTACGCGATCAAGGCGCACGAGATCCAGGGCTGCTACGCACTGAAGAACAGCTTCAACCGCGTGGGCCAGGACCACGTAATCCTGGTGCGGCTGGCTTCCACTGCGGTGGCCACGCACATGCTGGGCGGCGACAAGGAGCGGATCATCACCGCCGTGTCGCACAGCTGGATCGACAACGGCGCGCTGCGCACCTACCGCCACGCGCCGAACACCGGCCCGCGCAAGAGCTGGGCCGCCGGCGACGCCTGCCGCCGTGCAGTGACCCACGCCATCAATGCGGTCTACCGCGGCGTGGTCGGCTATCCGTCGGCGCTGTCGGCGAAGACCTGGGGCTTCTACGACGTGGCGTTCAAGGGCAAGCCGTTCGAATTCGAGCGTCCGTTCGGCAGCTACGTGATGGAGAACGTGCTGTTCAAGATCAGCTTCCCCGCCGAGTTCCACGCGCAGACCGCGGTGGAGTGCGCGATGCAGCTGCACGGCGCCGTTGTCGGCAAGCTCGACCAGATCGAGAAGGTCGTCATCGAGACCCAGGAAGCCGGCTGCCGCATCATCGACAAGACCGGCCCGCTGGCGAACTACGCCGACCGCGACCACTGCATCCAGTACATGGTGGCGGTGCCGCTGATCTTCGGCCGCCTCACCGCGGACGACTACAACGACGACGTAGCCGCCGATCCGCGCATTGACGCGCTGCGCGACAAGATGACGGTGAGCGAGAACCTGCAGTTCACCAGGGACTACTTCGACCCCGACAAGCGCTACATCGGCAATTCGGTGCAGGTGTTCTTCAAGGATGGCAGCAGCACCGGCAAGATCTCGATCGACTATCCGATCGGCCATCGCAAGCGCCGCGTCGAGGGCATCCCGGTGCTGCTGAAGAAATTCGAGGCGGCGATGCGCGGCCATCTGCCGGTACACAAGGTCACGGCGGTGCTCGAAGCCACTCGCGATCCGGCGAAGCTGGATGCGATGCCGATCCAGCAGTTCCTCGGCTTGTTCACGCTCTGAATACGCCGCAGCGGCAAATCTTGCCGAAGCTGCATGCTGCATGACAGCATCGGTTTTCGCAAATTGTCACGACATTCGTGATGTGTTATCTTTTCGTAAAGACGAATGGATCAGTCCGGTTCGAGCGAAAGTCGCCGCATCGGAAAGTTGTAGCGATTGTTTCAATACCGAAAAAGGGAGAGACCTGATGAAGCACAAAGGCCTTTATTTCATGGTTGCCCTGGCCTTGGGCGGCGTGGGTGCCGTCCATGCGCAGGACAACACGGCGACGACCGCGGCCAGCAGCGACAGCGCTGCCACGCCGGCATGGCCGAACGGCTTCGATGACCGCTGGTACATCGCACCGACCATCGGTGGCTACTACAACGACACGGACCGCAACACCCACAGCCGCCAGTTCTACTACGGCCTCGGCGTGGGCAAGTTCATTTCGTCCAATACCTCGCTGGATCTGTTCTTCGACCGCACCAAGCGCAAGATCGACCACAACGCCGGTAACTGGGCCAGCAACAACGTCGGCGTCGCCGTGCGTTACTACCTGGGCAGCACCGCATGGCGCCCCTACCTGCTGGCGGGCGTGATGGGCAGCCATCACAAGAACCCGGTGGACAGCGACTGGGCGCCGGCGGCCGAGCTGGGCCTGGGCCTGTCGAAGTCGATCACCGACAGCTCCGACGTGCGCGTGGAAGGCGGCTACCGCTACGACTGGGACGACAAGAGCCAGCCGAACAAGAGCGGCTACGGTGACTGGTTCCTGGGCCTGAGCATCGTGTCGCGCTTCGGCGCGGTGCCGGCTGCCCCGGCCCCGGCGGCTGCGCCGCCGCCGCCCCCGCCGCCGCCGGCTGAGGCGCCCGCGCCGCAGAAGGTGGTGATCGACCTGCGTGGCGTGAACTTCAAGTTCGACTACCCGAAGAAGGGCCATGTGCACGCTTCGGAAATCGACAAGGCGCTGGCCCCGACGTCGGACTCGATCGCGATCCTGGATCAGGCGGTGGATACGCTGAAGCGCTATCCGGACGTGCACGTGACGGTGGCGGGTTACACCGATTCGAAGGGCAAGCCGGACTACAACCAGGCGCTGTCGGAGCGTCGTGCGCAGATCGTGTACGACTACCTGACCAGCCACGGCGTGACCGCGGATCGCCTGGAAGGTCCGATCGGCCACGGTGCGGACAACCCGATCGGCGACAACGCCACCGACGCGGGCCGTGCACAGAACCGTCGCGTGGAGCTGCAGGTCCAGCAGTAATCGGATCTGTCGCAGTGTCACGAAAAGGCCCGGCGCATGCCGGGCTTTTTCATGGGCGGGATGGCACCGGTCGACTCGACCGGATCAAGGGCATTCAACACAAAAAATATACGTCGGCAGGAGTAGGGAAATGGCGATCTCCAACCCTGAACGTTAGTGTACTGAGTAGTGCAAAAGCTGTTGATGCCCGTGCGTGAAGTTTAACGATTTTGCTACACTTGCTCCCGCTTGCAGAGTACGGACGCCAAGCACAAAGCGTTACAAGCCGTTGAAGACGTTAAAAGCAACGCCACAGCAGTGCCCGTTTGGCGTGTAACGGACGCGAAGACCAAATTGACGAGGAGAGACCTGATGAAGCACAAGGGCCTTTATTTCATGGTTGCCCTGGCCTTGGGCGGCGTGGGTGCCGTCCATGCGCAGGACAACACGGCGACGACCACGGGCAGCAGCGACAGCACCGCCGCACCGGCGTGGCCGAACGGCTTCGATGACCGCTGGTACATCGCACCGACCATCGGCGGCTACTACAACGACACGGACCGCAACACGCACAGCCGCCAGTTCTACTATGGCCTCGGCGTGGGCAAGTTCTTCACTCCGGATCTCTCGCTGGACGTGTTCTTCGACCGTACCAAGCGCAAGATCGACCACAACGCCGGTAACTGGGCCAGCAACAACGTCGGCGTCGCCGCGCGCTGGTACTTCACCAACTGGTCGTTCCGTCCGTACCTGCTGGGTGCGGTGATGGGCAGCCATCACAAGAACCCGGTGGACAGCGACTGGGCGCCGGCGGCCGAGCTGGGCCTGGGCCTGTCGAAGTCGATCACCGACAGCTCCGACGTGCGCGTGGAAGGCGGCTACCGCTACG